>Ga0209515_10001120_pt1 | contig 46317 bp, 5 predicted proteins | sample Subgroupgradi54m_FD_187454 | JGI IMG/M metagenome (GOLD analysis project Ga0209515, IMG submission 187454) | Subsurface groundwater microbial communities from S. Glens Falls, New York, USA - GMW60B uncontaminated upgradient, 5.4 m (SPAdes)... ... | reverse complement strand
AATTGAATTCAACGCATCTAAACGTGTAGAAACTGCCGTCGCTGAAAGAACATCGATATACCCCTTGTATAGCTGCTCCTCAGTCGCTCCCATTTTTTCGAGTAGTTCTCTAGCTGTTTTACGGACTTCAGCATCACCATACCCAAGCTTATTTAAGAAATACGGAAAAATTTTATGCAAAGCTAACAGAGGATTAATATCTGCTGCCGTTGCTATAATTTCGAAAGGAAGTTCCCGCTTCGAAGCTGTATTCAATATATCTGATGCAAATTCATTATTAGCCGCAATAATATTCCTAACCGCGGTTTGCATGCCTGGGTCAGCAAGTCTGTGAAACGCGTAATTAAAATTCTTTCTTGTAAAAACATGAGGGTTTGCATGAACAAAAATTGGAAGCAGTAACCCAATTGGAGTAGTTCCAGTACTTTCAAGACGCCCGTGGAATCCATATTCGTATTCTTCGATATATCGACGCCCTCTAACTAAAAGAACGTGTAAATTACTTTTTGTAAAGACTTGCGAATTCGCATTGGAAAAAGATTTGAATGCATTCACCCATGTATTACGTTCCCAGCCATCCATTTTCATGGCGTATATACGATTGAGTCCATGTCGCAATACATAATTAAAGTTTGACTTAGTAGCCAATGAAGGATCGCGACTAATATTTTCTATTATATAATGAAATCGGCCAAGTTTTCGCCAAGAAATGTGAACCGAAATAATAAGCCAACCCAGCGATATCCCTAAAACTGAAACTAACAAGACTATAAATTCTGGGGTAGACAATAATGGCTCTCGTAATTCGGAGCGACGTGCGGTCGATTCGATGAAAAATGCGGCTTTTGGTTTTTGCATAACATGTTCAGCGACTTTTGCTTGTTCTGGCACTTGCTCTACTGTTAATTTTGCCCTTTCACGCATTTTAGAACGAAGAAGATCAATTTTTTCTTGATAATCTCGCAGTTCAGAACGATTAACACTGGGTTGGACAGGTTGTAGGGCTGTTGCGGGTGAGGTTGTCACCAGAATCGTTTGGCGACTTCTTGTGTCCGATATCTCTGGGATAACAACTTCGTCACCCACTGCCCTAATTTCTGATCGTGTGAGTTTGATAATGATATCGTCAATTTGAAATTTAAGTGTCTTCCTTTGGAAGTAGATAAGGGTAGAAGCAGGGCTCGAGTTATATAAATCACTAAGAAAAGCAAGTGATGCAGTTACGCTGGGATCAAGCTCTTGTTTCGCTTTTTTAAGAACCAACGCAAGGCCAAAGAATAAGTCATCTTTTTTGCTATCAATATACTCATTAACGGCTGCATCAAATTGTGTAGTTGGATTTTCAATTTTTTGTTTTGAAGATAACTTTAGTAAAAGATCTCGAACGTCTGACTCTACTTGCTGCTTTTGATCTAAGGGGAGCTTGCTCTGCGGTGAATCGTCCAGCCGGACTGCGAATTTTGCCAACAGATCCGCGGTTGGTTTTCCCAACAAAAGATCTATGATTGTCGATAAAGTTTCTTGCTCATTGAGAAAACCAAGCGCTTGAATCAATTGATTGGTCTTGTCATGGAGTGAAAAACGCTCGAGAATATAATGAATTGTGTCGTGAAGTTCAGGATAGTGGTATCGGTCAATCGCATTCCCTACCATTTCTAGCCCACGATGAAGATTTTTAGATTTCGAAGTTTTAAAAATATCAGTCGCTTGCTGAATTCGATTGCTTAACGTCGGAACACTTGACCCCTTACGAACGGCAGGATTTCGCAATCTGTAATCATCGCCTAAGAAACGGGTATCCACTAGAAGAATAGTTCCACCACCGCCTTTTGAGATCGGAATATTAAACAACTGGATTGTTTCATTTTGGCTTAGGTGATCTTGGATCATGCGAGCTCTGCGGCCAAATTCTTGGTCAACCGCGGTATATTCTATGTCACCAAAAATTTCTACAAGCCTATCCACCACCCAGTTATTATCTGAGCTGAACCGTATGGTTTGAGATCTAGCTGCTGCACCCAGACGAAATACAAAATAAAGCAGATTGGCTAAAGCTTTTGGCCCTTTTTGAGGATCTGATTTTAAAATTTTTTCAAACAGAATGTACGTATCAGGCGTAAACGAAACACGATTGTAAAACTGTTTTATTGATTCTCGATCGGTTTCAGGTAATGGATTTAAAATGGTGCTTGGAATCTGAACGTCAAGCATTCTCTCAAATCGTAACTTCCACCAATTCGGTGCGATTGCAGCAAGGTCATCTACATCTGAATCTTGACCCGCTTTGAGTAAGCTACGGCCAAATGCGTACTCATCCAGATAAGTTATAATAGCCATTGCTTTATACAAGGATTTATTGCGTTTGCCTGCTACCCTCAAAATCTCCTGCGGCGATCCCTCTCCCCTTAACAGGCGATTTCGATACATTAAAAGTTCCAGTACCATTTTGTGGACTTGCGCTTTGTGCTCATCTGTGCTCATCGGGTAATAACCAAGTTTTTCAAGCAGCGCAAACTGCTCGGCAAATCGAGCAGCATCAAATGGATAGTTACTCATCAGCAACATGCCATAATTCAAAATAAAAATCGCAATGGTCAAGGCCTCGTAAGCGGCAGGGTCGTCCTTTACTTCTGCGAAAAGCTCTTTGATTCTGGGATGCATCTGGTTGCGGCCTGTCACTAAGTTCCGATAGCCTTCAACCATTTCTCTTGCATCTTTAAGCGCCTTGATTTCAAAACCCCCCGTTTTATCTTTACGCCATAGAACTGTCTCTAATTCTGGCTGGGCCGTCAATAGCGGAAGGGCCTGTGCCTGTCCATTTTCAGCACCTAAAAACATTTCTTTTAGTGCCGAAAAACTGTCTTCGTTCCCTTCTTTCAAAAATCGTTCTAAGTGCTCGGTGAATAAACCTTGGTCATCTAATAATTTTTCTTTTCCTTTCTTCGGTTTTGAAAACCATTTACTAATTTGATCAACCAATTTTATGAAGATACTTGTCTTTTCAATTGATTTTTCATCTTCTTTCTTTAACGATTTATGGATCTTCATCTTAGATATTGATTTATGGATTTGACCTATTAATTTTTCGATCTCTGATCGATTTCTTCCAGCGAGGTCTTCTAATTCCATCCTGCGAATGCCGCTCGGATACATTTCGCGAAGCAACTGTTCGCGCTCTCCGGAAGTCTTTTTTCCTATGCCTTCCACCCCATCCATTCCATTTTCATAAACGCCTAAAAATTTCTCAAGCGGCTTACCCGTTAAAGCATCTACGATATGAATTGGAAGATCCTTAACACTATCTCCTTCTTTAGTCGGTTCTCGTTCAAGCAGAGAATTTATCACCTGTGTTTCTTCAACCAAACGTCTTACTTCCTTAAGCGCTTCCTCACGTTGAACATTCAGCCAGTCCGATAACTTCTGTTCAAATATTTCATTTGTATTTGGGGCAGGCGTCCATGCGCGCTCTAAAACTACTTCATCCTCACTCGGGTTTAAAAATAAATAGATATTTTTTAACTCTTCTTCTGTAATACCATTAGGCCTTCCAGATTTTTTACCATACTCTTTCCATACGTCATTAATAATTCGGGCACGTTTCAAATTGCGAAGCACCGTATTAACCTTACTGTCATCCCATGCCAAATCATTTTGTTCAGCTAAGAGTACAGCGCCAGCCATAAAGAGAATTTCATCATGGCTTAGGCGACCGGTAGCTTCAAGCTTTGGCAAAAACTTTCCTAAAATTTTAGGCATTGTAAACAAAGCGGTTAAATTTAAAATAACGGTCAGAGCCAAAGCAAGCCAAGGTACAAATATAAAAAGTAAACCCCAACCTAAAAGAATGGTTGCCCCAAAAGTAGCGGCGAGAGAAGCTATAACTGCAGCAACTTTAAACTGCTGCATCTTAAGGTAGAGGCCGATCCACTTTGCCTTTTGCGCAGGCGTTAGAACATCAAGCGTTGTAGGAATCCAATCATAAAACGGTTTTAAAAATCGTCGCCAAAAAGATTCTTCGCGGTCTGCGAATGATATGAGTAATTTTGTTTTATCCTTTGCTTTAAGAATAAGAGAGCGAGAGACCCATTTCATTGTTTCAAATGGAATACCCACTTTTGCTTGGTCCGTTTCAATCGCTGTAATGCCAATAGCATTATCTTCAAGCATTAATGCAATCTGTTCGGTAAGGCCACCTTTAGAACCGAAATTTTGTTTCTTTAATTCACTTTCTTTTTTAAAATACCGATCGAGAAGATTTTTCAAATCTTTAAAATCTTTAACAGAATCTTCGGCTAGCTCTGTCTTCGTCATTTCATCAATATATTTCAGAAGGTCGGGTAATTTGTCTTCTGCAAGCTCATCAATATCCTTACCGTTCAGTTGAGTGATACCGAGTGATTTCGTTTTATTCTTTATTGCTACAATGTTTTGCGCTCGTTCCGTTTTGACCTTTTCAACATTAGCGTTTTCTTCTTTAAGCGCTTCCAAAATATCACGCCTTCGCTCAACCATATCTTTTGCAATGTCCGAGTCTGAAATAAAACCAAGATCATAGAAAAGCTGCCACAGTTTAAAATTTTTCTTACGCAGCACATCTTTGCCTTTGACTTTATAATTCAGACGATCATCAAACTTTTGCGGCTTATCTTCTGCCTTGCTCGCGGCTTTATCTTCAGATTGAATGATTCGCGGAGGTTCTTTTAGTTTGTAATCGCCAAGCACATCAGCCCTTCGTAGGAGACGGATCATTTCCCTTCCGTCAAACTCATTTGCCTCATAAATATTAAGCGGCATCATCTCAATGGCCCTATGAACATTTTGAATTGTTTCAAGTTCTACGGTGCGCGAACCTTGTTCTGCACTTTCAATCCAATCTTTTTGTTCATTGGAAAGTTGAGAGTGTTTCATTTCATCTTTTATACTTTCTAACTGTTCCAGCTTTTCCTTGTTCTTCGGCTCAGACTCAATTTTCTTCTCTGCATCTAATTTTTTTAGAAGCAAGGATCTGTACTGTGCCATATTTTTTTCGAGCTCATTCTGAGGCTGTTTTTCCATTCTAGCTGTAAAAGCTTTCCATTCACCTTCCACCATTTGGAGCACTTCAAGGCGTTCATTAAAATCAAGATGAGCCCAGATCTCTTCAGGATCAAAAACTTTGTTTTCCTCATCCGTTCTTACCTCAGATCGTAATTTCGAGAGAATTGCTTCGTATTCGGCATTTGTCATCTTAGGGAAAAATGTTTTAGGAAAAACTTCTTCGATTTTCTTCGTAGGTAGTGTCATAGCAGCCTTGCCTTCAATATGAGCTGCCGGTTGATTTCCCTTCTTTTCACGCCAATACTTCAAAATGGTTCGGTTCAGAAGCACTCTTTTTGCGCTAATGTCACTTTCCAAAATTGGCTTGTCTCCCTTTTTGGCAATTGCATCTGCTAGAATATCTTGCGGGCCCCAATATGGAATTCCCACTTCATAAATAGAAGTTAAGTAACTCAGATAAAGCCTCAAAACGTCCCTATAGGCAAACCGATGCCGCCTTGCGAGCCGTTTCACCGCTGCTAAGTGAAGATCGTCTTGCTTAAAGCGTTTGTGAAGATACTCAAAGAGTCCTTTCAAACTTGCTTCCGATAAATCCATTGAGGTGTCTTGAGGTAATGTGTTGTAAAGCGGTCTTCCATCACTCCCCATTTCATCTGCAAAAGATTCTCCAAATGCCGTAACGCCATTAAGCACCAGTCGGCCTTGGTCATCTTTTTCATCTGTGAGGATATAAATAGCTGTATTGATGTCAGTGGTTGGTGAGCCTGGCATTTCAGCCTGCAGTTTGGGAAGTTCTTTTGGTTTTTCTACCAGCTTTTTCATATTTCCGAATTCATCGATTACAGCATTTCCTAAATCCAATGCGTTTTTGTTGTCAATAGCCCAACGAGCTGCTAACAGCGAAAACCCATGAAATGTGATTGCTGGACGTTTTAAAACCCAAGTACCATCATTAGTAAAAATTCTAACTTGCCTTCGTTTTTCAGGTTCTTTGACATAAGACTCCGCTTGCTTTGCTTGAAGCATCATTTGCTGAAGATATTCATTACCATTTGGCCCATTGGCAATACCTTTGTTGTTATATCCGATTTGAGTCATGGGACTAAAGCGAGATCCTGCGCCTGCGGAAAGAATAATATTAACGTCATCCGCCACAATCCCCGCTGATTCCAAACCTTTCTTTAAATCGGGCCATATCGTTTTCATCACGTTTATTTCTGCTGATAAGTTTCCTCGAATCAAACCATTGGGCTGATTGTAAACAAATACACGGTCATGGACTCCAAGCGTTCCATCTATATAAGCCTTCTTAACAAGCGCAACCGTTTTCCAATAAGAACCTTCATCTGTCACGATGGCATAAGTCGTACCGCGACCGCGATTTTGATCTAAATTTAAAATATCGTATTGTTTGATAATTCCGTAGTAATCTTGAAGGTGCAACAATTCAGAATGATCTGCATATAAAACCATAAGGTTTTTTAAATCTTCATAAGGAGCACGTTCTGTGGAATCTAGTTCATAAAAAGCTTCCCATAAGATTGGCACCAATTGTTCTGGGGTTGCTTTCGCAATAGACAGCGCATCTCTCTTTTCATCTTTTCTTTTCTTATTGGCCTGATCAATTAAACCGGAACCTTTTTTCTTAAGTGCTTCTGCAAGCAGGCTGAGCAATGCTCTCTGTTGATCTACTTTAGTTTTGGCAATACTATTGACTGATTTCCTGTCAACCTCTACCATTGTTTGGGCGCTGTATTCAGAGTCATAATCAGATTTCTTTGAATCTTTTGGATGAGCGCTTAATCCTAACTCCTTTAATTCATCATAAATAACGCGACCATGTTCATAGATAAGCGAGCCTTCGCTTAACGTCACCGTGCCATCTTCATAATTGATCCCGGTGAAAGCAGGATCTTGCATAATACTTGCTGGATCTTGAGGATCATTGTAGCGCCGTACAGAAGTGCGTGTACCGTTATAGCCTTCGTAAAATCCCTTTTCGTTAACCAAATATCCCAAGAGATAAAAAAGCTCCTTCTGCAATGTAAGATGACGTTCTTGCGGGCTTCCTGATGTAATATGGCCGAACTCTGGATTATTCAATCCATCAATAATGGGCTGATATTTCGGATCTTGTCTTAGTTTATTTCTCAAACCAGGTGTTCGGTCCAAAATGGTTTGGACCATGTTGTAAAGGCCTGAAAGCTTAAAGTTGTAGCGTTTATCTTGTTCTCTGGGTGTTGTTCCCTGTGGAAAGTGACTGGTGGGACGAGCTAATTTTCCAAGAAGGGTTTCAAAGGTGAATAACCTTGGTTTAGGTTCTTCGTTTCCAATTTCCTTGAGGGAACTTTTTTCTTCGCTTTCTTCCTGTGCCTTGATCTGTTGCAGCACATAATTGGGCGGCCTTGGCCAAACGGCCCATTCATAAATCTTAATATTATTGATTTTATCTCCGGCTCCCCAGGTATAAATTTGGTTCTCGTACCGAATCCGTTTGATGGTTGAACCTTCAGGAACAAATAAATCGGCAGTAATGTAACCTGCGCCGCTTGCCCCCTTCAAATCTTTATGGGTCAGTCCATCCTCCTCAAACCGTTTAATCACTTCATCCATTTTTGACTTTTGATCAACTATATTATTGATTTCATTATTGCTCATGATTGCTAGATTAACTGTGTCTAATCGTTCTTCAAACTCAAACACATTCGAGACCAATGTAAAGGGAAGTGCCATTACCTCTTTTATATATGCGTCTACAATAACAACCCCTTGGCCAATGTGTCCTTTTTTAATTTTTACTTCGCCCGTAATCACTGAGCCAACTAAAATTTTTGTACCATCCGCTGCTATGTCTTGCTGTAAATCTATTTGAACACCTGAATCAATATTGACATTACGGCCAATGAAATGTCCGTTATAACGAACTAACTCATGTCGCTCAATTTGTTCGGGAGCAATGCCAAGAAATGTTGCTATTTTATTTTGGAGATTTTGTCCTGTTTCGTGGCTGTTTCTTAAAAGCGCATTGATAGAATCAAGAGTCTGCCGATTAACAGCATATGCCTTATCATTTTTCTTAATGCCGTTTTTCTTAAGTTTGACTTCAATTTTAGTCAAACCTTTAGTCAAACCATTTTCATTTCGAGTTACTGTTGTATATTCAAATGAGTAACGATCTCCTTTTTTAGCTTCAGCACCTTTGGTCTCAATTTCAAGAGGTAAATACCGTCCTGAGTTTTCATCCAAATTGATTCCAAGCAGATCCCGGTGATTTGGTACTTTAAGAAGGCCAATCGTAATTTCATACCAATCCTTAGGAGCGCCTGTATCCAGCCAATCGCCCAAGCCGGGAATACCGCCAAAATATTCTTTCAGTTTTTCACGAATTGCTTCAACGGGGTGTTTAGCATTGGTTAAGTTCGTTCGGTATTTTTTTGCTGCTTGCTGAGAATGAATCCAATCAAGGATTTCTGCATCAAGCTCCGTAATGGCTAAATCAAGATCGCGGCCGCGGAAATAAGGAGAACGACCTTTGTTCATTGTTTCGGTAACAATTGAAAATCCAAATATAAGCGAATAAATAAAAATGGTACCACCGATAAAAATTAAGGCATTCCCGAGGTAGAGAAAACCCAATGGAGCAATGACAGCACCGAGGGCAGAAAGCCATCCGCTGGCAAATAAGAAAGTAACAATACCAATCCATATTTTTACTCTCGCTAAACGCGCCGAATCTGCAATAGAGACACCGCCGGCTGTAATCATCTCAATCTGAGCGCCTGTTTTCCAAGTACCTTTGATTTTAGATAAGAGATCACCTGTTTTCATAAAAACAACTTTTGGCATGTCCACAATATTTTGCAGCAAAATACCAGTCGAGGTCAGAAATTCAGAAATAAAGCGCCTTACAATGCCTTGGACCTCCTTTCCTTTTTCCGTAAACGAGAGTGAGAGGAAAATGAAAATAACAAATGGGAGAGCAAAAATCGCTCCTTTAATGGCAATGGGAACCCAAAAACCCGCATAAAGTGGGTTGCCTAATGTGACAAACCAAAAGTAAAGTAAGCTCGCTTTAAAATGCACCGGCAAGAAAGAAACGGCTCCGAATAGACCGATGCGTCTCATCAACACTCCCCACTTTTCTGGAGTCCAATAATGTTTAACTTTTTCCCACCACAAATTTATTGTTTTGATGCTGGTCTTTGCATTCACCAAAAATTTTATGAGGAAAAAGACAGACAAAGCAGCGATGCCTACAAAAGCTACATTTAAAGCTACTAAAGAAAAACCAGTGATAGGCCCGACCATCCAAGCTATTAGTTTTGCAACTGCTGCGACTGGTCCAACGTAAGTCAGATAGAGGAACGCTACTATTGTTGATGTAATCGGTCCAATATACATAAAAAAGATATTTGCAAAAACGGCGCGGCCCGAACGTGTGGCAAGTAGCGAAACCAAAGCTATTAGTGGAACAGCCCAAAAGGCATAAGGGATCGTTATGAGCCAGTTAAGGGCTAACCAAGCACCGGAAAATAACCACCCTTTCACTAAGACATCAGAAGCTGATCCCTTCTTGTAACCCAAAGCATTTCGGATAACTGTTGTAAGGGGCGTTGCGGAAAGAATTGCCAAAGCTGCCAGCATTACTGTGGTAGCAGCACTCGTAGCGCCTAATCCTATAATTGCAAAAATACTTCCAAACGTAATCGCAATTAATTTTCCAATATTACGGGGGTCAATTCTTCTTTCCTGTATTCGAGCGCCCGGCTTACCAAGCGCATTAAAGAAAGCTCCTTTAATTTCCTTGCCATTCACATCATACTTTGTTGCGAACATAGCTTGGAACCAGGGCAAGAAAAGCTTGGGAGCAAAAAGAAGCGCAAACATGACTTGCGCGAAAATGAGCCAAGAAAGGGTGGGATTTCGTGTTACGCCTAAACCCGGAATCCGATCCGCTATAATACCTGTAAGAAGCCACGTTCCAAAAAGGCCATCTCCAATCACCCCGCGTTTATTCAACGACATAATTAATTTTTCAGCGGCTGGGAGCGCGTCATGCGAAATAACGTTATTCCAAGCCCTTTCTAATGAATAAGTGCCATCTGCTCCTTTTATCATTTTCATCACTTCCCAAGTAATATCCCCTGATTTGGTCAGTGACATATGAGCGATGAGGTCACCTTCCTTCCAACGAGCATGTCTGAACGTAGCAAAATAGTGGTTTGTTCCTGCATCTTCTCCCATTTGAACATCCTCGACAATCACGCCACCGGTATGCGTCGTCTCTGGAAAGTCATGACTCAGAAAAGGACCTTGTAAAACTTCCGGATAACCCACGTTGTACACATGTTTTCTAACCACTTGTGCGCCTTTTCCATAATAGGGGCCTTTACCATAAAAGGCTTCGCGAGAGAGGACTTTAACCGTAAAAAAAAGCATCTGCTGAGCCCAGACTTGGTGCTTTGAAAAAGTGCTCTGACCTGTATTGAGATAAATTAATTCTGGTTGAAAGATACCGTAACGGTTTTCATTGACCTGTTCATAGGCCATTTTTTGAATCATGGGGCGAATCGTTTCAGGGAACCATTCATTGTCCACGTCTTTACCAAATAAGAACTCAACCATATGGTCCGGCTCCACCAAATCACCCTGAATCCAAAGTACACCATGCTTATCAAGGTAATATTGATTGTATTCAGCAACCAATTGTCCTGTTTTTTTATCATAGAGACCTAAATTATCCTTACTCACGAAATAGCGCACATCTTCTCGCCGTCCTTTCAAATAGAATTCGCCTGTTATTGAATCATAATCATATCGATCATCTGGAGTGGAAAGATTCCTGAGCGCTGTTCCATCTTCAAGTTCTAGATAAATAACGCCTTTGAGTCGGAACCTATCATCATCCCCGTCAATTTGAGCGGTCTTATTTCCATCCTTGTCATACTGCTGGGTGTATTTACGTGTTTTATGCCACTCGCCTGTGGTAATTTCCGTTACCTCACCGCCATCAACAAATTCAAGAACCTCGCGTCCCTCAAAATAACGTTTAGAAAATCCTTCCTTTTCATTAACAACAAATCGATCCCCTTGAATCAACTTTCCGATTCGCCTGCCACTCTTTGTTGTGAGCCAAGCGAAACGAGGAGGATTAGTGAGTTGATCATTGGCAGATCGTACTTCTTCAACCTTAAAAACCTTACGTCCTTCGTCACTTTTAACAAAAGCTCTGTCAATGACAAAAGATTCCTCACTTCCATCCTTTCCGAAATTAAACGAATAATCATCGCCCAAAATTCCCGTACGTTTAAAATAGTCTGCTTCTTCTTGAGTGAGTCCATTTTGCCCTACGTACTTATCAACTGTTAGCCGACTCGGATAATCAAATAATGAATGACCAATGGCATCACGATTGTCTGTATCGCCCGGAATAAATCCCGTGATATAAGGACTTTTAACTTCTTTGCTACGACGAATCAATTGCCCTGCTTGATCAGTTACAAACCAGTATTTTTCATTAGTAACTTTAAATCCGCGAGCTTCGATCGGATTAGCACCTTGATAAAGATCTCCTCGAGCATCAACTAACACTGCGCCTTCTTTCTCAGCCATTGCTTGCGCAATCGCCTGCAACCTTTCAGAAGTTATTTCATAAGTACTCTCGGCTTTATAACCAAAGTTTTTAAGATCAACGACATCACCGCCGGGGGTTAAGACAAATTCTTCTGTTTTAAAATCTTCTAAGATCAGCTTTCCGGTGGCAGTATCCAGAAAATATTTCTTGCTTGGCGCCTCAGACAAACCAATTTTGACGCGAGCACCTTTCTTCGGATCAAAGAGGTCGCCTACCTGGAGAAGTGGTTCTACACCTTTCGACATGGAGTAACGATAAAGAACACCATCTTTGATATGAAGGGTGGGTGGGATTTTGACATGTTGCCGTGGTACCTCTTTATGATCTTTTAATGCCTGATCTAATTCGCCGCGGTCAATGAGATAATGAGCTTTTAAAACGTCAAATTCTTTTAGGCCAGATATAATGCGATAGATGTGCTTTCGCCCATGATTATCTAAACTGATATAATACTCACCTTCATGTTTACCGCGTTCACGCTCATCGTAAGGCCTGAGTTTGGTGATTGTTCCATCGGCAGATTTCACTTGAATAACTCGATCTTTGTCGCGAACGGTGAGTTCGGCAGAACTTCCATCAGACAGAGTGGTTTTAAATTTTTCGTCTGTTTGGTTTCTTTTTTCAAACGCTTCAAAATTATCGAAAGAACCTAGATCTTCTACGAGTCCTTTCTGGGTGATGTGCAACTTGACTGATTTTCCATTTTGAATAAACTCAACCGTTTGAACATCAAAACTCTTCATGTTGGTGACGTGAAGATGAGCTTTTACGCTATCGTCCATGTTGTAAATCCAAAGCGCGCCTGACATATCATCAACTTGCCATTTCGGGCTGTAGGCTTCAAACTTCCAAAGGACGCCATTTTTATCAAAATAATATTCGTTGTATGGGGCAACCAGCTGTTTCGTTTCAGCATCAAATAAATCAAAATTCTTTGGATCTACATAATATCGAACACTCTTCTTTTTATCACCGTGCATAAAATACTTGCCGTCTTCATAGTCGTAAAATTCTTCATCCCCGCCGTTCACACGTCTAAGCAAACTTCCTTGACGAGGTGAAGGAATATGACCTACCAAAAAGACCTCTTCCTTACCTGCTTCATCTTTGGCGCGAATAATCGTTTGAGATGAATATTTAATTCCTTGCTTTTTGATACCTCCAAAGCGCGGATCTCTCACATTATGGAAGAATAGGTCGAACTCTTCCAAAACGAGACGTTCACCACGCTCGTCAAACCGAAGGAAATAATCTCCATTAGAATTGCGGGCAAGTTGATGATATTGATCTAAATACTTTTGACGTCGGTCATTCATTTCGCTGGTATTTAACGTCATCATACGATGATTGAACGTGAGTAAGAGGCGAACATACTGTTCAAGACCCCACTTTTGGCCCCATGCTTCAGTTCGGGTAATGTAAATTACTTTGTCTCGACCGTACTTTTTGCGCAAGCGAAGCACCTGCTGAAATTCAAAATCTAAAACATCCTGACCCACAGAGGCGCTTGCGATAATGATTCGCAAATTATCTTTTGGGTGCGGTTTGCCATCAATTGATAGGCCCATATTTCCTGTCAAAATGGTATCAATGGTTCGGAATGCTTCAGCTGACTCTGGAATGCTCGTCGCGCGGAAAGGAACAAAGATTGCACCGTGGAAACGGGCAAGAACATAGTTTTTAATTGATCGATAGGACTCTAAAATCCTTGGCGGAGTTGCTAGATAAGCACCAACGAGAGCAAACACGCGGGCGGGTTCTAAGTTCAAATAATTAAAAGTAAGCAGATTAACTGCTTCAAGCAAACCGGATGAGACAGACCAGTGGATGATCCAAATTGAATAAAGACCAACCAACCAAGAATTGATCGCCCGATGAATTAGATCGAATTTATTGGCTTTATAAATTTCGTCGATTTTTTCTTCATTTCGTTTTGCAATTTCATAATCAGCCTGTTCTGCATGAGTGAGATTAAAACCTTGGGCTCTTTTAAACTCGTTCTTCACTTTAATCACTTCCAAACGATTTCGGGCTACTTCACGTTTAAACCAGAACGGCAAAAACTTAAGAGTTGGCTGAATAAAGAAAGACGCGAGACCCGTAATAACAGCGACAAGAAGGACCTTTCCAATCACTGCAATGCTCGCAAACTTTAAAATGGCCACGGCAACAAGGAGCGAACGAGCTCTACTTTCCCACTTCAACATATGCTGCGTAAGTTGAAGTTTCCTGGTTGCATTATTTTTAATTTCCTTATATTTTAGACTTCCGACAACCAAAGCCGCTAAGTTCCACAAAAGATAACCACCTAGAGAAACTCCGAAAACAAGAGCTGCTCCACCTCCTAAAAATGGAGCCCATAAAAATCCGGCGGCAGCTAGTACAAACAATGTGCCGCTTGTATATATGATGTTTCTCCATACCGTTTTTGTGTTTTGCTTTCCCCAAAACTCAACTTCTGTCTGTCCTTTCGGTATCTTTGGATTAGCCAACCTATGAACTATTTGAGTGATCCATTCCAAAATTTTGGGTGAAGTCACAATAGCAATGAAAATCGCGACGACGCCAATAATGATCCCTAAGGAAATTAGCGACCAGCCAAATAGAATAGCCGTCAATGACAATCCAACAGAAGCAGACAACGAATAGCGAATTACTTTTGACCAAGAGATTAATTTTTCCAATCCACTTATGATTCTTTTTGGGGCTGGTTGAGGCAAGGGCTGTCCGGCTCTTGCCTGCACTGGCGGTTGTCTAGGGGGGGATGGTGGACTGAGTGTTAGCTGAATTTGTCTCTGAATCTCTTGAATAATTTCGGTTACGGGAGCATTGCCGTCAATTTTTTCAAAAAGGCCTGGCTGAGTGGTGAGAATTTCTCGGTAAACAGCTCGTTCTGGATATTCTTGGATACCTTTCAAAATGATTTCTTCTGTCAAAGTAATCCAAACAGGAGGTCCTCTTAAATTCTCAGACAATCCTCGGTATCTTAAAATTAAATCACTCACACGGTCTATATTGCGCAACTCAGAACGTGGGGTTGGCTGAAGCTTATTCATTTCCTCAATAATTGTCTTTACCTCTTTGATCTCCTTGATGTCTTTTGCTCCAGCTTTGGCTAATTGATTCTTCATGGGCTTTGTCTTTCGGAACTTTCGTCCCATAAAGACTTGCCTCAAAACAACCGCAATCGTAAGCAAGGCAGCAGTTCCAACTACCGCTCCTAATCCAAGATTGCCACCTTGAGCCACAAAATTTTTGACTTCTTGATAAGTTGCTCCGCTCTCCTTAAAGAACTGCATCACATGACCCCGAACTGTTTGTCCTGGAACAACTTGAATTTCTCCGAACAGTTTTTTCTCTTTTTTCAATACAACTTGTGATTTTTTTGCTGCAACCTTTCCTAACACTGCTTCTGCGGCAATTTTCACTTGATTCATTTCTTCCTTGGTAGGAGAACCTAACTCTAAGAGTTCCGAAAGGCCAATGGGGCGGCCGTTATGTTTGCCGTTATGTCGCACATGCTCCAAATAATAAATTAATGTGGCACTATCCATCTCAGGACGCTTTTCTTTAATACGAACAGCTTCGTCTAAAATCTGGAAAACAGGCTCTAAAGAAGGAGTGATAACTTTATCTTCCATTCCAATAACAAGACCTGTCCTCTTTCCATAAATTGCACGCTCCACAAGTGCATCTATCGGTAGTGGGATAGAAAGACCGAGTTTTTGGATTTGGTTTTGAAAAGAAGTTCGTACGTTTTCTTTAAGGACGTCGCGTATTTCTTCACCGCTTGAAGCATCAATGTATTGTTTAACTTCCCACTTCAACTTTCCTTTAACCAAATCAATGGGCTCGTCCGTTTTGAAACCAAAAGCTCCCCTTAGGTAAACAAGACCTAAAGAAGAATTTGCATTGTCTTGGTTCATATCCAAATAAAGAAGGAGCTTACTCATAGGAAGGGCCATTGGTTTATGAACCATTGTCTCCTTAGCACTTTCTTCTTTATGGTAGTCGCGAACGTAAACCTGCGTTTCAATTGCTTTATCAATCAAACGTCTTACGAAAATAGGATGCTGGTCTCCATTCAGCATTTGCTCTACAATTTGGTCGACGACCTGATCAGACATGTGATAACCGTAAGGAGCGTGAGCGAGACGGTTGAACTCTGCCTTTACCGCCTGTTTCAGAGGCGCTCGTAATTGTTCCCTAATGTAATCATCGAGCTCTGTATTAAACTGGCGGTACAGGAAATCATATTCCTTCTCACCTTTCTTCACTTGATCCTGCAAACGTTCTCTCTCCGCATAATTCTGCTTCGTTTCACTCTGATAACGAAGGTCATAGAGCTCGGAACGATTACGATCTAAAGCTGCTTTCACTTCTTTAGTGCGTTCCATTAACCTCTTGATTCTTACTTCAGGAGAAGACTCCCTCGCAAGCCAATTCCAAAATTCCTTAAGACTTCCACCTTGAACCAGTTTTTTTGCTTCGTCTGGAAACGATTTGGGTTGGACACTCATGATTTTGGCATAAATCTGGTCGATTTGGGCTTGCGTCCACGGATCAAAATCCGTCCGCTCGCGTTCGTTCTTCCCGTTAATTTGCAGCCTAAACCTAAGCGCTTGATAAATGGACTGCTGTGGAGCAATGGTTTCCGAAGGGTCAACGAAAGTGGTATCTAAAGCAATTCCAACTAAGTACATCAAATGGTTAAGATCTAAGGGAATTTTTTTTGCTGCCATTTCCTCTTGTATTTTCTGAGCTAAAATATAAACCTGCTGCATATTTTGAGCGACGATTTCATAAGGTTTGGCTTCCGCTAATGCTTGATCAATAGTAGCCAAACTTTTTTCTATTTCTTGAGATAAAACGCCATTTTTAGAAATTAAAACATTTGAATCCTGAACGTAAGCTTCTTCGGGCATATGGACAATTCCATTATTAAGCAAATGTTCCACAACACGCTCTGCTTCACTATTTTCTACACGCTCGCGCTCCTTTTTGTCTTTAGGATCAATAATTTTTTGATCAATCACTCCCTTGAACACATCAGTTCTAATCACACTCGCCATCACAACGTCCTTAAGTTTGATACGAGCATAGATGAAGTTTAAAGGCCAGCCATCTCCGTGACGGTTTTTGACGTAACGATCGATTTCCTGTTTGTCCTTAAGTGTCAGTTCAGAAGCATTCTTAATCTCGTGTGCCTTCATGTATATTTTTTCGATCGGGCTGAAATAGCGATCAAAAAATTGGGGATCAAGCTCGTAGAATATGCCTTCTTCAGTTTTATTTTCCAAAATATAACCATCGTGAATTGCGTTCTTCACATGGGTGATGAACACACCTTCTGCATCTTCGTACTCAGGCGCTAAGGCATAGACATTTTGAGCGGACAACCCCATCTCGCCTTTCTTTTTAGCAAACCCTTTTTTAACTGCTTCTTTCACCTTTTTCCATTCGTCAACATTACCTTCTATTTTTTCTTCAGTCAGAGCCTGAGGCCGTCCGCCAGCCTCGAATTTACCTTCAATGAGTTTCGCTTGAGTTTCACGGCGTATCAGTTCAACTTTCTGTGTGGCGTACCAGCCCTTAGTTTTTTCCAAATGTCTTGTGGCACTATCACGATTCTGTTCTTCTCGTTTTTCAGCTACCGCTTTTGCAATTGAAGGCGCTAGACCTACTTTGTCAGAAATAAAATCAAGAAGATCTTTTGGTTTTTCAACGTTTCTTAAATCAAGCGTAAGCCAAATTTGCCCCAGCAAACCTCCGAGCCGATTAAAGAATCGATCTTGTTCTTTCTCCGGATATTGCTTCAGCAGCCGATTCAACGCTTTGCTATCAGGAACCTTAAGGTTACCTGTTACTTCTTTCCAATAATCAATAATCGCCCGTAACTTTTCTATCGGACCGAGATTTTTCATATCAATATTTGTAATTTTTTCATACTGATAGGCCCGTCCAAGCCTCGTGGCATCACCATGGTAGTTGTCGCGAAACTCTGTTACAGCCGAAACCAGCCGTCTTGGATTCAAGTAATACCCTTGAGATTTCATCTGAACTTCTTGAACAACTGCTGCATCTTTAAACCACTGGTTGAGTTCTGTCTTTATTTCAGAAACCGTTTTCTTCCCTTCTGGATCAATGTTAAGAATCAATCCATAACGGCGTGATTGAGACATAGACTCTAGAAAAACGCCCGTCGCTTTTGTGACACGATTTTCTAAGTTTTTTGCCAACTTAGAGGCATAACCATCCAATTCAAGAAATTGGTACTGCTTCTGATTGAGGAATTCTACGATCGCCACTTGTCGCGCATCGCCCACCTTTCCTTCCGCAACCTTAACAGCTTGTGCGTACAAATAACCCGCTTCACGATCGGCCGCTAAATTACCAAGCTCGCCCTCCGTAAGTAATTTTCCATTGTGCGTCGCCATATAAAATGCTTGGAGGAATGCCCAAGGTAAGAGTTTCTGATCTCTGAATTCTTCAAAATGAAACCCATGAACAGGCATATAATGTTGACCTAAAGCGATCGCGACTTTCGCCCAATAGCCATCTAAGCGCCGCCACTGCATTTCGCTGGCCCAATAGAGACGTTCTGCTTCTTGCTCCGCTTTCAATTTTTGAAGCCTGTCATTACTTAACCATGTGCTTGTAACTTTTTTCCACCATGATTGGTTTTCCTTCTTCGTAATTTCAGCATCAATTTGATCGTTTAACTCGCGTCTTTTTTGAAGCTCCTTAGCCGTTTTGTCTTCCTGCATGAGTTCAATTAAATGAAGGACGTCTGTCAAAGCCCCATAAATTTTCCAGGTTCGCAAATCATGCTGACCATTTTCGATAATTGATTTTTTATTGTTCTTGTCCTCAACATTTTTCAAACGCTCCTCAAGTGCCTGCCAACCATTTTCAATATTAGGAACACGATCTTTTTTAAAGTCTATCCACTCAGGACCAGATAATTCTTTTTTAAATTTCTGAAGCTCAGGCATCAATTTTTCAACTGCCTGAAGCAGAGCGTCAAGCAATTCTTTCCTGTTCGTCAATTTCTGAGCATTCTCCTGTCCGATCGCCTTTTTTTGCTCAGCCGTCAACTTAGGGTCATCTAATAGCTTTAACGTACGGGGCCATTCATGAATCAATTGATCCATTTTCTCATGAGTCTCTCCCATCTTTTCTCTGAGCTCACGCCATCTGGCAAGATTTCTCATCTCTTTTTCTGCAGATTTAAACTGGTCACCAAACAACTTTTCAAGAGAGGCCTGGCGTTTATTCCAATTTTCGTTTTCGTCTTGCCCTTTCCGATTCTTATCTAACTTATCTAACTCTGCCCTCATTTTTGTGACCTCTGCCCTCATTTCCGTGACAATAGGATCATAAACTCGCTCTAATTTAGCTGTGTTGTCGATAAAACCTTCCATGGCAAGTCCGGCTTCTTTCTTCGCACGTTTTTGGATTTCTTGAAATTCAAGCTTTGTTGCTTCATCGCTTGCTGTAAAGTTTTCGCGAAGAACGCTTACAGCAAGACCGTTTACTTGCTCATTCGTAAGTTTTGAGTCATGCTTTTTAAAATAATCATGCAAAAACTGAAAATGGAACCAATCTTCCAACGCTTTAAGTTCTCTTGCGTAATTTAAGAGCTCACCACCTGCCAAGGCTCGCCAATGACTCTTCGCTAAAATATCAACTAAACGTTCTTTGGTTAAAATATCACGGACTTCCTCGGGTGTTTTAAAACCAGCAGCGACTAACAGCGTAGCAATACCGCTCTCAACACCGCGTGTATAAATGTTGATAAACTGATTTTCCTTAAGAAGTGGAGCTTTCAATCCTGTTACGATCTCGCTTCGAAGTTTTGTGGGAATGTCAATGCCTGAATCTTCCATCATTCCATCAAGAAAATCATCTTGCAACCCCAACGCATAAAGAAGACTAATCCAGATTTCCCAACCTTGGTCCGCGATTTCAACAATGCCTTCCTCTTGTAATTTCGAAACTTCTCGGCGGGCCAGGTGGCGATCCACAATATCGGAAACCTCAGTTTGAGCAAACGCTCTGGCAAGACGGGCTTCATAATTAAAAATACCATCTTTATAAATTTGTGCGAATTCTTTGTCGACAAGCGGCATGAAATCTTCTACGACCTCATCGCCTTTCATTAATTTTAAATCAGGAGTAAGCAACAGTCCTTGTTTCATATATTGAAACCGCTTAAGCTGCCGAAAGGCATCTCGTTTTGCATCAAACTGTTTGTCCTCTAGCCTCAACTGTTCCAGGTAGGCTTGCGTGGACTGCGCATCTGTCACAACTTTAGTAGCGGCCTTTTGTGCTGCAACAAGAACCGGCCTTAAAACAGCTTGAATGGTTTTCCCTGCAGGAGCGAATTCTTGCGGAGGCGGTTTCGGTTGCTGCAGCTGTTTCGGTTGAGCCTCCGGTTGTTCTTTCTGTATTGGCTGTTGTGCTGGTTGTTGAGAAATTTTCTGTGCTTTCTTTGCTTCTGCTTCTCTTCTCTTTTGCTCAATGATTGGGAATGCTTCCTTCACTTTCGCTTCTGTTTCCAATTCACTGTTAATTTCATTAACCATGGCGCTCGGGTCTGTAATGCCACGCCTCGACAGGTTGCGCGTGTACGAACTAATTTTCCCTTCGAGGAAAATGGAGTCAAATTTCTCACCCCATTTTTTCTCATCGGTCTCTTTGTTCCACTTTTTCCCATGGAGTTTATATTTCGCTTGCTTCCCGTTCAATTCAGACTGCTTGTCTAATTCATATTGCTCAGCAAAAAGTATCTTCATTGAATAAATCGTAAATGGAGCTCTGCGGCCATTTTTATCTTTAGAACCGATCCCTTGATTAAAGAACTCTTTCACTAATTTTGTCCTGCGTGTTAACTCCTCATGAAGATTTTTCCTTTGGGCTTCATCGGTAACGCCTTTACGTTCCGCCAAGTAATCTTTCGAGAGCGTCATTAAAAATCCTACATCCTCATAGGCGTTTTCGCGGACAGCTTTCCAGGCCTTCTCAATTTCTTGAGGCGAAGCATTCCGCTTCCGTAATTCGTCAAGGACAAGCTCTCTTGTGCGCTCAGGGTTAAGGATTAAATCACCACCCCGCTTCTTAATTTGTTCATCTGTCAAACCGCGCGTCAAAAGAAGTTGATGTCGATAATCTTTGAGGGTTCGTTTTTCCTCGGTCATTAGAAACTTAAAGTTATCTAGCTCACGAGCAACATTCTCTTCTGTCCAAGGTATGGGCTTCGCATCTCGGCCATATCTCGTTAATAATTGTAACGCAATAGCACCTGCTAATTCTTCCTTGTACCTTGCAAACTCATCTGGATCGACTGGGCCGTTTGGCTCATACATGATTTTTGCAACTTCTTCGAATTTGTCTTTAAGCTTTGGCTTCACCAGTAAATCCCTAGAGTGTTTCAAATAGAGAACAAAAGTATCCTGACTTAAACCGACAGCGTAAATCTGACTGAGTGCATCCCACAGGCCTAAATCATCCGTGCTCGAAAGATCGAGTGGCTTTCCGCCTAAATAAGCAGGACCAATCAAACCTCTCGTTTGAACCAGAAATCTTTGATACTTCCCAACCTTAGTCGCCATAGAATCTTCAGCGTCAAAAATACCCATTTCGACAAATTGATCATTATATTTCGTAACCGCAGAAACACGTGTAATGACAGATCCATAAATAAAAGCCACTCGATCAGCTTTCGCGTAATCCGCTAAACGTGTATAGTTTAAAACCATCGCTGCAAATTCTTTTTGAAACTCACTGCTTGCATTTGACAGCTCTGCGTCATAAGCAGCTTGATCTTTGATAAGGTGTTTGTATTTTTTTGTAAATTGCTCATAAGCTTTGCTATTTTTAACCTGAGAATTAAGAAAAGCGAGGCGGGCATATTCTGGATGCTTACTGAGAAACGTTTCGATATGTTTCGTGAGAAGAGGAACATTCTCCATAATCTCAACAAATTGCTGATGGGTCGTTGGAGGCCCTCTTGGGTCTACTTCAAGAACGCGGTCCAAAACTCTTCCGCTTTCTAAAGTTCCGATCGTGTAATGGAACTTGGTCATTTCAGGAATGCTTTGATCAACATCTCTAAAAAACTTATCGACCCTCTTCCAATCGATCTTCTCGGGACTCGCCAAATCTGAAGACTTTAGGTAACCGCGGTGAAGAAGCAGTGCCACGGTAGAAGCAAGATAGCCTTGGTCTTTGAGTTTCCCGATAAATTTGACGTCATTGTAACCCAATCGTTCAGAAAGTTTTTTGAAGCCCGGCAAATCATGAATTTTCCTTTCAACGTAACGCCAGGCGGAATGACGATCTGGAAAACCAGCTTTCGCTAACGTTTCCTGATCCGCTGCTTTAACTCGGTATGCAACAGCACCTGGGCTAAGCGCTGGTTCTATATTGGTAATGGCAGCTGGGACAAAGAATTTCTTTTCCCACTGATCGTAGTCTGTTAAATCCTGAGCCCCTCTTTTTCCATTTCTGTAATCTGCATACTGTTTTATGCGGCTAGCGGCTTCCAAATATTCTTTTTCTGTATCAAAGGGCTGACCTACCTCGCGAGCACGCAGAGATTTTGCGGCCAGAAGGATCAGCAAATTAAACTCATACGGATTAAAATAGGGGTTGTACTTCGGACCTTTTAAGCGCGACGCATCCATATCCAAATAAAAAGGCACAATCTCACCGAGCATCTTTGGATATTTTTGATCGATTGGAAGTTCTATTTTATGAATGCTATTTAACATTTTCCCAATTCCACGCGCTTCCATTGTATTACCGGTTTTGATTGAAGCTGCTATTTTCGCTGCTTCTTTCAATATAGCTGGAGCATTGGGCAAAGGTGAGTCGCTGAGCAAATGCGCCATGGTTGCGAGATCACTAGGAAGTTTCTTGAAATCGGTTGGAACGCCAAGCGTTTTGAACAACAGAATTAGATTAGTCTCGACTGCTTTTGTTTTGGCGTCAAAAGTCTTGTCGTCTACAATGAGCGGCGGGATTTCTCTTGGAACATAAAACATGGAAGCACCATCTAGTTCGCTCGCAACTCTTAACTCAAATGCCTTCGGGTGCCCAGATTGCAGATATCTGCTTACTGATACCAGCGCGTTCTTATTGCCAGCTTCCGTCTTTGAAGCAATTTCAGTAACTACAACCTTCCGCTCTTTTTCTTCTACTTCTTTTTTCCTTTCTGTTTCTTGCTTTATCGCCGCCAACTTTTCGCTTGGTTGACGTACTGCCCCAAGGTCTTCCAAACCTGAAAATTTAACAGGCTTAAACAGATTCTCAGGAAGCGGGATGCCAGCATCTTTAAATGTGGACTCAATTAATTTGCTGCTCTCCACATATCTGCGAAAATCTTCATTTAACGTCTTCACCATGGGGAGCAGTCTGCCGAATCCATCAACAGCTGAATAATAGGATTCAAGTGCTGTAATATCGCCATTCAAATAATCTCGCCACGACTGGCTCGCATTTTCAGCTGCAATCTGAAGCGCCTTGTTGCTTGCCTGATACAGCCCTTCACGGAAAATGTGATCAGCAACTATCTGTAAGTTACGGCGGATTTCCTCATCTTTAATTTGGTTGGCTTCATAATATTTTTCGAGTGCTTTGAGATAATCAGCTTTGGTTCTCTCGTGCTCTGCGCCCCAATCAATATTAAGGCTTGCTTTGGCTGTCCCAATGGTAAAAAGCTTGCCGAAAAATGATGACCCAGCAAAGAAGTCTGTCTGGAGTTTGATGTAACCAAACCAAAAAACGAGAAAACGTTCTTCATCTGCTGTAAATTTGGCTTCGCGAGCTTTTGAAAGAGCAAACTGCAAATCTATATTCCGCTGGTTTAAAAGATTCCAAACTGTTGCCTTCTCTTTATCCTGAGCAAATGGATTGTCTTTTTGCTGCATATAAGAAAGCAGCTTGTCAGAATTGAGAACTTGCCGTTCAAAAGCGGGATTAACTGCTTTCCCAGAAAGAGAGACGCTTGGCCCGCCGAAAAGTGTTTTTTGTTCTTCAGAAGTAAGATAAGGCTTTGTGACATCGATTAAATAATTTCTTTGTGCGTTTAATTCTTGAATCACAAAGCTAAGTTGAATTTTGTATTCATTGAGTTTATTACGGAGCCCAATAGTTTCATCTACCGCATTTTCTTCAATACCCTCCAGCTTGTACCTTTGTTCTACAACCCTTAGACGCTCCAACATAGTGTGGTAATTATTTAAATGCATCGGAAGTTCACGCAACAGATGGTCATACTGTTCAAAAACCCCATCCAATCGTGCGCGCTCTGATTCATTAGCTCTTTTTCTGATGGTATCCCACTGGCTGAGCCGCTCCCGAGCCGCGCCTTTCGAATACAAATCACGAGCCCAGTCATCCGACGCTAAAGAGGCTCCGACACCAATAAAACCCGACTGATAAATTTCCGAACCAAACGTGGTCATCTTAATTAAGAAATGAGAATCCCGTTGCATTCGCTCTAACACTCTCGGATGCCACTTTCCGCCATAATTGAGAAGTCCATGCAAGCCATATTCAACACTGGTTGCCAAATCAACTCCTCGCTCGATGGCTAAATTTTTTACTGCTGGATTAATCACCAAAAATTGTTGAGCTTGTTTTTCAAGATTTTCGAAACTGGTGTCTCGGACTTTAGCCCATGCGTCAAGGGAGGTTGTCAATTCCTGCAACTTTTCGCGAACGGGCTGCTTGAGTTGATTTCCTAGGATTTCAAACTGTCCGGCCAGCTTTTCTTTCGCTTGATCCCGAACTTCCTGATTTTTGCCATTGATACGAGCAACTAGTTCGTTATCGAGCGTAGGACCTGAAACCAAGGTTTGTAACATCAAAACCGTTTGTGCAATATCTCCTCTGAACCCAACGAGAGACAATCTAAGTTTATAAATTTCTGAATCTAACTGAACTAGCTTTCCCTTTTGCGTCACGTTTTGTCGTTCCTTCAACAATCGATCAAGCTCGATCTCGCGTGATCTAAGTTCGTAGGTTTGACGCCCTAAACGATCAATCAATCGATTGCGTTCAGGCACTATTTTTGTTTGATGGCCTTCATATTGAATTCGAGCGATTAGGAGTCGATAGAGCGCTTCGATAACCTCTTTTTTCTCGGTTAGACCTTTGATCCCACCCTTTGCTTTAATCGCCTCAACAATTTCTTTTATCTTCGCCTGATTAATTTCTCCTTTTAAAACCATTTGTTCTAACACGGAAGCGTCTTTTTCTCCAAAAAGCTTTGCAGGTGTTTCGCCAAGTTGCTGTAGAGCAACAAAAAAATCTCCAGCGCTTGTACCGCTGAGTTCGATCTGATATTCATCTTGGAGCGTTTTCCGCAACGCCGCATCAGCTGCAATCACTGACCAATAAAGCTGGCCTGCTTCTGCAAACCCCTTGAATTCGGTGTTGTCCAAAACCGACAAAGAAAATCGGTAAAGGGCAATATCACTTTCAACTCCAAAAGTTCCTTTCTCAACTTGTTCCTTAATGTCGTTGAAGCTTGCTTGCGCAGTTTCTTGGGATACATCAAATGCGCCTTTGATTTCGCCAGGAAATTTGTTGATTTCTTCCTTGAGACGCGTAATTTGTTTTGCCATCTGAGCCGCTATCGACCTAAAAAATTCTGGCGAAAGCGGATAACTTTCATCATTTTTCACAAAATTTTCAGCATGGGGAATGGCTTCTTCGTTGATATACTTAAGCAAGTTCTCCCGCGTCTTAAGCTCAGCAACTAATTGTGCATAGCCAATCTTGATTTGATAACCTATATGATATTGTCGATTGACGTCCTGAACCTGGTGGTCACCATTCAAAAGCTGATTCGCCGCTTCAAATAAGCGCAAAGAAGGTCCGACGTCGCCTTTTTTTACTTTCAAAATTAAGTGAGCCTCACCCAAATCTTTAGTTTGAGACGTCTCTACCTTTTTTGACTCAAGAAGTGGCACGATAATGGGAACCGTCACTGGAACGGTTACAGTTCCAGCCAATGAATCAGCTGTTGGCCGAAGCGCTGGAGCGACACCAGCGGTAGACGACGCAGAAGTAGTTGGAAGCGGTACGGGTTTCTGCTTTATTACTTCCTCTGTTACCGTGCTACGACTACCAGAACCTCCAATCTCTACCACTTCAACCTTTTTCTGCAACCAGGATAAAAATCCTTTTGGCTGCTTCATGGTTTCAACTTTTTTGCGGGCAGCTTCATTCGCCTCTTGCTGGTAATCACTCACCCGTCCTCTTTCCGTAATTGATCCTTGAATCATCTTATCGAAAGAAATTCTTCCGCTTGGAGCCGATACGGTTTCAAGTGGAAGCGAAACAAGACCTTGAGCTTTGGCGCGAATCTCAGGCGTCACCACACCTAATGAAACACCGTCCTTCTCAGCTGATACTATCACCTGAGCTTCTTCACGCTCCAACTGATGGAGTTTGCCTTTGAGATACTTTTTCTGTTCTTCGCTTGATTTATCAGAAGCGAACGCTTTTTGGATAACTCCCTTTTGAATCGAAAACCCATCCATCATCGTCTGGTAAAGTTTCTCTTCGGCCTGTTTGTCTTTCAAATAATAAGCTTTAATCTGTAAAAGTTTGACATAATCGGACATCGCGCGGGTCAGTCGTTCGAATTTCCTTTCATCCCACCGCTGGGGGTTCGCTTTGAAATCAGCGATCTGTTTTGCTAAGCGCTCTTGCAAGAGCTCATCAGAAAAAACTTTCGTTTGGTAAGCCTTAGGCTCTCCCGCTTTATAAGCTTTTCCCGCTTCGATTCCATAAATGGCTTGGTCAAGTTCGCGCCCCAAGGCTTTGCGTTGAATCTCAATTTGGACAAGTCTCGCATGGTCTTTCTTTAATAGATTCGCGGAAGCGCGAATTTTTTGTTCCTCAGTGTTGAGTTTTTCTAACTGAGCGCCAACCTCAGATTGTGGAGGCAGAATATCTGATTTTAAATCCTGCAATACGGTCAGTGTGCGCTTTAAAACCGTGATGATTGCATCTCTTTCAAACTTTTGCGTCCGGCTCAGTTCGTAAATACCGATGATTTCTTCCTCCGATAAAAGGCCTAGTTTTTCAAGTTGTTCCGCAAGTTGCTTTAACCTTTCAGCTACTCTTGCTGAATTTGTAAATCCGTCAGCAAGAAGAGCTCTTAGTGTATCAACTGTCTCCTGAGTATTCTCGATTGCCTGTGCGTACTCTCGCGTTTTTACAAAGCGGCTTTCTTCCGTCTTTAATTGCTCCCATAGAAAAGCGCTATCAGGCGTGTGCGGACCAAAACGGACGTTGGTTTTTAGTAAACTTGCTGCGACTGAAGTAGTAGGACCAAATAGCAGATCGTAATGAAGCTCCCAATTAACTGCTTCAACGTTTCGCTCGGCGCGTTTCGCTTCAAGATCAAGTTGTGCAATTTCAGCCGCTAATTCTTGTTGTCGATTAAATACACCTTCAGAGGGAGTTTGAATGATATCTTCTGGAAGTTTCGACTGGGTAAGTTTTTGAGCAAAATTAGGATCAATTACAACCGTTTCTTTTGCTGGATCGATCCCGAAAACGCCACCAAAAAGCCGATCTACTCGTCCCTTCCTTTGCTGGATGTCCATAAAAAGCTCTTGCTCCCGATTGAAAAAATCTTCATCTGCTGCAATGGCTTTGCCGTCTCTATCTAATAAAAACTTGGATATGCCTCGTCCAAAGATCTGATTCATTTTGATTTCGTTGCCTACTTCATTAGCCTGCATCGTAACAAAATCGTATTCCAAATACATAGACTTGAAGGTAATCAATCGATTTCTGAATTCCCGAGCTGTCTTCGCGCCTTCTAACATAATGCGCCCTTTGGAAGCATTGATTCGGGCAGAATCACCGGGGTTGTAGGTTCCTTTAATGCCAAAAGTCATGGTATGACCAAAAAAATCGCCCATAAACAAAATTCCTCCGACTTCAGCAAACAAAACAGGAATTTGTTTTCGCTTTAAGGCTGCGAGTTGAGCCTCAACCTCTTTTTGAGGTAGGGTTTTGCCATCAACCAAAACGCCGATAGGCTGGAAACTGCTTAATTGATCTAAAACTCGGTCGGGATTAACAACTTTAACATTCACTTTTCCTTCCTTGCTTCCTGGAAATGTCTTGGCAATATAATCAAGGAAATTACTTTCGTTAATGGTCGCTGTATTATGCCCTGGCACCAATATGCTTTCGACTTTCTCTCCTATGTTGACGCTAAACTTGATAAATGCTTTTTCATTGAATAATTTTTGAATCTCAACCTTAAGATTATCCGCTGTGATTTTACCTTCCAGATAACTGCGGTAAAGACTTCTGCTCTGATCGTAAAATTCTTGCGGGAGTTTAAAATTAACGAGTTCATTTTCAAGCGCAGCCATTTCGCGTTCTACTTTCTCATTGACCCAGGCTTGATCACCTTTAGCTTCTTCAGCTAGTTTTGAGACTTCGGGAGAACCAGTTTTTTCAATTGTCGCCTCAGTTGAAATCTTTTCTCGGACAAGGGAAATAACCTTTTCTGGCACAAGTGACTTTTCGACAGAGGGTACGCCTGAAAAAGAGGGTTTCATCGTAATTGGTGCTGCTGCTTCTGGCTTTGGTAATACTTCTTTCTGAGTGAGCGCTTTTGCTTGAGGTTCAACAACTCTAGCCGCTTTTTTTGCAACTTCAGGAAGAACCCCAGCTTTCTGAGGCACTACAGGAACCAAAGATGCAGGTTTCTCACTTAAAAGATCTGAAACTATTTTTTCGACAGTTTTTGAAAGCAAGGCATTTGCTTTTTCAGAAGCATAGTTCTTCTGAAGAAAAACAAAAACTTCATTCTGGCGGCCAAAACCATTAGGAGACTTTCCTTTTTCATCCATCACAACGGTCGGAGCCAACGCTTCAAGCGCACTACCACCCCATGAAGGAATGAAGTTGATAACTCTTTCTTTTCCGCCAATCGTAACCGTTCGTTGGTAATAACCATCGACGGGGGTTTGAGCTTGCCAATCCCAATTTGTGGGAAGCGTCCGCCCTGTTGATTGCCAAATGGACTCTGGCAGGTCTCCTTTCCCAATTCCAAGAAGGAGTGTCGGACGAATTTCCGTATAAATCAAACCATAATGACTGGGGGTATACTCACTCTTAACCGGATTATATCCATTTCTGAGTTTTTCTGCATTCAGATCATAAAGTTTTGAAAAATTCATCCCATTTAAGATAGGATTAACTCTGTCTTTCATTTCTGGAAAAGCGTTACGAATTACAACAAGCGCTGTCCCAAGCCAACCGTTATCCACAGCTGAAATAAATTGGTCATTTTCACCGGGCGAGTTCAACGAACCAGGTTGATAATATTGGTGGAAAAGCCCTTCCCAGCGATCAAGTTTCTTAAGCGTCTGAAGCGTACGATTGATTCGATCGCTCGCCTCTTCTTTTGAAATTAGACCCACTTCGCGAGCGCCAACGACGCTCATCAAATAAAGGCCAACCCCCGTAATCCCAACATAATCAGCCTTCTCCCCTGTTGTTTTCATATGATCAACGGGCAAATAGTTTGTGTCTTTCCCAACCGTTTTTGAAAAGTAGTTCCAAGTCGATCTTGCGATTTCCTTCAAGTAAGCTTGATCTTCAAGATTCAATTCGGCGGAAGTGTTTAAAGGAATGTCGGAAGGTAATCGTTCAAAGGATTCTTTCAAAAGGCCTTCAGATTTTTTAATTATTTCATCATGATGAAAATAGTTACGAATACTCCCCTTGGTAAGCGTATTCACAATTTGTAGGAAAGCAAACCCTTGATTATCAGTAACAAAGGTGTCAGATGTTGCGCCAGTCTCTAAATTAACCGAGGCAATAAAACCATAATTCTCGTTATAAGCTTGAGGATGACGCGCACGGAGCACTTTTAAATTCCCGATTACTTCCTTCGGTGCGACAGAAAGCGCGAGTATGCTTGCGTCTGGGGCAACCACATCCCGATTGCCAGGATAACCCTGATCCACTTTGTTTATACTTCCAAGTGGCGAACCGTATTCCTCAAACTTTCCATCAGGACCCCAAGTCGGAGAAATTCCCCATATGGGATATTCGCCTGGGATCAACCCATCGCGCGTAAGCTCCTGCATTTCTTTTTCGTAGGTCTTGACTTGTTTTTCAATATCCGATTTTGAAATTGCTTTCCCTGGAAATGCTTTTGTGAGCTTGCTATAAATTGCGTCCACTTTCTTTGAAGTTGGATCCTTACTCGCAAGATCCGCTCGAATATCGCTTTCGAGCGTATCCTTATCTGTGCCAACAGGCGAACCAATGTAAATCGGTTCTTTCATGAGTTCTTCAAATTTGGGTGTTAGTTTAAAAAGATCTTGTTGTTCAACAAAGGCCTGAGTCGCATCAACCGTTGCAGCTGTTAAACCTGCGATCAGCGCATCCGTTGAAAATCTAAAAAACCCGGCTTGAACTGCGCTCTCAGGAATTTGTGGCGCCGGCTGAGCGGCGATTTGAATACCTTGGTTTTTCTCGGAATGTCCTTGCACAATCAAATGGTTAATTTGTGCATAAGCCGCGGAGCGAATGGACGGGATAGAGAACGCTTTCTCTCCTCTTGAAACTGTCGTCAGTAAGTCATGTGCTTTGCTCCCAGAAGGAGTATTGAGGACGTCGTCCATTGCCGAATGGATATTCCGAATAGAACTCAATTCAGTAGCTGTGAAACCAAGCTGAGCAAGGCGAACGGGTTCGCTTTTGATTCCAACTTTATGAAGTGTTTTCGCGCCAAGCGCGAAAACATTATCACTCACATGCAAGTGGGTTACATTCTCAGCACCATGAAGTAAATTTTGGCCCCAGCCAAGCGCATTTCGTTCGACAAGATTGATGGGATGTGAAAATAGAGGAATATCAACTCCTGTCAATTTTGTTAACCCTTGATCTAGATAACCGCCAATACCCATTTCTTTGCCGGAAGTCTCTCCTGCTAAACCGGCAATTTCTGCTCCAACTGTTAACATGCCGACAACTGTTCCAAAAAAAGCGATATAGAATCCCGCGTTTTCTCGTCGGAAAGCTAGAGCTTTAAAAATCCCTAAAAGCGGATAAACGATAAGACTTTTGAGCAGGCCTGGCGCAGGTGGCGCTCGGACCTGGCGCTCCGTTTTAGAAAACTTTGAATACAAACTCTCGAGACGCTCTTGAAGCGCAAATCGTTCTCGGTCATCCGAAAAACGAACGTGCCCTAAAATTGCAAGCAGTTCATCAAACACTTGAGCTTTCTGGGCTGGTTTTAAATCTGAAGTAGGCGCAGAAACAGCTCTAGCAAATCTTTCGATTGTAGAAGAATTGAACCAACCAACCTTCTGAACTTGCAACTCCTTGAGCAATCCCCCTTTTTGTCTCGCTTGCTCTCGCAAAGCTTTCTCAAAATTGTCAGCATAATTGGGAAGTAACTTCGCAAGCAATGATTCTCGTCCGAAGGATTTTTCGGATGCCGCTAGTCGACCTAGAATATACTGACCTGAATAACGATGAATGTAAGACTTCGCATAATTTGGGATCACAAGAAGCATGGAAAGCCAAAGTGTATTTAAAAAGCCAAAAATTTCAAACGCATGAACAAAAGCGTGGATTGCAACCCCCAAAATTGGAATTCCTTTGGTAACTCCAACCAACCACGCTCCCAAGGTAAACGTAACGTTCAATCCAGCTGGCAACGGAAGAAGCGTGAGCAAACCGAGTCCCATAGCACCATAAAGAGCCAATTTCCAACGTTTTTCAAGAAATTGTACGAGCGGAACAAGAAGCGGTTGAATCAGTATATGATCAAGAAAACGATAAAAAGCACTAAGCCTTCCTGTACCATACTGAAGTTGGTTAGCCAGCTTTTTCCCAAAATTGTGACTTAAAAATGTGTAATAAACAATTTTACGGAGAGCAGTACCCTGCTTCCATCGTGTAAAGTCGCGACCAAAATTAGGTTGTTTCGCGGCGAGCAATGCTGACCCTAAAACTTCTAAAGAACGTTCTCGGCCTAAGTAATCTCTTTTAGATACCACCCATTCATAGCCGATGGCCCGCAACCAAAAACCATAGAAAAATTGGACAAGCACGTGGGGGCCTACGATCAACAGTGCGCGCAAAAGGCGAGGAAAGATAAGTGACAGTGGTGCCTTTAAAGCTTCAAGTAGACTAGCAAAGAAACCATGTTCCTTTTGTGATTGAAACGCCACGTAATTAGATTTATTGGCATTTTTGAGCGCATCAAAAATAGAAAGCCATTGAGAGCGATTTTTTTCGTTCATTCCAACTCCCGCTCGCTGAGCAAGAGCAATAACATGCTGTTTCTCTAATCCGTATTGAAGAGCAATTCGCGCCACGATTTCATCAATCGAAGGATCGTGCCCCAAGGCAGGGACATAATCATGATAAACAAAACCTTTCACCTTGGTAGCACCCAGTGGAAAGATCCCTAAGAATTTTGATTTTTGAACCAAAGTTTCATAATCACCTCTTGGTGAATTTTTATAAATTTCGTGCATCAACCAATCAGCTGTATCGGTTGTATTTAACTTTTCAGGCGGAATCTTCTCCGTAAGTTTCATCTGTTCAGCTTGTTGTGGTAACGGAACACGGACTGCAGTATTTCGTTCCGAAATTGTTTTAATCACGAACGCAGCGAAAGGTAGCAAAAGTATCCCAAGAAATGTGGAACTTAAAAGAAAGTTAACCAAAACGATGGTCAACCCACCGGGCAACAATAAAGCAAGAAACGACAATCCGACTGGTATCGCTAAATAAACAAGCACTGCATACAAAGTTATTCTAAGACCTTCTAGAATCCGTTCCTTTTGACCTGGAATTTTTGGATTGATTACTTCTTGAGCTGGTGACATTCGAGGAAGGGCAGGCTTTTCAACAATTGATACTGGAGAAGGCACGGATTGAATTTCTGGTGCTGGAGTTTCAACTGGTTTAACTTGTGGCGTTTTTGGCCCGCCAACCGCCCATTTTCTTTCACGTTCTTTTTTCTCGGGTTGAGAGCGCAAAGCTAACCTGGGCTCTAAAGGACGTCCCGTAAAAGGATTAATGTTATCGAGACTGGTAACTGGATTAAGGATAGATGTTTTTGGATGCTGCCGAACTTCAGCGTTGGTAGATTTCATATCATCCACCATGTAACCTTCGACACGATAAACCCCCACTTTTTGTTCTCCAAAATCCACAGTCCCAACAGGTTTTCCGCCCCGTTGCCTCAATTCACTCCGTACCCGAAATTCTTTTCCTTCAGCAGGCATGAGTTCGAATCCCAGATAAGATTCATTCCGTAATTCAGAACGAGTTAGAGGCATAAGCATTATCTTGTCATTTACACCATTTACAAATGACGCTTGAAGAAACGGATTGTAAATAGCGCGTACGCGTTCAAAGTTGACTCCGGACTTCCCTGCCATACTGAAATAATTTCGCGTAAGTTTTCTTAATTCACTTCTCACGTTATCTGCTTTGAAAGTCAGGACCGCCAAAAACATTGCTCCTTCCTTGACTCTATTAGTAGGCCCATTTCGCAGTATGTTCACATCGTCCAGAAAACTTGGCATCATTTTAGGCTGTGCTAATTGATAACGTGGGTCATTAAGTGCCACCGCTTTTGGCGGAAGATAAACTTCGCTTAACATCTTCTCAAGTCGTGTTGGAAGGTTTCTCATTGCTACTTCATAAAGCTTGGCTTCTTTCTTCTCATCAATTGCTTTCGTAATGCGTGGCGCGATCACTAAATACGAAATATCTTTTTCTTTAAGATAGCGTTCGATCCCGGCTGTATGGAATCCACCGGTCACAATGACAGAAACGCGCTCGTTCTCTTTCACCATTTTCTGATATGTTCGCTCCATCAAAATTTTGTCACGTTTCAAAGCGGCTTTATAAAACTGTTCAATCCGCGGCAGGTCGTCGTCAATCACATCGATCGACTTCGGCAAGGATAGGGTTTGGTTGGCTTTATTTGCTTCTTGATCGACAAACAACCGAAATGTTTCAGCTTTGAATTCAGCGCGGTAACTATAAAAATAATCTACGTCTTCTTTCGTAAGGGAAAAATCAAACATATGTTCAAGAATATTCGCGAAGCGGTACAGGCGATCCAGGGTTACTTCCGATTCGTTTCGAAAGAGTTTGTTTTTAACTGCTTCCTCCAGCTGGTCTATTTCGGCAAACAGTTCTACCCCGATCGAATCATATTGGCGGGTGTAATTTAAATATTTAATAACATTTTGATAATGAGTCTGTTCCTCTGAATGCGCTGAAACTTTTTCTTCCAGATACCCGTAATATTCAGCGCGGGTCATTTTCTTGAGGCGGAATTGAATTGAATTAGTGACAAACTCGGAAAGCTCTTCATGGCTGAGAATCTTCTTAAGATCTGCGATGAGCGAATCGATTTCTTTCTCAGCCTTTTCGAAATCAATCTCTCTCTCAAGCTTGATCAAATTCATGAAGGCATCGATCTGACGGTACCGGAAACGGGAAACATTGAGACGGTCTGATAAATCCAGCAAGTATCGAACAAAATGGTTGAGATATTCCTTCTGTTTCGTAAAGCCTTCATGCTCACTTCTGAGATTCCGCAATTCATCGGAAAAGACAAAACGGCTAATTTGATCCAATTTACTTTTGATTTCTTCAACGGCTTGAGCTGAGCGATCTTTAAATTCAAGGGAGTTTAAGAAAGCGCTTCGATTTTCTTCGTACAAACCTTTTTCTTCCGCACCGAATAGTTTCAACTGCGGAAACTTTGTAATCGCAATATGCTCGGGACCCGTCAAAATCCCTTCGCGAAGATAATAATCCGCAACAACTTCACGAGCCTTCGCATCCGGAAAAGCAGCATAAAGGGCCGTATCCAATTCCCCGCTTGCCCCTTCAACGGCAACAAGGCGGCCGCCTTTTGTTTTGGCAATATACTCAATAATCCGCGCGATATTCCGTTGGGCTTCTTCGTTCACGTGCGCATCTTGAATGTGGACCACCAATCGGTCTTGCGCTCCCTGAAACGCGGACTTCACAACGCCGATTTCTGACGGAATCGAAATACGATTTAAATCTGCAAGGAAATCTTGCGCAGAATTAGTTGGAGCGACAGGAATAGACTTAATATCTTTCTGGAGGGAACTGATAATACCGCCCTGGCCGTCCGCCCAGGCAACCGTCGTTACCGTAAACGTAATAACGACCGCCATGGCCACACTGCGAAGCCAAAGCTTGCTATGACTTTCTTGCCATATGCCCACGAATAATGGGCCTCCTTTTCTGTAAGATAAAGAGACGTGAAAGTGATTATTTAACTATTTAAGTAAATAAAATACACTTTTTAAAGGCTATAAAAAAGTATACCTTAAGATCAGCTTAAAATCAAGCGTTTCGGGACTAAAAAATGCATTTCTAGCTTTATTGTAAGCTCATACCAATAAATAGATTAGAGAGACAGCTTGGAGGAAACTACCTAAATATGAGGAGCGGTTTTTGGAGGCTTCACAATTAAGCGAAGAAAATGGAAAACCCTAGAAGAGCTTAAGCGTTTTATTGAAAAACGCAGATCTTGAAACACGAGGTAAATCATAGGAATCACAAAAAGCGTGAGTACGGTAGAACTTAGAATTCCACCGATCATGGTAATCGCAAGCGGAGACCACAATTGGCTGGATTCGCCTTGATCAATTGCCATAGGAATAAAACCAATAACCGTAGAACCCGCCGTAGCTAAGACCGGGCGCAAACGATCCTTAGCTGCTTGAATTAGACATTCCGTGACGTCTGGAATTTTTAATTTTAGATGATTCACTCGATCCACCAAAATAATTGAACTATTTACCACAGTGCCTATCAAAATAAACATAGCAATAAACACTTGTTCGCTCAGAGGTTTTCGGGTAAAAAAAAGCGCGGCCCAAACACCGATGGCGGCAAGTGGAATTGCCACCATAATCATCAGTGGTTCTACATAAGATTGATAAAGGCAAGCAAGAACCATATAAACCAAAACCACCGAAAGAATGACTCCAACGCCGAGTTGAGATTTTCCCTTTAATAACTCTTCATAGCGGCCTCCAAATCTCCAAAAATAATCCTTCGGCATTTGAATATTTTTCATTGCAGATTTCACTTCTTCTGCAATTGTTTGCAGCGGCTTGAGCACATCACCTTTCACAAAAACATAACGATACTTATCCTTCCGGTCAATGGTTTGAGGACCGCGCGACGGATAAACGCCCGCAATTTGTTTTAACGCAACTTGAGTACCATCTTTAGGTGAAACCACATAAAGATCCTGCAAATCTTCAACCTTCTGGCGGAAAATAGGTTGTAAGCGCGTAATGGTTTCAATTTCCTCACCCTTCTCGACCTCGTGAAACTTTGTCGGCCGCATTCCGCGCACTAGAGCGTGAACTGAATTGGCTATGTCATGCACCGTAAGCCCATAAAAAGCGCTTCTTCCTTTGTCCACAACAATGCTGTACTCTGGGCGTTTACGAAGATCAGTCATCACAAGATTGGTCAAACCATTAATCGAACTTATTTTTTGGGCAATTTCGTGAGCCAATTTTTCCAGGGTATCATTTTCGAGCCCAAATAAATTGACGACCAACTTTTTTGATTCTTCGCTTGCAACCCCTTCATCTACAATCAGTGAGTATTCGTCATGGATCTGTTTGATAAGTTCATTTCCCTTTTCCCGGACCTGATTCATGATCATTTCTTTAGACGCCTTTCGCTTTTGGCGGCGCACTAATCTAACAAATAGCCTTAAATCGTTTTTTTGGACCGTTGTAGATAACATTTCAACTTCCTTGAATTCGTGGAGGAAATTTTCAAGGCGTTTTGCTACTTCATCATTTGCTTCAAGTTTGGCGCCAGCTAATGGAAAAACAACAACGGCGAATTCATTTTCTTCAAGCTGACTTGGTAAATCAATGTGACGGACTGCCAGGCGCCAAGCAGAAAAAACGAATAGCGCCATTACAATAAGAATTAAAGGGTAGCGAAATTTTAAACTGAAACGAGCCCATCTGTCGTACCCCTCTTTGGTACGTTCAAAGATCGTTTCCCGCTTCGTATTGGCAACGGTTTTCTCAGCAGAACCTTCGAAACGGATCTTGGAAAGGAGCATTGGCACAAGCATGACAGCAACAATCAAAGATACGGTAAGGGCTATGGAAACCGTGAAGGCAAAACCTTGATAAGTCAACTGAATCTGTTTATCAATAAAAATAATCGGTAAAAAAACACAAAGATGAGTCATGAGTGAAGCCAGTAGCGGAAGCCATACCTCTTCAGCTCCATGCACAGAGGCTTCAATCTGTGAAAGTCCTTCTTCTCTTTTTTTCACCGTATTTTCAATGACAACGATTGCGCTATCAACGATAATTCCGATGGAAAGCGCAAGACCGCTTAAAGTCATTACGTTTAGGCTTAGTTTTAAAAACGCCATAAAAATAAAAGTGGTGATAACTGAGATAGGGATTGTCAACAAAACGATAAGCGACAGAACCCAACGCCTGAGAGCAAAATAAACAATGACGGCGACAAACAAAATAGCCAGATACAACGAGGTCCATACATCATTAATGGCACGTTTAATGAGTTTTGCTTTATCTGAGACAACCGTGGTCCCGATCTCACTTCCCCGTTCTCGCGTAAACTCATTGATAACCTTTTTCAAACTACGAGCCACTTTGATCGTATTCGCTAGAGAATTCTTCTTTACATAAACCGACACATTTTGGCTTAAATTTAAACGTGCATAATCTTCAGGCTCCATGTACGAGTCTTTAATGGTTGCTATTTCTTTTAGGGGGATGATCGAACCTTGTCGCGCTGCTTTAATCCCAAGATTTCCAATTTCATCAATGCTTGTGAACGCACCCATCGTGCGAATCGCAAATTCATAGGCCCCGCGCTCTTGGCTGCCTGCCAAAAGGGCAATGTTGCTAGCTCCAATAATATCCATCACTCGCTCGATAGAAATGTTGTACGCAAACATTTTATCTCGGTCGAACTCTATCAAAATTTTCCGCTCACGTCCCCCGTAGACCTCAACACTCGCTACTCCGTCTACGCGATCCAGTCTGGGTTTAAGATCGTGATCAACAACTTCACGGATCTTTTCTGGCGCCAGCATGGGGCTTGTTACAGCAAATATGAGTATTGCGGCATCCGAATCTTCAAAATTCGCAATTACTGGTTTTTCAATCTCAGACGGCAATATTCCCTTTACGCGGGAGAACTTTTCTCGGACTTCAAGGCCTGAAAACTTCATGTCCACACCCGGTTCAAACTCAAGAGTGACGCGACTTTCTGCTTCACGTGAATTTGAGTACATCGTCTTCAAGTGAGAAACCGTGGAAACTGCTTCTTCCACTGGGCGAGTAATCATTCGTTCTACTTCAACTGGGGGTAAACCGCCGCGAGCTCGAATGATGATGGAAATAATCCCACGACTTGATCCCTGATAAAGTTCAACGGGGAGGAGAAAAAAAGAAATCCCGCCTAAGAGAATCAGAGCTGCAAAAGCAACCCAAATCAAAACGGGACGTTTAACAGAGGCGGAAGGTAGGCCCATTTATACAGCAGGTTCCTCTTCAAAAGATGATTCTCCTAAAATTCGGTCTACAACTCTCGTCACTAAAATATACACGGAAGGAATGACGCAAAGCGTAAAAAAAGTTGCGCTGGAAAGGCCTCCGATCATGGCAATTGCAAGAGGCGCCTGGAGTTCAGCCCCTTTTCCAATCCCGAGAGCAAGTGGAATTAATCCAGCAATTGCCGTCAAAGCAGACATCACAATCGGACGGAACCGTACAAAAACAGATTCAATACAAGCTTCTACTAATTCCCTACCTTCTCGACGAGCTCCATTGATAAAGTCAATCAAAACGATAGAATTGTTCACGACAGTTCCAGCTAAAATCAAAATACCCAAAAGCGAAATGACACTAATCGCTGTTCCGGTTAGCCAAAGGGCCAAAGCAACTCCGATCATGTCGAGAGGCACGGTCAGCATAATGATGAACGGATGAAGAAACGACTCAAATTGCGCGGCCATAATCATATAATTGAGAATTAAAGCAAGCGCCGTGGCATAACTGATGCGTCGAAATGACTCTTGAACTTGCTGAGCTTTTCCGGTTAATGTAACACTGTATTCCTTTGGAGGTTCCGCCTTTTCTATTTCTCTTGCTAACTTGGCCAAAACATCTTTTTCTTTAAATCCTTTCTCAATGGCCGCCGCCACTGTCACCGTACGGATTTGGTCTCGGCGCCTGATTTCACTTGGGCCGTAACCTTGCTTAATCACCCCCACCTCTTTAAGCGCTACAGGAATTTCAAGGGTATTACTGTAAACAAGCAAATCTCCAATTTGGTCAAGATTCTTTCGATCTTTTTCTTCCAAGCGCACTCGAATATCAATTTCTTTTCCTGCTTCTTTGAAAGTCGTCGCCACCGCACCTTCAATCGCTGCCTTTGTCGTCAAAGAAATATCACGTGCTGAAATGGCATAAAGCGCTGCTTTTTTGCGTTCAATTTCCACTTTTGTTTCTGGAGAAGGTTCCCCGATATCATTCAAAATTTCGGTGACACCAGGGACTGATGCTGCAATTTTTTCAACCCGTCGTGTCAGCTTTGCCAACGCTTCCAAATCGTAGCCTTTTATTTCAATCACAATAGGTTTTCCGCCAGCTTGGGTGAAATCGAATTCACTTTCCTGGACAATAAACTGGATTTCTGCTTTTTGTAATTTATCCTTCTCTAATTCGCTGCGAAGATACGATACGATTTCAAAAGATGAACGTTTACGTTTTTCTTTAAGACCAACTAAGATAAGAGCCTGATAAGGTCGAAGTGTTTCGACGGCCACTTGCCCAATCTTTGAGGTAGGAGACGAGCCAATGGTCACGGTAATTTTCTCTACCTCTGGAAGCGCCCGCGCATGCTGTTCGATCGTCTTAACAATTTCATCGGTTGCCTCAATCCGACTGCCTACGGGCAAATTGACTCGAATCAAAAACTGGCCCTGGTCTACTTTGGGAAGCACCTCAGTATCTAAAAATCGAAAGATCACTAAACTGATTAAAAAAGAGGCGACGCCAACTGCTACCATGCCCGTAAAAACCCAATTTTGCTTTCCGCGATCTAGTGAGGCAAAATATTCTTTAATCTGCATTTTAACCTTGTTCGGAGAACCAACCTCTTGTGATTCCACCTTTTTCGGAACATTTACATAAGTGGCGAGCATCGGTACAATGGTCACCGAAACAAGAAGAGACAAATTGAGGGAATGAATTACGGCCCATGAAAGGTCCTTAAAGAGTTGCCCTGCAACACCTGGGACAAAAAGAATCATAGGCAAAAATACAGCAATCGTTGTCGCAGTCGATGAGACTACAGGCCAAAAAACTTCATTGGTTCCTTTCACGGCGGCTTCTACAGGAGACATTCCTTCTTCGCGCAGGCGAAAAATGTTTTCGATCACCACGATACTATTATCCACCATCATGCCTGCGCCTAAGGCAAGACCTCCTAGGGACATGGTATTCAACGTAATCCCTTGAAGTTGGAAAATGAAAAAGGTGCCGACGACCGAAATTGGAATTGAAATTGCAACGATAAAAGAGCTCAGCCAATTTCTGAAAAAAGGAAACAGAACAAGTGAGGCAATGATGCCGCCTTCTATGGCAGCATCTCGAACGCTCGAAATGGCTTCCTTAATAAAAACGGAATGATCGTAGACAATTTCTGCTGTGATGCCTCGAGAGTCAAGATCACCCTCAAGAAACTGAAGCTCTCTCCTTACCCGTTCAACCACTTTTACGGTATTTGCTGAACCTTGTTTTTGAATCGCGATGGAAATGTTCTCTCTCCCGTTGTAACGCGACATAGACGTTTGTTCATGGAACGTGTCTTTCACCTCGCCAATGTCCCGCACCATCACAAGTCGCTTTTGTCCTGCGCTACGTTCTTCCCCGCGCTCTTCTCGAAGGGTATCTAACGTCTCGCGCGTTCCCTTGCTTCCACGCTCAAGAAATGTATCCGGTCTTCTTTGCATTTCTTTTTTTGCATCTTTGACATCCGTTTTTACAACTGTGTAGCCAATCTCAGGAACTGAACGGAACTCACCCACGGTACGAATTAAATATTCGTAAAGTCCCTTTTTAATACTCCCTGCAGGATAAGAAATATTTGCTTTGTCAATAGCATCTACCACATCCAAAATCGAAGTTCGAGCATTCTGAAGTCTTCCTTGATCCAGCGTAACTTGGATTTCCCGATCAAGCCCACCTGAAATCGTAGCAGAAGCCACACCCTCTACTTTCTCGAGATTCTCTTTTAGGATATGTTCTGTTAGGGTCTTCAAATCTCCTGGCGGCATTTTCCCAGTGACTGAAAGAATCATGATGGGCCTTGCGAGCGGATCAAATTTCAAGACGATCGGATCGCCTGCTTCCTTAGGGAGACGCTCTTTAACCAAATCAATTTTTTCCCGTACTGACAAAGCAGCAAAATCGATATTTTCATTCCAGCCAAAAGAAGCGAAAATCGTGCTCTTGCCTTCTTGAGAAGTTGATTTCAATTCTCGGAGACCATTTGTAGAACTAATGGCCTCTTCAAGTGGGCGCGTGATTAAGGTTTCAATTTCTTCGGGAGCAGCATTGGCGTAATCTGTAATTATCGTAACTTGTGGAAACGTAAGAGGTGGGAATAATTCCTTTTGAATGGACAAAACAGCAATCATCCCCAGGAAAACGATGCCGAAGGTTCCCATCACGGTGGTAACCCGCTGCTGGATGGCATATTTCGGAAGGCTCATGTTTTCCCACCTTTCCGAAGCGCTAAAATGGAAATGTTAAAAGAGAAACTGCAGTTCTGAGGAAAATCGAAAGGACGCACCCATTGACAAACTGCCAAAAGGTGGTTGGGAATCATACATTACAGCTCCGCCTCTTGTGTTTCTATGATTTTCACTTTCGCTCCATCCTCCAGACGTTCTAAGCTGGAAATGGCGATTAAGTCGCCTTCACGAAGGCCTGAATCAATTTGGGCATAATCAATGCGGGAATAACCTACCACCACAGGTGTTTTCTTCACCTTTTTATCTTCTGGGTTGACGACGTACACAAACTGCTCGCCCTCTTTACCTTGGAGCGCGTCATTCGGAACAACTAATGTATTTTTCTTTTGGTAAAGCGAAATCTTAATCCGAGCAAACATACCAGGGAGAAGTGAGCCTTCTGGATTTTCAATTCGAACGCGCACATCGGCTGTTCTGGAACTTCCAACAATGACAGGAGCAATATTTTCAACGGTCCCTTCAAATACTTTGTCAGGGTAAGCATCCACAAACACTTTTGCTTTTTGACCAAGGGAAATCTTGTTGATTTCTCGTTCTGTAATTCCAAACTCTGCCACTACACGCTCCAAGGATACGTGTGTTCCAACAAGTGTATTTTGAGTAACCGTTTCACCTTCTTCAATATTGAGCTGCCCAATTGTTCCAGTGCTTGGCGCATAAAGATTTGATTTTTCAAGAATTGCTTCGTTCGCCTTCATTTCAAGCGTTTGCGCTTCCCCTTCATAACGCGCTTGATCTAGTTCATGCTTGACTTTGTCCAACGTGCTTTGCGGAATTGCTCCAATCTGAAAAAGTTTTTCATGCTCCTTCACTTTTTCATCAGCAATAGCTTGGGCCGACAAAGCTTTTTGTTGTTCCGCTTGAGACCTTTTTAAGCGCAGCAGGATATCATCTTGTTTCAAAGAAATCAAAAGAGCTCCTTCTTCATAGCGTTCACCTTCTCGATAATTAATCGCACTGATTACACCTGGAATTTCGAAACTTAATTTAAATTCAACTCCGCCTTTTATGCTTCCTAAAACGTTCAAAGAATCCTCGAAATTAAAACGTCCAACCTTAAATACCTTAACAGGAACCAGGTCTTGTTCGTTTGCTTTTACTTCTTGTTTTTTGGTGTCAATTTTTTTAGGCGGAGGGAAAAAAACAGTGCGCACAATCAAAACAGCAATGACAACAACCGCTAGAATAACTATCTTTTGAATATTTGCTGGCTTTGCAAAGATCCCAAAAACCTTAGCAAGCTTATCCAACAAAGATGGCTTTCGATCAGGATCTGGCTCTTGAGGAGATAGACCGTGCTCTGGCTTTTGGATGTCCATTTGTCGTCTATACCTTTATCTTAATTCTACACTATCGGAGCACTTCTACCGGGAGATAATCGCGTATCCCTATGGCACGATTCAACTTAGCTTTCGATAAAAAGAGTTCAGACAACGCCTTATAAACCAACCCGCGTTCTTGGGTAAAGTCCATTTCCGCTTGAAGATACTCGGAAGTTTGAATCTCATTAGTTTCTAAACGATGTTTTGCCAATTGAGCAAGACGGCTTCGATAACCCATTCGCTTGTAGGCGGACTCTACTTGAATCAGTGATTTATTAAAATTAAAGTAGGCTTCCTTAACCTCGCGAACGACGTCTCGCTCTGTTTTTTCAAGTTCAACCACTTGCTCTAAATTACTTATCTTTACCTCAAGCATCGCTGAAAATTGTCCCATATCGTCCAAAATCTTCGCTGAAAATGTGTGGGCAAACGTTCGAGTTCCTTCACCGGATTGAAATTGCGTGACAGATTTGGCGTGTTGATCATGATCCAAAGTATACTTCAGAGTATTGCCCAAAAACGGCCAGGTGGCTTCCATCCCGAAGCGGAATTCCGGACGATGTTTTGGATCAAGCGTATCGCTGATAAATGCTTCGGCCAATTCACCAAATTCAACCAATAAATCAAATTGAGGCAGGCGCTGACCCAAAGAAACGCGATAGGCAAATTGAGTTGCTTTTAATTTTGCAGATTCGACCTGTAAATCTGGGCGATTCTCATAAGCGAGCTCAATTAAATGTTCCCAATCACCTGCAGACTTTCCGGGCGTCAAACCCACTGCGGCCGGCGCATTGCGAAGCGTTTCAAGATTGAGTTGATCCAAAGAATAGAGCGAAGAGACTTCAATCTCGTCGTTGGTTTCAAGGTTTAAATACTTTTGAAGCTCAAGCTTTGCAATTTCAAGTTCCTGTCGCGCCGTTTCCAAATCATACTGTGCTTGGCTAAAAAGAGAGTCCGTATTAAGTTTCTCGATTTCAGAGATAATTTTGGCGCTATATTTTTCATCTGAGATCTTCTTCTGCTGTTTTGCTTTTTCAATCAATTGCTCTTGATCATGCAACATATTGCGGGCACGCTCATACTCAAAATAAGCCTGCGATACAGCAGCAATGAGATTCGAAACTACTTTTTCATAATCTCGCTTGGCCACTTCTAAATTAGTCATTTCTAATTGCAAGGTATTCCACAGAACACCTCCGCGAAAAATCGGGATTCTATATTTCATCCGCCAGTGATCACTCGTAAAAGCAGGGGTGGAAAGCGAACCGTGTTTTAAATCTGCCTCAAAAGCAGCTTCGGGGAAAAAATCGCGCACTGCTTTTGCAATTCGGAAACGGGCTAAATTCATTCGTTCTCTTGCAATGTCAGCTTGAACCGAAACATCAACAGCGCGAGAAATAACTCCTGCTAAGTTCTTTTCCTCCGCTGCCAAGAATTGTTCTTTAGCTTCCACGATTTGAGGTGTAATCGCTCGGTTAATTTGGCTCATAGGTAAATGCTTAAACTGTTCCTTTCGAGCCATACGAAGAAGTTCAACTTCCTCTGTAATGCGGTCTTTCTGGTTGATCTCTGTACCCGTTACCTGGCCTTCAATTTTAGCTTCTTGAGCTTTTACGGAAACGGAAGGCGGCGCTACAGACTGAACGGCTTGAAAAATAGCCTTTTCGCGGTCCTGTTCAATTTCTCTTTCATCTTTTGCGGTAGGCTGGCTGGTGGGATGAACTATTTCAGAAAACGCGGGTGATCCGCCAGGCGGGATTAGCAATGCTGGGATAATCAGATACGCTACAATTACAGCCCTAGCTTTTCTTTTCATTAGATATTGATTTTATAGGGTTTACAATGCCGGTGAAATTATAGTTAATGGGCAATTCAAAGTCAACATATGTCCTTATGGTATCGACACTTTGGGTAATTGACTTAATGCGGCATTAAAACTAGAACGGGCATCCAACTGTCCCTAAAACTTAAGCACCGTGATTAGGAGTCAAGAATGACGGTGACGTAACAAGCAGAAAGGCAGCTTCTTTAAACTGTGGATTATAAAAGGAATGCGGAAAACAGCCATCAAAAAAGACATAATTCCCCTCTCGGATTAAATGGTCCTTTCCTTCGAAAGTAACAGATAACTTTCCGATAATGGGTTGGACAAATAGGGTTCCTGAAGTAGGAAGCATACGACGCTCTATACGCGTTTCGCCTTTTAAAATTACTTTCCCCACGAAAAAATTAGGGACAAACGGTGTATAAGATACGATCCGAAATCCATCTTTTGAAAACTCAAGTGTGTGCTGTCCCTTTTGATTTCCACCTATAAAAATTCGGTCTCCATCTGAAGAGTTAGTTCCAACGAAAAGCGACGCTACAGAAACGCCTAATGCCCTAGCAATTGCCTCAAGATTTCTTATGGAAGGCGATTCAATCCTTCCCTTTTCAATCGCATCAAGTGTTCTTGGATTTACGCCTGAGCGCCGTGCCAATTCTACTCCCTTCCAACCCAAAAGCTTTCGCTTATCGCGGATCATCGCTCCAGGTGCAATTTCCAATTTCCACTTTTCCGTGGGCTTGTCAGTTCTGTTGTCCGTTTTCTCTATTTTGTTTGGTTCTGGGAGCATTTTCTTTCTCATTTTTATCCTACCCTGCTTGAGCTTTAAATGCGACTTGCCGACATAATTACTTCAAGTTTATCTATTGTCAATATATAAATCTATTTAAAATATATATTGAAATTAGAAAATATCCACCATTCTTTACGTAAGTCTTTTAACTACAATTATTTATGGAAATATCAATTGGGGCGAGTAAATAGATCTTGATCAAACTAAATCAACTTCCTATTACACAGGTGTACATTGATTAGCCGACGTATCTCCTACGGTCCTAGGAACAGCTACGCAGTCGCCTTCGCTGACAACGTACAGCAGGACAACATTACCGCTTGAATCCACTTGGTAATTATAAATGGTAGTTGGTGTGCTCGGATCGCCGGTAGATAACTGGCGCTGATAGCTAGTAAGGAGACCCATATAATCCGGTGGATTCCCAGTATCGATAGCGTAGATGAAGATATCAAATCCAGAAGGATTAGGTCCGCTCACTACTCCTGCAAGGACAGAAGGAGGAAGTGCTATCTGTTCCACAATCCCTGTGATAACACATGTTGTATCACACGAACTCACACCACCAGTCACCTGATAGGATGTAACCCTTACATAATCTCCTGAGGCATAGCTCGTAATTCCAAGCTCTAAGGGATTAGAAGCGGTCGGGTGATTTGCTGAAATGGTTTTCTGGTTCACATGGCTTAAGAGGCTCGTATGGGCAGCATTAGAATAGGTGTGGATGTCAAAGGAGCCATCCGCCAATTGATTTTGATTGACATAGGTATCGGGTACTGCCGGAGTGGGCTCGGT
>Ga0209515_10001118_pt1 | contig 46353 bp, 41 predicted proteins | sample Subgroupgradi54m_FD_187454 | JGI IMG/M metagenome (GOLD analysis project Ga0209515, IMG submission 187454) | Subsurface groundwater microbial communities from S. Glens Falls, New York, USA - GMW60B uncontaminated upgradient, 5.4 m (SPAdes)... ... | reverse complement strand
GGCTCGTCCACAGAGGGAGAATACAAATCCTACGATTGTTGTTCTATCTAATAATGTTGTTCCTCCACAAAGTTTTCGAACAGATATAGATAAATATCCAAACGCCTTTTTTTTGCACGATAATGGAAAAACATTTATTTTTGTTTATGGAGAAACTGACGGTGATCAAGATAGTTATGCACAGATTGACCGTGAATTATTTCCCGGATCCAATGACAGAATTAATAACTCACTTTACAAAACTCTGTGTAATATCAAAGTAATAATTGAAGGTATAAATAAATCATCATTATCTGCTGCTCAGCAGAACATACCTTATCAACGGTTTATTGATTGGGCGAGAAGCTTGTCTGTAAAGAAGTTGCTAAGAGTTCAGGACTCAATTATTCCAACGGAGGCAGAATATTCACAAATTCCAAAAATTTTTGGTAATGTGATTGTTCCAATAAAAAGATAAGGCTTATAACGAGAGAAGATTTTATTTCTTGCCATTTTGTACTATAACAAATACCTGTTGAATTTAATATATAAACTTATACAATTTCAATATGAGAAGGGAGGTGAAAATAAATGCTTAATTTAGATTCTTTGTTAGTCTTCTCTGAAAATCCAAAAGTATTGGTTCAATTCTATAAAAAAGTTACAGGTCAAGAGGCTGCCTGGACTGGTGGAGACTTCACGGGTTTTAAGGTTGGAAACAGTTATCTTATGATTGGTCCTCACGATAAAGTAAAAGGTATGAACATGAACCCAGAGCGAATTTTGATCAATTTTTCAACAAGTGACGTAAAAGCGGAATTTGGAAGAATAAAAGGGTTAGGAGCGAAAGTTGTAGCAGAACCATATCAACCAGGTGAAGAACCAAAGATGTGGCTTGCGACATTTGCAGATCCTGATGGAAATTATTTTCAAATCGGTTCAGAAATGAAATAATATGAAGTTTAATGATCTTACTTCCGAAGAAACAGATGTAATTGTTTACAAAGCGACAGAACCGCCTTTTAGCGGCGAGTATGATGTTTTTTTTGTCGAAGGAACATATATTTGTAGAAGATGTAATAGCCCCTTGTATGTATCGAATGCAAAATTTCATTCGAGTTGCGGTTGGCCAAGTTTTGACCAGGAAATACAAGGGGCGGTGAAGAAAATTCCGGATAAGGACGGTAAGAGAGTAGAAATTGTCTGTGCAACTTGCAATGGGCATCTCGGACATGTATTTGAAGGAGAAGGATATACACCAAAAAATACCAGACATTGTGTAAATTCTCTTTCTTTGAAGTTTATTCCTTTGCGAGAGAAGTTTGCTACGAAGCTAAAATAATTATCGGGGAATCACTAAAATATTTCCTTCATGAATAATATTTGGATCAGCTAACTTATTTGCCTGTGCAATTTTCATCCATGCGTAACCGTCTCCATAAGCATCAAGAGCAATTTTCCAAAGATAATCACCCGATTGCACTGTGTAGCGAGCGCCGGTTATGGTGACTTTTTCTGTTTGTGCAGGAACGACTTCTCCTGTTGTGGGATCTTTTGGAGTAAGAGAAGGTAATACAAGTTTCCAACCCGGCTCAATAAGGCTTGCATTTGTCAATTTATTTGCTGCCGCAATATCATACGCATTATATCCCGATCCGTAGTTCGCTTCTGCAATATGCCAGAGATCATCGCCTTCTTTTACTACATATATTTTTCGATCATTCACAACATTTTCCTTTTGAGTAGTTGTACCTGTAGTTTTTTTTACCTGAAACATATTAAGTTTGGTTTTGGCAAGAATACCTGAAAATACTAAATACACAACAAGAAGGACAGTTAAACCAAGTAAAATATATGGATATTTTTTTTGAAGGGTACTCAAAACGAGTGCTTGATAACTTAAAGTTGTTGTTTTAGATTTTGCTATAGGAATAGAAATAAATTGATAATAATCTTAATAAGATTATAGCAACAATTTAATTAAATGCAATAGCTATAACTATATCACCAGATTCTTCGACCTCCTTGCATTATTGTGCCACCGGCACCAAAGCCTCCCCCATATGTCAGTGTTCCAAAGTATCCGCCTGGTTTAACATTTCCAATAAGTCGACCGAGAGCAACAGGCATTGATGCTGCACTTAGGTTTCCTTCACGAATGACAAATGGATCTGGTATTGTTTCAAGTATCCCACCCTGTTTTGCAACATGGAGTTTAAATAATAGACTTGGATGATGAGAGGCGAAGAAATCAATGGGGGCATCTTCAATTAACCCTTGTTTGATAAACGTTTGATGATCGCTAACTAATGGTCGTATAATATTATTTCCTACAAATTTACCTACAGCTTTGATGATTATTCCTTCTTCCATGGCAATTTTTCTACCTATTGGTGACGGCATTATTTTGATACACCATGTGTTTCCTTGTTTCTGTAGAATGTCACCGTCTGGGTCAAATATATAGGATGTTTGGCCTGTAATGCCAGCTTTAGTATCAGCAAACGTATCAACAATTCCCGTGATTCTTATGAGATCAATGCCCAGCCGAAAAATAATTCCACCTGCGCCAAGACCAAGGATAGAGAGCGCAAATTCATCTGCAACTTCACGAGGATCCTTGTGACCTAATATAAATCTTCGACCACCCTCTAATCCGAGTAAAATAGCTGCTTGCCCGCTTAGCTCGGGGTATTGTCGATAAAGTTCAAATAGCCGTTCTAAAGCAATAGCTGAACTGGCACATCCTGCAAATGTTTCTAAAATAAATTTATCATTTATTTTAAGTCCTGCTTCTTCTGCAATTATATTAGCATATTGCTTAGAAAATATAGGACTACTGCAAGCAAGGCTGAAACAAGCAATTTCCTCCGGCCGGATACCACTGCGCTTTACCAGTAAGTTAAGAAGAGTTGATGCAACTCGGATTTCCTGACTTTCAGCCTGTTCTATAGTTGTGGTTTCAGGATATTCAAAAAGGAGTTGGAATCCTTGATTTTGAATACCATACCGCTGCGTAAAAACCCTACAATCGGTAGGCTTACCCCAAAATGACTCAATAGCCGTAACTTCTCCTCGACCAATATTAGGATTTTTCCAGGTTTCAAAATAGACTTGACCTAAATCGGGAGTTCTTCCGATTTCAATTCCTGCTAATCCCTTAAGTGGATTAAAGGGATTTCCTTTAATTTCATGAGGCATATTTTATGCCTAATAATAGCATAAAAATTTAAAATTTGGATTTTTCTGCGGGGCCAAAGGGACTTGAACACATGTAAATTCTTCAATAGGGATTTACAGTGTAAACCCTCAATTTTGGCGCGATGGACGAGACTTGAACTCGCAACCTATGCCGTGACAGGGCATTGCTCTAACCAATTGAGCTACCACCGCAAACAAGATTATATTTTAGCATTTTTTTTAAATAATTTCCTCCCCATTAAGTTTCGAGAAACTTTTCCCACAAAGTAGATTATTTTAATTGAATAGTTTTGTTTTTTATTTTTTTATAAATTTTTTCATTAAGAAGATCTGCCTTACATGGGGTAATTGATATATATCCCTTTTGGACAACTCCACCATCTGAGGTGATGTCGTTTTTAAGTTCCCGTATTTTCATAGGGTATCGATAAATACCTTTAGTTTTGTCAATAGTTCCCGGATAGGTATAAAATTTTGTTAAATCATTAAGTGGTTTGGTAAATTTCACCTTAGATGTTTTCTTATGGGGAAGATTAACATTGATAAATTCCGCTCCCCAGAGATCCTTATTAATACTATACTGAATAACCTGATAAGCTGATTTTCCTGGATAGTCAAGATATGTGGAAATATCATTTGATCTATTATGATCATGAAACCAATGTTTAGGGTCGGGGCTATGATGACTAATCGTAATCCCCCTCTTTGTTAATTTCAAAAGCTTTGAACGTAAATATGCCGCAATGGTCCCGGATGAGAAAAATGATCCGCCAATATTTGCGCCAAAATTGATTCCTGAGATAACCAAATCAAAGGTGGAATCGAGATATGCATGAGTTACCTCTATTGCATCTCCCGGTGTACCGTCAACGCAAATGCCTTTTATTCCATCTACCTTTATATCTTTCCAATGTACATCCTTCCCAACGTTTACGTATCCTCCGACACCACTTTGTTGTTTTTTTGTTCCTGCAATAAAAAGGTTATAGTGATCTTTCAGATAATGAATGAGTAGACGAGTACCTATTGAATTGTATCCGTCATCTCCGGTTAATAAAATAGTTCGGATCTGCATGTCATGTATTGTAGCAAATGTTGTATAATGAAGTAATTATAAATTTTGATAAAAGATATGTTGAATGTACCTGTAATATTAATAGGAGCCGTTGTTCTTTTCGTCCTTTATCTTGTTGGGACATACAATGGTTTAGTTGTTTTAAAAACAAGAATTCAGGAAGCACTTTCTGGTATTGATGTCCAGTTAAAAAGGCGAGCAGACCTTATTCCCAATCTTGTTGAAACAGTAAAGGGATATGCAAAGCATGAAAAATCCGTCTTTGAGAACGTAACGAAAGCCCGGTCTGCGCTTATGAGTGCTGGGTCACTAAAAGAAAAGGCTGATGCCAATAATATGCTTACCGGAGCTTTGAAATCGTTGTTTGCCGTTGCAGAAGCATATCCGGAGCTTAAAGCGAGTGAGAATTTCCAGGATCTTCAGAGACAGTTGGAAGATACTGAAGACAAGGTTGCGTATTCAAGACAGTTTTATAACAGCAATGTATTGGATTTTAATGCCAAGGTTCAGATGTTTCCAACAAACATAATTGCGAATATGTTTGCATTCAAGCAATTTGAGTTTTTTGCTGCAACTGAAGAGGAAAAGAAAAAGGTCGATGTGAAGTTTGACTAACGTACATGACAGTTTATTCTCAAATAGCTACTAATAAGGCTAAAACATATTTGGTAATGACCATTTTCATCCTGATTTTTTCGGGTTTCTTTTATTTTGTCGGTAAGTACTTTGGTTCACCAACACCATATTTTATTCTGGGCATTACCATATCTCTACTATCTACTTTCGGGAGTTATTTTTTTTCGGACAAAATAGTACTTTTGACTACGGGAGCAAAGCCGGCTAATAAAAAACAGTTTTTTGATTTCTATACCGTTACCGAAAATCTCGCTATTGCTGATGGGCTTCCTATGCCTAAACTGTATGTCATTGACGATCCTTCTCCAAACGCATTCGCAACCGGCCGTGATTCTCATCACGCTGTGGTTTGTGCAACAACTGGATTACTTGACAGGTTGGATCGGGCTGAATTAGAAGGCGTTATTGCTCATGAACTTTCCCACGTCAAGAATTATGATATCCTTCTGTCGTCAATTGTTGCGGTCTTAGTAGGAACGCTTGCATTGATTGCGGATTGGATCATGAGAAGTTTTTGGTGGGGTGGAATCGGAAGAAAAAGAGACAATGAAGAAGAAGGAAGAAGTCCATTGTTCTTTGTGTTATTCATAATTGTTTTGATCCTGACCCCTTTAATTGCAACAATCATCCAACTTGCCGTATCGAGAAGAAGAGAGTTTCTTGCTGATGCGAATGGTGCGTTACTTACCCGATATCCGGAAGGTTTAGCAAAGGCGTTAGAAAAAATATCCGGTGATCCTCATGTTTTAGCTACGGCAACAACTTCTACTGCCCATTTATTCATTACTAATCCATTCAAAAAAGAACGGGTACATAGTTTTATTTCCAACCTTTTTAGTACCCATCCTCCGGTTGAGGAAAGAATAAAAATTCTTCGAAGTATGTAATATGTGTGGAATTGCTGGATTCTACGGCTTCAGAAACGATAATCTTATAAAGAAATTCTCTAAAGAGCTTGCTCATCGTGGTCCTGATGGTGAAGGATATGATATAGACGAAACAGTAACATTGATGAATCGGAGACTTGCAATTATTGATGTAAAAGGTGGAGATCAACCAATATATAACGAAGATAAATCTATCTCTATAGTTTTTGTCGGTGAGGTATACAACTACAGAGAGCTTACTAAAGAACTTCTTAAAGATGGACATATATTTAGAACCAAATCCGATACAGAAATGATTGTTCATGCGTATGAGGAGTGGGGAGAGGAAAGCTTTGACCGATTTAACGGCATGTTTGTATTTGCCCTATACGATAAGAAAAAAAAGAAATTAATCCTAACGAGAGATCATTTCGGTATAAAACCTCTTTATTATTCCTTTGTATCAGATGAGTCATTAAAAAATTCCTCATCTGCGGTTCGCTTGATATTTTCATCCGAAATAAAACCTATTTTATTCAATGGTTTAGTTAAAAAAAGACCGAATGATCGAGTTATTTACCGCTATCTTAAATATCGTGTCCATGAAGATAATAATGAAACTTTCTTTGACGGAATCTATCGATTGCTTCCTGGTCAGATGCTTATTCTTCAAAATGGCAAAAAAATAGTAAAGCAATTTTCGAATCTGGAGTCAGAACTTCAGAATATGAAAAGTAACAAGGAAATAAATAGAGAAAGTATCGGACATTTCAAAAAAGAGCTTATTGATGCAATTCGTTTAAGACTTATTTCCGAAGTTCCTGTCGGCTCATGTCTTTCTGGAGGTCTTGATTCGTCAACTATTGTTGCTGTGGTAAATAGGTTACTTAAGGAAAAGGTGAAAGAAGCTAAATCAGTTGGCAAAATCCAAAATACCTTTTCCGCCGTATTCCCCAATCAGTCCAATGATGAAGAAAAATATATAGACGCGCTTTTATCTGAAAATAAAGTGAAGAGTCATAAAGTGAAGCCAACACCCGAGGAATTTTTTCAAGATATACAAGATTTTGTCAGGACACAAGAGGAACCAACCATAAGTACCGGTCCTTATGCACAGTATAAAGTTATGCAGCTTGCACATAATAAAATTACCGTTGCGTTGGACGGCCAGGGATCTGATGAAATGATGGCTGGGTATGATCCATATTATTTTGTTTACCTAAGGCAGCTTATGAAGGAAAAAAAATATATTACTTTATCAAGAGAAATCATCGGCTCAATCGACATAATCCTCAAATATATATTCAAGAAAATACGATCGACTAATTACAATTATTCGAATAATTGTATCAAGGAAAGCTTTTATACAAAATATCAAAACGAAGTCTTTACCATAACTCAAGATAATTTAAAAAAACGCCTCGTTGAAGACATTTTTCACAATAGTTTACAATCGCTTTTACGTTATGAAGACAGAAATGCAATGAGATTTTCAATCGAGGGGCGAGTTCCTTTCCTCGATTTTAATCTACTCCGTTACCTTTTTAGCTTAGATTCTGACGCGATAATAAAAAACGGATGGAACAAATATATTTTGAGAGAGTCAACAAAAGATTTACTTCCGGAAATAATTAATAAACGAAGAAATAAAATCGGATTTACCACTCCTGAATATGAATGGTTTATGAGAATGAAAAATAAAATCTATTTGATATTTCTTTCGGAATCATTTGCAATGAGAAAATATTTTAATCAGCCCGAAGTCCTCAAGGTCTTTCAGCTATTTATTGAAGGAAAAATAGATGACACGATGGGATTTTGGAGAATGCTTAATCTTGAGTTATGGATGAGAGAGTTCATTGACCCTCCTACGCATAAAGCTACGGAGGGCAAGCAAAAAAAAGATGATTTTAAACCAAATGAAGGGAAGAAATTGGGGATAAAAGTTAATGGGAAAACTTACTATCGGTTTCCTATTAAAACGGGTTTATTTCAAAAAGGAGATGATTATGCGAAAAAAATTTCAAAGGAAATTGTTAAATGGTTAAATGGTTACATTGCTAAGGAAAAAAACAATTTAGCAATTAAACAATTTAACAGTGTTAAGTGGTTCGTAGTTGTTTCAGAAAAAGTCGTCGCAATTTCACAAGGGAGATCATATTTTATATGGGATATTAAACCAGACCTTTTTGCAAATATCCTCTCAAAATTTGTTACAAGAACTCCTTATGGGATTGGTTTAGGTAGCCCATGGACAATGCAGCTTGCGATAAACGAAGTTGGACTAGCTCGAATTCTTTTGGCAACAGCTATCAGTATTTGTACGAAACCACTAGGTATAAAAGGATTGTTTTATAAAATTGTGGGTCCAGTTGTTCGTTCGATTGATGGACCAACAGAATATTCTTTGTATCCATCGAATGTGTCGGCAAAATTAGGTCCGAAGGAACCACAGAAAACAGCGGAAAAGATTTCTCTGTCATTGCGAGCGTTAGCGAAGCAATCTAAAAATGAGATCGCTTCGTCGCTTTCGACTCCTCGCGATGACAGATGGATGGAAAGGTTCTTAGGCGTTGCTATCATTGATGCAAATGATCTAGGGCAAAATGTTTTGGGAAATTCATCTGGATTAGATAATAAATTAATTGAAGCGATTTTTAAGGATAATCCAATGGGTCAGGCAGATGAACAAACTCCAATAACCGTGGCTTTTTGTGTATAATGTTTGCATGATCACAAAAAAAGATATTCTTCATGTTGCTAAATTAGCAAAACTGAAACTTACCGAGGAAGAGATAGAAAAATACCTGAGTCAGCTTTCTGCAGTTGTTGAATATATCAGTAAACTCAATGAATTAGATACAGAAAATACTGTTCCAGTTAGCCATATTACAGGATTAACAACTGTTACAGAGGAAGATACCAAGGAAAATAAGAGGCAATTATCTCAAAGCTCAGCTCTTCAAAATGCAAAATCAACAAAGAACGGATTTATAAAAGTTAAGGCAATTTTCTCAGGAGAATAACTATGGATTTAGAGAGTCTTACTATTAAAGATGCGATAGAAGGGTTAAAAAATAAGAAAACTTCGATTATTGACCTTGTTAAATCTTGTTTTGCCCGTATCGATAAACTAAATAAGAAACTCAATGTTTTTATTGAGCTTAACGAAGAAAATGCGATAAAACAAGCAAAAGCACAAGATAATGACCTAGTAAAAGCTGGAAAAGAGATATTTAATCAAAAACCATTATTCGGCATACCAATTGCTATAAAAGATTTATATTCGACAGAAAATCTTAGAACGACAGCTGGATCAAATATTATTAACGATTATGTCCCACCATTTGATGCTACTGTTGTAAAAAAACTAAAAAATGCAGGAGCTATCATTCTTGGAAAAACAAATGAGGATGCATGGGGACATGGATCATCGGGAGAAAATTCTGATCATGGACCAACAAAAAATCCATATGATTTGGAGAGAGTTCCTGGAGGTTCAAGCAGTGGTTCCGCGGTTGCAGTAAGAACGAATCAGTGCTTAATGGCAACCGGCACTGATACGGGAAGTTCTGTTCGACTACCTGCGGCATTTTGTAATTTAGTTGGCTTAAAACCAACTTATGGAAGAGTATCCAGGTATGGAGTTATTGCTATGGCATCTTCATTTGATAGCGTGGGTCATTTAACAAAAACAGTTTATGACAGTGCGAAAGTTTTAGAAATAACTGCGGGTATAGATCCTTATGATGCAACTTCGGTTAGAAAAGAAGTAGATCATTATACTGAATTTCTTGAAAAACCTATTAAAGGATTAAAGGTAGGGATTCCTAAAGAATATTTTGTTGGCGGAATGGATACCAAAATAGAAAAGCTTACACGGGAGGCAATAAAAATAATTGAAAAACTTGGAGCAGTAATACGAGATGTATCACTTCCACATACCGACTATGCTATGGCTTGTTATTATATTTTGGTTCCGTCAGAAATAAGCTCTAACTTATCAAAATTCGACGGAATTCGTTATGGAAGTGAAAGAGAAACTTTTGGTGCTGAAGCAAAAAGGAGGATAATTTTAGGTACGTATACTTTATCATCCGGATATTATGATGCGTATTATTTAAAGGCGGCTAAAGTTAGGTCTCTTATTAAACAGGATTTTGATAATGCTTTTAAAGATGTCGACATTATTGTAGCTCCTACATCTCCGTCACTTCCTTTTAAAATTGGTGAAAAGGCCAATGATCCGCTTCAAATGTATTTATCAGACATTTTTGTTTGTCCAATCAATATTGCAGGAATACCGAGTCTTAACGTTCCTTGTGGTTTTATCAATAATTTACCAGTTGGAATGCAGATTATAGGACCGCAATTTGAAGAAAGACTACTGTATCAAGTTGGGAGTGCTTTTGAGAGTGAAACTCAATTCTACAAAGTTCATCCTAAAATATAAATATGAATACATATATACCAGTTATAGGGCTTGAAATTCACGTTGAACTAAAAACAAAATCAAAAATGTTTTGTCAATGTGATGCAAATTATTTCGGAAAAGGACCAAACACAAATACTTGTCCTGTTTGTTTGGGATTACCTGGCGCTCTTCCTGTTCCAAATAAGAAAGCAATTGAATGGTGTATTCTCATCGGAAAAGCTTTAAATTGTACAATTCCTTCTGTTTCTAAATTCGATAGAAAACATTATTTCTATCCAGATCTTCCTAAAGGATATCAAATCAGTCAGTACGATGAACCAATTGCAGTAAGTGGTCAGGTATCTTCGCATTTTAGAATTCACCGAGTTCATTTGGAAGAAGACACAGGAAAATTAATTCATTCCGGAAGTGATACGCTTGTTGATTTTAACCGCTCTGGTGTTCCGCTCGTTGAAATCGTTACAGAGCCAGATTTCGATAACTCAGAGGACGTAAAGGAATTTTTGGAAGAACTTCATACAATCATTCGCTATCTTGATGTGTCTGATGCTGATATGGAGAAAGGTTCGATGAGAATGGAGCCGAATATCTCATTGAAGATTAAGGATGAAAGATTAGAGATTAAAGATCGTGAACTACCGAACTACAAAGTTGAAGTTAAAAACATTAATTCATTCAGATTTGTTAAACAGGCAATCGAATATGAACTGGAACGACAAAAAGAAATTCTTGATAAAGGGAAAATTCCAATACAGGAAACAAGAGGTTTTGATGAAAAAAAAGTAATCACTTATTCTCAAAGGTCAAAAGAAGAGGCTCAGGATTATAGGTATTTTCCCGAACCTGACATTCCTCCCTTAGAATTTACAAAAGAATACATTGATTCAATAAAAGTTCCGGAGCTCCCTGTGCAAAAATTAACACGATTCATCAGTGATCTGAAAATAAAAGAGCAGGATGCGTTTATTTTAACTCGTGATAAAAAAACAGCCGAGTATTTTGAACTGGTTACAAAAAAAATAGGTGCTTCTATTGAATCGCAAGCGATCGCAAACCTTATTATTAATAAAAAGGTTACTTTACATTTATCGATTGATAAATTTGTAAAAAAGGTCCAAGAATTAAGGGCTCCGAAAGAAACAGATACAAAATTACTCAACACTTCGATTATTCGAATAATCGAAGCAAATAAAAAAGTAATAGATGATTATAAAGGTGGTAAACAAAATGCTCTCATGTTTCTTGTCGGGCAAGTTATGAGGGAGATGAAAGGAGAAGCAGACGCTAAACTTGTTATTGAAGAGCTTAAGAAACAACTTCAATAACAATAATTTCCAATTTACAATTCCCAATTTTCAATCAATAATCAATTTTCATTTATATAATTTTCAAACCATTTGAGAATTGTAAATTGTAGCATTGAAAATTTATTGAAAACTGAAAATTAAAAATTGAAAATTTATTTATAATGTCATTTGTTCATTTACATTGTCATACGGAATATTCTCTACTTGACGGAATGTGTCGAATAGAAGATTTAATTGGTAGAGCGAAGGAACTTGGTATGCCTGCAGTTGCTATTACCGATCATGGAGCACTATACGGTGCATTTAAGTTTTATATAAAAGCAAAAGAGTTGGGAGTTAAACCGATTATAGGTGTAGAAGCATATAAAGCAAAACATTCTCTATTAGATAAACAAACTGGTTTAGAACGTGATCAATATCACCTTCCTCTTTTGGCAAAAAATCTAAACGGGTATAAGAATCCTCCTAAGATCGTTACCGCAGCTCATCTTGAAGGTTATTATTATAAACCGCGTGTTGATTTTGAGCTTCTAAAAAAATATAGCAGTGATATTATTGCGCTTTCGGGATGTCTAAGCGGTGAAATTCCTTCACTTATTCTTGATAACCAATTTCTCGAGGCAGAAAAAGTATTAGAACACTATTTAACAATCTTTGGTAAGGATTTTTACCTTGAACTTCAAAGACATCCAAACGTGAGTGAACTTGAAAAAGTTAATGGAGAACTTATCAAACTTTCAAGGAAGCACGGAGTTCCTCTTGTGGCAACAAACGATATCCATTATCTCGACTCTGATGATGCCTATGCTCAAGAGATTATGCTTTGCATTCAAACTCAGAGAACTATTTTGGAAAAGAACAGATCGATGAGCATGTTAGATGTTCCGGATTATTATTTCAAAACGGCAGAAGAAATGAAGGGAACATTTATTGATATTCCTGAAGCTGCCGAAAATACGGTTAAAATTGCTTCGGAGTGTTCAATAGATATCCCGTATGGAAAGTGGATTCTCCCTGAGTATGAAACACCAAAAAATAAACCCGTAAACGAGTATCTTAAAGATTTAGTTGATGAACGAATAAAAAGAGTTTCCGAATATTCCCAAACCGATGTAAAAAAACGCGTGCTTCACGAACTTGACATCATCACCAATAAAGGATACTCAACGTACTTTCTTATTGTCCAAGATATGGTGAACTGGGCAAAAAAACAGGGAATTGCAGTTGGTCCGGGAAGAGGGTCTGTTGCTGGATCTCTGGTTGCCTATATATTAGGGATAACTGATATTAATCCATTAGATTATAATCTTCCGTTTGACCGATTCCTGAACCCCGAGAGACCAACTCCTCCTGATATTGATATTGATTTTGCGGACATACGGCGCGATGAAGTCTTGAAATATATAACAAAAAAATACGGTGAACAAAAAGTTGCCCAAATCATAACATTTGGAACAATGGAAGCTCGGCTCGCAGTTCGCGATGTTTCTCGCGCATTAGGACTTTCCTATTCTCAAGGGGATCGCTTGGCAAAAATGATGCCCATAGGAAAGCAAGGATTTTCGATGACCATAGCGCAGGCTCTTGAGGAATCAACGCAGCTTAAATTTGCCTATCAAACTGAATCCGATACAAAAAAGGTTTTAGACATAGCACGGAAAATCGAAGGGTTGCCCCGTCACGCTTCTGTACACGCAGCAGGAGTGGTGATTTCAGATAAAAATTTAACAGAATATGTTCCGCTTCAGCGGGAGAGTAAAGAGGGCAGAATTATCACCCAATATGACATGTATTGTCTTGATCTGAATGCAGTTTCGAATCAAAAAGCAATTGGTCTTTTGAAAATAGATCTTTTAGGATTACGAAACCTCACCATTATAGAAAAAGCTCTGCAGTTTGTTAAGGTAAGCTCCGGAAAAGAAATTGATATTCATCGGGTTCCCTTGGACGATAAAAAAACATATGATCTTATCTCAAGCGGTAATAATATCGGTTTATTCCAACTGGAATCTGGAGGAATGCGCCATCTGGCAAAAGAATTAAAGGCAAATAAGTTATCTGACATTTCTGCTATGGTTGCTTTGTATCGACCTGGTCCGATGGACCTTATTCCTTTGTTTCTTGAAGGTAAACAGAATCTAAAAAGAATCAAATATCTTCATCCCGACTTAAAACCGATATTGGAAGAAACATATGGGATATTGGTCTATCAAGAACAGGTTATGGAAATTGCGCATTCGTTAGCAGGCTATTCGATGAACGAAGCAGATGCGCTCCGTATGGCGATGGGAAAAAAGAAAAAGGAGCTCATGAAGAAAGAAAAGGAAAAATTCATACAAGGATGCGTGAAAAAAGGATACAAAAGATCTCTTGCTGAAAATATATTCAGCTTTATGGAAAAATTTGCCGCATATGGTTTTAACAAAGCGCATTCAGCCTCGTATGCCTTAATTGCCTACTGGACAGGATATATCAAGGCAAACTATCCGGTTGAGTTTATGACTGCACTATTATCTGCAGAGCTTCAAGGTGTGGCTGGACCTCAACGGGAAATTAAGATGTCACAGGTAATTGAGGAATGCAGAAGAATGGAAATAGCAGTTCTGCCGCCAGATATTAATAAGTCTCAACATAGTTTTGCAATAGAAGGCGGTTCAATTCGATTTGGTTTGTCTGCTATCAAAAATGTTGGAGAAGCAGCTATTGAAGCCATTCTCGAGGGAAGGAAAACACATCTATTTAAAAGCTTTAAAGACTTTCTACACAAAGTTGATTTAAGAAGAGTTAATAAAAAAACCGTTGAAAGTCTTATAAAGGCCGGTGCATTTTCCTATTTCGGAAATAAGGCAACACTTATGTCATATTATCCAGAGGCAGTAAAAGAAGTTCAGGGTCAAAAAACAAAGGTTGAAAAAGGGCAGTTTGATCTTTTTGACAAGGAAGACAGCTCCGGTGATAATCCAGATAGTTTTAAAGAAGTGCCCGAGTTTAACGAGGATGAACTGTACGCGATGGAACGGGATGTTATCGGTTTTCTCATCGGTAAAAACCCACTGGCAAAATTCTCCTCGATTATTCAAAAAAAAGTCACGAAACGTATTGGTGAAGTTACCGAACAGGACGTAAATAAAGATCTTATTTTAGCCGGGATTGTCAGCAGTAGAAAATTATTGAAAACTAAAAAAGATAATTCAGAAATGGCTATTATCCATGTATTCGATGAAACTGGCAGTATTGAGGTAGTTGTTTTTCCTAGAACATTTGCTAAATTAAAGAAAATTATTGCAATTAATAAGATCTTATTATTTAAGGGAAAACTGAATAATCGAGAGGGGAGATTAGGCCTTCTTATGGAGAATGGGGTTGATTTGGAAGCAATTAATACTTGACGATTATTAGTTTACTTGCTAGAATGAAAAGCGAATCACATTACAGGATTAATAAAGAAGGTCATATTGTTAAGCATATAAAAATAGAAGAGAGCTTGCCGCGTAAAAAATTTTTACGGAATGAAGGAAATAATGATTTATCTGTAATAAACTTTGGATATTATTTAGTTAGCCCGCTGGTGATCGGGGTATTTTTAGGCTTACTGATCGGTGATAAATTTCACATGAAAGAAAAAGGGGCTTTCATAGGAATTATATTTGGATTAGTTGGTACAATTTACAATTTAATTCATATAGTAAAAAGCAATGCCAGAGATTAGCATTAAAGCGGAACCCATTTTTCATTTATTTGGATTTAGTGTTACTAACTCCTTTCTTAGTTCTTCTATCGTTATGTTTCTTACCATTCTTCTCTGTATATTTTATTACCGCCAATCTCGCGAACAGATAAAAAAAGGTTTTTACTATGTGATTAAGTTTCTTGTGAATGCAATTTACTCTCTTTTTGAATCGGTATTTGGTGAAAAGACTCCGCTTTTCTTTCCAATTCTTTTTGCATTTTTTTTCTATATTCTTCTACAAAACTGGTTTGGTTTGCTTCCTGGAGTAGGTAGCATTTTATATCGTCATGTTCCTCTTTTTAGAGGTAACAATACGGATCTTAATACTACGGTTGGGTTAGCGCTTATATCCTTCTTTCTCATTCAATACTATTCGATTAAATATATTGGCATTAAAGGATACCTAAAGAAGTTTTTTAATTTCACCAGTCCGATCATGTTTTTTGTCGGCATTTTGGATATCGTCTCTGAATTTTCAAAAATTATTTCTTTTTCATTTCGTTTGTTCGGAAATATTTTTGCAGGAGAGGTATTGATAACGATTATTGCATTTCTTATCCCGATCTTTGCATCGTTTCCATTTTTGTTATTCGAAATTTTCGTTGGAATGATTCAAGCTTTGGTTTTTTCGATGTTAACAGCAGTATTTATTAATGGAGCGATACAGGAACACCATTAAAATTTACAATTTTCAATTTTCATTGAATTTTCAATGATTTAATTTTCAAACAGTTTGGAAATTGAGCAAAGGAAAATTGGATATTGATTGAAAATTGATAATTAAAAATTGAAAATTAGATAAAAGGGGGTGTAATCAAATATGTCACCAGAAGCAGTAAAACTTTTAGCAGCCGCACTAGCAATTGGACTTGGAGCAATAGGACCAGGTATTGGAGTAGGTATTGTTGCTGGCAAAGCAGTTGAAGCATTAGGAAGAAATCCAGAGGCGGAATCGCTTATTAGAAACACGATGATTTTGGGTATCGCATTTGCCGAGGCAATCGCAATTTACGCATTAGTTATTTCTTTGATTCTAAAATTTACATAATATGGAAAATTTAGGCATTGATGGAAAATTATTATTGGCGCAGATTCTTAATTTTCTTTTATTTTTTTACCTCATTAAACGATTTATGGTAAAACCGTTTATGGCTTTCTTGGATAAAGAAAAAAAACAAGAAAAGGAAAAAGAAACCGCTCTAGCAAAAATAAAAAAAGCAGAAGAGCAGTTGGTTATACAGGAAGCTAAGCTTAACGAAAAAGCAAAAAAAGAACTGGATGTAATACTTGAGCAAGCTAAAAATGACGGAAAGCAACTGCGCGTTGACATGTTAAAACAAGCGGAAATTGACGCTGAAGAGATTAAGATGAGAATAAAAAAACAATTAGAAGAGGAAAAAGAAAGGCTTTATAAAGACGTACGTCAAAAAATTGGAGATGTGAGCATGTATTTGGTTACTGAAGGATTAAAGGAAGCTCTTGATACTGATACAAGAAAGAAAGTTACCGAAAGAATTCTTAAAAACCTAACAACAAAGAATATCACATTAAATTAAACATTTATAGTGAGCGTAGTCGAACTATGAGAATCAATCAAAAATTAAAGGGAGAATTAAAAAAGTATTTGTTAGATAAAATGAGAACTGACCGCCAGAAAGTTGTTGTATATTCAAGTGTAGAACTTTCAAGCGGCGATATTCAAATGCTAGAGTCTAAATTTTCAAATATTTCTTTTCAAAATGCACTGTATCGAATTGATGAATCGCTTTTGGCTGGAGTTGTAATTAAGGTTGGATCTAAAATAATTGATTGTTCGGTAAAAGGAACGTTATCAAATTTAAAACACATTGTCTATGAAGCTCATTGATGAGTACATTAAAACCCTCGAAAAAGAATTAAAAAATTCTAAGTCAAAAGTTACTTCTCAAGAGGTCGGTGTAGTAAATGAAGTAAAAGATGGGATTGTACTATTGTCAGGATTAGATAATGTAGCTTATGGTGAGCTTATTGAGTTTGAGAAAGGTGAAATTGGCTTTGTTATCGATCTGACAGAAGATACAGTTGGTTCAATTATCTTAGGAAACTATCTTGAGATTAAAGCAGGAGATCAGGCAAAAGCTCTTGGAATAACTCTTTCAGTTCCGGTTTCAGAATCGATCATTGGTAGGGTAGTAGACTCGTTGGGAAAACCAATCGATGGGAAAAAAGAAATTAAAGCCGATAAACGCTATCCGATTGAAAAGATAGCTCCCGGAGTTGTGAAAAGACGGCCGGTCAATATTCCAGTACAAACAGGTATCAAATCTATTGATGCCTTGATTCCAATTGGGAGAGGGCAGCGTGAACTTATCATTGGCGATAGAGGAACAGGAAAAACAACCCTTGCTATCGATACAATACTCAACCAAAAAAAAGAAAATATGGTCTGTATTTATTGCGGAATTGGACAAAAAAATTCTAAGATGGCAACGTTAATCCATCTTCTTCAGACTCATGAAGCGTTCGATTACACTATTGTTGTATCTGCTTCAGCATCAGATTCTGCGGCAATGCAATATCTTGCCCCCTATACCGCATGCGCAATTGGCGAATATTTTATGGACAAAGGAAAAGATGTATTAATAATTTATGATGATCTGACCAAACACGCCTGGGCATACCGGCAGATATCCTTAATTCTTCGAAGACCGGCAGGACGTGAGGCTTATCCTGGCGATGTTTTTTACCTTCACTCTCGCCTTCTGGAACGTGCGTGTCGACTTGACGAGAAATACGGCGGAGGTTCAATAACCGCCATCCCTATCATTGAAACCCTTGAGGGAGATGTGTCTGCGTATATACCAACAAACGTTATTTCAATTACCGACGGGCAGATTGTTCTTGAGACGGATTTATTCAATGCGGGAATACGGCCCGCAGTGAATGTTGGTTTATCAGTTTCCAGAGTTGGAGGAAATGCCCAAACAAAAGCAATGAAACAGGTTGCAGGAAAATTAAAGTTAGATCTCGCCCAATATAACGCTCTTGCTGCATTTTCCCAATTTGAATCCGAGCTTGACGAAGAAACAAAAAAACTTTTAAATCGTGGAGCTAAGGTTACTCAAATTTTAAAACAAAAGAAAAATGCTCCCTTGAACTTAGCTGAGGAAGTTGCAGTATTATGGGCAGCTACCAATGGATACTTGGATAGTTTATCGAACGATGAGATAGATAAATTTGAAAAGAAATTACTCGATATCTTAAAACTGAGAGGAAGGAAATGGATAAGTACAATCGGGAAGAATAAAGTTTTGGGGAAAGAAGATGAAAAGGAATTAGAAAAATATATTAAGGATTCAATATGAACATACGACAAGCTAGAAAAAAAATCAAATCAGTAGGAAATGTAAAAAAAATTACCAAGGCAATGCAGCTTGTATCTGCCATCAAGATGAAAAAAGCCCAACAGCTTGCTAGAGAAGGTAAACCTTACCAGATTCACCTTGAAGCAATCATAAGAAAAATTGTTTCGAAAATTGATGCTCAGCAGTCCGAACTCATTTCTAGAAAATATGATGTATCAAAAAAGAAAGATTTAGCTGTTGTTATAACTTCCAATAAAGGTTTATGCGGTGGATTTAACATGAATTTAATCAGACTTATTTTAAAATCAGTTGATTTTAAGAACACAGACTTTGTAATTATTGGTAAAAAAGCTTCTCTTTTAGGTAAATTTGGAGGAAATATTATTGCGGATTTCTCATCAAACTTTCCCCATGAAAATGTGTCAGCTCTTTTTAACCTCGTTCTGACAAAATATTTGAATAATACCTATACTAATATATATATATACTACAATCTATTCGTATCAACTTTACGAGTAGATCCAACAAAAGAAACGCTTCTTCCAATTAATCTCCTTCTTGAAAAACCAGAAAATAAAGAACAAATTGAATCAGAAAACGAGTATCTGATTGAACCGAGTCCAGAGGAAATTGTTGACTCATTACTTAAGAGTTTTGTTCAAGAAAAAATTCAACATGCAATTATTCAGAGTGAAGCCGGTGAGCATTCGTCACGAATGATTGCAATGAAAAACGCAACAGAAAACGCAACTGATGTTATCTATAACTTAACAATGTTAAGGAATAAATTAAGACAGGAAAAAATTACCAACGAATTACTGGATATGGTTACGGCAAAAGAGTCTGTTGAGGCAAACTAATTTAAAAATTAAATAAATGAAAATTGAGTATTGAATGAAAATTGATAATTAAAAATTGAAAATTAAATCAATATGATAGAGGGCAAAATAATAGCTATCCGTGGGGTAGTTGTGGATGTCGAATTTCCTGAGGATAAAACACCCAAGGTATATGATGCGTTAGTTCTTTCCTCCTCCGCTAAAGCTACGGAGGACAAGGGAATCGAGTTAACCTTTGAAGTCGAAGCAATTCTTGATCAAGGAATAGTAAGAACGGTAGTTATGGGAAATGTATATGGGTTAAGACGAGGAACGAAAGTATCGAATACAGAAAAAACAATTACTGTGCCAGTTGGTGAAGAAACCCAAGGGAGGATCATGGATGTATTAGGACAGCCCATTGATGAAGAAGGACCTATTAAAGCAAAATTAACTGCTTCTATTCATAATACTGCGCCGGAATTAATTCAACAATCAGTTAAGCAAGAAATATTTGTAACGGGAATTAAGGTTATTGATCTAATTGCTCCATTTATTAAGGGAGGAAAAGTTGCTATTTTTGGTGGAGCCGGAGTGGGGAAGACTGTTTTAATCCAGGAGATGATTCATAACGTGGCAAAAGAACACCACGGCGTTTCGGTATTTGCTGGCGTTGGAGAAAGAACTCGTGAAGGAAATGATCTTTGGCTTGAAATGAAAGAAACTAAAGTTCTTAAGAATACGACTTTGGTGTTTGGTCAGATGAATGAACCGCCAGGAAACAGACTTCGCGTCGCCTTAACCGGTGTCACCATGGCAGAGTATTTCCGGGATAAAAAAAATATGGATGTGCTTTTATTTATCGATAATATTTTCCGTTTTGCGCAAGCAGGAAGCGAAGTTTCTGCACTTCTTGGTCGTATTCCATCTGCGGTAGGATATCAGCCGACCTTAGCTTCAGAAATGGCTGCGTTACAGGAAAGAATTACCTCAACAAATAACGGATCGATAACATCAATACAGGCGGTTTACGTTCCTGCAGACGACTATACTGATCCTGCCCCTGTTGCTACATTTTCCCATCTTGATGCGTCAATTACTCTTGAAAGATCTCTCGCAGAACAAGCTCTTTTTCCGGCAGTTGATCCATTAACTTCTTCATCACGGGCCTTGGACCCGGATATTGTTGGTGAGGATCACTACCAGGTTGCTCGAGATGTTTTGAAAACGCTCCAAAGATATAAGGATCTGCAAGATATTATTGCAATTTTAGGTATGGAAGAGTTATCTGAAGATGATAAATTGGTTGTTTCAAGGGCAAGAAAAATCCAGAGATTTCTTACACAGCCAATGTTCGTTGCTGAACCGTTTACAGGTCGAGAAGGTAAGTATGTAAGCGTCGAAGAGACGGTAAAAGGATTTAAGGAAATCCTTAATGGAAAACATGATAGTAAATCAGAACAGCTTTTTTATATGAAGGGCTCAATTAATGAAGTTAAATAATTATGTCTCAATTTCATCTTAAAATTATTACACCGAGAAAAATTGTTTTAGAGCAAGATGCAGATTCTGTAACTGTTCCATCTGCGGATGGTGAAATTACCATATTGTCGAGACATGAAAATCTTTTTTCTCTTCTGGTTGAAGGAATGGTTAAAATTAAAAAATCAATTCATGAAGATTTTTTGGCAATCGGTGGGGGATATGTGGAAACAAATGGTAAGGAAGTAAATATACTTGTTTCAAAAGCGTATAATCAAAACGAAATAGATAGATCGGTAACTGAAAAAGCTATTGAAGAAGCAAAAAAAATATTAAAATCTTCGTTTGACGAAAAACAGCGGTTAGAAGCAGGAGCACTCCTGAGACGCTCGCTTGTTGAATTGAAGCTGCTAAAAAAGAAAGCTCCTCGTTCATTCTCCGAGAATGCTTAATATTATAAATTTACAATGAGTTAATTTTCAATGGCATTAATCATTGTCGAATCGCCGACTAAAGCGCGAACATTCAATCGGATTCTTGCAATGTCTGCAGAAAAAAAGGGTAAATACTTTGTGTTTGCTACTATGGGTCATTTCAGAGACCTTCCTCATGAGAGAATTGCAATTGACTATGCGCATGATTTCAAACCGGATTATGAGATTATAAAAAATAAGGAAAAGGTAGTAATGCAGTTAAAAAAGCTTGCTTCAGAAAATGATGAGATTATTTTGGCAACTGATTTGGACCGTGAGGGAGAATCAATATCCTATCATGCTGCGTTCATTCTTGGTCTTGTAAATGAAACATGGCCGACTATTTCATTTGAAGGGAAAAAACCTATAAAAAGAATTGTATTTCATGAGATTACCGCTTCCGCGCTTAACGAGGCACTTGAAAAACCTGAAACACTTCGCCTTAATTTAGTAAAAGCTCAACAAGCACGACGGATACTTGACCGAATCGTTGGCTATGAACTATCCCCTCTTTTATGGAAAAAAATGGGAAAAAACTGGCTATCGGCAGGAAGAGTGCAAACTGTTGCGCTTCGACTAATTGTAGAGCGTGAAAAAGAAATAACCGCATTTAAAAAAGAACACTATTGCCAGATGTATGGAATGTTTGATTGTGCTAATAAAGAATTACGAGCGAAATTAGTTAGTTACAAAGGCGAGAAATATGAGCAAACATTTAAACTAACCTTATTTGCAGGAGACTATGAATATACTAAAACTACAATCTCCAAAGAACAAACTCAAGTAATACGAAATGATGTAACATCTGATTCATTTTGTGTTTCAGATGTTACGGAATCAGTTCAAAACAGATATCCTCCACCCCCATTCACTACATCGCTTCTACAACAAGAAGCATTTCATCGATTTGGTTTTACCTCAAAAATGACCATGAAGCTTGCGCAAGATCTTTATGAAAGAGGTCTTATTTCCTATCACCGAACCGATTCATTCAATCTGTCTACCCAATTTGTTTTCAGAGCAAAAGACTATATTGTCAAAACATATGGTGAAACATATGCTTTAGAAAAACCAAGAGGATATCGGACAAAATCACGAATGGCGCAGGAAGCCCATGAAGCAATTAGACCTACTAAATTAGAGAATGAGATGAACTCTCTATTAGCAAAAAAAAAGGGTAAGAAAAAGACTTCGCTCACTCAAAATCATGAAAAGCTTTATTCTCTTATTTTTGCAAGAGCAATTTCAACTCAAATGAAGGAAGCAAATATAAAAAATATTCAGATCACTATTTCTTCTCAAAAGGGATACGATTTTCTATCAGAAAAACAGCAAGTTCTTTTTGATGGCTTCCTGAGAGTTCTGAACCCGGAGTTTGTTAAAAATAATTCAACCTCTTTCAATATTGAGAAAGGTACAAGTTCATTATTAAAATCTTCAAACATTGAAGAGCTTGAAACGAAAGCGCCTCCGCGATATAACGAAGCTACCTTGATTAAAATTCTCGAGGAAAAAGGAATAGGTCGTCCTTCTACCTACGCTCCTATTATTTCCTTAATTCAGGATAAGTACTATGTGGAAAAAGAATATCGCTATTTTATCCCAACAAAACTCGGTAGTGCTATTTCAGACTATTTATCTGTTGCTTTTCCGGACATTTTTAACCTTGATTTCACCGCATCAATGGAAGATGGGCTTGATGGTATTGCTGAAGGCAACATGGATTTTATACAACTTCTTAGGGAATTCAATTCACCGTTTCAAAAAGTTCTCGACGAAAGAAAAAAAGATACCAGTACTATTGATATTGAGGAGGAAATTAATGAACTATGTCCAAAATGCGGTTCTAAATTAGTGGTAAGATATTCCAAATTTGGAAAGTTTATGGCCTGCAGTAAATACCCGACCTGTAAATTTACGAAATCATTCCTTAAAACTGTACAGAATAAAAAGTGTCCTACGTGCTCGGGAGATATTGTTGTTTGTTTTACTAAATCGAGAAAACGGTTTTATGGATGCAGCAACTATCCAACATGTAAATATTCCTCATGGACATTAGCAAAAATTGTAGTATTATAGTGTATGCCGCTTAAATATATATTTATTTCTGGTGGTGTTATATCAGGAATTGGAAAAGGAACAACTGCAGCTTCAATAGGATTACTTCTTAAATCAGCCGGATATAGAATAGCTCCGATTAAATTTGAAGGATATTTAAATATTGACGCGGGAACAATCAATCCCATAGAGCATGGGGATGTATTTTTATGTGAAGATGGAACAGAGACAGACATGGACATTGGTACCTATGAAAAATTTCTTAATGAGGACATGGGTAGAGATAACTTTGTTACCATGGGGCAGATATATAGAACGATTATTGAGAGAGAACGAAAATTTGAATACAATGGAGAAGATGTTGAAGCTGTACATATCTGTGATGAAATTGTGCAAAGAATCCATAAAGTAGCGCATAAAAATAATGCTGATATAGTAACAATTGAATTAGGAGGAACCGTGGGTGAATACTGGAACATGTTTTATTATGAAGCTGCTCGAGTTCTTGCATTAAAAAATCCCCATGATGTTATTCATATCCACGTCAGTTATCTCCCAACACCAAAACATCTCGGTGAACCAAAGACAAAACCAACACAGCTCTCAGTAAGGCTTTTGAATTCATTAGGTATCCAACCTGATTTTATTGTTGCCCGTTCGGAAAATTATATTGATCAGAGACGACGCGACCGGTTTGCCTTATACTGTAATATTCATGCAGATCATATTATTTCCAGTCCGGATTCGTCGTCTGTTTATGAAATTCCTATTACCCTTCACCAGCAGGAACTTGATAAAAAAATTCTTACAAAACTCGCTCTACCTGCTAAAAAACCTAATCTTGTAGCATGGGAAAAATTAGTTGAGACAATTCAGAGTAAAAAGAAAAAAGAGATATCAATTGCAATTGTCGGCAAGTATTTTGGTACAGGAAACTATCAGCTAAGAGATTCGTACGCCGCGTTATTTGATGCAATTGACCATGCAGCATGGACCGTTGGAGTCGATGTTAACACTCACTGGATTAATGCTGAAAAAGTAGAGTCCAGCTTCGCTAAAGCTTCGGTGGATAAAAAAGAAGGTATTGAAGAAATAATTGGTCACCCTGATGGAATTATTGTTCCCATCGGATGGGGTGAACGGGGAGCTGAAGGTATGATTGCCGCTGCAGGATATGCAAGGGATCGCAAAATCCCGTATTTAGGACTTTGTTATGGAATGCAGCTTGCGGTTGTTTCGTTTGCCCGTGATATTATCGGATGGAAAGATGCAAATACTTCTGAAAATAATCCAAAGTCAAAACATCCTGTTATCCATCTCATGCCATCGCAAAAAAAATTTATGGACAGACGCGCGTATGGAGGCACTATGAGACTTGGTGCATGGAAGGCGAAAATAAAGAAAGGCACACGCGCTTACTCAATTTATAAAACTGAAGATACAAGCGAGAGACACAGACATCGATATGAATTTAACGATACGTTTGTTAAACAGTTTGAAGATAAGGGATTGGTTATAAGCGCTCGATCAACAATTGAAAACCTCGCAGAAATCATTGAGCTCCCTCAATCTATTCACCCCTTCTATTTTGGCACACAAGGACATCCTGAATATAAAAGTCGCCCTCTCACTCCACACCCTATTTTTGTTGCCTTTATAATGGCTTGTGAAAAACAGAATGGAATGTTACAATAAACTCCAATTATGTCAAACTCAATCCAGTATAAGGAAAACAGATTTAAGGTTGGGGACACAATCAATATAGATTATAAGATTAAGGAAGGAGATAAGGAGAGAATTCAACCCTTCAAGGGAATTTTATTAAAGATAAAAGGAAATACTCCAGTCACTAGAATGATCACGGTAAGAAAGATGAGTAATGCAGGTATTGGAGTTGAAAGAATTATTCCACTTTCCTCACCGTATATTTCAAGTATATCTCTCATAAAAAAATCAAACTATCAGAAAGCAAAATTATATTTCCTCCGTAACTTATCTGATCAAGAACTAAGAACTAAACTCTATCAGGTAAAATCCAAGAAAGTCGTTTCTAAATCAAAAAAATCTTCAGAATAGTTGCAAATACTCTCAATAATAGGTAGACTTTCGTAAACAAAGTTTTGAAAGGAGGTGAAAATAAATGATTGATATCATCAATTCAATTCTTCTCGATTTCATAAGAAGAACAACAATCTTTCTTCCAAACCTTATTAGTGGTGTTGTTATAATTCTTGTTGGTTTTTTAATAGGTGGACTGGTCAAAAAATTACTTCTTTCCTTATTTTCCTTTGTTAGACTTGATAGTCTATTTCAGAAAACAAGGCTCATTGAGAAAAAAGAAGTAAAGGTGTGGGAAGAAGTGCTTACTGAAGTACTTAGATGGACTATCGTTGTTCTCTTTCTTATTCCGACATTCGAAATCTGGGGATTGTCTCGAGCAACTGTGGTACTTAATCAGTTTCTCTTTTATCTACCAAATGTTATTGTTGCGGTGATTATTGCTTTTGTTGGGTTGGTCACATCAAACCTTGGAGCTGATCTTGTTAAGTCAAGTGCTCGAACGGTAGGAGCTGCGTCAGCATCAGCATTATCAGTTTTTACCAAGTGGCTTATTTTATTTTTTACCGTTCTTGTTGTATTGAATCAGCTTGGTGTTGCTCAAGACTTGGTAAGAATCCTATTCACCGGCATTGTTATTATGATTGCACTCGCTGGAGGATTGGCGTTTGGTCTTGGGGGGCAAACAATGGCGAAGGAGATATTGGAGGAATTAAGGAAGAAGTTTAAATAATAGATAGTTAAAACAGGTTGAAACTGGTTACTCTAATAGTTTATGTAGTTGTTGTGGTAAAATATTAGATTAAACGGCCTCGTCGTCTAGCGGCCTAGGACAATAGGTTTTCAGCCTATTTACACGAGTTCGATTCTCGTCGAGGTCACAAAATTGTTCAAAATAAATAAAAGTGTTATACTGAAATGAATGAAAGCATTTCAGTTATTTGAGAAGCAGGTTCTACGTCTTGTTGAATTACCTGAACCGGAAATCGGCGAAAATGATGTACTTCTTAAAATAAAAAAAGTAGGCATCTGTGGAACCGACCTCCATATTTATAATGGTGGAATGAAAGTTCCAATGCCGCTTGTCATGGGACATGAATTCGTTGGTGATGTCGTAAAAGTTGGAGGAGCGGTAAAACATGTTAAAGCCGGTGATCGAGCTGTTGCAGAACATGTAATCGGATGCGGAACTTGCCCTTACTGTAAACAAGGAAAAAGAAACTTGTGTAAAACTCCAACGGTGATTGGACTCCATATCGCGGGAGCCCTCGCAGAATACATGAAAATTCCTTCGGATTTGGTTTATTCATTACCAGCAGAGCTTAGTTATGATGAAGGAGTTTTAGTCGAACCTCTTTCCATTGCGGTCTATGCCGTAAGAAATACGAAGCTTCGGGTCGGTGATACCGTTGCAGTTGTTGGACAGGGACCAATCGGTCTTTTGGTTGATCAGGTTGCAAAAACTGCCGGAGCAACAGTATTTGGTTTTGATCATCATGAAAATAGATTGCAATTTGCAAAAGAACATGGATATATTTTCCAAGGAATTGATACTTCAAAAGAGAACTTTCTTGATACGTTTAAGCAAATGGTTTCGAGTGATGGAGCTGATGTTGTTTTTGAAGCGGTCGGGAGTGATTCGTCAGCCGAAATGGCGCTCGAACTTGCGCGGGCGACAGGAAAAGTGACCATACTTGGAGTCTTTGAACATAATGTTCAGATTAATATGATGAATATTGTGAAAAAAGAACTGTTTGTACAAGGATCATGGACCTGTATTTTTTCATTTCCTCAAACCTTATTATTATTGAAGTCAAAAACGATTGATACGACAAACTTCATCACTCATCGGTACCCTTTCTCAGATACGGTGAAGGCTTTTAAGGAGGCTTCAACAGACAAAACCAACAGGATAAAGTCAGTAATCGAAATGTAAGGTCAAATAAGGTCGCTTCATATGATCAAAACAGTAATCTCACCTTTATAATCCCTACTTAATAATTCATCTGCTTTGCCTCGAACAACTTCTTCAAATTTCTTGGTCAGTTCCCTGCAGATAACGATGTCTGGATTCCAGCCTGATACTTTAATGAATTGAAGTGTTTGGTTGATTCGGTTTGGGGATTCGTAGAAGACAAATATTACTTCGGAAAGCATTTTTTTGATCGACTTCATTATATTAATATAATGAAGTGCTGCTGACGGCTGCTTAGGAAAGTATCCAAGAAACATGAACCCGCCATCTTTATTCGAAGGATTAAATCCGGAATAGATAAGCGCTGTTGTGAGTGCCGATGGACCGGGGATAACCGTAAAAGGAATCTTTTCTTTAATTATTGTTTTAACCAAAAGAAAACCTGGATCGGATATCAAAGGCATTCCTGATTCGGAAATGAGTGAAATAGTTTTTCCTTCTTTAAGTAGATCTATGACTTCTGGTAGTTTTTCAAACTCCTTTTCCTTATAATAAGAAATAATATTAGGGATATTAGGAAGTAATTGAGGAAATCGCTTTTTGATTGCATCAAGTAGAATTCTGGCAGAACGTGTATCTTCTGCAAGAATGATATCAGAAGATGCTAATGTTTTTGCCTGACGAAGCGATAGGTCATCAAGATTTCCAATTGGTGTTCCGACTATATACAACATATGATTGAGCAAATTATTTCTTATTTCACGAATCTAATTATATCAGTAATCTCAACAAGCGGTTATCTAGGCATTTTCTTACTAATGACCGCTGAATCTGCTCTTATTCCCATTCCTTCCGAAGTAACCATGACGTTTGCTGGATATCTTGCTACAACGGGGAAATTCAACCTGTTATTGGTCATATTTACAGGAGCTATTGCAAATCTTGTTGGTTCATGGTTAGCATACTGGTTGGGATTATGGGGAGAAAAACATGTGATTATTGGTCTTATCAAAAAATACGGTAAATATTTACTTATCTCAGAGAATGAGTTCGAGAAATCTGAAAAATGGTTCAGAAAATATGGAGAAAAGATTACCTTTTTTTCAAGAGTTTTGCCGGTAGTACGAACCTTTATATCCTTACCTGCAGGAATAGCGAAAATGAGTTTCAAAAAATTTACCCTATATACATTTGTTGGCTCACTTATCTGGTCTACATTTCTTGCCTATATCGGTTATATCCTTGGAAAAAACTGGAACTCCCTTCACCCGTATTATCAAAAGTTTGAGTATATTATTGTTGGGGCGGCAATTCTTTTAGTCGGATACTATATCTATCATAAGGTAGTGAAACTCATACATAAAAAGTGATATAATAGTTGGTTTATGTTTCAACTTACTTCATCATTTAAACCAACAGGTGACCAACCACAAGCAATCGAAAAACTTGTTGGCGGAATTAAATCAGGTTTGAAAAATCAAGTTCTGCTTGGAGTTACAGGATCTGGGAAAACCTTCACTATGGCTAATATAATTCAAAACCTGGAGATGCCTGCCTTAATTATTTCACATAACAAAACGCTTGCAGGTCAACTCTATCAGGAAATGAGGGAATTTTTTCCTCATAATGGGGTTTCTTATTTTGTATCATATTATGACTTTTACCAACCTGAAGCATATATTCCCACAACCGATACGTATATTGAAAAAGAAGCACAAATTAACGATCTAATTGATAAATTAAGACTTCTTGCTACCACAAATATTATGACGAGGCCTGATGCAATTGTGGTTGCATCCGTTTCCTGTATCTATAATATTGGTTCACCTGTTGAATATTCCAAGTTTATTCTTGAGCTTAAAGTTGGAGACGTTGGGGATGTTGGGGTTATTTCCAAAAGGCTGGTGCAATTGCTTTACGAGAGAAGCGAATTTGAATTCAGAAGAGGAACGTTTCGGATACGAGGGAATTATATGGATATTTATCCTGCTTATGAGGATTATGGTTACAGAATTTATCTTGATCACGATCGTATTAAAAATATTGTTAAGTTTGAACCACTAACAGGTAAAGAAATTTCAAATTTCAAATTTCAAATTTCAAATTTAGTTATATATCCCGCTAAGCATTATCTTACCGACCCGGAAGTTTTTAAGTCAACGGAGGAGCAGATCAGGGATGATTTGAAAAAAGAATATACGGAATTAAAAGCTAAAGATAAAATAGCGGAAGCAGAACGACTTCTCCGACGAGTGAATTACGATCTTGAAATGATAAAAGAAATTGGATATGTAAATGGTATTGAAAACTATTCACGATATTTCGACGGACGGAAACCAGGTGATCCTCCACATAGCCTCCTTGATTATTTTAAAGAAGCATATAAGGATAAATTTCTTGTATTTATTGATGAATCGCACATGACAGTTCCACAAATAAGAGGAATGTTTAATGGGGACTATTCTAGAAAAAAAACGCTCATAGATTATGGATTTCGACTGAAAGCAGCATTTGACAATCGTCCTTTAAAATTTGAAGAATTTTATTCGATACCCCCTCATTTTATTTACTTTTCGGCTACGCCAAATGAATGGGAACTAAAACTTGCTTCTGAAGAAGCAAGAATTTTCAAATCCCAAATCCCAAATTCCAAATTAAAATACAACGGGATTGCAGAACAGTTAATAAGACCTACAGGAATTATTGATCCTCAAATAGAAATTCGTTCCGCCAAGACTGAAGTTGCCGATCTTGTGATTGAAATCGAGAAGCGGGTTCGTAATAAAGAGCGCATTTTAGTGACAACACTTACAAAGAAAAATGCAGAGGACCTTTCTGACTATCTAAAGGAAAAAAATATTAGAGCCTCATATCTTCATTCGGATATTAAAACGCTTGAGCGATCGAATGTGCTTGATAATTTGAGAAAAAATGAGTTTGATGTATTGATTGGGGTAAATCTTATAAGAGAAGGTCTGGATCTGCCGGAAGTTTCCCTCGTTGTTATTCTTGACGCTGATAAAGAAGGTTTCTTACGTTCTAGAACATCACTCATTCAAACAATGGGACGAGCAGCAAGAAATATTGCTGGCGCAATTATTATGTACGCAGATGAAGTAACTGGTTCAATGAAAACTGCAATATCCGAGATTGACAGAAGAAGAAAACATCAGGTAGAATACAACAAAAAACATGGCATTGTTCCCAAAAATATCTATAAACCTATCAGGGAGAAAATTATAGTTGCCGACTCTCTTGATGAAATGATTCTTGAAAAAAGAGGTTCGATATCACATGTTCATGAGTATCTAGCCACTCTTAAATCTGATTCCTTAACTCCCTACGATAAAAAGAAAGTGGTGAAAAGACTTGAAAATGAAATGAAGAAGCAAGCCGGGGATTTGAATTTTGAATTGGCGATACAAATTAGAAATAAGGTTAGAGAACTACAAGCGTAAAAGAATTTCCAATTACCAATTTCCAATTTTCAATCAATAATCAATTTTCATTTACTTAATTTTCAAACAGTTTGAGAATTGTAAATTGTCCCAGTGAAAATTCATTGAAAACTGAGAATTGTAAATTGAAAATTATATGACGGATTTAATAAAAGTCAGGGGAGCTCGGCAACACAATTTGAAAAATATTAATGTTGATATTCCTAAAAATAAATTTGTGGTGATGACGGGAATATCTGGTTCAGGTAAATCATCCTTAGCTTTTGACACAATTTATGCAGAAGGACAGCGTCGGTATGTTGAGTCGCTTTCTGCTTATGCACGGCAATTTCTTGGAATCATGGATAAACCTGATGTTGATTCTATTGAAGGACTATCACCATCTATCTCAATTGATCAAAAGGCAACAACTCACAATCCTCGTTCAACTGTAGGCACAATTACTGAAATTTATGATTATTTTCGACTATTATTTGCACGAATTGGCCACCCTCATTGCCCTCTCTGTGGAACGGAGATACGAAAATTATCACTTGATGAAATTGTTGACAGGGTATTTGAGAAGATTGAGAAAAAAGTACTAGAAGACAAAATCAAACCGCACCAATTTCAGATTCTTTCTCCAATAGTCCGTCAAAAAAAAGGTGAATTCAAAGACCTTTTGGATAATTTAAGAGGCAAGGGTTACTCTACCATACAGATTGATGGTAAGGAACGAAGTCTCCATGATGAGATTAATCTCATAAGAACTAATAAACATTCTATCTCTGTTACCATTATTCAAATAGTGGTAACAAATAAAAATCTTAAAGATACCATTTATAAAGATACTCTTAAAAAGCAACTAAGTACAAGCATTGAGCAGGCATTACAGTTATCAGACGGGTTAGTCATTTTAACTTTAACCTCGGAGGTTAACGAATCGCTTTTCTCCGAAAAATTCTCCTGTCCAAATGATAATCATTCACTTCCTGAAATTGAGCCAAGGATGTTTTCTTTCAATTCTCCGATTGGAGCATGTGAAAAGTGCAAAGGGATCGGATCCATTTATGCGGTCGATCCGGACTTGGTCCTTAACAAAAATCTAAGCATTCAGGAAGGCGCGATTCTGCCGTTTAATAAGTTCTTCTTTCATGAGACGTGGTATATTCGTATTCTTAAACAAATGGCTGAGGAAGAGCAGATTGATTTGAACAGAGAAATAAAAAATCTTGAGAAAGATAAGATTAAAAAAATTTTATATGGAACGGGAAAAGTGTATCAAGTTGAGGGAACCAATCGCTATGGTAAACCAACGACCATATATGAGAAATTTGATGGAATTATTAAAGAACTTGAGAGAAGATATTTTAACAGCCAGTCAGATATGCAAGGAATGGAAATTCAAAAGTACATGCGCGAAGAAATTTGCCCTTCATGTAAGGGGAAAAAACTTAAACCTGAAGTACTCTCAATTACGGTAAACAAAAAAAATATTGCCGATACGGCAGAACTTTCTGTCCTCGCTCTTCTTGATTATTTAAAAAACGATTTGCCAATAATTCTTACCTCTTATGAAACACAAATTGCAAAACCAATCCTCAAGGAAATTATTGTACGGTTAACATTCCTTGATAATGTCGGTTTATCCTATTTAACGATTGCTCGTACGGCAAAAACGTTATCGGGAGGAGAACTGCAGAGAATTCGACTTGCTTCTCAGATAGGTACAGGTCTCACCGGCGTATTATATGTTCTTGACGAACCATCAATCGGTCTTCATCCAAAAGACGTATCTTCGCTTATCCACACATTGAAAAATTTGAGAGATCTCGGAAATACGTTAATCGTTGTTGAACACGATAGGGAAACAATCGAGTCTGCCGATTACTGTGTTGAACTAGGTCCAAAAGCCGGAAAAGATGGCGGAAAGATCGTATTCTCCGGTACACTTTCGGAATTAAAATCGTCTCATTCATTGACCGGACAGTTTTTATCCGGTAAACGAGTAATTAAAACAGTTTCAAGGCCAATTTCAGAGCGGCAAGGATCGGTCAAGATAAAAGGAGCTTCTCAATTTAATCTTAAAGAAATAGATGTAGCTTTTCCACTTGGAAATCTTATCGCAGTTACCGGAGTATCAGGGTCCGGAAAGTCCACTCTTATTTCGGAAACATTATATCCTGCTTTAAAATATTATCTTGATGGCTATTATCGAGATACTATGGGGAAATTTGAAAGAATTGAGGGGTATCAAAATCTTGAGCGAGTGTATCTAGTTGATCAGTCACCGATTGGCAGAACACCTCGATCAAATCCTGCAACGTATGTTGGATTTTTTGATGAAATACGAACCCTGTTTTCTGAAACCATAGATGCAAAAGCTAATGGATTTCAAAAAGGAAGATTTTCTTTTAACGTAAAAGGTGGACGCTGTGAAAAATGTGAAGGTGCAGGAATGATCAGAATCGAAATGCAATTTTTAGCTGATGTCTATGTTACCTGCGATGTGTGCGAAGGTAACCGATATAACAAAGAAACATTGGACGTAAAATACAAGGATAAAAATATTTATGAAATCCTCAACATGACCGTTGATGAAGCAGGTGATTTTTTTCAAAACCATCCGAAGATATTCCAGAAATTATCATTTTTACAAAATACTGGACTTGGATACATTGAATTAGGACAGGCAGCTCCAACTTTTTCAGGTGGAGAAGCTCAAAGAATTAAACTCGCAAATGAGCTATCCAAAAGAGATACTGGTCGAACTCTTTATATTCTTGATGAACCAACAACTGGTTTACATTTTTACGATATAGAGAAGTTGCTTCATACTTTGTATGAATTGGTTGCAACAGGAAATACGGTTATTGTCATCGAGCATAATCTTGATGTTATCAAGAACTGCCAATATATTATTGATCTCGGCCCTTATGGTGGAGATAAAGGAGGGTATGTGGTCTATCAGGGCGAACTGAAGGGGCTACTAAAGGAAAAGAGGTCATATACTGCAGAGTATTTGAGAAAGATACTGTAAACCCCGTAACCCTGAGCATTCTGGTTACGGGGTAAAGATTAAAGAATATCATTATAATTAATGTTGTATGATAAAAAGATTCTGTTTTATTTTCGCATTTATTCTTTCATCCTTCATCCTTCATCTATCATCTAACCTTGTTTATGCTGCAGACTACCGAAGCGACTATCAAGTTCAATATTTCTTATCGGAAAATAACCAATCCTTAAATACAAGTGTTCAATTTACCATTCGGATCACCAACCTTCGCTCTGATGTTTATGTAAATAAGTTTTCCTTAAGTTTTCCAAAAAACTTTCTCATCAAGAATTTAAAAGCGTTTGATGACCGTCAGGAAATAACTCCAAGTCTTACTATTGATGATACGAAATCAAAAATCGGTCTGGAGTTTTCCCAGCCAAATACAGGAAAAGATAGTGTCAATACATTTACCCTACAGTTTAATCAGGAAAATCTTTTTGAGATAAACGGAAATGTATGGGAGGTAATATTACCGACTGTGGAACTACAAACAAATGGATCATACAAGATAATAGTGAATTTACCAGCTAATACTGATAAAAAAATATCAATCGCAAAACCTAAGCCAACATTGGTAACCGGCAATCAGATCATCTGGGATAATCCGAATTCGAGAACAGTCTATGCGGTTTTTGGAGAATCCCAGCTTTATTCTCTTAACCTTAATTATCATTTGGTAAACCCAAATATCTATCCAGTGTATACGGATGTAGCTTTCCCACCAGATACGTTATACCAGAAAATATTTATCGAATCAATAAAACCTCAACCCAACTCTACTTATACGGATGAAGATGGAAATTTTTTAGGGAGATATTTCCTTAAACCAAAAGAGGCACTTCCCATAGAATTCAAAGGAACTGCACAAGTGTTGGTTAAACCGAGAGAAGAAGTTCTTTTGGTAGTTCGTAACCTAATCGCAAATCAAGAAAAATATTTACTCACCGAAAAGAAATATTGGAACGGTGTGAATGTTACTCTGCCTGATCAAGCTCCTTCCACTATCTATCGTTATGTAGTGAATACATTAAAGTACGACTATCAACGGACAACGAGTAAAAGCGAACGGCTTGGCGCAGTTACTGCATTGATAGAACCAAATAGAGCAGTGTGTGTTGAATTCTCTGACCTTTTTATTTCCCTTGCAAGAGAAAGGGGGATTTATTCACGGGAGATTGAAGGCTACGGATTTACAAAGGATCCACAGTTGCGCCCTTTATCTCTTGCTTCAGACGTTCTCCACTCCTGGCCAGAATTTTATGATAAAGCTGCACAGGTATGGACTCAAACCGATCCAACTTGGGAAAATACTTCAGGTATTGACTACTTCAATTCTTTTGACCTAAACCATATTGTATTTGCGATACATGGAAAACGATCAGATTATCCACTTCCCGCAGGAATGTATAAAATAGAGAATTCCAAGGACGTTTCCGTAGCGGCAACTACAGTACACCCGCAGGAAAACAAGGATATTGAATTTATAACAGATACACTCGCTGCAAAAATAACCGATAAAGCATCAACTAAAACAAAAATCACCGTTTTAAATAAAGGGAACATTTTTTTATGGAATATGCCTATTTCCCTAAAATCCGAAGACCTAAACATTGATAATTTCAACTCCAGTATTTCAGTTCTCGCTCCATTTGAGAAGAAGGAAATTTTCTTTGAGATAGCAAGCAAGATAAAAAATAAAAAAATAAATGCAACTTTAGATGTATACGTTTTTGGAAATAAAAAATTATCAAAGCAAATCATTGTTATTCCTTATACATATGAACTTGCGCTAAGAATTTCCTCATTTGTCGTTTTTCTTTTACTACTCTTAGTTCTTGCCAGAGTCTATAGATCATCGAGAAAAAAAGCATGATTAATCCAGACAATCAACCAACCACCACAGGAGTATATATTTTTAAAAAAGGAAACGGTATTCTTTATGTTGGAAAATCAGTCAATATCCGTGCGCGATTACGATCCCATATAGAAAATGCTAAAGTTGATACAAAAGAATCGCTTATTGTAAATGGGTCAGATACAATTGAGTCATATATCACTGATTCGGAATTCAAAGCCTTTCTTCTTGAAGCAGAATTAATTCAAAAGTATCATCCAAAATATAACGTTGTATGGAAAGATGATAAAAGTTATTTATATATTAAGATTACCGTAAAAGAGAAATATCCAAAGGTTCTTTTAACTCGCAAGCCCTCCTTCGCCGAGGCTACGGAGGGTGAATATTTTGGTCCGTTTTCATCTGTAAGGACCGCTTCAATGCTCTTAAGGGAAATACGAAAATTTGTCCCTTATTGTTCTCAAAAAAATATCTCTACTAAATCATGTTTTTACTCGAAAATTGGACTATGTAAACCCTGCCCGAATGAAATAGATGCTCGATTCAAAATGCTCGATGTAAGAAAGGGGGAAGAATTAAAAAAAACGTATAAGAAAAATATTAAAACGATCATGAAAATTCTTAATGGTAACGTAAAAAAAGTATTAGAGGATTTTTACAAAAGACTTAGATTTCTTATTAAAGAAAAAAATTATGAAGAGGCAATAGTCGTAAGAAATAAAATATTTCGATTTGAGCAGCTCCTCTATAGTAAATCACTACCTGATGAAACAGTGAATCAGTACAATCAGTCCAAGGAAGCGTTATCATCACTGCTAGAATTAATGAAAAAATATTTTCCTTCAATAGCTTCATTAAGCCGAATTGAATGTTATGATATAAGCAATACCTCTCAGAAATTAGGTACTGGATCAATGGTTGTGCTTCAAAACGGCCTTATTCATAAACCTGAATATAGAAAGTTCAAAATCAGAAATAAAAAATTGCAGTCAGATTTTGGGATGATAGAAGAAATAGTAAAAAGAAGATTTAAGCAGAATTGGGAACTCCCACATTTATTAGTAATCGATGGGGGAAAACCTCAGGTAAGGACTGTTTTAAAAGTGCTTTCTGCTCTTAGGATTTCTCTTCCTGTTATCGGCCTTGCAAAAAATCCTGATCGTTTAGTAGTTGGTATTAACGGTATTCCTACAGTTCATTTCCTGACGGATAATACAGGTTTTAATCTACTTCGTCTGATTAGAGATGAATCTCATCGTTTTGCCCGAAAGTATCATCTCTTTCTAAGAGATAGAAATTTTAGATAATTTGGTAAATCAATGCGAAGTGGTATATAATTAATTCTATGAAAAAATTCATTCGCATGTTTGTATTTTCCGGGTTATCACTCTACCTAACCTCACTTTGGAACAAAGGCTTTGTAGTGAATTTTGACTCTATTACTTTTGCTAAGGCATCTCTCCTCGTTGGACTTGTATATTACTTAATTACTCCGCTTCTCAAAATGTTACTTCTCCCTTTAAATATTATTACCTTTGGATTGGCTTCGATTGCTGGGTATGTAGCATTGTTTTACTTTATTATTACTAAATTTATGATCGTTGAGGTTAAAGAATGGAGTTTTCCTGGACTTCAATTGTATTGGCTTAAAATTCCTGCAATGCAATTACATTATTGGGCTAATTTAGTTCTATCATCATTTTCAGTATCAACAGTTATCAATTTGTTGGAAGGATTTCTATGAAAAATATTCTCCTTATTGGTAATATCATTTTGTCGGTATTTATTGTCATTTTCATTCTTATTCAGGGAAAAGGGGCAGGTTTAGGGAGTGCGTGGGGTGGTGGTGGAGAGATGTTTCAAACGAGAAGAGGAATAGAAAAAGTTACTCTTCGATTAACCGTTGCGCTTATTGTGATATTCTTCATTGTTTCTATTGTCAACTTGTTTCTGAAATGATACTTTTAAATAAAAAAATAATTAGGTATTACTACTGGTTAGTAAAAGAGTTTTTTTCTAAGCACGTTAAACTTATCGTTGGCAGTTTTTTCATCAGTTTCATTTTTATTATTGGAATCATATCATTATCACCATATCTTGCTAGTTTCCTGTCATCTCAGAAACGAATCGTGGGCCTTATTGGAACATACGACTTCAATTCAATTCCCGAAGAAATTACCAATCAAGTTTCAAATGGACTTATCTATATTAATGAACACGGCGAAATCATTCCAGCTCTCGCAACATCATGGGAGGTAAGAAATAACGGAAGGGAGTATCGTTTTCATCTTAAAAATAATCTTGTGTGGGATAATGGAAAAAAATTTATTGCGTCAGATATTAATTACCGATTTGCTGATATCCAGTCAAAAGCTATTGACGACAAAACAATTGATTTTTTTCTCACAAAGTCACTTCCTATTTTTCCCACTTATCTAAGACAACCTATTATCCAATATCCTTTAGTGGGAATTGCAGGTTTGCATCATGTAAATCGGATAAAAACTAAGTTTGGAAACATTACGGAAATTTCGCTTGAACCAAATAAAAAGGAACTCCCTTCATTAACCTATAAAATGTACGGCAATGAGACGCAACTTCTTGCCGCGTATAAGAAGGGAGAAATTAATGAATTTTCAGTTACAAAAAAAACTCTTGCAGATAATTTTGCTACATGGAAAAATACAAAGATTGACCGAACGATTGATTATTCTCAATTGATGACCTTGTTTTTTAATCATTCAAGCGAGCTCTTGAAGCAGAAAGATCCAGCTGAGCAGAAAGAAATAAAAGGAGCGATTATATCTGCAATTGACCAAACCAAATTTAAAAAGCTCGGTGAAGTCGCGACTGGTCCCATTCAACCGGTTTCCTGGGCCTACAATCCAGACCTTAAAAAAAATGTTTACGAACCCGAGGTTTCGGAAAAGATGTTGAAAAAAGCTATTGAATCAAGCCAATCAGCACAACTGAACTTTGTTACGTATTATGATTATTATGAAGTCGCAGATGAGATCGTTACTGAATTAAAACGCGATAAATTATCAGTTAATTTAGTCATTGCCTCTCCTGATAAACAAAACAATTTTGATTTTCTTTTAGCTTTATGGAAAGTTCCCCTTAATCCGGATCAATATTATTTCTGGCACTCAACTCAAACACAGGGTAACATTGGAAATTACAAAAATGTAAAGATTGATAAATTATTGGAGGATGGAAGAAATTCTATATCTCTTGATGATAGAAAAAGAATCTATTTTGATTATCAGAGAATCATGCAGGACGATCCTCCCGCAGTCTTCTTATATTATCCGTACGTTTACACGATAAAGAGGAAATAGTATAATACAAATAATTACCAATCCGACCAATAATCCAATAAGCCAATAAATGAAATAATTACTCAATGTATTAATACATTGATAAATTTAATCATTCATTGGTAGTATTGGTATTTATTTGATTATTGAGACATTAATAGAGCCGGGGTGGTGGAATGGCAGACACGAAGGACTTAAAATCCTTTGCCCTAAAGGCGTGAGGGTTCGACTCCCTCTCCTGGCACTGTAAAACTCGTTCTCAGTTTTACAGTGTGAACACGGATTTAGTTACTAAATTTATGTTTACACAGTAAATATTTATATAAAATGTAAAATAAATATTTACGGTGCCGAGGTAGCTTTTACACTGAAAACTACAAAGTAGTTTTTAGTGCAGCGGTACCCTGTAAACAATGGTTTACAGGGTAAAGAGTAGTTGTTTTGGTTCTCCTTCCGAAGCTTTAGCGAAGGAGGATAAACAGCCGACTTAGCTCAGCGGTGGAGCAATTGTTTTGTAAACAATAGGTCGTCGGTTCGAATCCGACAGTCGGCTCATTGCGCTCGTAGCTTAACTGGATAGAGCAATTCCCTTCTAAGGAATAGGTTGACCGTTCGACTCGGTCCGGGCGCACTGTAAAATTAGTTTGCAGAATTTTACAGTGTAAACACTAATGAAAAATCGAATTACTCCAGTAATTATTGCAGCAATTAGAAAAGATACTACATTTCTTTTGACGAAACGTATTCATCTGGATCCTGAAGATAAAAAACTCTATCATGGGCCATGGCAGCTTCCAGGAGGCGGACTAGAATTTAGAGAAAGTCCAGAGCAAACACTTTATAGAGAAATCAAGGAAGAAGTAGGGGTAGAAATTAAAATTATTCGATTAATCCCAAAAATTTATACAGAAGTACGAAAAAATTGGCAGGGAATATTTATTGTGTATGTATGTAAAATGGTTGATGAATCAGCTCTAATTAAACTGAATGAAGAAGCATCTGAATATGGATGGTTTACTTTGAGCGAGGCTCTAAAATTAAAAACGCTTCCTAGAATAATTGAAATGATTGGAGATGTGTTTACACTGTAAATTTTGTAAAATTTACAGGGTGGGCGAGGGGAGAGTTGAACTCCCACGCCTTACGGCACAGCCTCCTCAAGACTGCGTGTATACCAAATTTCACCACTCGCCCTCACAAATTGAAGTAAATTATATCAAATTTATATGAAGGTGATCCAGCGCTTTTTTGGTAAGCAGTCTTCCTCTTGAGGTTTTTTTAATCAATCCCAGCTGCAATAAATATGGTTCAACAAATTCTTCAACAGTCTGTAAATCTTCAGATAGTGATAGCGAAATTGTTTCAACACCAACCGGAGAATTTTTATATTTTTCCCCGAGAAGACGAAGATATTTTATATCAATAGTATTTAATCCAAGTTCATCAATCTCTAACATGTTAAACAGTTTATCCAATAGCTTTTCATCAATGATTGTATGTTTATCAACCTCAAATACGTCTCGAGCCCTTTTAAGAATTCTATTGGCAACTCTTGGTGTTTTTCTTGATCTTTTAGCAATTTCTCTTGTTGCAGTTTCAGTGATGGGAATATTAAATAATTTACTTGTCCGTTTAACTATGGTGATCATTTCGGATTCAGAATAAAAATCAAGTCTGAGAATCAGACCGAATCGATCACGAAGTGGAGCAGAAAGCAATGCTAATTTAGTCGTTGCGCCAATAATCGTAATTTTTGGTATGGGAAGTCTTACCGTTCTCGCAGATGGTCCTTTTCCAATGATAATATCAAGGAAAAAATCTTCCATTACCGGATATAATATTTCTTCGACTGGTTTTGGAAGGCGATGTATCTCATCAATAAACAGTATGTCTCCGTTTTTCAGATTGGTGAGAATTGCGGCAAGATCACCTGTTTTTTGAATAGCTGCGCCTGAAGTTATTTTTATTTCACTTTTCAATTCGTTTGCAACAACATAGGCAAGCGTTGTTTTTCCTATGCCTGGTGGACCGTACAGAAGAATATGCTCGGAATTAACTCCCCGTTTATGTACTGCATCAGTAAAAACTTTTAGCGTTTTGATAATTTTTTCTTGCCCAATATATTCGATAAATTTTTGAGGGCGAATTGATGGAGTAGTTTCTATTTTTTTTGCCATATAGAAGTATTATACGGTTTATTTGATTGCCTTCAAAGCTTCTTTGATTTTTTCTTCAATAGCAAGCTTCTTGGGAAGTTTGGAAACAACGGTACTCGCATCATGAGATCTGAATCCGAGTACGACCAGCGCATCAACGACTGTTTTATCTTCTTCACTCAAATACATTTTTCTTAACTCGAATTCTTGTTTCAATTTTTGCGATAATTCAAGAATAATTTTCATCGCAGTTTTTTTTCCTAGCCCTCTAATCTCTTGAAAAAAATCAATATTATTTTCCTTTACCGCCTGAATCAGTTCATTGACCTTTGCGTAAGATATCACTAAATACGCTGTCTTGGGACCCACGCTAGAAACTGATAATAAAAGCTGAAACAAGGAGTATTCGTCTTTTGTTCCAAATGCAAAGAGCGTCTGTGCATCTTCGCGAACCTGGAGGTAAGTATAGACTTCGATTGGGGATTTTAGCGGGATTTGGGATATGAGCGATGGAGTAAGATAAGAATAATAGGAGACACCAGAAACTGTTTCTATAAGACCAATATTTCCGTCAAGTTCTGAAAGAGTCCCTTTGAGTTTTCCAATCATAGTTCCTCCCTCTCAATTTCCCACAACCTATTGTATTTTGCAACGCGTTCTCCACGAGAAGGTGCACCGAATTTGGTGAAATCTGATTGTACTGCAACCGCAAGATCAGCAATAAACGAATCATTCGTTTCTCCCGAACGGTGAGAAATAATGTAATTAAAATTATTTTTGCGTGCAATATCAATAACCTCTAATGTTTCGGTAATTGTACCTATCTGGTTCGGTTTTATAAGAATTGTTGAACATGTTTTTTCTTTTATTGCTCTCATTAATCGTTCTTTATTAGTCGTTAGTAAATCATCACCGACTAGATATGTTTCTTTGGAAATAAGACCACTCAATTTTCCCCACGCTGTCCAATCATCTTGATCAAGCGGATCTTCCAGTACGAGCGGGGAATATCTTTTAAGTAAATCCTTTAAGTACTCGAAATAATCCGAAATTTTCAATGGATGTGACCTGTCTTTAATAGCGTACTTATCTTCTTTTAAAAAATGTGATGCGGCTATATCTAGTCCAAGAAATATGTCAACTCCCAATTGATATTTTTTTTGCGCTATTGTTTCATTTATTACTTCCAACGCATCAAAGTTTGTCGTGAAATTCGGAGTAAATCCGCCTTCTTCTCCAACGGAAATATTTGCATTTCGGTAGGCGAGCACTCTTCCCAGTTCATGAAAAAATTCTATACCCATTCGATATGCTTGAGTAAAATTATACGAAGAGCTTGGAATAATCTGGAACTCCTGAAAATCAAGATTGTTATTTGCATGTTTTCCTCCGTTAATCACATTAAATATCGGAGTAGGAATTTTCTCTATTTTAATTGGTGACTTAAAGAGGAGGGAATATAATGCATTCAGGTAGCGAAAAAGTGAAACTCCTTGTTCTTTTGCCGCTCCTTTTGCAACAAGCTGCGATAGTAATAAACACGTATTTGCACCAAGACTGGATTTATTTTTTGTTCCGTCTGCTTGTATTAACCATCGATCAATGTCCGCAATTTTTGATGGAGAAACACTTACCAGTTTTGGACCTAAAAGATCATTGATGTATGTTACTGCTTGTGAAACTCCCATTCCGTCAAATCGCGTCTTATCATTATCCCGAAGTTCCAGCGCTTCATACTTACCAATCGATGTTCCCGCAGGAACAGATGATAGCACTTCTTGTCCGTTGTCTAAAAGGAGTTTTCCCTCAATAGTAGGATATCCTCGGGAATCGATGATTTCGTATGCATGAATTTTTTTTATTTTAAGCATAGGTTGTAGAAATTATTTTTTACTAAAATGTCGTTTTTCAATTTCAAATATCTGCTCTCTTGTTCTTGTCACTACGTCAGGGTTTATTGAAACACTGGTGATGCCATGCTTCACTAATTTTTCAACAAGCTCTGGATAATCAGATGCTGCCTGTCCGCAAATTGACGAGGTAATTCCGTGTTCAGTACACGTTTTTACAATATATTCCAAAACATTGGTCACTGCCGGATTACGTTCATCATACACATTTGCAACTTCTTCATTATCACGGTCAACACCCAAAAGCATCATGGTAAGATCATTGGTACCGATTGAAATTCCATCGATTCCAACTTTAATAAACTCTTCAAGATTAAGTGCACATGCAGGAACCTCAACCATAATGAGTAATTTGAATCCATGAAAATCAAACATTCCGTATTCTCTCATAAGTTCTTTTATCTTAATAAGCTCCCACGGAACACGGACAAACGGAATCATGACATGAAGATTGTTGTATTCTGCTTCCCAGATTTTTCGTACCGCCATCATCTCCATTTCAAAAACCTCCGGATGCGCAATATACCTTGAGGCACCTCTAAACCCAAGCATTGGATTTTCTTCTTTTGGTTCATAGTTTTCTCCACCTTTCAAATGCCGATACTCATTTGTTTTAAAATCTGTAGCCCGATAAATAATCGGGCGGGGATGAAAAGCTTTTACAAATTTATATAAATCATTCGTAAGTTTATTAATGAAAATGTGTTCTTTATGTTCCTTGATAAATACTTTTGGATGGGTACCGATACCTGCGATCATAAATTCTGCTCGAAGCAGTCCAACTCCGTCAACATTCAAAGCTGCAACTTTTTTTGCTTCCTCGGGTTCTGCTAGATTGACATACACTTTTGTCACTGTTTTAAGATTATGATCATGTTTTTCTTCCTTACTGATTACTGATTGCTGATTACTGATAATCTTACCCTTATATACTTCTCCGGTTTTTCCGTTGACCGTAACGATCATGCCCTGCTTTAATTTTTTTGTTGCGCCTGAAGCCCCAACAACAGCAGGGATCCCGAGTTCCCGTGAAACAATGGCGGCATGTGAGGTTCGTCCTCCTCGTTCGGTTACAATGGCAACTGCCCGTTTCATCGCCGGAACATAGTCAGGATTGGTCTGCGGAGCTACGAGCACGTCGCCTTTTTTTACCTTATCAATCTCTTTTGGAGAATGAATAATTTTGACTGGCCCGTAACTGACACCTGGAGAAGCTGGAGCTCCAATAAGAATAGGAATCTGAACAGTAGTTACTGTTTCATCCTGCTTCGTACCTGTTGCTTTCATTGTCGTAATCGGTCTCGACTGAACAATAAAAACCTGATCCTTTTCAATTGCCCACTCAATATCCTGCGGAAAGTAATAATGGTTTTCAATATCTCGAACAAGAAGCGCAACCTCAATAATCTCTTCATCGGTTAGTTTCTGCGAGGAACCGGTGCTCTTAGAAAGCTTTATTTCTTTATTAGATTGTCCTGACTTAATATACTTTGACGTCTGATATTTTTTTTCTTTTTTGAGAAGAAGAAGTGATCGTTTATCAACCTCATAATGGTCAGGGGTAACTTTTCCCTGAACAATATACTCTCCTAGGCCGTAAATTGCTTCAATAACTATTCGTGTTTTATCATTAGTTACCGGATCCATGCTAAATGCAATTCCGGATTTTTCCGATTGGACCATTCGTTGGACTACAGCAGCAAGCCCAACTTTGAAATGATCAAATCCTTGTTCGTGCCGATAATAAATTGCGCGTTCTGTAAAAAGAGACGCCCAGCATTCTTTCACTTTCTGTAATAAATGAGATTCGCCTTTTACATTTAAATATGTTTCCTGCTGGCCGGCAAATGAAGCGGTTGGTAAATCTTCTGCCGTAGCTGATGACCGGACTGCAACAAGTGGTTGGTTGTATAGATGTTTGGTTACATGAATTGCTTTTTCAAATGCACTCAATCTATTTTTGAAATAAGAATCTTCTTTTGCTGTTAAATTACCGTAATATTCTACAATCTGTTTTCCCAATTCCTTGGGTATATCTGAATTTAGAATAAGTTCCTGAATATGAGTTGAAGCCTGATGAAGTTCGTTTGCATTATCACAATTAACCACTGATAACAGGTCTTTTATTTTTTGCTGAAGCCTTGCTTCTTTTATAAACTGAAAATAGGCAATAGACGTAACTACAAATCCGTAAGGAATGGGAAGACGAGCATTGGTCATCTCTCCAAGATTTGCTCCTTTGCCTCCGACCAGCCCCACGTCTTCTTTCCCAACTTCTTCAAACCATACGATATTTTTTTTCGAGAGCATACATTCAATATAGCGAATTTTTGAGGAGAAAAGCAAGGGTTAGAATACATGAATTAATGATTCTATTAGAACTATTCAGAATTTTATTGATATAATATGCTAATTATGATTCATGAAATTCCCCAGACAAAATTTGATGCGGCATGGAGTATTTTACAATCAGAAGGTGTTTATAAATTACCTAAAAGAACTTTAGTAATTCCTCAACCTATTTTAAAAATAGTCGCTAATATTGTTGGAAAAGAATATGTACCTAATGCGTTTGATAAATTCCAAGCTATGCAAGACTTTCTACATCAGGAACCAATTGCTGATCGATTTGGACAGAACCATGGAGCTAGGAGAAAATGGCTAGGTGAAATGCGAACTTATCTTGGAGTAGAAGTTTTAGGTGAATTGTATGAAAATCGGAATCAGTTAAGACTTGGGTTAATTAATGATCCTGTTTTGGCATTAGTAAATTTGCAGCGTTTAATAAAAGTCCCTCAGGGACGTAATATTTTAGAACGTATAAAAGAAATCAATCAATTAATTAATAAGGTTTTTAGTGGTTATAATTCAGTTACTGGAGAACAGGATGGAAATAAATATAATGATCGGGATCTTGATGGTAAATTAGAAGTTGTGCGTTTTATGGAAGACAGATGTATCGATACATTAGGTCTATTTACTGAATAATATTTATTCTGAAAAGAAAAACAAAGTAATAAATAAATACTGTTGATTTTTTAAAATACCTCTGCTATTATTTCACATACATAATGATATTTAATCTTTCCTAAGGGCAACATCGGAGACAAATATCTGCTCTCCAAACAGCCTCGAAAGGAAAACTACAACAAAACGAGGCTAAATAAGCTTAAAAAAACAAACCAATATTTTTGTGGGTTTTGTTGTTAGTTGCACTTTAAAGTTAACGGGTAGAAT
>Ga0209515_10001114_pt1 | contig 46452 bp, 35 predicted proteins | sample Subgroupgradi54m_FD_187454 | JGI IMG/M metagenome (GOLD analysis project Ga0209515, IMG submission 187454) | Subsurface groundwater microbial communities from S. Glens Falls, New York, USA - GMW60B uncontaminated upgradient, 5.4 m (SPAdes)... ... | reverse complement strand
CAACGAACCAAATCTAACTTGCCGCTTCGCGGCCCCAACAAAAACCCGGCATCTCGAACTTCGGATATGGGGCTTCTTGTGCCCCGCTCCGCCTCGGCTTGGGCCGAGGCTCCGCTCCTTGAGGGCGCTTGGCCGCGCCCTCATCTCTGGCCCTGGGTCGGGCCACCGCCGCTTAGGACAGCGGCGGACTTAAGTCGGGGGTTTGGTCTTGGGGTCGTTGTTTTAGTACAGGGGGGTGACCATATAGGACATCCATAAATGCTTTTAGGGGGCGTCGGGGTTCACGGTGCCCTCGCGTGCTGGGACTTTCATGCTTTTTTCCACGCTTTTCCTCCTAGGAGCCTACCCCGTCCGTTCGGCAGGCGGGTGTTCTTCGCTAGTCTTCGTCCGTGAACATAACGGTGATGACCGGCTCTGCATCGTCACCAGGGCCACACTTGGACCAAAGCTTATAGGGTCTTGGCTGGGAAGTCCCAGGCCCTGCCTTCAAAGCTCTGTCCTGCCTGATAGGTATCGTTCAGCAGTTCAAAGACTCTACAAGTTACCGCCACGGGAAACTTAAATCCCGCTTCTTTGGCAAGCTCTGAAATATCCACAAGCACCCCGTCCTCAATCGCTTGAGCGCGGGTGTAGGAGTAGATCATTTCATTTTGATTATTCATGTTATTTCCTTTCGGTTTGGGTTTTAAGTTTACTTTCTTCGCCCACCCCGCAAGGGTTTCGGCTTTAGGGAGACATAGGAAATCAACCGAAGGATGAGGGGTCCCGAATATTTAAGCGAAGCGATCAGAAATTATTCACGCAGGGAATAATTTGTTATAAATATTCGGGATGATTTTCGTAGCCGACCGTTAAAAAGCCGAAAGGAGGAGGAAGTAAACCTAAAACACAAACCGAAAGAACTCCCACAAAAATGATGAGACTGTCTCAAGGGGAAGTATGCGATTGAAAGTTTCCGGGAAGCGATCTCAAAAGCGTAACAATTCGATCAATTTTCTGGTAAAATCTGGTCAAAATTGGAAGGATTAAAATGACCGATAGATGGCTCACGATTGATCAAATCGCCAAGTACCTTCAAGTCTCGAAAGAGAAGATTTACAAGCTCAGCCAAAAGGGTAAAATGCCTGTTTCGAAATTTGGCGGGCAATGGCGATTTAAGAAAGATGCTATTGATAAGTGGCTTCTTGCCCAACAGAGAAAAAAATCATGAAGAAGTTTACAAAAGGCCTGCTTAATTATTTTGCCGCGTATTCGGAAACTCGTTTTCAGTTCACTGCCAAAAGTGTTTATAAGTGGTCCGATGATCATTTAACCGCAGATTTTTCAGTATTTCCTAAATTTCAAAAAGTAATTCTCGAATTAATTAAGCAAAAAGGGCAACTCTCTCTCAAGGTCAAGCCTAGAGAGTATGAGATTGTTATTTCTGAAGCAGATTTCCGAAAGCAATTAGTCGAACGATTGGATGACTCCTTTGATGTGCGCTTTGTGATCTCATGTATTCGACAAGCGAAAGACAAAATGGGAAAAACAGGCAATGATAAAGTCATCATTGCTAGCGAGGCTGGAAATGTAGTTGAGGTTACAGCAAATAAGGATTTTGAGCGGGCTGCTCTTCTTGAAGGCTTAAGACAGTTCAATCTGGCGTTTCGAGCCCAGGTTCAGCAAGTCCTTCTGGAAATGCAGCAGCAAAAGCAGTCAGAGCTTCGCTCTGAAATATTTACCCAGTCTTTACCTCCAACCACATTTAATCCAAACATAGTTACACAGGACATATTTGATGGAATGAAGGCGATCATAGAGACAGCGTCTACCGAGCAGACTTTCCACGAAGCTGTGAAAGGCTTGATTGCCAACAAAGCATTCGATTTAGTTATGTATGACCTTTACGCCACCATTCGTAAGGTTTGTCAGTTCTCAAGTATGGGAAGAACGTATCTCTTCTTCCATGAAATATTCGGATTGCGGAAGGATGGTAAGCCATCGGATAAGCATCCCATCTTTTTAATCGAGATCATTGTGGATGAGCGAGAAACCGAAGTTACGCTGACATCAGAGCGCGGAATAGTTTTGATAAATACATCAGCGATTAATTCATTCCCATTTCAAACCGTCCTGACTATTCCTCGCGCGGCACGCTTAGAAGAAGCTGCGGATTACTTATGGGGCGTTGAGCGATTTCTTCAAACAGCGTATAACTCGTTTAATGCTTTTCTTTTTGAGTATGGTTTTAAAACGCTTGTACATGATGAGCGGCCGACCGTGGCGTATCGGATTGGCCTGCAAACTGTCGTTAAAGAAGACAGGAGGCTACTGGACTACTCCGAGTTAATTACGAGGTTAGACGCCGGGCAGGGCGGCAAGTTGATAGATTTTGTAAAAACCTATGTGTCCGGCAACGTCACAAACACCACAGATGATGTCGATCGAGAATACAAATCTAGATATCCCAAAGGAAGCGCTAGCACTCTTCTTTCAACAATCCCATTAAGTTTGAATCAGAGCCAGAAGCGTATATTGCTTGCCCTAGAGAATACGAAAAATAAAATTATCGTTGTTGATGGACCTCCGGGAACTGGAAAGTCTCATAGCATAGCCGCAATCACGTACTGGGCGAATCAGAAGGGTAAGTCGGTTGTTATTACATCCCATAAAAAAGCCGCGCTCGATGTGCTGGATCGGATGCTGACTGACAAATTTAGGTCGCTTCATCCAAAAGCCAAGCCATCCGTACTGCGTTTATCAGATGATCCGAACGGAATGAATACATTTCAAAATACCCTTACAGCTCCTGTTATAAGTGCCGCAACGAGCCGGGTTAATAACTTCAATCAGGCCGCAGTCAATAAAGACATTGACCGGATAACTCAGGAAGTCGAAAAACAAGTTTCATCATTTCATAACTCAGCATTACGATACTCGGAGTCATTGCCTCTCCTGCTTCGCATGGAGCAGCTAAGCGCTGAATTACGCGCATTGTGTGTTTTGAAAGATGGTACCAATATTCCCATAAATTCTGGCAAGAGTTTTAATCTGGCCAAACTCCAAGGGTTCTTTTCGGATTTAGCTCGATTCCAAATTAGGGAATTGTCACAAGAGCGCTTACTTGCCCTCTGGACCCGCAAAGATTACATTGAAAAAGCTCTGCAAACATGCCTTGCCATAGATAAATTGTCATTACGGCCACTGGCTATATTGAGTTGCGCAGTTCATGCCACGCCACTCTTAGATTCCTTTACAAAATTGATCGAGAGAGTTGGCGGCCGCGTCGTAAAAACAGCTCGGGTATTTTCAGTAGGAAAAGAAAATCGGGAGTCGCTTGTTTTTAAGCTTGAGTGCCTATTCAGTAAGAAGAAGCGCGCAGAGTTTCGGTCAGCCCTTGAAGAAGCGTCTGGGTTGGAATATGGCGCGGTTGTGGGTGATATATCAAGATTGGTGGGTAAGGAGAAGGTGGAACTTACTATTCCGGATCTTCGTAAGGGGATGGTGGTTTTGAGACAGATACAGGAGAAACGCGCAGAAATTGAAGCTCTGTCCGTATTTGCAGACTCAATTTTTCATCCCCTTGAACCTGTTTCTGGTTTATATCAGTTCTTGAAAGCCCTTCACCCAGTTTTGCAGATAGTAAATGAGGAGTCTTTAGAGGCGCTGAAGACACTACGCGATTCTTACGGTGCGTTATTCGAGTCGGCAGGAATTGATACAAAAGACGTGATTAGTTTGTCATCAGCATGCCGGCAAGGAAGCAGCACTACCAAGATCCTAGAATATATAGACGTTACTTACCGGCTTGCTGCGTGTGGCAATGTCGTCCCTCCGGAGCTAAAGCTTATCAATGAGTATTATGAGACCGTCCATAAAAACATTGAGCATATCAATGACGAAAGAATAAAGAACCTTAACAACCACAGCACAGACATCGAGCGTATTTTAGTTTCTTTGCGGTCAGAAAAACGCTTGAGCATTCAAGAGGTTAAAGTCCTTCTAGCAAATATCCCTTGTATTATTACCGAGCCGTCCCTAATTTCTCAATATTTTCCTATGGAAGATGACTTAATTGATGTGGTGGTGATTGATGAGGCGTCACAGGTTTCGATTGCTGATTCAATTTCAGTGATTCTTCGGGCCAAGCAGGTTGTTGTATTCGGAGACGAGCTGCAATACGGGGCAGTCAGCGCTCAAAATGTTAACGCGATATATGCGCGAGAGTATTTCAAAGATATTCTTGAAAACTACCGCGAAGAGTACCATGTAAAAGTTAGCGATGAAAAGCTTAATCAGATTGCGGATGATGTAGCTCATGAGCCAGACGAGGACGAAGAAGGTGTTTCGCCTGTTTACTACAAGCCGGAAGAGGGCACCGTTGACTGGCTTAAGACATTCAACATTCGCACATCAACGCTTAGCTTTGCCAGGGCCCTTCGAAATTATTCTGTTTCACTTGATATTCATTTCCGTAGTTTCCCCGAGATCATCGATTATTCAAACGAGTTCTTTTACAAAAAGAGCCAGATTCCGCTCACGGTTAATCGTATTCGCACCAAACCAATCGGTGAGGTCCTGCGCTTCATTGAAGTTGCCACACAAGGAAACTCCGGCACCAACGTAAATCTTGATGAAATCGATGAGATAAAAAAAGATATCACTCAACTAATCTCCAATGGGTTTAAGGGCACGATCGGCATTATTACTTCCTTCAGGGAACAGCAGACGCGGATGCAGGAGGTTTTACGCAAAGAGATGTCTAATTACCATGTTCTTGAGCGCGACCATAAGCTTACAATTTGGTTTGTGGGTGATGTACAAGGCGAGGAACGTGACATCGTTTATTATTCGTTCGTTGAGGACAAAAAAATTGGCAATGCGAGCTTGAGATCTATTTATCCCGTTATTGGTGGCGCGGCAGATGATATTCGCAAGCTTAAGATGCAGCGTCTCAATGTGGGTTTTAGCCGTGCCAAAGACACGATGGTGTTTGTGCATAGTATGCCCTTAAACGAATATAGCGATACTCGATTGGGTGAGGCACTTAAGCACTACACGAGTCTTAAGGATAGCGCTCATGACAACTTTATAAGCGATGAGTCAGTGTTTGGATCGCCTGCTGAGAAAGAGCTTTACGCGATTATTGGAAATACCGATTTTTATAAGAAAAATCGAAACAGCATCCGACTGATAGCTCAGTTTCCGATTGGCGAATACATTGAAGAGCGTTTCCATAAATATATCCCAAAGTACCGTGTTGATTTTCTATTAACACTTTCCGCTAAGGGCAAAGAGCGTTCTTTGGTCATCGAATATGATGGCGTAGAGTTTCACACGAAGAATCCGGAACTCGTAACGGCGCATACTTTCTCGCAAGAATACATTGAGTATGATATAGAGCGTCAGCTTAATTTAGAAAGTTACGGTTATAAGTTTCTACGGATCAATAAATTTACATTGCTGCCAAAAGCACAGGGACAAACGAAGACAGATATACTAAGCGGTCTCTTGGAAAAGTGTTTTTCCGATTAATTACGAAGGAGTGCCATGGCTAAGATCGATTTAACACCGGAAGACATGCAATTATTATCTGAGTGCATCAACGACCAAAAAGATGTCCCTGCAGAGCTGCTAACGAAATTATCACCCGGATTCTTTGACAAGTTGTCTGCTGACGGGCGGTTTGATTTTAAGGCGCTCGATAAATTTAAGACACCGACCATTGAATACGCGGGGAAGCGACCCGAATCAGTTATTCTTGCGCAAGCTGCTATTACCGGGGGTGCGGCACCGCTTCAAGTTGTACGTAGTTTTGCTAACGGTAAAAATGGCGATTGGAAGAATCTGATTGTGCAGGGCGATAACTTACAGTTTTTAAAAACCTGTTATATAAACCAAGACCATTTGATTAAAGACAAAGTAAAAGGACAAGCAAAACTCATCTATATTGATCCGCCGTTTGCGACCGAGAGCGACTTTGGCGGCAAAGACGGTGAAAGAAGTTATAGCGATAAAGTTTCCACCGCAGAGTTTATTGAAAGCCTTCGTGAACGCTTAATTTATCTACGCGAGTTACTAGCAGATGATGGCAGCATTTATATGCACCTTGATCAAAAAATGAGTCATTATGTAAAAATTGTGATGGATGAGGTATTTGGAAAGGATAATTTCAGGAATGAGGTTATTTGGAAATATACAAAATTTGCTGGAAAAGAAAGTAGCTTTCATTCCAATCATGAAACTTTATTGTTCTATACGCGGAGTAACAGCTTTATTTTTAATCCTTTAAGAATACCTGTGGATAAAGTTCGTCAACAGACTGCTCGTGTTTGGGATTCTAAGCTTAAAATGGCAGTTCAAAAAAAAGACGAAAATGGCAATCTGATATATTACGAACAAACAGATAAGGCCGTTGACGATACATGGACAGATATTCAAATAGTTAACCCAATGGCGTCTGAAAGGCTTAATTACCCTACTCAAAAACCGGAAGCTTTGCTTGAACGAATCATATTATCTTCTTCAAATCCTGGTGATTTAGTCGTAGATTGTTTTGTTGGATCTGGCACAACTGCCGCAAGTGCCGAGAAACTTGGCCGCCGTTGGATCGTCTGCGATTTTGGCAAGCACGCCATTTACACAACGCAAAAACGGATTTTGAATATTGCTGATTCAAAAAAAATCGGTAACGGCGAGAAAACGGAGAAATACGGCCAGCAGCCTAAACCATTCTGCGTAGCATCTGCCGGGGCATATGATTTTAGTCGAATCATGGATTTGCGTAAGAATCAAGACGCATACATCACTTTTGTTCTTGGATTGTTTAACATTGTCCGTGATAAGAACGACTTCAGTAAAAAATATAAGCTGCCTAATATCTACGCTGAGAAGAATGGCAATCCTGTTGAAATATTTTCTGTTTGGGATGACGAATATCTGAAAAATATCCGCATAGATGAGGAATACTTGCAGGGTATTGTTGACGCGACTGGGGGTAAGCTTAAAGGCGATTACTATATTATTACCCCGGAAACCTGCGCCCGGATAGGCGATACCACCCTTAAGAACGCCGGTAAGGAAAAGGCCAACTTTAAACTGCTCAAATTCCCCTATAAAGTCCTGGAAGAGGTATCTCGACATTTCCAAATCGAAGAGCAAGCTACATCGAGCGCGGATATTAATCGACTCATATCGTCAGTCGGGTTTTACTTTAATGAAGAAATTAAAGCTGAAGTGGAACGCAGGAGCGGTGGTATCAAGATCACGAAGTTCAATTCGGGTATTTTAGACAAAAACGGCCAACGGTTTAGGGGGTTAGAAGGGCTTGCGATGGTCCTTGTTGACGTTGATTACGACGGAAAAGTTTTTGATATGGATGTTGCAGTATACAGCAAGGATATAAACGAAGATGGCATGGTTAAGGTTGAAGGGCTCACCAAAGATTCTTATTTCATCGCTATTGATAAACATGGCAATGAAAGCAAGGTCACCAAAATAAAGTAATCGGAACCATATATGCCAAGACGTGTTGAAAAACTAAATCTCGGAGATCATACGCTTGATGTAGAAATCAAGCGATGCGATTATGCGCAGTTTGATTTTAGCGAAGTTGAAGACTTTGTGCGCGAGCTCTCTGGCGGTCGGGAATATCAGTTTGATGCTATAAAGGGCACTCTTATTTATTTGTGGGGCGGGATTTACACTGATATTACGGGCCTTGCAAAAAAAAACTTTAAGAACAAGATCGCTGTACGTCAACGCTTCCATAGCGAAGAAAACTTTCTAAGACACTTACCGCTCCCAAATAGGCTGTCCGGGGTTGTACACATGGCAACCGGGACTGGTAAATCTTATGTAATGTTTGCCGTCGCCTATTTGTCTCTTGTGATGGGCAAAGTTAAGCGCGTGCTTGTGTTGGGTCCATCTTCAACGGTTATTGAAGTGGGGCTGACCGGCAAATTTCGCGACTATCTCTATGGCCCAAAAGGTCTCTCGCTTCAGGATAAACTGCCCGTCAAATACCGCAACATAGCCATTCAGCTCCTCAACGAAAACGATCCCATAGCCGATAACTCGATCGTTATTGAGAATATCAACTCTATCTATAACAAGGACAACAACTCTATCGGCCAGACGCTTTTTCATAATTGCGATGATGTTTTGGTTTTGAGCGATGAAGTGCATCACGCATATTCCCACCTTAAGTATGATGAGGATTCAATTTCGCTGGAAGATACTGAAGGAAGGGGCGAAGACCGCGATGAGCGGTTATGGATGAAATTCTTGCGTGAAGAGCCGCGGATCAAGCGGCATATTGGTTTTACTGGGACACCTTATAATCAGGATGAGTATTTCGCTGATGTGATATTTGATTATTCCATCAGGGATGCCATGACTGAAAAACAGATAAAAAAGATAAACCCAATCATTAAGACCGAGTCGGACGAGGAGACGGAATTATCTTTATCGCAGCGATTTGAGCAGATACTGATTACTCACTACGACAACAAAAAAAAATATAGTTACAGCGATAGGGGGGTGGCCCGCCTTAAACCAATCACGGTTTTTATTAATTCGAGGCAATCAGCGGCTCAAAAAAACACCGAAGACTTTATCAAAGCTCTAACAGATTACTTGCGCAAGATAGACCCGAGCTGCGCTAGGGCACCTGAGGCTCAGGTATATCAAAAGGCGTCCGAAATGGTTATATGCGTTATCAGTAAGCCTACCGATGATGACTATCAAGAAAAGCTGGATGCTATTGAAGAGACCGATACCGGTAAGGTAGGCGGCAACGTAGAGTTTATCTTTGCAGTCAATAAGCTCTCCGAGGGGTGGGATGTCGATAATGTTTATCAGATTGTCCCCATGGAGGAGAGGGTTTTTGATTCGAAGCTCTTAATTTCGCAAGTTCTTGGTCGGGGCTTACGGTTACCGCGCCAGGTGCCCTTGGGGCATATTCTAAGCAATTACCCGGTTGTTACGATAACCAACCATGAAAAATTCGCAGATCATATAAAAGAATTGCTATACGCTGTGACCGATTGCGACACGCGTTTTGTTTCCCGGGTAATGCCTAAAGAAAAAGGCATAAAACGTGCAGGCCATAATTTTGTGCTCTTTAATCTTAACTATGTTTCCCGTGCCCGCCTCGAAGAGCCAAAAGAGCTTAAGCAGGACATGCAAGACAGGACACTTAGGTTTGAACCGTCCTCAGAAAAGTTGGAATTACGGGTAACCTACATGATCGACAAAAAGAACTTTTCACTCACAAAGAACTTTTATTCTGTTGATCAGGTTGTTGAAGAAATTTTTAAGCGGTTTGAAACTCAACAATTTGAACGCACTTCATTTGATTTCGGCGACGGCATTACGTGTGACGACTTGCCGGACCGCGAAACAATCGAGCAGGTTATCCATAAGGCAATGGAGAAAGCTGAAATATCGGGTGATAAAGTATCGGAAGAGAATAAAAAAAGGGCGGAGCTGTTTTTCAATCAGTTCTTGCCGAGAGGAAAGAAAAAAAGGGTTTTGGAGAACGTTGAAGGCGATACGATCCCAGTGAGCACTGCTCGGATGGATATGTCGAGCGTGAGGTCGGGCGAGCTCGACAAAGACGCGAGCGTATTTATTTCTGAGGAATATGAAGTGGAACTGGATAAGGAAAACCTTTTTGTCATTCAGGATTATGGAGCCAGAAGGAAAAATGGCGAATCGCACCAGCCCACCTTCGATTTTGCTGGCGAAGCGTCATCACCGCATATACGCCAACTCCTACCTCAAAAACCTCTGTACGTGGTGAATGCGTCGTTGTTCAAAACTCCGCAGAACTTGGTGATTGTATCTCATGGACCCGAGCGAGACTTCGTCTTTCAGCTAGTCGATAACGCCAAGTATCTCGACGCATGGATAAAATCCAGAAATATGGATTTTTATAGTCTTGATTATGAGTTCTGGAAAGGTGGTAAGGACCGGGTGCGACGCGGTTTTAATCCTGATTTCTTTATCCGGATCGACTTGCAACGGTATATCGATCTGTTAGTTTCGGACGGCAAGAATGTGAAACATTTACATAAGCTGCAGGACCAAGGCAAAAAAGAGCTGATATTGGCGGTCGAAATTAAGAGCGACGAGGATCAAGAGGAAATAACCAGGGCGAAAGAGCGCTATGGCGAAGACCACTTTGTTGCTGTTAATAAGCGCCTTGATACGATAAACGCTATCGACATACCGGAAGACTTTCGAGCGCATATTCACCAACATTATTCATTTTTTCTCCTCACCCCGAAGGACTATGGGCATTGGTTCGGTAAGTTAAGGAGTGGGACGTTGGTGAAGGAGCCAGAAGAGTAAGGACAAAATCATAGAAAAGCATGAAGAGCATACCATTAGTCGTCGCATAAAAAATGATTTAAACCGTTTTAATTTAGGTAGTCAGTCGTTGAATGTTGAAATCCGTCTGAATTTTTTATGCTCTTCACTCAATTTCAAAATTCAACGACTGGCACTTGAATAAAAACCTTAAAAAAAGTTAGGTCAGGCCATTCTTTAATATGAGGGAAAAAAGACAATGTCAGATAATCTGGAATTTAATATAGAGTTAGATTTGAGGCCCAATGGACCTCATCAGAAGTTCAATTCCACAGAAAAATTCCAGAAATGGCTTGACCAAGAAATTGAGTTCTGGAATTGGTCGGAGTCTTTACGATCAAAAGATGGTACAGCCCATCAAAAGCTCAATGGTTATCTTTCGAAGCTTAATAATTTAAAAGGAATATTCCAAAACTTAAAAAGTGTTCCGCCGGCGCAATTTATAAATCAAATGGCTCAGTTGCAAAATGAGCTCGCAGAATATTACAGAAAGATCGCGCTGATTCATTCTTCAGATCCCCGCGCCAAATTCATCAAATCTTTATCTGATAAGGACCCAGTTTTTGCCGCCTATATTCTCAATTATTTTGTTGAAAGAAGAGTAGATAGAATAGAAGTCAATATAGGTTCTTTTGAGGGGGCCTGCGCTGCCTTGCTGTTTAAATGGGGCGTTAACGGACGAGAAAAAGGTGAATCGGAAGCACTGGAAGAACTACGCCGAACTTGGCAAGACAATCTAAAAGTGTCAAAAGAAAATCTTTCAGCCCAGTCCGAGCAAATGCAAAAAATTGTTTTAGATACTGAAGAAAAAAAAGAGAATCAGCATCATCGCTTTGATGAACTGTTAAATAAACTGAATTGGTCAAGTGATGATTTGATAGCAAAAACCAAGAAGAAATTTGAAGAGATAGAAAAATTATTTCAAGAAAAACTGGCTCTTCATTCCGCGATTTCTTACTGGGAAACTAAAGGAAAAAGTCATTCGAGGGGTGCTATTGGCTTTGCCATTGGCGTTTTCTCCACATTTCTTGTGGTTGGGGTGTTGCTTTTTATAAGTGTCAAAGAAGTCGTGGGCAATGAAACAATACAAACTGTCCAATTATGGAAATTAAGCTTACTTTTCCTGATAGCTACAATAGGTATTTGGTCATTACGAATAATGATCCGCCTTTTATTGAGCAATGTTCATTTGGGAGATGACGCCAAAGAAAGAAGAACCATGCTGTTGACGTATTTGGCGTTATTGAAAGAAGGTGAGTTACCGGAGGGGCAAGTCCGCCATTTAATTCTTCAAGCGCTATTTAGGCCCTCCAGCACTGGCGTTGTTAGAGATGATGCTGTTCCACCATTTATGGCGGAATGGCTCAAGCGAACCACTGGCGCCGACTAAACAGAGTGGGTTCTAAATGAAAATCATCTGTTCCTGGCGCAAGAAATTCATGGGCGAAAGAGAACTGATTGATGATCCTTCCGAAACGTACGCCAAGTGCGCCGAATGTTTAAAAAAGCAAAGTAACAAATAAATAAGAATAATGGGTCAAATCTCACCATAACAAATAGTTATTGACAGCGTCTTGCGGTATCCCGTATCCTATGTAGGACTCAACGATCCGTTGAGCATTGATCTTTGAAATCAGCTGAATTTCCTTATCCGCCACGAGTAATACCGCGCTTATCGAAAGATAAGGGCAGCGACGATCCAATGGAGCCGTCGCCACGCTTAAAGGACACGCAGATCCTCGTATCATGAGAGGATGAACCGCCACTCTACGGGCCTAAGAGTTTTGGAGAGTGTCTTTTGGGGGCTTTGAAGTCGGTTCTGAACAGAGGTGCTGGCCTGATACTCCTCGCCACGGCGGAACCCCGTACTGGGGGCAACCGGGTAATTACGCCCGGCTAAACAGAGGAGAATCAATGGATAAAGCGCAGCTGATATCCAAAGTCCGTGAAGCGGTAGAGACCCTAAAAAGGATGCTAGCTTCACGTGGGAGTAGTAAGGCCGCCGATAGTATGAAGCTTAAAGAGTGTCTAGCCGACCTTGAGGCTATTCAGGGTTTGCTAGCTTCTAGGGGCAAGAAGGTGGACGCGGGCGAGTTGATCGTGCGTGTTTACGCTGTTCTTGATCGTCTAGTCTCTTGGCTTAACAAATAACGTGTCGGGAGCACCTCTTTTTCAGAAATTTTATGAGTATTGGCCTAGCAATTAAAACGGTGCGCGAAAAAAGAAGCCTGTCTCAGACCGAGCTCGCAAAAAGAGTTCGGGTGACGCAGGCTTTTTTGTCATATATTGAAAAGGGATCGCGCGAGCCAAGCTTTGAGCTGATTGATCAAATCTCAAAAGAACTTGAGGTGCCACAACAGGTGCTTTTGCTCTTAGCCTGCGACAAGCGGTCGAAAGCGGGTCGTTATTCAAAATACCTCCACAATATCGCCTCAGCACTAGATGATGTCCTCCGAAACCTCGGCCCCGCCCAAGCCTAGCTCTTGGTATTACGAAATATCTTCTCTAAATAAGCTCGAGAAAATATTACGCATTCCGAACGGAGAACTTCTAGAAGTCGCTGACAAGAGAGATTTTTTATACAAACCCTTTATAAAAACTAAAAAGGGAAAAAAACCGCGAGAAATTGCCTGTCCTACCGATCGTATAAAATTAATCCAGCGTCGCATTGTTGACCGTATTTTCAGTAGGTACCACTTCCCAAATTATATTTTCGGCGGTATAAAAGGAAAAAACCCGTTAGAACATCCAGCACTGCACGTTGGAAAAAAAGTCGTCGTAACCGTGGATATCAAAGACTGTTTTCCTAGCATGACCGAGCAGCAAGTTTATCTTTTATACCGGTCCAGACTAAACTGCTCAGAAGACGTTTCTCAGCGACTCACATTATTGACAACCTTTCGGACAGCACTTCCTCTTGGGGCACCAACAAGTAATTTTCTGGCTAACCTGGCGCTGCTTCCATGTGTACAGCGCATTAAGGAGATTTCCGAGCCTCATGCTATGAAGCCTGGCCAGTATGTTGATGATCAGGCGATTTCCGGGGATGAGTTGCCAAGCGATTTGATAGGTAAGATAGTGGATGAATTTAGAAAGAAAGGGTTTAAGGTCAGTCGACAGAAAATTAAGATAATGAGATCGGGGAGTTCTCAAAATGTGATAAACAACATAGTCAACAGAAAGCTCTCAATTCCCATTATAGAGCGAAAAAAAGTTAGAGCCGCCGTTAACCAACTACTTAAAATGAACCCCAAAGACCCGGCGTTTCTAAAACAATTTCGTAGCGTCCGTGGCAGAGTTTTTAACATAAAGAAGTTGCACCCACGAGAGGCGGACACTTATCTTAAACAGATTGCAGCGACTGGCTGACCAGGCTATGACTAAACGCGACTTCTTCCTCTCAAAAAGTAAATACCTCGCAGGGCTTCAATGCCCAAAGCTTCTTTGGACATTTTATAACGCCAAAGAAACGGTTCCACCAACAGACACCGCAACTCAAGCCATATTTGATCAGGGCCATAAGGTCACGAAGCTGGCCCACGAACTATTCCCCGGGGGCGTAGAGCCGAAGGGTGAGCCGAATGACTATGACGGCCTCATTAGAGAAACCCACTCGCTGCTAGCGCTCAAAAAACCGCTATACGAAGCCGCATTCAAATCCAACCGAACTTTCGCGCGGCCGGACATTCTAAAGCCCAATAAGGACGGCTCGTGGGATCTTTATGAAGTCAAAAGTTCGACCAGCGTCAAGGAAAGCTACTACGCGGACTGCGCTTTTCAGAAATACTGCTATGAGGGTGCGGGGCTCAAGATACGAAAAGTTTATCTAGTGTATATCAACAACGAATACACCAAGGATGGTCCGATAGACCCTAAGGAATTGTTTATGATCGAGGACATCACCGAAACGGTCGAACCCCTGGTCGGTAATGTCGAGGGCCAGGTCGAGCAGATGATCGACATCATCAATCAGAAGGAATGCCCGGACATCAAGATAGGGACACACTGCGATGACCCAAACCCCTGCCCGCTCAAAGTAGTGTGTTGGAACTTTTTGCCCGCCGAAAGTGTTTTCATCCTGAACCGCATTCATAAGAAAAAAGCTTTCGAGCTTATTGACTCTGGGGTCCACCACATCAAAGACATTCCGGGGGATTTCAAACTGTCAGAGAGCCAAATGGTGCAGTGCGACTGCCACGCGAGCGGTGAGACCAAGATCGATCCAGCGGCCATCAAAGGGTTTCTGGATGAGATCGAGTTTCCTATTTATTTTCTCGATTTTGAAACGGTCGGTCCCGCGGTGCCGGTGTATGACCAGAGCAGGCCCTATCAGCAAGTGCCTTTTCAATTTTCACTGCATATCCTACCTGCCTGGGGTAAAGAGGCATCGCATCATGCATATCTGGCTCAAAATCAAGATGACCCAAGGCCAGAACTCTTGTCGAAGCTAGAATCTCTTATAAAAGGGAAGGGAACCATCCTTTCGTATAACATGTCTTTTGAAAAAGCCCGCCTGGAGGAATCGGTCGCGGTTTATCCAAAACACGAGCCGTGGCTTCGGGGTATAGAGAAAAGATTCATGGATCTTATCGTGCCATTTAGAAAATTTGATTACTACGACCCAAAACAAATGGGCCGAACCTCCATCAAGAACGTATTCCCGGCTCTAACTGGTGGCACCTATGAAGGACTAGAGATCGGGGATGGCGGGACAGCAAGTCTTGAGTATGGACGGGTGATGTTTTCCGATGGAATTTCCTCTCAAGATAAGGAACGTGTTCTGCGTGGTCTTGAGGAATATTGTAAGTTAGATACCCAGGCTATGATCGACGTTCTTGGAGTTTTAAATAAAGTGGCCAATGTATCCTTGAAGGATGACGTCCGGCATACAAGGAGGAATATAATATGAAAGAAGATGTCCTTGAGCAAATTGTGGATGATTATCTTCAATATAAGGGCTATTTGACTCGGCACAATATCAAGTTCAAGCCCGCGAAAGAGTCCGTTGGATATATTTCCCAAAAGGATTCCGTGCATAGCGATGTGGATGTTATTGGTCTCAACCCAAAGCTAAAAGGTCCAGATCGAGTTTGGGCGGTTAGCTGTAAGAGTTGGCAATCGGGGTTTGCTGTAGCGAATGCAATTAAGCATATTGAGTCCAAAAAAATTATTTCAGGCAAAAGCGCAGAACAATGGTACAGGGAGCTTCTTGTGCCAAAGTGGACGCAAGCATTTCTAAAAGCCGTGAAGGATATTACAGGGGAATCAGAGTTTACTTATGTATTAGCCGTCACCTCAATTAAAGGCGACAAAGCCCTATGGGAAAATTACGAACTATTTAGACAGAATCTAAAGGGAAATCCCGTCCGCATGATCTGCCTTTCGGATATGCTGCGGGAGATTTACGAACATCAAGATACAACAATGGCTTCATCAGAAGTGGGCAGACTGCTACAGCTGATTAAGGCGGCGGGTTGGAAAAGTTAGTCCATTGCGAATATGAAAAAGCTGATAGAAGCCAGGCTTAAGAACTTTCTAGGGCATGGTAATTTGAATTCCGATCTTTGGTTCATCGGCATGGAAGAAGGTCACGATGGATCGTTGGCCGATGTTCGCAAGAAATTTATAAGAACTCACGGCAAAAAAGTTTTTGACCCGCGCCCGAGCGAACGTTGGTTCGGAAAAACCGCCAAGATTCAATCCACTTGGGGAAAGCTGATTCGCATACTGCTCGCAGCAAAACACCCGAAGCATATCGCGATGGACAAAGAGCGTGTGAGAGCATTTCAGATCGATCATTTCGGAAAGAGAAACGCTGACCACTCCATGCTGGATCTCATGCCTTTGCCGTGTGGCTCCATGAGCAAATGGCTTTATGCAAAACTAGGCATCCCGCATCTAGAGAGTCGTGAAGCCTATCACGAGCGGTACAGGCCCAAACGAATAGAGCTCTTCAGAAAGCTCATCGCAAAGCACCGGCCAAAAGCGGTGGTTCTTTGCTCTGTCGGTTATCGGAAAAGCGTCTGGCCCGACCTTGCCGGGGGCGCGTTTCGAAAGACTAGGATTCAGGGCAATGAAGTTTATTATCGAAAGTCAGGCGGCACAGGGTATTTTGTCATACCTCACCCGACCGCCAGGCTACGACTGAGCAATGAGTTTTGGTATAAAATGGGCCGATATATCAAAGAAATAAAATTATATTCTAAAATGGGATATAATAAGTTAAACTAATCTCATGAAGAAATCCCGCTTTGCCAAAGAATACAAGAAGCTCGCCCAAAAGCTCAAAGACGTCCGCAAGAAAGCGCATATCGAACAGACGGAGTTGGCCTTGAGACTTGGCAAGCATCAGTCATACATCTCCAAGATCGAAACCGGCCACCGCCATGTCGACGTCTTTGAACTTAAGGAACTAAGCCAAGTCTTGAAGAAGGATATCAACTATTTTATTAGTTAAAACAAGAGGAGAGTATCTATGCCCGACGGAGGATTTCTGGTTAAGTTTGATGGGAAGAAAGCTTGGCGGTGTTATGCGGTGGCGTTTGATTATGATGATGGATCCTATGCCATCAATAATCAAAAAAAGAAAGAAATGCCTAAGGGTATCAAGAAGATAACCATTGAGATCGAGCGGCAGGGGAGAAGCGCAAAGAGATGAAAAAACAGACGACGGCGAAGGTCTTTAAAGTTCTAAAACAGAGCGAGACGAAACTCCTTAAAAAATCAAACGTCGTAGGAGTGGGGATCGGCGAGAAGATCACGGACGGAAAACGGACCGGCAGGGTGTGTCTCAAGGTCTATGTCGAGAAGAAGATCGCCAAAGAAAAGCTCTCCGGAAGTGATCTTGTTCCGGCCTTAATCTCTAACGTCGAAACGGATGTGATGGAGGTCGGAAAGATCCGGCCTCTTGCCTCGAACCGTCAGAGAAGCAGGCCTGCCTTGGGCGGGGCCTCTATCGGGCATTTTAAGATCACTGCCGGAACGCTTGGGTGTCTAGTGAAGGACAAAAAGACCGGTAAGACCTTGATCTTGAGCAACAATCACGTTCTTGCCAACTCAAACCTAGGCAAAAAGGGAGACGCGATCCTTCAGCCGGGAGCTGCCGACGGTGGGAAGAATCCCAAAGACAAGATCGCCGAGCTTGATCGGTGGGTCGAGATCGGCTTCGGAAAGAAAGGCAATACGGCGGATGCGGCCTTGGCTCTGCCCTTTAACGAGAAAGACGTTTCGCCTGAGATCTCGTCCATCGGTATACCCAAAGGGACAGCCAAAGGAAAAGTAGGCCTTATCGTTCAAAAAACAGGCCGGACAACTGAGCACACCTTAGGCGAAATTAAGGACATAAGCGCCACCGTCAGGATAGACTACGACGGCCAGACCGCTTTATTTAAAAACCAGATCATGACAAGCGCCATGTCCCAGGGCGGGGACTCAGGCTCTCTCATCCTCGACCAAAAGCGCCGTGCCGTAGGACTTCTATTCGCGGGTTCGGAACTTGTGACGATATGTAATCCCATTCAAGAAGTTTTTAAGTCACTAAAGTGCGAGCTTCGCTAACGGGGAGAGATATCGTGATCACACTGGGGCGGCTTCCGGAGGACGCATGGCAGAGAATGCAAAGGGAGCGTGAAAAAGCCCTCCGCGCTTGTTTTGATGAACTGAAGAGCCTTGAGAATAAAAAACTAACTCTCGTTAAGCCCACTTTTTTCATTCCAGGATGGACCGGCGAAGACGCCAAAACCTGGTATGACGACCCGCGCCCCGATGAATTCTACAAACCTATTGAGTATTGGCTCGACCGGATCATCGTCAATCGCGACTTTGCCAAGCGCGTCACGCTTGAAAAGGAAAGCCGCGAATCCTCGGACATCTTCCAGTTCGGAGCAAATCTGAAGAACCGACTCTTGGACCAAGCCTCCGGGATGGACGTGAATCTGGTAGGACACAGCATGGGCGGCCTGGTTGCACGAGCCGCTGTTTACTGTAATGAAGGAGAACCCTTGCGCGTACATGACTTCATCACGCTCGGCACGCCCAATAGAGGAGCCTTTATTACGAAGTTTTTCTACTTCAAGCCCTTCGTCGATTTCTTTGAAAAAAAGGTGAGACCCCTAACGCCTCAGCACGTGTCTCAAGCGCAAAGCATGGCGATGAACAGCCCGGACATCCGGCGCCTTAATAGCCCCGACTCCTGGCGAGTCATCAATGAACGCATCGATAACTTTTTGATCTTTATGGGACTAAAGGACATCACCGTGCAGAATAGCCCCAAGCTCAGGCTGGAAGACGATGTCCCAGAGGATATCTTTAAAGCGAAATTCCGGGTTTACCAGACATCCGGGACAGTACACTCAGGCCGATTCAGCATTACCCGCGACCCACGAGTACTACTTCCCGTCATCCAATCGCTCTGCGGCATCCAGCTCAAAGAAAACCAGAATCACGGCTTCATGAGGGTCTCTTAGCTTTACTTAAGCGTTTTTAGCTTCAAGCAATCCCCAGTAGATTCTTTAGGCATCTTTTTAGCATATTTCATCCTACCCTTGAATATTCTGCAAACGTCAAGCACACTCCCCGTTACCAATTAAGTACTGCTTTTTTAAAACTATGGAACCAGATCAAACCAAACGAGCCATTCGAAGCCCGCTGTTAAAAACAGCGGGCTTTTTCAGTTTAAAGCCCTATCGTTTTAAAAAACTATTTAAGAAGATGAGTCCAAATACCCTTAAAGCTCTTTACCAGTTTATAAGGTACAACCCTTTGAGTCTTAGAAGAGAGCCTATCTATGCGTAAAAAGTCTCTGGGGTTCAAATCCATTACTTGGGCTCTTATTCTCAGCTTCTCCTATACTCAGCTTCTCTGGGCCAGTCCCCGAGATCTCCAAGCCCAAGCCAAATCTTTCTTTGACGAGGAAGCTCAAAGAAGGGGAATGAGTGCTGATGAGCTCACCTCTCAGGGCCCCAACCAGTCAGCAGTAGATCGCCAGAACCTCCTCCAAACTCTGGAAGGTCCAGTGAGCGCCAGGACCGTAGGCGATACTCCCAACACCTTCTCACTCACCACTGAAAACGGAGACATCCTTAAGTACGTGGGGAATGCGCTCTCTCAAGTCCAGCGTCCAAACGATGGCCCCCTTCTTACGAACGTCCATTTGAATAACGGCGTCATCGATGACGCCACGCTCAACTTCCTGGACGGCTCCATCCAGAAGTTTGCAGACGGCAAGATCAACGAATACACCACCCCCGACGGCACCAAGGTCGAATACAATCTTGTCACCGGAAAGATCACCCAAACCACCAAAGACGGCAAGATCACCAAATACAACGAAGTAAACGGCGACCTCGTCCTGACAACCTATCCCGATGCAAGCCTTAACCCCGAAACCATCCTTTATATAGCGACCTATGGTCCTGAAAATAAACTCAAATCTGCCGAAGACAGGATCAAACACACGACAACCTTCTATACAAACGGCCTCCTTGAAAGAATCGTAAAAGAAGACGGCACACAAATTACCTTCAACCACGAAGTCTTAAACGTCCCCACCGAAGAAGACCCTCTGGCCACCCAAACCAGAGTTACCTTCAAGGACTATCTTGATGCAGACGGCAATTCTCTTTTGGCAGACCCCACCCAACTGACCCTCCCCGACGGCTCTACTTTAAGAGACATTGTCTGGGTCAACGACAAAGCAAACGACGCCACCCTAGAAAGCATCGACGGCAACGCCTATTCCTTTATGAGTAAAGCCGTCACCTCCATCACCATCCCCGGAGGTTCTGTCCTGACCCAGATCACATGGAACGCGGACGCGTTTCAAGGCGGCAAGCTAACGAGCTTAGACCGCAACACGTTCAACTACCTAAACGGAGTCCTTTCCACCATCAATCTCGAGAACTCTTCCTTAATAGAAGGTATGCAGTGGGCTGATAACGGCGAGTTCACAGGAGGGACGCTTACCGATTCCCAAGATAATAAATTCACCTTTGAAAATAGAAAAGTCGTAAAGATCGAGCTCAAAAACAGCTATGTAATCGAAGGGATTATTTGGAACGGTAACTCAATCAAAGACTGCAGTCTCACCAAAGACGGCAATAAGATCCATTACATCAATAACGCAGTTACTTCGATCGACCTCTCCGACGGCTCCACTCTCACAGAAACCGTCTTTAATTCCAACTGGGAAATTCAAAGCGGCCTCCTCACCCGTGGAAATAATCAATACCGCATTACTAATCACCAATTGACCTGGATAAATCTCTCCGGCACTCAGTTCGAGATCTTAAACTCCGAAGTCACCCGCGTCAGCTTTTCAAACGGCTCTACCCTTGGAGCCATCGTCTGGCTTAACGGTAGGATTAAAGACGCTACCTTCATCGATCAGGACCACAAGGAATTTAAATTCGAGAACGGCAAACTCATCCAAATCATCTTCTCCGGAAACGTCTTCACGATCCAAGACGGCGCCGTCACCGTCGTCACAACTCCTGCCGGAGTCTGGCGGAACATCGTTTGGAGTCCCACCGGCACCATCAAAGACGCCCTTCTCACCGATAGTGATCACAATGTCTTCACCTTCACCGACTACCAAATTGTCCAAATCACCCTAGAGAACGGTTCAATCCTAAAGAACATCGTCTGGAACGAAACCGGCAGAGTCAAAGACGCCACCCTCACGGATCTTCAAAATAACCGGTTTATCTACAAAGACGGAGTCGTCTCCGAAGTAACCTTGAATAACGGGGATCATATCCAAAACATCCTCTGGGACGAGGCGAGGCTCGCCCAAAACGCTCTTTTAACGGATCTTGATCATAACGAATTCACCTTCACGAATAGACAGCTAGATCACATCAAGCTTCCCGATGGGTCCATCCTCCAAAATGTAACCTGGGACACAGGCGGGGCGTTTCAGAATGCGCTTCTTATAAAAGGAGCCAATCGATTCCACTACCTGAACAGCCAGATTCAAAGCATCGATATCCCTGAGGGACACCTAGAAGCCATCACCTGGGATTCCCTGGGCCAAGCCCAAAACGCCCTTCTTACGGATGCCTTAAATAACCAATACACCTTCGTAAACGGCCAGATCGATCAGGTCACCCTTCAAAACTCCTCTTTGATCAAAAACATCGTCTGGAAAGGTGACGGAACTATCCAAGACGGACTCTTCATAGACCCCAACGGAAACCAGTTCACGATCGTGATGGGAGAAGTCTCCCAGATCGTTCTTGCGAATAACGGCCCCACCCTCCGAAATATCGTCTGGGGTGATGACAGAAAGATCAAAAACGCTCTCCTGACCGATCAAAAAAATAATCAATTCACTTATCTAAACGGACTGCTCTCCGAAATAGCCATGCCTGAGGGCTCCAAAGTCACGAACGTCGTCTGGGATGCCGCGGGGAACTTTCAAAGCGGAAAACTGACAGACACGCGCGGCAACGTCTTTAATTATTCAAACGGTCTTTTAACGAAAGTCGATCTATCAGCCGGAGGAAGTGTACAAGACATCACCTGGGGCCCCGATGGCAGGCTGAAAGACGCGGTCCTCAAATATCAGAACAATGAATTCAAGTTTGTAAGCGGTGTGATCACGGAGGTCACTCTTGAAGACAGGTCAGTCTTAAAAAATATTCTGTGGGCGCCTGACGGCACGATCAAAGACGCCGTCCTCACCGTGGGAGGCGACCCATACGTCTATGTGAATAAAATATTAACTTCTTCCACGGTCTCCGGAGTCCTTACGACCTACACCTATACAACCGGCAAGATCACAGCCACGTCAAACGGCACCAAGTACGAATACCGCCCGGATAAGATCCTTTTAAAACAGATCAACCCCAACGGCTCCTACTCGACGTTTAATCTCCAAGGACTAAAAGACAAAGATTACAGCTCGACAAATGTCATGACGGCCTTCTACGAATACTGGCCCAGAGCCGGTGGTATTCTCCAAGCCAAACAGCTTATCGCCTCGAATAACACCACCTTCCTCGACAGGGGCTCCTTTGAAAGAACGGAATTCAAGTTCAAAACTACAAGTCCCGCGAGTAATAAAGTCGTCCTTACAGCTGTCCAGTCCGCTGTAAGTACCACCACAAGGTCTTTTAGCCTCACCTATCAGTCCGGCGTATGGACGATCCTTGCTTCGGATAAAAAAGGCACAATAACCACACAAGCTTATAGGTTCACCGCGCCTCAGACTCTTGTCGGCGGCAAGGATTACGTGGCAGACCTTGAGTATTTGAATAACAAGCTTTATCTCTACGTCTACGAGAAAGGGCAGGCGATCCCTCAGAACCCCATTGCTTCTCTGGATGTCTTTAGCCCCACGGCTTCCACCCAGATCAAATTCAACGCTCCGACTTATGCCAACACCCTTACAAAATCAAATAAAGTCTACAAACAGCTTCAAAGCCCGGAGATCTCAACTTTGAGAGCTAAAAGCCTGACGGACAAAGTTGATACCCTAAAGAACCTGACTCTGACCAAAAGAGAGGTTCCGTCTATCACCCAAAAAGACACATCTTTTACCGGACACGACGTCTCTTTCTCAAGGCCGGACTGGTCCTCCGTCACGAAGAAACAGTTGAACATTCAAAAACCTGTCTTTTCAGTCTCCGAGAAGAGACTCCTTATCTCGGAGCCGGAGCTTGTGGTCCAAAAAAGGACATTGACCGTATCGGAACCTCAAGTAGCGTTTTCAAAACCAGACTGGAGTGTTGCTGAGCAAACCGTTACCAGTCTTGAGAAGCCCGATCTCTCCACCGCACCCAACCTACCGGTCTTTCAGGGACTAAAAGAAGCGCTTCTGACTCAAAGGATGAATTTGGTCCTATCAAAACCTGTTTTTTCAGTTTCTAACAAGATCCTCGACGTCTCAAAACCCGTGGTCGAGCTTCCTGAAGAGGCCTTGAGGTTCGAAGAGATGCTCTACAACCAGGACGCCACCCTCAAAGAAGTGCACCAAGGAGACGGGACAATCCTTGAATTTGACAAAGGACTTCTTACGAAAGTCACCGACACGAGCGGACAAGTGATCACGGCTACCTTTCAACCCCCGAGTGATCTAGGCAATCTCATGGAGGTCATGATCGCCGAAGAAGGGGGCCCGGCTTCTTCATACGACTCGGAAGGCAGGCTCTCTTCCGTGAAGGCCTCCGACATGACGATTTACTACAAAGACGGAAACATCGACTCCATTGAAAAAAACGACAAGACCAAGCTTTCAGGTCTTCGATTCGATCAAGGCATGCTTCTTGACGCCGATGTTCTGACCCCCGAAGGGGAAAAGCGCACTTATAGGGAAGGCAGGCTTACGAATATCACAAAGCCCGATGATTCGGTACTCGAATTCGAGTTCAACGAAGAAACTTTTAAAAACAATCTTAAAAAGCTGGTTCTAAACCCCGAGATCACGTATGAGTTTACTTACGTCTCGCCCGAGAGTATCGAAGCCAATCTCACGACCCCGGTCCCCGACGCTTTAAGTATCATCAAGATGACGTATGACAATAATCTCAATCTCAAAAAAGCCATTCGGAAAAATAACGAGATCATCGAATACACCCAAGACCACAAGATCGGAAAGATCACGCCTCCAAACCAGGGCGAGGAGAACGCCCAAGTCTATAATTATTCCCCCAACGGAAACTACACGGTCACTCAAGGCAAGCTTAAAAGCTTTTATGGTAAAGATAACGCTCTTGAAAAAGTCGTGATCGATTCCTCGGCGGATAACCACCACACCCTGGAAGTCTCCTACCGATACGGCAACATCAAAGACATCAAAAAAGACAGCACCCCAACTTTTGAATATTCTTATACCTCTGACGAAGACGGTAAGGAGCTCACCCACATAAAAGATCTTGAAGAAGACACACTTAAGACCTACAAGGACGAACTTCTCCTTAAGAGTACGGACAATAAAACTGGCGCCTTGTCGTCCTATTTATACAACGAAGACCGGACGGTCTCGCAGGTCAAAGTCACAAGACTCCAAAAAACTCTTCATACTTACAATTACACCTATCCGGACGGCAAAACCGTCGTGAAAGACGAGGAGGAGAACATCACAAGGACCTACGGAGATGCCGTCCTTAAAGCCTCTACCCTTAAAGAAGAACCTATAAAGGATAGCCACGACAATATTGTTTTGGACAAAGACGGCAACATTCTTGGTTACACTTTCACGCAGACGGATGAGCCGAGTACAAAGACCTTGAACCGCCAGCTTCTCAAGCTTGAAAAAGAAGGGTTGGTCTTTACCTACACCTACTCCCAGCATAAGACCATCGATAAGGCCGGCAAAGAAATCCTCTCCGAAGTCATGACCCAGGAAGAGCTGATCCAAAAGACCTTCGAAGACGAATCGATCGCCGACTATAAGGACGGAAAGCTTTCAAAAATGACCTTGAAAAACGGCTCCGTCATCACAGACGTCGAAGTCAACGATGACCGAAGCCTGAAGAAGGCCGCGATCACCACCTCAGGCGTAAAGAAGGTCTTCGATCAACACACTCTTCTTGAAGAAGTTCTGACCGATGGGAACCATCTCTACTACGACGACGGCCGGATCTCAAAGCTCATCCGCCCTGATGGAAAAGAATTCACCTATTCCTACGAGAAAGACAAAGACGGAAATATCGTGTTTGCCTGGGTCAAAACCGGCACAGCCAATCTCAAGTACGACCTCCAAGGAAATCTCCTCGGGCTTAGACTGGAGGGCGTTTTCTCTTTGGATGAAGTCAACTCAAACACCCAACACCTTTATGAAGGAGGAATCGGACCAAACAGTTTCGACGGAAACTTTGAAACCGCGCAGACGATGGCTCCGGATGACGTAAGTTTCGGCCGGACCCAAGGCAGTAACTCAGCGAGTGTTTCCTCAACCCATATTTTTCCAAGTTTGCAACTTGCCACCGGCATCAAATACAGGTTCTATACGAGCGCAAGCGGCTGGGGAGCTTACCCCAACAATAATCACCAAAGCGGCTCCTATACGGTCGAGTACCGGCAAGGGTCGGATACTTGGCTTCCGTTTGAGAACGCCCAAGGGGGCCTCGGGGATTCAGGAGAGGTCACAAGAACTTTCAATATCGGCGGCATTACCGCCATAAGAGCGCGCGCGGGCGCCCAAGGCGACGGGTCCGATCAGGGTGGGGCCAGCGCCAAGGCTTCGATCTATGAGATCCAGTACACTCTTTTGGACAAAGCCTTTTATACTTTCAGTACCCAAAAAGATAGCGTAGACAATATTACCGGATACGTTTTTCACGGTGACGGCGGAGATGTATTGTATAACGCCCAAAGCGATCTTCTGTCGGTCAACCCGGTCAGTGGCTCAGATACGGCTTTGAATACCATTCTTAATCAAGCCGCCCAGTCGCTCAAAAATATTATCGCTACTTTGCCGAAGCTTCTTTTTATGGAAAAGATGAATGCCGTATCGTTCACTCCGCCGAATGGGGTAGGCACCCAGTCACTTACGAAATCTTTCTTTGGTTTTTTCCCTGGTTTTCATTTTCCGGATTTGTCGAATTTTCTCAACAAGGCCGTATACGAAATGGGCCGCCTAAAGACCTTCCGGGAAATCGGCAAGCCCCTCCAAACCTACTTAAGGAAAATTGTTGACGGTAAAGAGCGGATCACCGTCTCCGACTCCAATCTTATCCGCGAATACGACCTTGAAGGAAATCTCCTAGGAGTCAGACTTCCCGGCGTAGATCCCGAGCCCATTGAAGGCTCAAAGAGCTTCATTGACCATGAATCTTCTAAGAACTCCATTACGTCCTATGGTAACGCAAGTCTTTCTACCGAAGGCGTCCCCGTCGGCAAAGGCTATGCCGTTTTTGACGGCCAAGGAGATTACTTAGCCTTGCCCGACAGTCCCGACTGGACGCCCCAGGGGGATTTTACTTTAGACTTTAGGATACGGTTTGATTCTCTGACCGACGGCCTTGGTATTGTAAGCCACCGCCAGGATGCCAACAACTTATGGGCCTTTGACTGGAGCGGCAATAATTTAAGGTTCACCCAATACGAAGGGGGCTCTAAAACGATCGATATTCAAAACTCTTGGACGCCTTTTCCAAATATGTGGAACCATCTCACACTCCAAAAATCGGGCAATGAATACAAGATGTTCGTGAATGGTGTGCAGGTCGGAACCACGCAAGCGAGCGCAACTGCCTTGAAAGACTTTAACGGCGAACTCTGGATCGGAAGAAATCCCAGAGACACCGATCGCTATCTGAACGGGGCGATGGACGAATTCAAGATATCCTCAGGTTCCCAAACCAAGCTTCTTTTACACTTCGACGGTATCGATAAGAGTTATTACGACCTTCAAAAAGAAATCGATTCCAACGGTGCTTTGACGGGATATTCATTGAAAGGAGACGGCGGGCAATTTGAATACAGCGCAAGCGGGGTCCTTTTAGCTTCCAGTTTTTCCGATATTGTTCATCAATACCAGAATGGTTACAAGGTGACTTATCTTCCCACCATAGCCAACGAGATCACCCCATCCTTTTACGGCGACGGCAGGGACGGAGATGTAAAGATCAGCTTCGACACGACTCTTACTCGGAATATGTATTACAAATCTCTCACCATCGATCCGGGGGTGGTATTTAATGCTAATGGATACAAAATCTTCGTAAGCGGCGCTTTGGTTAATAACGGAATTATCTCAGCGGACGGAGGAGGAGCCCCCGGTGGAATGGGCGGGAAAGGATCTTATTATTCCAGTAATGCCAACAATATTTTTGGGGCTGTATCGGGACAAACGGGATCGACAATTAATGATTCTTTGGGGGGCTATGGGGCAAATGGAGGAGGAGGCGGAATGGGAAATTCTCCCTGGAATTATCCTGCGCAAGGGGGCACAGGCGGAAGCGGCACATCTTTAGTTTCTGTTCCTGCACCTTTGGATTTAGCTTTGGACTCAACTTCAAATTTAAAGGGAGGATCGAGTGGGGGTGGTGGCGGAGGCGGAGGTTTGGGCACGAAAAACCCCCGTAATGGCACCATGTATTTCTCCGGCGGAGATGGCGGCAAAGGAGGATCCGGTGGCGGGGTCGTTACTATTTTTGCGGGTACGATTAAAAACTCAGGGAGCATTACGGCACGAGGACTTTTGGGGATTCCCGGAGCGCCAGGCGACGCTAACAATAATACGTTGGGAGGCGTGGGTGGAGCGGGGGGAAGCGGTGGGGCTGGCGGCGGAGGCGTGATCTATCTTGTTTCAAATTCTATGTCTGCCGGGAACTTAAACGCCTCCGGAGGAAATAGCGGCACCATCTTAAGATATGAAATCCCTAAGACCATGACCCTGAATCTACCGGCCAGGATGATGTCGCATAAAGAGTCCTACGAACTTATTAATATTCAAAACTCCGACAAAGCCAATTGGATCGCCAAAGCCAATGATTCCATTCTGGACGCCCAAACAATTGTTTTTCAGGAATACTCCACTTCGGGCGCTCTCGAAACCCAATCCAAAGCCGACGGCACGGTTACTGTCTTTGATGTGAAAAACAGGCCTTCCCAAGTTCTTGATGCGGATGGCACCGTTCTTATCGAATATAGCTACGACGAGGCCGGCAACCCTAGCCGTGTGTACTTAAAGAACGCCCGCGACACTCTGCCCGACGAAGTCAAAAACTCAAAGCTCCAGATCGAAGAAAACCGCGCCGCAATTATCCGACAAATCGCCATAGACCATGATTCCACCAAAAAGACCATAAAAGACGCCTATGCGGACTCCATACAGGCTTTAAGAGACCAGCTCAGCTTGCTGGATGACAAGCACCGCGAAGTTTCCGACATGAAAGTCCAGGGCGGGGAGGGGAAAAGCAAAAAAGGAAACATCTTAAGCCAAATCTCATCCGCCAAAGATAAGGTCTCAGCCTTTCTGATCGAGACTTTAAGAACTGAAACAAATCTTCTCCTGGCCAACGATGATCTGGCTAAGCAAAGATCCATCCAAATTCAAACTGAAACCGACCGGGCTCTTGTTGCCCTTTCCAATCAAGAAAAAACCCTCAAAAAAGAGATCCTCCGTCAGGAAGTCTCTCCTATCCTCTACGACCACTACCGAAGGATCTTAGGCCGAGACCCAAGCCAAGAAGAATACGACGAGTGGATCGAAAAGATCGACTACGACTCAGGCAATAACGGAGCCCAAGTCAGAACAAAAGCCGGAGTAGACCTCACAAGCGCTCTTAACAACCGTCTTAATGATCCTTCCGCTCAGTCTGAGCTCTCCCAAAGATCGACTTATGTCCAACACGTAAAAGACAGGGTCGACCAAAAGATCAAAGCCTTTCTTTCGAGCGAAACTTTAAGAAATGGCATACTTGCAGAGCTTGGGCTTACCGAAGCGGAGCTTGCTAAATATGACACTGAAGAAAACCCAGGCGAAGCCCGGAAGAGAGACTTCGATAAGATCCTTGAGTGGCTCAAATCAAGATCAAACCACTTCGGCCAAAGCGCCAGCCTAAGCCTCGAAGCGCTACTCGAACAACATAACCTCATCCAGGATGAGACCGGCGTCACTCCCATCAGTGTCCGAGAAGACATCTTAGAGAAACTCATCCTCATTGATATCCTCACCGGCATCATCACTCCCTTAGATGACGGCGACCTCGTCATCTCGGTCTTCGCACTCAATAAGGTAGCAAAACACTACGGTCTTACGCTTACGGGAGCGAGGCTCACTTGGGGTGATCTTCTGGCTTTGTATAGCCCATCCGCCACTAGTGCGCCGGCGGATACGCCACGAATCGTGGCGCACATTAACGGCAATCACTTCGTCGTGATCCGGTCCATTACGAAGGATTCTATCTCCTATATGGACCCCGGAGCGGGCCCCGACAAACAAAACGACATCGTCACCATCTCAAAGAAGGAATTCTTAAAAGTTTGGGAAGGCAATGTCACCCTTGAAGAAACAAAAGCCCAAAGCGTCACGAACATTCAAGCCAAGCGCTTGTCCATTGAAGAAACTCAAAAAATAAGAGGCGCTTTCTTCCCGCTCTTAATTGCCGCGCTGATCGCCGTCATGGCCCAGATCGGCGCCGCGATCTTTGCGGTACTCTCAGCCATCGGAACCATCGTGGCCGGTATTGCCTCCTTTGTGGGGGCGCTGATAGCCAATATAGGCGCGGCCATCGGAGGCATCCTCCACGGCATAGGCCAAGCCCTCTACATGGGCATTAAGTTCGCGGTCTCCACTCTCTTTAAAGTAGCGGGCTGGGTCGGCACCCACATGTCTCAAGCAGTCGTCGGAAGCATAGCCAAAGCTTCTTTTGGACAGGTGCTCCTTGAGACAGTCGTCAAAGTAGGCGTCAACTTTGCCGTCTCCAAAGGACTTGAATCCATCGGAGTGAACCCCACCATCGCAAGATTCACCTCCGCCTTCCTCACGGCAGGCACCAACGCCTTCTTTGATCCTAAGAATGCCTTTAGTTGGGGGAACTTCATCGCTGAGGGCTTTAAAGGAGTCGCTCTTGTAGGCTCTCAAGATCTTCTTACAAGAATAGGAGTAGACCCCCAGCTTGCTTCCATCCTCTCACTCGTTACAAGTCCCTTCATTGACGGTATCCAAACAGGCCACATTGGGACAGAACTCGTCAATATCATCCCTCAGTTCACCCAAAGCCTTTCATTTTACGGAATTCAAAAATTGGCGGACCTCGCGGGACTAGATCCCATGGTCGCGACACTGATTGGAGCCCCCATTTCAGCCGTCATCGGCGGGGCAGGCTTTGACACCGGCAAAACCTGGGGCGAGAACGCCGTCGCCGCGATCAATAGCGGTATCTTAAGAGGAGCTACTTCCTTAGGCATTGAATACCTCACACAAGAAGCCGATCTTGATCCTCTTCTAGGCGCTCTTACTTCAAGAGCTATCACCGGAGCGATTGAAGGAGCCCTCGGTGGAAACGTCTTCAAAGGAGTCTTTAACGGCTTCAAAGACTCCGCTCTTAACGTCGCAAGGCTTGGTGTCTCCGGCACAGACTCTTGGAGCCAGGCTCAATATCTCCAAAGAGTCATCAACTTCTCAGACATGGTCAGAAACCCTGACATAGGACTCTTAGGAGCCTTTGAGAGAACCGCCTCTCAGATCCTCCACGAAGACTCCGTATCTTCCATCCTTCAGTCATTCAACTCCGTAGGAGCATGGCTTCAAGATAAGATCAACAAGCACGAATACCAAGCAATCGGAGAAGGTGCTAGTCAGGCAAACCGCATCTGTGCCTCTACCGGAGAATGTGTGGACTTTACTTCAAGCTTCTCGGATGTCACAAATCTTAAACGAGGCGCCGAAGAGATCACCGGAAGTTGGGGGATGGACGACAGGGGATTTGCGGGCTTTAGAACGGGTACTCGTATCGCCACCGACTCTCTCGGCAACAAGACGACCACGTTTTATCGGGATGGAAATATTACCGAGATCCGGATAGATGGGCCTGAAGAGCAGGGACAGGATCCCCAGCCGCCTCAGTTTACAATCAAGAAACAAGAAGATAAAGCAGGGATTAGTTTTGATAAAGAGGGTAATGTCACCGATGCTCGCATTACAAGTTCAAATAATGCTGCTGAAGTTAATTTAAAAAATGGTTTTATAGAATATTACAAAGAAAAAAGTATTGGCTTAACTGCGTACGAGAATGATAGTTATTTGATCAATGAGACAACGTTGATTCTAGAGTTGCAGGCTGATGGAAGCTATAAGCGAACGACGCTGGTTGAGAAGCCATCACAGGCTCAGCCGGTCGCGAAAACAAACTTATTAAACTATCTTCAGGGTCTTGATTTGAGTTTCATATCAAATTGGAAAGAGAACGAGATTCTTTTCTGGGATTGGGTAACTGAACGACAAACGAGTGACATAGAATATGATACAATAAAATACAGTGAGGATGATTGGCGTACACAAGAAATGATTCAAACCGCAGGAGTTCGTCGAATGAGGGAAGAGTATAAAACTAGTGGGTACCAAACCTCTCAAAGAGCCAGCAGTTTTGGAACCTGGGATGCATTTTGGCAAACGGCACAAAATCCTTTAAATGCAACGCAGGCTCAGGTAGGCGGTTATATGTACACTTATACAAATAATGGAAATGGTATGGTTACCTACAAGATTATGAATCAAATGTCCATGTACTCATTCTTTTACCATATTCCAGGGGTGCCTCATAAACCCCGGGGCGGTCCATTCCCGTTCATGGGCAATCTAAATCAGGAATTTGAGTGGACAGAGGAGAATCCATGAGAAACTTAATTTTTTTGTTATTAATTTGCCCTCTAATTTCTGGTTGTAGTAAACCAGAAGAAAAAGATTTGATTGGAACTTATGAGGCAAAATATTCTTATGGCACCGAAATTTTAACTTTAAACAGTGATAAAACCTATGAACAGACGTTTCAATCCTACAAGGAAAAAAATCTCAAAAATTCTGGATCGTGGGATTATGATGCTGCAACTTCTAGGGTACGGCTAACGAATATAATGGCTGTTGATGATTTTGACAAACCGGCAAAAAATATTGGTAGTGTAGGCGGAGATTGGTGGGTACCGGTTGAAAAGTTATTCGGATCTATCCGATTAAATCCCAATCCTGATTTGCCTATAAAATTTATAAAGAAAAAATAAATTTAAAAAATCATGTGATCAGTCTATTTGAATATCATGATCAAGTTTTCTAAAATTTTAGCAATTTGTTTTTCTGCGCTATTAATTGGTTGTGGGTCTGTCATTCAATCGAATGAACTTTCTGGCGATTATCAAGTCTCTTATCAAGGTGATACGGAAAAACTTATCATCAGACCGGATGGTACCTATGAACAAACGCTTCTATTTAAGGGCAAGATATACAGCACTACCGGTACATGGACTTATTATCCTGATAAGAAAAACATTCGGTTTACAAACCCAATGGAGTTTGCGCGTAGTATAAACGCGAGAGATTATCAATTTCGTAAAGAAAGCACAACCTATGATGACACGGGTCAAGGCAGAGGTTTTTGGCAAGTAAGACCCGTGAGGGAAGATGAGTCTATTTCAATTAAATTACACGATGATACATCACTTAGATTTAAAAAAATAAAGAATTGAGAAATTAAGAAATAAGGATTCAAATTAGAGTGAACTCACCATTTTTAGTAAATGCCTTATCTTGTTCTCAATGAAGTACAAATTAATCGTTTTGGGTGTAGTAATTTTCTCTCTCTGGTCTTTTTGGGAGCTTTTTCACTGCTCGTATCATATTTTTAGGGATCACTCGCTCCTTGATCTTCCCGGAGTGAAATTGATGATGGTGAAAAAGGCCTTCTTTTTTCTGTCGGCTGTCTTGATCCTGATCTTTTCAATGAGAAAAATAAAAAAGGCTATTTAAATCATGAGACGAGCGATTTTATTCGGCGTGGTCCTAGTAGTTTCAAGCTTTATTTATATGAAATCTTCGCAAGCCCAGACGCCTCTTGGCATTCAACCCGCCCTATTCAACGCGCAGAGCATGCTTATTCAGTCCGGGGTGGCGTTCGATGCCACTGAAAGCTTCCTTGGAGTTGTTCACGTCAAAGAACCCAAGTCGTTCTTTAAGCCGGACATCCCGCAGGTGACTTGGTGGGGTGAGTTCAAGCCTTTCAAGTTCTGGGGAAGGCCTGAGCTTGAGGCTATATGGTATGAACCCCCGCCTCCGGGTCAAGAACTGGCCAAGCAGGGTTTTAAAGGCGAAGCCTGTGTCCTGGCCAAGACCACTCTCAAATTATCGAGTCCGGCCAAAGAAGGTACCTGGCGAGTGGACGTGTATCATAAAGGCCAGAAGATAGACTCAAAAAACTTTGTGGTCTATGGCGGAGCAAAACCTCTTCTGAATATCCAGGCCCCTGCGAGCGTCGATCTAGGCGTAGATGTCCATCAGAGTTAGCCTGGGGCTTGCCTTGATCCTGATTCTCCAAGGCTGTGCCACTTTGCCCGAGCGGACCCAAGGTGAAATAGTCCCGCTTCACTCATCCGTCACATGGGCCGGTATCAAAGAATCCGGCGTCGCTGAAGACTGCTCTTATGTACCTATTCCGACGATCGCAACGCCCAAGGGGAAAAAGAATTTCTTTTCAAAGACGGACAAACAAGCCACTTGGTGGGCCCTATTTCAGCCGGCGGCTTTGGGTTTCCTACGAACAGCGCCACCCGGATTTACGGCCAGATGGTATGCGCCTAATGGCACGCTATATTGGGAAGAAAGCTTTGCGGGAGATATCGGAAGTCATTTTGCTAAACATTCCTTGCCGATTGCGGGGACTCCGGTGGAGACGTTTCCCGGCCGTTGGCGAGTCCAGATCTACTATGAGGGCCGCTTGATCAACGAGAAGGAATTCATAGTCAATTTGGATTAGGCGCTTCGGGGGTCAATTTATTGAATTATTTACAAAAATATGCTATTTTTAACATTGCTATCATGAGGGACACCACATCGCTTGAAGAGTATACAGAGAAAAAAGCGTCATCACAGGGAGCCTTACTCCGAATTTATTGCGGAATATAACAATAAAGTCCATCTTGCTTTAGTGCTCCTTTCAAAGTTTTTAAAACCAGAACCAAAAGTTTCAAAAAAATCAATCCGACTCGCGATCAAAGATCTGAAATCGGCAAAGTCACTGCCCAGGAAATTTGGCCTCCATTATGCATGATCATGAGGTTGCGCCTATTTACCGGCCCTCGTCCCAGGGGGACAGATTGAGTGAAATAAATAAGGTATCGTTATGAAAGACCATGAAAGCCTCATAGTAAAAGATCTTCACCAAAAGCACGATAAACTTTTTGAAAAAAATTGTCGACTGGAGGATGAAATTTTTCGAACGGCCTCGTTGCCTGACAAAATTCATGCTTATTTGACGATGTTGGCAATCGGAGTGATTATTTTTGGCCCTATCTACACGATAGTTCAGTTAGTTCCATTACCCGAAAAAATTCACACCTATGCATCCATGGTAGGATTTGCAATGGTTATTGGGTTCCCTGTCTATGTACTCGCTCAATTAATACGACTTCATCATAAGTGATCTCTAAATCAAGACAACACAAAATGCGGAGATTGTCAAAAATCCCGTGCAAAAGGTCTTAAATAAACGAATCCTCTTTGTTGATGATGAGAAAGATGCTCTTAGCGCTTATGAGACGTTTTTTGGGTCGCTTGGTTATGAGGTTTGGACGGCTTCGGGTTGTGATGAGGCGCTTAGTATAGTAGAAAAAATATCTCCTGATTTGCTTGTTATTGAGTATCGACTCTCGGGTATTGGTGGTATTGGGGTGGTGGAAAGAATCAGGGAGAAAAATCGGCCAATCAAGGTAATACTTACAACAACAAGCAGCAGAGAAGACATTGAGGATGAGATTAAGTGTCTTAACGTGGCTCAAGTCTTTGAGAAGCCGCTATCGTTGAGTGATTTTCAAAAGGAAATAGAACTCATTTTAGAAGAGGGAGGGTGCTAATGTCGGATAAAAAGAGAATTCTCGTAGTTGATGATGAGCCAGCGGTAACATTTACCATCAGTGCCTTTTTGAGTCGCATGGGTTCGGATTATGAGATGCTCCGCGCTTTTAAGAAAGAAGAAGCGCTTCAGATCCTCGAAACTCAAAAGCCATCTGTTGTCCTTCTCGACATTGATCTCTACGGCATCAATTCCGGTCTTGAAATCCTGGAGACTATCAACAAGAAATACAAAACCACCAAAACCATTGTCATTACAGGCCGCGCTAAAGACCATCGCGACCAGATCGAGGCTATTGGCTGTTTTTACTTTTTTGAGAAGCCCGTAAATTTAAAGCAGTTAAACGACAAGATAAAAGATGCGCTCGGCCTTGCAAAAATTATTGAGGAAAAAGAGCTTGGTGTGCTAAAGGGCAATCCCAAGGCGAAGCTTCTTTTTATCGAGCCAAATTTTAGACTCTATGCCTATCTTTGTGCGATTTTCGACACCAAAGAAATGTTAAATGGCGCTGAGTACACCGTGAAGGTGATGGACAATATCAATAGTCTTTTAATTGATCTTGCCACATATCAGCCCGACATAGTTTTGATCGGTGATTATTTTATGCAGGACGATCAGATCATCAACCTCGTAGAATTGATCCAAAATAACATTAAGATCAAACCCAAAGCCGTTATTGTGCACGGTCTATTCGAAAGGGAAGACGTATTTGAGTATGAATTGAAAAAGAGGGGCATCAAACATTGCATCCAGAACGTCATGGATAATGAAGAGTTGCTCAGAGTGAATCGGAAGCTCTCTGATTTTATAGCCCAAGAGTGCGTAGAAAGAGGGCTTGTCAGGTAACCTATGCCGATACAGGTTCAAGATAAAATACGTGAGTTTGATAGTCCTTATGGGGAGCGCAGGATCGCCCCAAGAGTAGCCACTGATTTCAGAGTTGAGCTCTTGGATGGGCCAAGTGGTACGGTCAAAAATATGAGCGAGTCGGGCGCCTTGGTTGCTTTTTCCACACCGCTTGAAACTGGAAAAAGATATGTCCGCTTTCTCTTGCCTTTAAGGGCGATCAACTTGAGAATCGATTCCGTGTGGTCGAAAGAAGATAGGGTATCCGAAGAGTTCATCCACGGTATCCGTTTTACGGACCTTTCGGGAGACAACCTCTTATTCATCAGGGAGAGTTTGGAAAATAAACCCGTCATTGAAGGCCATGAACCTCCCACGCAAATCAAACGGTTTTTTTACAACGCCTTAAGTCTTCAGTGGAACCCCGAGAAAGAAATCGATTGGAACGCCCCTTTGGGGATTGACGACTCTCTTTGCATGGCGATGGCCGATATTTTATCCCCGATCATTGTCGGTGAATACTCCGCTTTTCACGGCATTCCTCCGCGCATTCTTTCTTTCAAGGACTATGAAGTGAAGCAGTACCTTGCCGCGCAGCTTGTGGACGAAACAAGACACGCGGAGGCTTTTGATCTGTATCTTGCCCGCATTCACGGCAAAAAACAGTACAGGAAAAATCTACGCAACGTTCACATCTTGCGCTTCTTCAACGAACTTAAAAAACTGGATGACATGGACGAATGGGTCGCGGGGCTTTATTTGACCGAGATCATGTCCCATGTGCTTTTGAGCGCCTACGCCCAGAACGTAAAATGCCGCCTGACGCAGCATCTTTTTAAGCTGATTCTCTCGGATGAAGCAAGGCATATCAGTTTTGCCAATTATTATCTCAAGGAAATCCTAAAAAACGCTTCCGACGAAGATAGAAACAATATGACCAAAATCCCGGGCCGCATTTTAACGTTGACGGAAGGAATGGTTCATTCTTACGGAGAGTCGGGGAAGGCCTTCGGGATCGATCCTGGAAACCTATTTGCAAAAATTAAACATGAGTTTAATGCCCGGTTTATTAAAAACGTTATGAGACAGAAAATCGATGCAGCAGACTGACGGCGACCTGGTAAAGATTTTGCAAGCGTTCGTGGATAAGATCCCATTTGCCGAAAGTTTTGAGATGAAGGTTCAGGAAGCGCGGAAAGGTTTTGTGAGGCTTGCCGTCGATCCAAAGCAGGCGCTTTTTAATCACTTTGGCACCTACCAGGCCGGTGTCTATTTTACGGCCGCGGAGATTGCCGGCGGCCTTCTTTGCGGAACCTTTTTGGATCTTGAAAAACATCTTTTAATCACGCAGAAAAGCAGCATTAACTTTCTAAAAGCGACAAGTGAGACGCTCGTTGTGACGGCTGAATTGAGCGAAGAAGTCATTGACTGTAAAATCATTCCCGCGATAACAACCCAGAGAAAGACTACATTGCCTGTAGATGTTTTTGTGAAAATGCAAGGCGGCCAAATGGTAGCCCAGTGTCGGAATGACTATTACCTTCGAGTAGGCATCCCCAAAATTTTTATTAAAACCCACCGAGCTTAAGCGGTATGAATCCTTTTTCACTGGGACTCCTTTTTGCCGCTGCTACAACGTTTGCTTTAGCCTTATGGGTTTTCCTTTTGCGTTCAAATCAGCGGATGCATTATATTTTCATTCTGTATTTATTAAGTGTTGGATTTTGGGCCGCTTTTTCTGCTGTCCAAACTTTTTCGCCCGATCCCAGCACTGTTTTAATGGCGGCAAGACTAATGCATTGGGGAGCAATTTTTATATCAGTTTTTTTTCTACATTTTTTGTATTATTTGACTGGAAAGATCGCGAAGGCAGTAGTGGTGGTTTGTTATGTTGTCGCTTTTCTTCTTTTGGTTTTAAATCACACGAACCTTTTTGTGGCGGGTATCAGGCCGCTACACCCATTTCATTATTTTATGACAGCAGGGCCACTTTACCCACTTTATATAGTTTTTTTTCTTATTTCGTGGAGCTACGCAGTAGTTCATCTATTCAGCGAAATGAGAAAATCTACCGGAAAAAAGAGAAGACAGCTACAATTTTTGTTTGCGGGTTCATTGATCGGCTATGTGGGGGGATCCGGTGCTTTTTTGCCGGTTTATGATCTAAATTTTCCTATTATTTATCCTTACGGAAGTTTTGCCATTGCTATTACTGTGTCTGTAATGACCTACGACATTGTGCGTCATGGTCTGATGGATATAGAAGTAATCATAAAAAAGGCCATTGTTTTCACATTTCTTTTTGGAGCTGTTTTTGGCGCATTTGTAGGAATTATGATGTTAACCCAAGAGCTGTTGGCCGGAGGGAGGCTTGTCGGGCTGGCTTTAAGTTCCGTTATAATTATTTTGACTGTCCGTCCGCTTGAAAACTTTCTTGTAAATGCTACGGATAAATTCCTTTTTCAAAAAAAATATAATCCGGCGGAATTAATACGCGCCTTCAGTAAGTCGGTCTTAACGGAACTAGACCTGAATCAAATCACAAAATCTACCATTGAGAAACTAACAGAGATACTCCGTGTAAAAACATGCGCTATTTTGATCCCTGGCAAAGAAGGCAATCAGTTCGTTATTAAGGATTCAGAGGGCATAGAAAATAAGAAGATCGTTTATGATAAGGAATCCCCGTTGGTGATCCGCTTGAATGAAGGGGGAGGCTTTATTCTTGCTTCGAGTGATAAGTCTCTACCTGAAACTTTGTCTAGCGACTTAGCAAAAATTAATGCGAACGTTGTTCTTGCCATAACAGTCCATACACAAATGATCGGAATGCTTTCCCTTGGAAATAAAAAATCGGATAAAGAATATACAAAAGAAGATGTAGATATTTTGCTTGTCCTTTCAGATGCGCTGGGCGTCGCCATCACGAACGCCTTGGCGTTTGAAAACGTAAGACAGAAAGAAAAACTTGTTACGATAGGAACGCTGACAGCCGGCGTTAAGCATGATATTAGCACTCCCATCAACAAAATGAGCACAGCTATTCAGGCGTTCTTGTTGGATAAGGAGGATGGCCGACACAAAAAATTACCATCAGAGGAGATCTTAAGCGAGGCATACGGTCTTTTAACAAGGGCAGAGATGACCTTTGAAAAAGTAGTTGCCATAAGCGCGAAATTCGCTGACATGGCAAGCCCAAACAGAAAGTTGGAAAAAGAATCGGTGAATGTGCCGGAAATGATCGACAAAGCTCTTGGTGTACTCGACTATGAGATGGAGATTAAAGGCATCCAAGTATTGAAAGAAATAGAAACCGGACTGCCGACGCTTTCTTGCGATAAGGACTATATGCAGCAGATCCTGTTTAATATCTTGCGTAATGCTGTACACGCTGTTGAGGAAGCAAAGAGACCAAAAGAACTTGCCCGAATAGCGGTGAAAGTATATCAGAAAACTGGCAACGTATGCGTGGCAATCGAAGACACCGGCACCGGGATTCCAGCCGATAACCTGGATAAAATTTTTGAAGCGTATTACACGACAAAACCTGAGGGCATTGGCACGGGCCTTGGACTCGCTATTGTGAAGGAGCTTGTTGAGAGGAGTAACGGTACCATTCGTGTGGAAAGCTCGCTTGGAAAGGGAACCACTTTTATCCTTGAATTTAAACCGCGGCTTCCATAGTAAACCCCGCCTTGTATCTTTTTCAGTCAAAGTAAGAGGTCGAAGAGGGAAGGTATGTTTAAAGTATGAAACTCGCAGTCGTATTGGTCCACGGGATCGGCAATTACAGAAAGAGTTGGGCCAATAAGATCATCCCCGCCATCGAAAAACGCCTAAAATCAAAACTAAAGAAACTCCTCGGTAATGAAGCCCCAGGTAACATAGACGACGTAGTCGTCATAAGCCGTACTTATTGGGAAGGGGTTTTTAAAGACAGGGAGAATCATCTCCGGCAAACGCTCGACGGCTTCCCAAGGCCCGTCAAAGCCGGCGGTCCCTGGTGGGATAAAGTAAGTAAGCGCGTTTGGCGTCTCTTTAAAAAATTCCAGAACGGGGTCGTGACGGGCTTCATCGGCGATATCATCGGTTATCTCCACAAGCCCGCCCAGAAAGCGGTCTATGCCAAAATATCCGATACCTTAAGAGGATGCTATTTGAGGACCGGACAAACCGAAGGCAAGATCCCGCTCACTTTCGTAGCCCACAGTCTCGGCACCGTCATCACTTCCGACTACATCTATGAGCAGAATAACCCCCAAAGCGACACTTCGGGCCCCAAGATCATGAAAGAGCATTTTATCCTGCAGAATTTGTTCACGGTCGGCTCCCCGCTGTCTTTATTCTCCCTCCGCTTTGGCGGTCCGGAAATGTTCATAACGCCCGTCTCTGTCGAAACATCCGAAGGCCGCTGGATCAACGTCTTCGACGAAGATGATCCGGTGGGTATGCCTCTTAAAGTATTGAACGACGCCTACGACAAAGTCGTCCATAAAGACGTGCTAGTCAATTCCGGGGTTTACGGCATCTCTCACACAAATTATTTTAAGCGAAGCTCTAAGGTCCTAGACATCCTCTGCCAAAAGCTCGCCATTGACTGGATCGCTTTAAATCAAAAGCTTCCCCAAGAAAAACTTGATAAGCTCTACGAGGAATATGACAGAACCCTCGGAGTTTTAAATTGAAACTCACCAAGCTCAGCGAACTCATCGGGAGCGGCGAAGAGACCAAAGGCCGCTGGGAGATCACCCCGGACCACGAGATCCAATATAAAAAAATAGGCAAGGATGAAGAGATAAAAGTCCGCGGCTCTTTGGTCGCCGCCGAACCCGATGCCCTAGTCATCGGCGTCACCAAACGCCAGACCGATCAAACCGTCGTGACAAGTATCTACAAGCTCGCCGGCGCTTGGCGGCTGGATCCCAGGAATAGGATCGTTTTTGAAGTAGAACGCGAAGACGGCAAAAAAGACACCCTAACTTTCAAAGGCGCCTGGCACGTCGGTAAATCCAACCAGCTCATCTATACCTATGAGCAAACCGATCTTAAAAGAAAACGCACCCCACTCCGTAAGATCACCCGCGAACTCGTCTTCACCGGATTCTGGGACATCTCCGAAGAAAACCGCCTTACCTATTGGCTGGGTGCTGACTCCGACTCCGCTTTCAGGTTTCGCGGGGCATTTCAAACCAAAAGCGTTCTCGCCAAAAAAGGCGAGATAAGATATCAAGTCGGCGTCGAGGTCGTCGGTAAGCACAAAATCCAGACCATAGCTCTATTTGGTAAATGGAAGGTTTCCCGAAACCTGGACCTTTCATTTGAAATTGAAACCGCCGACGGCAGGAAGCGAAGCATTAACTTCGGCGGCGAATACGCCATAAATAGCGACACCCGCATCGCGGTAAATCTTAAAAATCAGAAGGGTGAACCATTAGGGATCGAAGTTATCCTGACCAAGGACATTTTCGGCAAAGACGGCCAAGCGTTCATGAGACTCCAAAGATCGCTTGAAGAATCACGGGTAGAAGCGGGGATGAGGATCAAATGGTGATGAAAAAGGTAGTAGTAATTTTAGCGATCTCGCTTTTTTATTCAGTCAATCTTTTTGCCGCTCAAACCGACACCGAATACCTCCCCGCTCAAAAGTATTTCGAAGTAACCTTAAACGAAATCAACTCCGCCAAGACCTCAATCACCATGGCCATGTACCTCGTCTCCGTCTTACCCGACCAACCCGACTCCCAACCCACTCAATTGATCAATGCCCTCATAAAAGCCAAAGACAGGGGAATAAAAGTTAAAGTCATTTTAGATCAGAATCTAGCTTTCGACTCCACCGAAGAAGCCTTCTCAAATAACAAAAACCAAGAAGCCTACGAGCTCTTAACTAAGAACAATGTCCCAGTCTTCTACGACACCCCAGAGACCTACACCCACTCTAAAGTCATTGTAATAGACCAAGAAACCGTCATCCTAGGCTCCACCAATTGGTCCAAATCCGCCCTCACCCGAAACAACGAATCCAACGCCCTCATAAGATCAAAAGACTTCGCCAGAAGTCTCTTAAATGACCTAAACAAAATCACTCTCCAAGAAAACATCCCGGCTATATTGACCCCATCCGTCTCCATCTCCAAAGAAATCATCTCCAATAAGAAGATCCTTTCCGAAATGGCCTCCCAATCAGACGAACGAGCCTTCGACACCTATCTTTATCTCTTAAAAGAATACGACGGCAACAAGGATCAAACCCTCACCCTTGACTTCGACAACCTCGCAAAGAGCCTAAACATACACTCCATGTCCAAAGAAGACTACCGAAGACAGATCAATAAAGTCCTTGATAAACTAAAAGCCAAATACAAACTCATCAAATTCAAACAACCGGATCGTAACCAAAATGCTGAAATAACACTTAATCTCGATCCCCTAGCCGACAAGCTAAACATCCCCTCAGACTACTGGCGTAACAGGTGGAACCAAACCCTAAGCTTCCCCTCCAAAGTCATGTACCTCATCAATCTGTCCTATACTCAAAAATCTCCTCAAGGAAGCTTCTCCATCTCAAGAGAAAACCTCTCAAAAAACCACGGCCTCTCTGAATCCTTCATCTCCCAAGGTAACCAAGAACTCAGAAAACTAAACCTCCTAGACATCAAATACTCCGAACTCGAAGACCAAAGCTTTAACTTAAGAAAACCCAGCATCTACACCCTCCAAGACCTCTACAACCCCAAAGATCTAAAGAAAGAATTAAAGAGTCTCGAACAAACCCACGGCAAAGAAAAACTCCACCGAGCCGTCAAAACGGCGAGCCTAGTCTTCGAAGAGAACAACCCCAAAACCATCCAAGTCCTAATCGACCTAGAAAACCAATATGGTCAAGAAACCATCCAAGAAGCGGCTAGTAAGATCTCCCAGAAAAACGTAGATAATCCTAAACGCTCCGCCGGCTACCTCATTAACACCATTAAATCCATGGGAAATCAAAAGCAGTAAACAAACCTGGCGTGCCTCTGGCCACGCCAGAGCCTGACCGCAAAGCGGACAGAAGATCTGCTCCAAGATCGCACGACCTGCACTAGCATTTTTTATGTTTGTCCTTATTCTTTGTCTTGAGGCTGTAAAATCACCCGCCTGCCGAACGGACGGGGTAGGCTCCTAGGAGGAAAAGCGTGGAAAAAATAATGAAAGTCCCAAACCGACCCAGGAACCGAGGACACTGCAAAAGCAAAGAGCACTATAAAAAGACTGACGTGACTACGTCAGTCTTCCTCTATCAACTTGCTCTTTGCGACTGCAGAGAATATAGAACGCATCAATCCGAGGTTCTGCGGCGGAACATAAAGAACCCTCCCTAGAGTTTTTCCTCCGCCGCAGATGACGTGCGCGGGAGGGGGTGTCGGTCGCTCCGGAGCTTCCTGTGCCGACAGCTTTTTGTCGGCATTCCACATCATATAAAAAGCTCCGCAGCGAAAGATCGAAGATCTTAGACACCCCCTCGTCGGAATATAATTCGGGGGGTGGGGGCCGCGCACATAAAGGACATACTTCATGTCTCCTCTAATTACTAAGCTTTATCCGTACTTGTCACCCCCCTGTACTAAAAGAACGACCCCAAGACCAAACCCCGACTTAAGTCCGCCGCTGTCCTAAGCGGCGGTGGCCCGACCCAGGGCCAGAGATGAGGGCGCGGCCTAGCGCCCGGAGGAGCGGAGCCTCGGCCCCAGCCGAGGCGGAGCGGGGCACAAGAAGCCCCATATCCGAAGTTCGAGATGCCGGGTTTTTGTTGGGGCCGCGAAGCGGCAAGTTAGATTTGGTTCGTTGGTCTTTGGTTCGACTTAAAGAACCTGAAAAATATTTGTTTATTTAAAAATTCCACCGTGCTAGAAAATTATAGATAATTGCATACCGAGGGGAAGCGGTACGAAGCTCTTTTTTAAAACATACGGCTTCGATCCAGAAGATTATGTGGTAGGATGACATTAAAAGTTGGAGAAAAATCTGTCCGAGTTTGAACAGGACAGGTTAAGGTCACCAATTTTACGTTCGAACCAGTGCTACAAGCGGGGGCGTCGGGGTTCACGGCGCCCTCGCGTGCCCCACGTGCCGCCCCGCCAAGCCGATTAGACAGCTCTTTTTCCAGCCTTATTTTTGTTCTATCCTCAATGATTATAGACAGTTCCAATGAGTCCCTTTTGAAGATAATTCTCTCGACGGTTTTTTTGGTGACCAATGCTTTTTCAAGTGGAATTATTCTGTATCCGGTTTGAAGAAAATATTTACTTTTAGCAGTACGAATGTTCGTCAGGGATTTTTTTTATTTTTTGAAGCTCTTCAAATCTATTGTGTCTCCACCATCGAATAACTTTGAACGATCCCGGATTTATCAAAATTTATTGCAAGTGAAATTACCTGGCTTGGTGGCACGTAACCACCACCTAAGGCGTAAAGAGCTAAATTCTTCATAAAAGGACGATCGTCCATCACAACCTTTGAATATGCCCAGGTTTCATATGGCATTGATTTAGACAAATCAATTTTAACGCCGCCGTAAGCTTTGGTGTCAATTTCAGGCATTGCGTATGTCATAATCGTCTTTGAAGACGGTTGGCCTAATAATTTTATAATCTCTTCTTTTGTTGTCTTTCCTTTTTCGATTGTTGCCACGGAGTCATTGGATAAATTCTTTGTTCCGTAGGTAGTCGCGCATCCTGTGACAAAAATTAAAGTAATTAAGATCAGGATATAATTTTTAATTTTAATTTCCTCCAGTGTATCGCTTCTACGACGTGCCTATGTAGACCTTATACTTTTTGGAATTAAATATCATCGGTGTGTACGTTAGATTCTGAGAGTCTGGCATGAGCGTGAATAGAGAAGAGATTTTTGACTGGATATATAGAATCGTACCGTGAAACCTCTCTTTAAACCAGTAATATCGATCCCGACAATAAAACGTATGCCTATGATTCGATAGCCTTAATGAGCCTCGATAGGGAGAGGCCGAGAGCGCGGGCGATTTTGGAAGCTACGACTAGAGTAATATTGACTTTGCTGCGCTCTATGAGAGACACGTAGGTCCGGTCAATGTCTGCTTTTTCAGCCAGCACTTCCTGCGATAAGCCGATCTGCTTTCGCCTCTGACGTATGGCCCGCGCGACTTTTTTCTTGATGTGTTCCATGGGATTATTGTTGCAAGTTGATGATTATTTATCTACAGAATATACTCTTCATTCTCATTTACAAACCTGTAATAAGATGATAGATTAATGATGAATATATTCTACATACGATTACCCTGAGAGTGCCCATGCGATTGGCTTGTCTATCTGCTAAGTTAGTTCTTTCAGTCATAGGTTTATTGCTTGAAACAGCGCTCTCGATCATCAAGAAACTTATCAACACCTTAGAAAGGGACTCCCTATGAAAAAGTGTGCGATATATACTCGCGTGTCCACCTCGATGCAAGCGGAGCTCGAATATAGCTCCTGCGACGCACAAAAAGATAGGACCCTGTCTTTTATCAAAAGTCAGGAAGGCCATGAATTCTTCAAGGAGTACTCGGATCCTGGGTTCTCCGGAGGAAGCCTAGATAGACCCGCCTTACAGGAGTTATTAAGGGATATCAAAGAGAAAAAGATTGATGAGGTTCTAACGTATAAGATTGACAGACTCACCCGCTCTTCAAAAGACTTCTACGCTTTAATTGAATACTTTGAGAAGTACGAAGTGGCTTATGTGTCCGTCACAGAAAGATTTGATACTTCCAGCCCTTCCGGAAGACTGCTTAGAAATATCATGCTAACCTTCGCCCAATTTGAAAGAGAAATGGCTTCCGAAAGAGTAAAAGACAAGCTCGAACAGCAAGTGAAAAAAGGCATATGGTGTGGGGGCCTTCCTCCGATCGGTTATAAGAAAGTAAATAAAAGAATTGTTGTGGATAATAAAAAAGCGGCGCAGGTAAAAGCGCTATTTGAAAGATTCGTTGAGACCGGACGTTTTACGGATGTCATGAGGCTTGTCACTCAAAATGATATTCGTAACCCAAAGCATAACAATCTCCTGACTGCCCATTGTTTATATTATCTCCTAAGAAATCCGATCTATATCGGCCAAATAAGGTGGAAAGACAAATTCTATGAAGGGATCCATGAGCCGATAATATCAAAGGAATTGTTCCTGGAGGCTCAAGGACTGACGAAAGAGAAGATCGTGAAAAAACGCCTTTATAAAGAATTCCTTCTCACCAGTCTCGTGAAATGCTCAGACTGCAAATCAGGCATGACCAATGTCTTCACGAATAAAAAGAAAAGACGTTACTATTACTACAAGTGTCATAAGGTCATACGGCAAGGCAAAAGTGCCTGCTCAATAAAGGAGGTGAATGCGGAAAAACTTGAAGCTTTTATCGCCGAAAACTTAGAAAGAATTTCAAAAGATAAAAACTACGTTGAATCCTTGGTATTTAAAATGCTCCGTAATTTGCCCCCCTCTTCGGGACTCGAACTCTCGACAGAGTCCGAAAAAATGTACTCGGAAAAGATCCTGCATGTGCTTCAGAGGTACGTTTCTGACTACAAAAATGCGACTCAGGTTGAAAAAGTATTGGTCACCAAAAAAACCGTCGAAAGAATTATCTTCAAAAGGGACTCATTGGAACTGTCTATAATCATTGAGGATAGAACAAAAATAAGGCTGGAAAAAGAGCTGTCTAATCGGCTTGGCGGGGCGGCACGTGGGG
>Ga0209515_10001112_pt1 | contig 46461 bp, 43 predicted proteins | sample Subgroupgradi54m_FD_187454 | JGI IMG/M metagenome (GOLD analysis project Ga0209515, IMG submission 187454) | Subsurface groundwater microbial communities from S. Glens Falls, New York, USA - GMW60B uncontaminated upgradient, 5.4 m (SPAdes)... ... | reverse complement strand
TCGCTCACCGTGACGCTGCTCGACGACGAGATGAAGACGCTGTGGGACGCGCCGGTGCACACCCCCGCCCTGCGCTGGTGAGCCGATCATGCGGCGCCGTTCGCTACTCCTGAGCCTGCCGGCAGCCTCACTCCTGTCATCGCTGATGCTGCCGGGCAGCGCACAAGCGCGGGCCAGCGCCTTGCCGCCGATCCGGCTCGGCCAATCGGCCCCGGTCACCGGGCCGCTGGCCCGGGTCGGCATCGCAGTGCGCGACGCGGCGCTCGCGGTGTTTGCCGAGGTCAATGCCCAGGGCGGCATCGGCGGGCGCGATATCCAGCTGGTGACGCTCGACGACGAGGACCGCCCCGAACGCACCGCAGTCAACGTCAAGCTGCTGGCGTCGCAGCACCAGGTCGTGGGGCTGTTCGCCTTCGTCGGCGCCGGGGCGCACCGCGCCGGCGCCCGGGGCGCGGCCGAAGAGGGTCTGCCCTACATCGCCGCCTTCAGCGGTTCGCAGGAGCTGCGCTCGGGCGCGCTGCCGTGGATCTACAACCTGCGCGCCGGTCACGTCGAAGAGATCGAGTACATCGCCCGCCACACGCGCCAGATCGGCATCCGGCGCGTCTCGCTGGTGTCCGAATACAACTCACAGGGCTGGGAGCTGCGCGATGCGTTGATCTCGTCGTTCGAAGCGCGCGGCGACACCGTCGCCTCGATCAGCAGCGTCGACCACGAAGGCAGCAAGTACAGCCTGCCCGGCGCAGTCTCGTCGGTGCTCGCCGGCGAGCCGCAGGCGATCCTGCTCGGCGCCGACTACGTGGCCAGTGCGCGCTTTGTCGAGGCAGTGCGCCAAGCCGGCTTCACCGGCCTGTTCTACACTCTATCGACCGTCGGCGGCACTGCGCTGATGGACATGCTGGGGTCCCAGGCGGCGGGCCTTTCGGTGACGCAGGTGGCGCCGTTCCCCTGGACCTCGTCGTCAGCGGTCGGCCGCCACTTCCAGGCCTTCTGCGCACGCCACAAGATCGAGGCCTCGTTCGCCAGCATGGAAGCCTACCTGGCTGCCAGCTTGCTCGTCGACGCGCTGCGCCGCACCCGCGAGGTGACGCCGGCCAAGCTTTCTGAAGCGCTCGACAGCCTGCCCCCGCGCGACTTCGGCGGCTTCGTCGGGGCGTTCTACGGCAAGTCGCGCCGTGCCCCCGCGCAGGTCGACCTCACGGTATTTTCGAAGGCCGGGAAGTTCCTCAAATGAGTGCCGCGAAGCTGGTCATCGGCAACTGGAAGATGAACGGCTCGATCGCCCAGGTGCGCGCGTTCGCCGACCTGGCCGGGCGTGACTGGCCGGGCTGTGAAGCGGCGCTGTGTGTGCCGCATCCACTCTTGCCCGCGGCGCAGGCGGCGTTCGGCGCCACGCCGCTGCGCTGGGGCGCGCAGGACTGCTCGGCCGAGAACGACGGAGCCTTCACGGGCGAGGTGTCGGCGCGGATGCTGCGCGAGTTGGGCGCGCGGTTCGTGATCGTCGGCCACTCGGAACGCCGCGCCGCCCACGGGGAAACAGACGGCCAGATCGTCGACAAGGCGCAGCGCGCGCTGGCGCGGGGGATCACCCCCATCGTCTGCGTCGGCGAGAAAGCCGAGGAGCGCGACGGCGAGCAGACGGCGACGGTGCTCAGGCGCCAGTTGCTCCAGCTGGTGCGCGCGCTCGGGCGCGACCTGGCGTCCATCGTCATCGCCTACGAGCCGGTCTGGGCCATCGGCAGCGGCGATGCGGCGACCCCCGGCATCATCGATCACACCCACGGCTTCATCGCCGACACGCTGACCTTTCAGGGCGGCTTGGCTCCGAGCGCGGTGCGCATCCTCTACGGCGGCAGCGTCAACCCGCGCAACGCCGGCGCGATCCTGTCGCGCAAGTGCGTGGCAGGTGTGCTGGTGGGCGGCGCATCGCTGGTGCCGGCCGACTTCATGGAGATCTGCAAGGCCGCGGCACGCTGCTCGACACCCGCCACCAGCGAGGTGACCTGACTGCTCGGTGCACAACAGCATCGTGTTCGACGCCGGCGCGGTTGCCTGCAGCGAAAGCGAGTCGGGTAAACGCTGAGGGCGGCGCGTCGCCTTGTCTTCGCGAGCCTTGCGACTACTCTTGAGACTGCGGGTCGCCGGCCCGTCTTGTCAGGAGGCTTAGCACCATGGCTACCTACGTCGTTCTCAGCACCTTCACCGAACAAGGCATTCGATCGGTCAAACAAACCACCAAGCGCGCCGACGCCGCGCGGGCTGCCGCCAAGGAAGTCGGCGTCAACATGCGTGAAGTCCTCTGGACCCAGGGCCAGTACGACATCGTGTCGATCATCGAAGCGCCCGACGAAACCGCGGTGGCGGCGTTCGGGCTGAGCCTGGCGGGTGCGGGCAACGTGCGTTCGCAAACGCTGCGGGCCTTCACCAGGGACGAGATGGAAAAGATCCTCTCCAAGGTGGCCTGATCGTTGCGGCGCGCCGCTATCCGTTGCGCGCCACCCATTCGATGAACGCACCGAGCGCGGGCGTGGCACGCGCGGCGTCGGCGTGGTTGGCCAGCGCCGCCACGGCGTAGACCTTGCCGCTTCTTGCACGCACATAACCGGCCAGCGCTCGCGCGTCGTGCAGCGTGCCGGTCTTCAGGTAGGCGTGCCCGGTCGCCGAGCCGGCCTGCATGCGGTGCGTGAGCGTGCCGTCGACGCCGGCGATCGGCAGCGAGTCGACGAAGGCCTGCGCGCCGGGCCTGCGCCAGGCGTTTTGCAGCAGTTGCACCAGCGAGCGCGGCGTGCCGTGCTCGGCGCGCGATTGGCCCGAGCCTGTGTCGACCCGCAGGTCGGCATCGGCCACGCCCTGGCCGCGCAGCCATTCGCGCACGCGCTGCTGCGCCGGGACCAAGCCCCGCCCGGAACCGAGCGACAGCATCAGCTGGCGCGCCGCGACGTTGTTGCTGGTCTTGTTGATCTCGCGCACCAGCTCGGCCAGCGGCGTCGAGATCTCGCTCGCCCAGGCCCGCGGCGGCTCGGCGGCTTGCGCGGGACGCGCCGTGCGCTGCGTTTCGACCACGCCGCGGCGCAGCGTTCCGCCGGCTTGCGACCACCACATCGCGACCAGCCGCGGCGTCGAGATCGAGAGCAGCGGCGCCGAGGGTGTCGCGGCGACCAGTGCAGGCACCACCAGCCGCGCCGACGCCGGTGGCTGCACGTAGGCGATCTCCTGCCGGCCGCAGCGCGTGTCCCAGCGCCCGCGCACCCACAGCTGCGCCGGTCCGCCGCCGCTCTCGGCGGCGCTGCGCCAGCGCGCCCAGGCAGCGCATTCGCCGCCCATCAGCACGTCGTTGACGACGACGACTCCAAGCGGCTGCGGCTGCGGCTGCAGCGTGACGGCGGCCTTGGCGCCGCTGGTCGGCCCGACGGCGACGACCAGCGCGCCGCGGTTGTAGCTGCGCGCCTCGGGCGTTGCGCCCGGCGCCGACTCTTCGGCCAGCGTCGCGGCCTGCGCCGGGTCCTGGTCGGGCAGCAGGGTCAGGTGCTGCAGCACGATGCGGCCCGCCACATGGCGCAAGCCTTGCTCGTGCATCGCCTTGAACCAGTCGCGCATCTGGCCCGGCGTGAGGCCGGCGTCGCCGCCGACGATCACCAGGTCGCCGGCGAGCCGGCCGTTGACCACCGGCGCGCTCGCAAGGGCCTGGCTGCGCCAGCGGTGAGCGGGGCCGAGCAGGTCCAGTGCAGACAGCGTGGTGACGAGCTTGGCGGTCGATGCGAGCATGAAGTGCCGCTCGGAATTCAGTGCCGCAAGCGCTTCCGCGCCGCCGTCGACCGGGCGGGCGTAGAGGCCGAAGCTGTCGATCGGCAGGCCGCTGCTGCGCAAAGCAGCAGCCAGCGGCGGCGGCAAGGGCTCGGCGGTGCAGGCTTGGGCGGTCCACAGGCAGGCTGCGGCGCACAACGTGAGGCTGAGTGGGTGATGGGCGCGCACGGCGTGGGGCGAGCAAACGCCGTGCCGCTGCGCCGCCGCAGTGCGGTCATCCCGGCGAACGCCGGGATCCACTGCCGCTTTACAGCGCTTCTGCACAGAGTGGATCCCGGCGTGCGCCTGGTGTGCGCCGGGATGACACGTGGCTCTCAGGCTGCGGCGAGCGCCTGACGCAACCCCTCCGACGCCCGGATCGCCCCGACCTCGATGCCGTTCCAGTTGTGCAGTGTCACGTCGCTCAGGCTGCGCATGAACACCGCGTCATCGTCGTTCAACGGCAGCAAGGCCTCGATCACTGCTGCCATCGCGACTTCGGCCGCGCGTGCGTTGTTGCCGTCGTCGACCTTGATCGCGACACCCACGCCGCGTTGCGGAAACCCGGCGCAATAAACCCCTTCGGCGCCGACCTTGCAGAACACCCGTTCGCCCAGGCGCTGCATCACCCGGGTGTCGAAGCGGCCGCTGCCGCCGATCATGAGCGGCGCCGCGGCGACCGCGGCGCGCAGACGCTTGGCGGCCCGCTGGTGGCCTTCGCGCAGACCGACGCCGCTGCCGAGCCGCGCAAACGCGTGCGCCAGGTGGCGCAGCGGAATCGCGAAGGTGGGAATGGAGCAGCCGTCGGTGGCTTGCGGCGCACTCGCCATGTCGAAGCCGGTCGTCGCCTGCAAGGCCTCGGTCACTTCGCGCATCACCGCGTGGCCGGGCCCGACGTAGCCCTTGACAAACTCGCGCAGGCCCTGCGCATCGTCGTTCCAGCCACGCAGCGCGCAGGCCGGGCAGATGAAGCCGGCGTGTTTGCCCGAGCAGTTGTTGTGGAGCGCGTTCGGCGCCTCGCCGCGTTCGGCCATCGCGCGTGCCACCGACTCGACGCGCGACCAGTGGCTGCCGCATTCGAGCACCGACACGTCGACCCCGGCCTTGGCGAGCATGCTGGCGGCGATGCGCACATGCTCGGGCTCGCCGCTGTGCGACGCGCAGGCGAGCGCGAGCTCGTTGTCGTCGAGCTGCAGCCGGTCGGCGGCGTCGCTTTCGACCAGCGGCAAGGCCTGCAACATCTTGACCGCCGAGCGCGGGAAGATCGGGCGGGCGATGTCGCCGATGGACAGCACTGTCTTGCCGTCCGCATCGACGAGCGCCAGCGCGCCGGCGTGGCTCGATTCGAGCGTGTCACCGCGCATCACGTCCACCAGCGTCGGGTTCATGGCGCGACTTTAGCCGGCGCAGCGGCGGGCACAATCGCGGCTTCGCATGTCCCTGTTCGCGCTCTGCCTCGTCCTCGCCGCCGCGCTGTGCCACGCCAGCTGGAACCTGATCGCCAAGAGGGCGGGCGGAGGCAATCACTTCGTGCTGATCGGCTCGCTGCTGGTGAGCACGCTGTGGCTGCCGGTGGTCGCCTGGGTGGGCGTCGGCGTGGTGGCCGATTGGGGCGTCGTCGAGTGGGCGGTGCTGGCCGCCAGCGCGGTCGTGCACGTGTTTTACTTCCGGGCCTTGCTGCACGGCTACCAGGTGGCCGACCTCACGGTGGTCTATCCGGTCGCACGCGGCAGTGGGCCGCTGCTGAGCTCACTCGGCGCGGTGCTGCTGCTGGGCGAGTCGCTGTCGCTCGTCAGCGGGGCAGGTGCGCTGGCGGTGGTGTTCGGCGTGTTCCTGATTGCCGGCGGGCCGGCGCTGTGGCGCCAGGCGCACGACCCGGCGCGGCGCGCTCAGGTGCGGCGCGGCGTGGCATGGGGCCTCGTGACCGGTAGCTTCATCGCCGGCTACACGGTGATCGACGGTTATGCGGTGAAGGTGTTGCTGCTCTCGCCGATCCTCGTCGACTACTTCGCGAACCTGTTGCGCGTGCCGGTGATGCTGCCGTTTGCGCTGCGTGACCGGGCCGGTTTCGTGCGCGCCTGGCAGACCCAATGGCGCGCGGCGCTCGCGATCGCGACGCTCGGGCCGGTGAGCTACGTGATGGTGCTGTACGCGGTGCGGATGGCGCCACTCAGCCATGTCGCACCGGCGCGCGAGGTGTCGATGCTCTTTGCTGCGCTGTTCGGCGGGACGCTGCTGGGGGAGGGCGATCGGGGGTTGCGGGTTCTGGGGGCACTGTGCATCGCCGGCGGCGTGGTCGGACTGGCGCTTGGATGAATTGTTCCCTCTCCCCCTGGGAGAGGGTCAGGGTGAGGGCGACGGCGATGGACTCCGGCCCTCACCCCAGCCCTCTCCCAGGGGGAGAGGGGGCAAGTCACGCGCCTCGAACGAACACGCGCAAGTCCGCCGCCATCCGCGCCAGCGACGGCTGGTGGATGTACATCATGTGGCCCGCCTCGAAGTAGCTGACCGTGACGTTCTTCTGCAGCGTATCGCGCAGCCCCAGGTGGCTCAGCGTGTAGTCGCCGGCCGCGTGCGGCGTTCCCAGGTCGAAGTAGCCGCTCGCCACATAGACCCGCATGTGCGGATTCGAATGCATCGCGCGGCGCAGGCTGGCGCCGACATTGACGTACTTGTTGGCGAAATCCTTCCAGGCCCACTTGTCCCAGATCGGCGCATGCACGACGTAGGGCGCGTCGCTGTCGTACTTCAGCGTCTCCTTCAACAGGCGGTTGATGCCGGTCGCGTAGGCGCCGACCAGGTTGCTCATCGCGGCGTCGGTCTCGGGCTTCTCGCCGACATCGTCGCGGTCCTGCCCGAGAAAGCGTGTGTCGAGCCGCCCGACGGTCTGGCCGCGATGGCGCAGCAGCTCCTTGAAGTAGCGGAACTCGCCCGGCCGCAGGTCGCTGCGCAGCACGTATTCGGTGGACAGGCCCGAGAAGCGCGCGACCTGCGCCGCCACGTCGGCGCGGGTAGCCGCGTCGATGCGTGAGCCCTGCATCAGCGCCACCGTGTAGTCCGACAGCGCATACGCCTCGGCCTGCGCGATGACCTCGCGCAGCGTGAGCTTCTGCAGCTCGGGCACCAGCGCCTGGTGGTACCACGCGGTGGCTGCGTAGGTCGGCAGGAACAGCGCGTAGGGCAGCTCATTGCCATGGTCGAAGCACAGCGTCTGCAGGTCGATCGCCAGCGACACCAGCATCACGCCGTTGAGGAAGACGTCGTGTTTGTCCTGCAGGTGCAGCGACAGCCCGGCGGCGCGCGTGGTGCCGTAGCTTTCGCCGATCAGGTACTTGGGCGAGTCCCAGCGCCCGAAGCGTGTCAGGTACAGGCGGATGAACTCGCCGACCGCATCGAGGTCGCGCTGGTACTCGTGGAACTCGGCCACCTTCTCGCCTTCGGCCATGCGCGAATGACCGGTGCCGACGGGGTCGATGAAGACCAGGTCGCTGTCGGTCAGCAGCGTGTGTTCGTTGTCGACCAGCGCATACGGCGGCGCCGTCGCGTTGCCCATCTCGTCGGTGGCGACCCGCTGCGGCCCGAGGATTCCGAGGTGCAGCCAGACGCTGCTCGAGCCCGGTCCGCCGTTGAAGCTGAACGTGATGGGGCGTGGCGCGGAACCCTCGTCGAGCTTGAGCGTGTAGGCGATGAAGAACAGCGCGGCGCGTGGCTTGTCGGCGCTGCGCTCGCCGTCCTTGGTGCCTTCGTCTTCGCGCAGCACCAGCGTGCCGCAGGTCACGCTGTAGGCGAGCGTGTGCGCCCCGAGCTTGCGCTGGTGCTCGGTCGTGACCAGGCGTTCCTGCAAGGGTGCCGGCGGCGGGGTGGGCGGGGTGCTCGTGGCGTCGGCCATCTGGGTTCTCGGTAGAGTCGGAGCCCGCACTGTAGCCCTGCCCATGACCCCCGCCGCCCCGGACTTCCACGCTGTCGCCGGCATCGACTTTCACGAGCCGGCCGACCCGCCGCAAGCCGATCACCGTGGCGCTCGGGCAACTGAGCGGCGCGGCGCTGCGATTGACCCGCATCGACGCGCATTCGAGCTTCGACGGCCTGGCCGAATGGCTGCGCACGCCGGGGCCGTGGGTGGCTGCATTCGACATGCCGTTCGGCCTGCCGCGCGAGCTGGTGACGGCGCTTGGCTGGCCGAGCGAATGGCTGCCGCTGATGCGCCACTACGGCGCGCTCAGCCGCGCCGAGATTCGTGCGCACTTCGCTGCGTTCTGCGCCGCGCGGCCGGCCGGCGGCAAGTTCGCGCACCGGGCGTGTGACGGTCCCGCCGGGTCGTCGCCGTCGATGAAGTGGGTCAATCCGCCGGTGGCCTACATGCTGCACGCGGGTGTTCCCTTGCTGATCGACGCTGGGCTGCATCTGCCGGCGCTGCACGACGGCGACCGGCAACGGGTTGCGCTCGAGGCCTCCCCCGGGCTGCTGGCGCGCGAGGTGCTTGGGAGCCGCTCGTACAAGAGCGATGCCAAGGCGCGCCAGACGCCCGAGCGTTTGATCGCACGCAAGGATCTGGTCGAAGCGCTGGAGCAGGGTCGAACGCGATTGGCACTGCGACTGCGCGTGACCCATTCGCAGCGCGACGATCTGGTCGCCGACGCGTCGGGCGACCGGCTCGACGCGGTGCTGTGCATGCTGCAGGCGGCCTGGGCTTGCGCTCGGCCGGGCTATGGATTGCCGGTGGAGGTCGATCCGCTCGAGGGGTGGATCACCAGCGCGATGTAGTGCGGTCTCGTCATCCCGACTTTCGTCGGGATGACTAACTTCAAACGTTTCTGTATTGACAGAAATATCAGTCAAGCCTAGAGTTCAGCCATGGACCTCTCGACTACCCTCTCGCGCTTCGTCCTGCACTGGGGCGAAATGGGCACCCGCTGGGGCGTCAACCGCACTGTTGCGCAGATCCATGCGCTGCTCTACATCAGCGGCCGCCCGATGCACGCCGAAGAAATCGCCGACACGCTGAACGTCGCGCGTTCCAACGTCAGCAACAGCATCCGCGAGCTGCAGGGCTGGGAGCTCGTCAAGCTGGTCCACCTGCCGGGCGACCGGCGCGATCATTTCGCCACCTCGACCCATGTTTGGGAACTGCTGCGCACCATCGTGCGCGAGCGCCAGCGGCGCGAGGTGGCGCCCACCATCGAGATGCTGCGCGAGCTGCTGGCCGACCCGGCGCTCAGCAAGGACCCGGCCGAGGCCAAGCTGCGGATGCGCGAAACGCTCGAGCTGCTGGAGACGCTGACGGCGTGGAGCGATGAAATGCTCAAGCTCGACACCGACACCTTGACCAAGGTGCTCAAGCTCGGCGCGAAGATCAAGAAGCTGATCGGCAGCGACGCCGGCGCGGCCAAGCTCGGCAAGGGGTCGGAGCTGACGCCGGCCCATCTGCTCGGCCCCTGATCGCTCGAAATTTTATTGCGAATTGATTTCTCTAAAATCAGAAATTGCAGGAAGAATCAGATGAGCAAGATCTATCCGCTGACCCTCTTCTACGACGCCACCTGCCCGGTCTGCGCGCTCGAGATGGACCACCTGCGCGCGCGCAATCACGCCGCAAAGCTCGTCTTCGTCGACATCTCGGCGCCCGGCTTCGACGCCGTTCCCGACGGCGTGACGCTGGTCCAGATGGACGCCGAGATCCACGCGCTGTGCGCCGACGGGTCGCTGCTGCGCGGGGTCGAAGTGCTGCGCCTGGCCTACGCCGCGGTCGGCCTCGGCTGGGTGCTGGGGCCCACCGGTTGGGCGCCGCTGCGGCCTTTGTTCGACCGCGGCTACCGCCTCTTCGCCCGCCATCGCCGGCGCATCTCGGGCGCGGCCGCGCCGCTGATCGATGCGATCCGCGCCGCACGCGCGCGCCGGGTCGCCGAGCGCATGCGCGAATGCGCTGGCGGCGAATGTGTTTCACGGAGACCCTTATGAGAGTTCTCGTCTGCGGTTCCACCGGCTGCGTCGGCGCGGCGGTGGTGCATGCGCTGCGTTCGCGCGGCCACAAGGTGGTGGAGGGCGCGCGCAGCGCGGCCGACGCTCGCGCGGCGATGCATGTCGATTACATGCAGCCGCAGTCGCCTGCCGCATGGGCCGACAAGCTGCGTGGCGCGCAGATCGACGCGGTGGTCAACTGCGTCGGCATCCTGATGCCCTCGCGCGGCCAGAGCTTCGAGCGGGTTCACACCCAGGGGCCGATCGAGTTGTTCCGCGGTGCGGCGCTGGCCGGTGTGGCGCGCGTCGTGCAGGTGTCGGCGCTGGGTGTCGGTGACGACGCCGAGAGTGTCGCCACCCCCTACCTGCACAGCAAGCTGCTGGCCGACGAGGCGCTCGCCGCGCTGCCGCTGGCGTGGGCGGTGCTGCGGCCGTCGCTGATCTACGGTCCGCGCAGCCAGAGCGCGGCCTTGTTCGCGACGCTCGCGAGCCTGCCGCTCGTCAGCCTGCCCGGGCGCGGCGCGCAGCAGGTGCAGCCGATCCACGTCTACGAGCTCGCCGAGGCGATTGCGCGCCTGCTCGAAGGGCAGGGCGAACTGCACTCGGTGTTCGAGCTGGGTGGGCCGGTCGCGCTGAGCTACCGCGAGATGCTGGCGAGCTACCGCAGCGCACTCGAGCTCGGCGACGCGCTGTGGCTGCCCTTGCCGATGCCCTTGATGCGCTGCACGGCGTGGCTTGCCGAAGCGCTGCCGCAGAAGGTGTTCTGCCGCGACACGATCCGCATGCTCGAGCGTGGCAGCGTGCCCGCGGTCAATGCCGCCGCGGACTTGCTGGGCCGCGCGCCGAGCACGATGGCACATGGCCTCGCGGTCACGCCGCCCGAGCCGATGCTCGACCTGCGTGCGCGCCTGAGTCCTGCGTTGCTGCTGGGCTTGCGCGCGTCGCTGGCGTTCATGTGGCTTTACACCGCGCTGATCAGCGCACTGCTGCCTGAACACTCTGGCGTGCTTGCTTTGCTGGCGCGTTGCGGCTTCGAAGGCCGGGCCGGTGTGGCGGTGCTGGTGTTGTCGTGTTCGCTCAACGTGGTGCTCGGTGCACTGGCCTTGCTGCGACCGAGCCCGTGGGCGTTTGCGCTGCAGTTCGGCGCGGTGCTCGGCTACACGGTGGCGGCGGCGATCGCGATGCCCGAGCTGACGATCGACCACTGCGGGCCGCTGGTGAAGAACCTGCCGGTGCTGGGACTGGTGCTGTTGTTGTGGATGGCGCAGAAGACCACCCCTCACCCAAGCCCTCTCCCCCGGGTACGGGGGAGAGGGAGTTGGATTGCTCCCTCTCCCGCTCGCGCGAGAGGGTTGGGGGCGTAGCGGGGCTTTCGAGCCGCATGCGGCGAGCCCGCGCAGCGGTTCCGGCCTGCAAGCCGGAACGCGCACTGCAAGTGAGGGTGGCCGTACCCGCATTGCTGCTAAGGTGCTTCCCCCATGGAAGCCATGAACCTGTTGTTGCTGGCGGGCGGGGCGCTGGTGTTCGTCAGCCTGCTCGCCGGTGTGTTCTCGACCCGCTTCGGCCTCTCGTTCCTGCTCGTGTTCCTGGTCGCCGGCATGCTGGTCGGCGAGGACGGGCCGCTCGGCATCAAGTTCGACAGTCCGGTGCTTGCCGCCTGGGTCGGCAACGCGTCGCTCGCGATCATCCTGCTCGAAGGCGGCATCAGCACCCGCATGGCCACGTTTCGAATCGGTGCCAGGCCCGGCTTGCTGCTGGCGACCGTCGGCGTCGCGCTGACCGCGGCGGTCGTCGGCGCGGTCGCGATGTTTGCGATGGGCCTCGACTGGCGCCACGGCCTGCTGCTCGGCGCCATCGTCGGGTCGACCGATGCGGCGGCGGTGTTTTCGCTGCTGCGCCACCTCGGCCTGCGGCTGGTTGAACGGGTCTCGGCGACGCTCGAGCTCGAGTCGGGGCTGAACGACCCGATGGCGGTGTTCATGGTGCTCGCGCTGATCGCATCGATCAAACACGACGCCGGTGCCGGCGCGGTGCTGCTGCTGCTCGCCAAGCAGGCCGGCTTCGGCGCGGCGGTGGGCCTGGCCGGAGGCTGGGCCGTCGCGTGGCTGTTGCGCAAGCTGCCGCTGACGGCCGAACACGGCGGGCTGCTGTCGCTGCTGATCGTGTCCGGCGGCATGGCCTCGTTTGCGCTGGCCGGCATCGTCGAAGGCTCGGGCTTTCTCGCCGTCTACCTGTTCGGCCTGCGCGTGCGCGCGCTCGCTGAGGACGCGGCTCATTCGGCCTCGTCGGCGCTCGACGGCTTCGCCTGGGCGGCGCAGGCGACGATGTTCCTGCTGCTCGGCCTGCTGGTTACGCCGCACGACATGCTGCGCGGCTGGTGGCAGACGTTGGCGGTCGCGGCGGCGCTGATGTTCGTCGCGCGGCCGCTCGCGGTGTGGCTGTGCCTCGCGCCGCTGCGCTTTCCGTTCAGGCACAGCGTGTTCGTCGGCTGGGTCGGGCTGCGCGGCGCGGTGCCCATCGTGCTGGCGCTATTCCCGATGATCGAACAGGTGCCCGGCAGCGCGCGTTTCTTCGACGTCGCCTTCGCGGTGGTGCTGGCGTCGCTGCTGTTCCAGGGCACGACGCTCGCGTGGGCGGCGCAGCGCCTCGACGTGATCGAGCCGCCCGCCGATGCCGAGCCCGCCAAGCGTCCGGTGCAAGGCCGCATCACGCTCGACGGCGAACAGCCGCTCGCGGAGGTGTTCGAGTTCTTCAAGCTGCCGATGCCGCAGACCGCCGACACGACGCTCGGTGACTGGCTCGCGCACACACTCGCGCGCGGCAGCGCCGAAGGCGACGGCATGGACTGGCACGGCGCGCACTTTCGCGTCTCGAGCATGGTCGACGGCCGCATCGCGCGGGTCGGCGTCGCACTCGCGCCGAAGGAGCAGGCGCTTGAGCCCTAGGGCGCTGTCATCCCGGCGAACGCCGGGATCCACTCCATCAAGACGCGTTTCCCGTACGGTGGACCCCGACTTTCGTCGGGGTGACAGCCCTGCCGTCCAGACTTCTGGCCTGGCGGAAGCATGGTTCAGCGAGCGCGGCTGGCAGGCGTTCGAGTTCCAGCGCGAAGTCTGGGCCGCAATGGCCGACGGCCGCAGCGGCCTGTTGCATGCGACCACCGGTTCCGGCAAGACCTACGCGGTCTGGTTCGGCGCGCTGCTGCGTGCGCGCTCACTCGGCCTGCTCGATGCGTCACGCGCGACGCCACCGCTCGGTGTGTTGTGGATCACGCCGATGCGCGCGCTCGCCGCCGACACTTTGCGTGCGATCGAAGCGCCGCTGCAGCAGGTGGCGCCGCACTGGAGCACCGGGGCACGCAGCGGCGACACGCCGAGTGCCGAACGGGCCAAGCAGGACCGGCGTTTCCCGACCGCGCTCGTGACCACGCCCGAAAGCCTGAGCCTGATGCTGACGCGAGAGAAGGCGGCCGAAGAGCTCGCCGGCGTGCACACGGTGATCGTCGACGAATGGCATGAGCTGATGGGCAACAAGCGCGGCGTGCAGGTGCAGCTGGCGCTGGCGCGTTTGAAGCGATGGAACCCGCAACTCGTCGTGTGGGGCCTGAGCGCGACGCTAGGCAACCTCCAAGAGGCCATGAACGTATTGCTCCCTCTCCCCCCGGGAGAGGGCGGGGGTGAGGGCGGGGTCCTGGTCCAAGGCGCACTCGACAAATCCCTCATCATCGACACCCTCATCCCCCAAGACCCCGGCCACTTCTCCTGGGGCGGCCACCTCGGCCAGCAGATGCAGCTTCCGGTGGTCGAAGAGATCGAGCGTTCCAGCACCACGCTGGTCTTCGTCAACGTGCGCTCGCAGGCCGAGATCTGGTACCAGTTGCTGATCGAGCAACGCCCCGAGTGGGCCGGCCTCGTCGCGCTGCACCACGGCTCGCTCGACAAGGAGGTGCGCGAATGGGTCGAGCTCGGCTTGAAAGAAGGCCGGCTGAAGGCGGTCGTCGCAACGTCGTCGCTCGACCTGGGCGTCGACTTCCTGCCGGTTGAACGTGTGCTGCAGATCGGTTCCGCCAAAGGCATCGCGCGCCTCCTGCAGCGCGCCGGCCGCAGCGGCCACGCGCCGGGCCGGGCCAGCCGCATCACGCTGGTGCCGACCAACACGCTCGAGCTCATCGAAGCAGCCGCCGCACGCCGCGCCGCGCAGGCCGGCCGGATCGAAAAACGCGCGGCGCCGCACAAGCCGCTCGACGTGCTGGTGCAGCACCTGGTCAGTGTCGCGCTCGGCGGCGGTTTCGTCGCCGACGATCTGTACGACGAAGTGCGCTGCACCTGCGCCTACCGCGACCTGACGCGCGGCGAGTTCGACTGGGCGCTGGCCTTCGTCGAGAAGGGCGGTGCGAGCCTCACCGCCTACCCCGAGTACCACCGCGTGCAGCGCGTCGACGGTGTCTACCGCGTGCCCGACCGCGCGATCGCCCGGCGCCACAAGCTGCAGGTGGGCACCATCGTGTCCGACTCGGCGATGCAGGTGAAGTACCTGAGCGGCGGGCGCATCGGCACAGTCGAAGAAGGTTTCATCGGCCGGCTGCGCAAGGGCGATTGTTTCCTGTTCGCCGGCCGCATGCTCGAGTACGTGCGCACCCAGGACATGACGGCCTACGTCAAGCGTGCCGAGAAGAAGAAGGGCCTCGTCACCACCTGGGGCGGCAGCAAGATGCCCTTGTCGAGCGAGCTCGCCGACGCGGTGCAGGCGGTGATCGCCGCTGCCGCGCAAGGCGACTTCGACGGCCCCGAGCTGCAAGCCGCGCGGCCGATGCTCGAGATGCAGGCACGGCTGTCGAAGCTGCCGTTGCCCGGCAGCTTGCTGGTCGAGCGTTTCGAGTCGCGTGAGGGCCAGCATCTGTTCCTCTATCCGTTCGCCGGCCGCTACGTTCACATCGGCCTCGGCAGCCTGCTCGCGTGGCGGCTGGCGCGCGACGCGCCCAACACCTTCAGCATCTCGATCAACGACTACGGGCTCGAGCTGCTGAGTGCCGAGCCGGTCGAGCTGGCGCCGCTGCTCGACGCCAGCTTGTTCGACGAAGGCGATCTGCTGCACGACGTGCTCGCGAGCCTGAACTCGACCGAGCTCGCACGCCGGCGCTTCCGCGAGATCGCACGAGTGGCCGGCCTCATCTTTACCGGCTACCCCGGCGCGCCCAAGAGCGCGCGCCAGCTGCAGGCGTCGAGCAGCCTGTTCTACGAGGTGTTCCGCAAGTACGACGCGGGCAACCTGCTCTTGAGCCAGGCCCAGACCGAAGTGCTGAGCCAGGAGCTCGACATCCGGCGCTTGGGCGCGACCTTGAAGCGCATGCGAGGCCAGCGCATCGAGGCGGTGACGCTGAAAGTGCCGAGCCCGTTTGCGCTGCCGATGATGGTCGAGCGCTTTCGCGAGCAGCTGACGACCGAGAAGCTCAACGATCGCCTCGCGCGCATCCTGCGCGATGCCGAGAAACTGGCGAACAAGTGAGAATGCGGCGATGAAGTCGTCGCGCCTGGTTCCGCTCGGCAGCGCAGCGCGCCTGAAGATCTACCTCGTCGCGCTGTGGAAGCTGTTCAAGCATCCCGACACGCCGCGCGCCGCGAAGTGGGTCGCGATCGCCGTGCTCGCCTATGCGCTGAGCCCGGTCGACCTGATCCCCGACTTCATTCCGGTCATCGGCCTGCTCGACGACGTGATCATCGTGCCGCTGGGCATCGCGCTGGCGGTTCGCCTGACGCCCAAGCCGCTGTGGGAAGCGCGCCTGCGCGAGGCCGAGGCAGCGGCGCAGCAGCTGCCTCGCCTGTGGTGGGGCGCGGCGCTGGTCGTGTCCGTCTGGGCGCTGTTGCTGGGGCTGCTCGTCTGGTGGTGGTTCGGCTAGCGAGCTACTCGTCGTGCCGGCGCCGCTGCGCCTTCCTGCGCCGCAGCGCCCAGACCGCGCCGATCAGGCTGATCGGGATCAGGAACAGCAGGAACTCGAAGCTGCCGTCGCCGCCGTCGGGCGCGAAGCCGAAGATCGTTTCGATGAAGTCCATGCGCCGCCTTTCGAACCGAGGGGGTGTGCGGTGCGTAGTGTCGTGCCGATCGCCGGCCGTGTCACCCGTCGCAGCGGCGGTCACGCAATGAAACACCTCGCCGGGGAATATCCCTCCCGATGCATGCGTAAACACGCTGAGCATGGTGCCACCACGCCGCCGCCACTCACCTCGAGGAGACTTCGATGCCCATCACCCGCAAGGAATTCGTCGGTGGCGCTGCCGCCGGCACCGTCGTGCTGCTGGTCCAGGCCTGCGGTGGAGGCGGCAGCAGTTACGCCGGCAGCCCGGCGCCGGCGCCGATGCCGCAGAACACCTGCGGCTCATCGGGCGCGCAGATCTCGGGCAACCACGGCCATGCGTTCACGGTCCCGAGCGCCGACCTCGATTCGATGGTCGACAAGACCTACAGCATCGGCAGCCAGCCCGGCCACGAACACTTCATCACGCTGACGCCGTCGCAGTTGGTGACGCTGAAGGCGCACAACCCGGTGACGGTGACATCGACCAGCGCCATCGGCCCGGCGGGGGCCCACACACACGACGTGACTGTCACCTGCGTGTGACCGGGCGGCGCGACCGTGCCGCGCCGCGCTACTTGCGCATCAAGGTGCTCTTGCCGAACAGGCTCTCGATCAGGTCCACCGCCACTTCGGCGGTGGCGTTGCGCACGTCGAGCGCCGGGTTGAGCTCCATCACGTCCAGCGACGCGAGCCGTCCGGTGTCGGCGATCATCTCCATGCACAGCTGGGCTTCGCGGTAGGTCGGGCCGCCCTTGACGGTGGTGCCCACGCCGGGCGCCACGTCGGGGTCGAGAAAGTCGACGTCGAAGCTCACGTGCAGGTGGGTGTTGGCGTCGAGCGTGGCGAGCGCCAGCTCCATCGCGTGGCGCATGCCCATCTCGTCGATGTAGCGCATGTCGAAGACCTCGAGGTCCATCTCGTGGACGAAGCGCTTCTCGCCTTCGTCGACGCTGCGGATGCCGATCTGGCGGATCCACTTCGGGTTGATCGCCGGCACCTGGCCGCCGATCTCGATCAGCTCCTGCGGGCCGTGGCCGCACAGGCAGGCCACCGGCATGCCGTGCAGGTTGCCGCTCGGCGTCAGGATGTTGGTGTTGAAGTCGGCATGTGCGTCGAGCCACAGGATGCGCAGCTTCTTGTTCGTCTCGCGGCAATGGCGCGCCACCGCGCTGATCGATCCGAGGCCCAGGCAATGGTCGCCACCGAGCAGGATCGGCAGGCGCGCGAGCTTCAGCTCGGCATGCACAGCGGCATGGACCGACTTGTTCCACTCGACCACCTCGTGCAGGTGCCGGTAGCCGTCGGTCGGCGGCAGCCACGGGTTGGCCGGGCCGGTGAGGTTGCCGCGGTCGATCACCTCGAGCCCATGGGCTTGCAGCACCGGCACGATGTTGGCCACCCGCAAGGCCTCGGGGCCCATGCTGGCGCCGCGGCTGCCGGCGCCGATGTCCGTGGGGGCGCCGATGATGCTGATCGGTTTGATCATGGTGAATTCAGATGTCGCTCGCAAAGTCGCCGTAGCTGGTTTCACGCAGGCCGAAGCCGTAGTGCGATTCCAGGACGCTCCAGGCCTCTTCGGCGGTCTCGACGAAGCGAAACAGGTCGAGGTCGAGGGCGCTGATCATCCCGGTTTCCACCAGCAGGTCGAAGTTGATCAGCCGGGTCCAGAAATCGCGCCCGAACAGTAGCACCGGTCGACGCCGACATTTGCCTGTTTGCATCAGCGTCAACGCCTCGAACATCTCGTCGAGGGTGCCGAAACCACCCGGAAAACACACCAGCCCGATCGAGCGCATCAGGAAGTGCATCTTGCGCAGCCCGAAATAATGGAACTGGAAACACAGCTCGGGCGTGATGTAGGGGTTGGGCGCCTGCTCGTGCGGCAACACGATGTTCAACCCGATGCTCTTGCCGCCGACCTCGTGCGCGCCGCGGTTGCCGGCTTCCATGATGCCGGGGCCGCCGCCCGTCACCACATAGATCGGCGTCGCGAGCTGGCGCGATTTCTGGGTCACCAGGGTCGCGAAGCGGCGCGCTTCTTCGTAGTAGCGCGACATCGCCAGATGGGTCTGGGCGATCTTCAGCGCGGTCTCGTTGGCGGCCGAGGTGGCGTCGTCGACCAGGCGCTGCGCGACCTCGGTCGGCACGATGCGCGCGCTGCCGAAGATGACGATCGTCGACTCGACGTTCTGCTCTTTCTGCACCAGCTCGGGCTTGAGCAGCTCGAGCTGCATGCGAATCGGGCGCAGCTCTTCACGCAGCAGGAAGCGGGTGTCGGTGAAGGCCAGCTGGTAGGCGCTTTCCGGGCCTTCGTAGAGCGACAACGGAGCCTGTCGTTGCAGCTCCTGCTCGGCGCTCGGGAAGTTGCGGGCGGTCAGCTCGGCCGGGCCGGCGGGTGGCGCGTCGTTGGCTTCTTTCATGCGAGCAGCTTAACCCCTGGGAGGCTACCTCGGTCTCCCTGCACAGACCGGGCAGCTGGCTTGGCGGGCGAGCTTGATCTCGGTCCACTCCATGCGGCGCGCGTCGAGCATCTGCAGCCGCCCGGCCAGCGACGTGCCGACGCCGGCCAGCAGCTTCAACGCCTCGGCCGCCTGCATCGTGCCGATGATGCCGACCAGCGGTGCGAACACGCCCATCGTCGCGCAGCGTGTCTCCTCGAACGCCGCGTCGGGCGGGAACAGGCAGGCATAACACGGCGTGTCGGCGCCGCGGCTGTCGTAGACCGAGACCTGCCCGTCGAAGCCGATTGCGGCGCCCGAGACCAGCGGCTTGGCGTGCGCCACGCAGGCGGCGTTGACGGCGTGGCGGGTCGCGAAGTTGTCGCTGCAGTCGATGACGACATCGGCCTGCGCCACCCAGCCGTCGAGGCTCGCCGCGTCGGCGCGCTGCTGCAGCGCGATCACCGTCACCTCGGGGTTGATCGCGGCCATGCTCTCGGCCGCCGAGCTCACCTTGGGCTGGCCGATGCGCGCCATGCTGTGGGCGATCTGGCGCTGCAGGTTGGTCAGGTCGACGGTGTCGTGGTCGACCAGCGTGATCGTGCCGACGCCGGCGGTCGCCAGGTACAACGCGACCGGCGAGCCCAGGCCGCCGGCGCCGATGACGAGGGCGTGCGATCTGGCCAAGCGCGCTTGCCCTTCGACGCCGAGCTCGTCGAGCAGGATGTGGCGCGAGTAGCGCAGCAGTTGCTCGTCGCTGAGGCCGTCGTTCATGGGGCGAGGATACAAAACAAAACGCCCGCGGAGCGGGCGTTCCTGGAGGGTGCGAAATGCTCAGTTCGTTTCGGCCTCCGGCTTGCGCTCGGACATCGTCTTGCTCATCAGCACCGGCTTGCCCTTCAGGCGGTTCACCGCCTGGGCGAGCTGGAAATCTTCGGCGCTGCCGAACTCGGGCAGCGGCTTGGGCGGCTGGGCCTTCTTGGCCAGCGCTTCTTCGAGCTTCTTGCGCTCTTCTTCGCGGGCCTTTTCGCGCGCCTCGTCCTTCATGTCGCCCTGGCCGCTGTTCAGGTGCTTCTCCAGGTCGGCTTCGCGGGTGCGCAGCGCGGCGAAGACGTTGCCCTCGGCGGTTTCGTCGAGCATCACGTCGGGCACGATGCCCTTGGCCTGGATCGACCGGCCGCTCGGCGTGTAGTAGCGCGCGGTCGTGATCTTGACCGAGGTGTTCTGCACCGGCAGACGGCGGATCTCGGTCTGCACCGAGCCCTTGCCGAAGGTCTGCGCGCCCATCACGACGGCACGCTTGTGGTCTTGCAGCGCGCCGGCGACGATCTCGCTGGCCGAGGCCGAGCCTTCGTTGACCAGCACCACCAGCGGTACGCTCTTGACCGCCTCGGGCACGCCCTTCAGCGGGTTGGCGCCGATCTGGCGGCTGAAGTCGCGCGGGTTGGCCTTGAACTCGGCCTTGGATTCAGCGATCTGGCCGTTCATGCTGACCACGGTGACGTCGCTCGGCAGGAACGCCGCCGCCACCGCGACCGCGCCTTCGAGCAGGCCGCCCGGATCGTTGCGCAGGTCGAGCACTAGGCCCTTCATGTGCGGATCCTGCTTGTAAAGCTCGGTCAGCTTGCGCGCGAAGTCGTCGACCGTGGGTTCCTGGAACTGGCTCACGCGGACCCAGCCGTAGCCGGGTTCGATCATCTTGGCGCGAACGCTCTGGGCGCTGATCTCTTCGCGCACGATGGTGACCGGGAAGCTGCGGTTCTCGGACTTGCGGAATACCGTCAGCAGCACCTTGGTGTTGCGCTCGCCGCGCATGCGCTTGACCGCCTGGTCCATCGACAGGCCGCGCACTGCGGTGTCGTCGATCTTGGTGATGAGGTCGCCGGACTTCAAGCCGGCGCGGAACGCCGGTGAGCCTTCGATCGGGGTGACGACCTTGACCAGGCCGTCTTCCATGCCGATCTCGATGCCGACACCGATGAACTTGCCCGAGACACCTTCGCGGAATTCCTTGAAGGCCTTGCCTTCGAGGTACTGGGAGTGCGGGTCGAGCCCGCCGACCATGCCGCTGATCGCGTCGTTGATCAGCTTCTTTTCGTCGACCGGTTCAACGTAGGCCTTCTTGACCACGTCGAACACTGCCGCGAGCTGCTGCAGCTCTTCGAGCGGAAGCTGGGATACGGAGTTTCGGGCGATCGCCTGGAGCTGCATCGTGGCCAAGGCACCGGCCACCGTGCCGAGTGCGATCCAGCCCGCGACCCTGAGTTTTGCGCCCATATACGACCTGCTTCCTGCCAGAGACAAAGATTTCACGCGATTCCAGTATAAGTCTGACCAGCGGGCTTGGAGAGCGGGAACTGCGCGGAAGTTCACGCCTTTTCAGGGGGTTTTGCACGATACGCCACGCGTGTCGGGGGCCGGCGCCGAGTAACTTTGTGCACACGTTTTCCCGGATCGCTGGAGTGGACGTTCTCCTACGCAGGTTGACCACCTCGTCTTGCAGCGCAGGCGCCGCCCGAAGGGCACCCTGGTCCTTCCCTGATGGGAGGACAACGATGCCAAGCCCGACCCACAACGACGCGAGGGATCTTCACGCGTTCCCGAACCCCAGCTTCTCCACCGTCGAGTTCAGGGTGGTCCACAACGGACGACTCGTTCGTGTCGATGTTCCGCGCGAACCGATCAGCCAGCGCTTCGGCGTCCTCGAAACCGAGCACGGCCTGTTGATCGCCTACGAAGCCCACCGCGGCCGCATCGACGCGGCAGTGCGCCGCCGTGCTGCCGGCGGGCGGCACCGGGGTGGTTCGGGTGCGTCCGTCGGACTTGTGAACCTGGCGGGTCCGCCGACAGGAATCGAGGTCTTCGCGCCAAGGCGCATGAACATTGGAGGTTTCGCTGAAGAGCCGACCTGGCTTCCGCCAAACACCACCCCATGCCCCAGCCCCTATTCGATCATCTTGACTGCCGCGACATTCAGGATCCGCTTCGCGATCGCTCTTGTGAGGCCGATGGGGGTAGGGGATCCGTGCTTCGCGTCGTGCGAATCTCGGCGTGCGATGGATTCGCCGTGATCCCGTCCGAGGCCTCCACAGGATCCTCGACGATGTTCACGACCAATTCCTTGTCGGGGGCAGCGGCGCTTCGGACGGCGCCGGCCGACACGGTGCAGCTACCGACTAGCTCGGGGCCCGGGTCGCCGGGCTGGAGGTAGCGATCAACCGCCGCGCCAAGCTTCAATCCCCGGTAGCAGCCGCAGGCTGTCCCGCCAGCGGGGCGGCCGAACACATCGCGCCTTACAGGACCGTCATGCTCGACTGCGGTCTGTCGCCTTGAATGGTCTTCCACGCGGCCTGCAGATCCCTAAAGACAGAAACGAAGCGATCCTGTAGCTCGGCGCTCTGCAGTTCCTGGCCTCCGCGGGGACGTGTTGCGATCAGTGCTGCGAGGATGGTCGCTGCGGGTTGGAGCAGTTCCTTGTCCATGGTCGTTCCTTTGACGGGTCTGACCCGGGTAGCCCTCTCGGCTGTGCCCCGAGATCAAGCACAAGGGGCACTACATGCTGTTGACGAAGACCCGTGCAGCCCGATTCGCCGCGGCACGAGCGTCCGCATCGAATTCGAAGGTCGCTTCGAGTTGCTCCATGTGGATGACTCGTTCTCCCGTCGTCCCCGCGATGCCTTGGCTGATGAAGAACGAGGCTTTGAAAGGATCGGCGCCGGACGTGAGAATCGTCGTCGTGTAGCGGTTGTTCATCGCACCCATGTGGGGGCGTTCTTGATGGTTGCCAGCGGGTGAATGAAACGAGCAACCCGCCCGAGGCTTACACCGGGGGCGGGTTGTTTGGTCATCCGGCGGCAGCGTCGTAGGCGCTGGCGGGCCACTATAGAGGCAGAGTGAAACCCTGCGGCCTAGCGTGTCGTAAATGACCGAATCAGTGTACGCCTGCGGGCTCCCGAACCTGGGAATAGAGAGTGGCAGAGAAGGTCTCTGTCCCTGCCCGGGCGCGCCAGCCCCTGGCGGGCTGCGATGTGATCGACGATCGGGTGAATCTGGCGTGTTCGCTGGTCCCGCCGACAGGAATCGAACCTGTATTTGCCGCTTAGGAGGCGGCCGTTCTATCCATTGAACTACGGCGAGGGAGGCCAGTGCTGAGGCCATTTTCAGAGGTCGACCTGATTAGCGACCATGTTCAGCTGCGCCCCGAATCGCCCCCTCACCCCAACCCTCTCCCCCGAGTACAGGGGAGAAGGGAGCCCGTATTTGCTCCCTCTCCCGCTTGCGGGAGAGGGCTGGGGTGAGGGTGAACTCGCGTTGGTCACAGCTCATCTGCGAGGCGCATTCTACAAAGCCGGCGGCTGCGGCCTGGGCACGGTGCGACAGTCGTCAAAAGGCATACGAAGCGCTCAGCACCAGCACGCCCCGTTCGCGGTCGTAGGCGACCGGATAGACCCCGCTGCGCCCGCCGGTGGTCAATTCCAGCTGCAGGTCCCACGCGTCGCGTGCCATGGCCAGCCCCAGGCCCGCATCGAGGTGGCGCCGCTCGGCCTCTGCCGATGCCCCACCGAGCCGCATCAGCGCTCCGACATGGGCCGTCGCGCGCGTGAAGCGCGACAGCGGCAGCCCGGCGTTGAGTTCGGCGTAGGCGGTGCGCGTGCGGCTGCCGAAATAGTCGGGTGCGAGGTGCAGCCGCATGTTCCAGCGCTCGCCTTGCACGCCGCCGAACCACTCGTGGTAGTCGTACTGCGAATCGGCGCCGAAATGAACCAGGATCACACCCGCTTCCCAGCCGAGGCGCTGCGACAGCCGGCCCGACAGGCCCGCGTAACCGAGCCACTGCAATTGCCGCCCTGGCGCATCAAGCGACACGTCGACGAGCGAAGCGCCGGCATACCAGCCGCTCGCGGCATCGTGCACGACCCCTAGGCGAAACGTCGGTCGGTCATGGCTGAACGAGACGCCGCGGTAGCGGTAGTCCGAGACGAACGCGATGCTGCCGCCGGTCTGTGCGAGCACCCCGCAGCAGACCAGAAGCAAGGCGGCGCCGAGCGCGGCACGCAGGCCGTGCGTCAGCACGTCAGCGGCGAACGAGTGAGGTGGTGGCGCGCGTCATGGTGCGGTCGCAGGCAGCATCACCCGCAACGCGCGCCAGTGTGGCACAAGCATCGATTTGTCCGCTCGAAAACGACAGGACGCTGGCCGCGGACGGTGCCATCTCGCGCTGCGGCAGCCGTTCGCGCAGCAGCGCGAACAGCCCTGCCACGTGGGCCGCGGCATACGACGATCCGGACACCAGGTTCCAGCGGCCGCCGGGCAGCGTGGTCGGCACATCGCGCCCGGGTGCCAGCAGGGCAGGGCTCGCGCTCGGTGGGCCGGCGGCGTCGGCGACCGCGACCACGCCGGCATGCGAGGCCGGAAAGCCGCCGTCGGGCAGGCCGCGGTCGACCGCAGCGACGACCGTGATGTTGCGCGTGAGCGCGGCATCGATCAGCCTGGCCAGCAGTCGATCAGGCGGGCCGCTGAGGCTCAGGTTGATGACGTCCGCTTCATGTGCGATCGCAAAGTGCAGCGCCATCGCAAGGGTCAGGCTGCTGCACAGCGTGGACTGGGGTGTCTCCTGCCAGCAGGCGCGCAACGCGAGCAGGCTGGCGTTCGGCGCCACGCCGACGATGCCGACGCCGTTGTCGGCCCGCGCCGCGATGATGCCGGCCACCGCGGTGCCATGCTGCTCCGGCACATCGCTGCGCTCGTCGACGAAGTTCTGCTTGAGTGCCAACTGGCCGGCCAGGTCGGGATGTTTGTCGTCGACGCCGCTGTCGACGATGGCGACACGCACGTTGCGGCCGGTAGCGACCTCGTGCAGCTCGGACAGATGCCAGGTCTGGGCGGCAGGCTGCAGCGAGTACAGCGGGTCGTTGTGGCCGCGGGTTCGATAGACGTTCATCGTCTGGGCCCAGGCGACTCGCGGGTCTTGCGACAGCGCCTGCGCCACACGTTCGGGCGCCTGGTCGGGCGGCACATCCATCACGTAACAGTCGACACCCAGCAGCGGCATCGCCCAGTCGGTGGCCAGCGACAAGCCGTGTTCGCGCGCCAGCGCGGCGGCCACACGGCGCCGCGCGCCGTGTGCGGCGCCGTCACCATAACCGCCCGAATAGGCGCTCTCGGGTCGATAGTGTTGCGGCGGCAGGCGCAACAACAGCAGCACCTGGTGACCGGCGACAGCCGATGCCGCGCTCGGCTCGTCCGGCGCGGCGCGAGCCGGCGGCGGGAATGCCGCCACGAGAGCAAACAACAACCCGGCCAGCAGCGCCTTCATGGCGCGGCCCGACCGTCCAGCGACTCGACCAGCAGCACCGCGCGCTCCTTGCGCAGCCGCAGCACGGCGGCCTGTTCGCGACCGGCCGGCACCGCCAGCAGATAGGCATCGGTGGTGGTCGGGCCATAGACCAGCCGGGCCTCGCTGTCGCGCAGCACGCGCCGCATTTCCTGCTCGGTGGCCTCGGGGCGGAACCGCACGATCAGGTTGCCGCCGCCTGCAGCGCCCGTTGCCACCGCGGGCCCGCCGAGCGTGCGGTAGCGTTCGTCGGGTGAATGCAGCACGAGCAGCGTCACGCTCAACAGCGCGACCGCCGCGCATTGCGCCAGCATCGCCCAGCGCATCCACGCGGGGCCTCGGTGCCAGCCGCGCAGCAGTCGTGTCGCGAGACCGCCGCGCCGCCGCGGCGCAGCGGCGCCGGCGATGCGCTCGCGCAGCAGCGCGAAATCACGCTCGACGTCGCCCGCCGCATCGCCGTCCTCGTGGGCGGCCTGCAGCCGGCGTTCCCACGCCAGCTCGGATTGGCAGCGCAGGCACTCGGCGAGGTGGGCTTCGACGCTCGCGCGTTCGTCCGCGCCGAGGCTCGCCCCGACATACCACGGCAACAAGGCCTGCACCTTCTGGTGCACATCGGCGCCGATGTGAAACACCCGCCCGCTCACAGCCAATCCTCCAGCCGGCCCGCCAGCAAGGTCTTCAGGCGCTGCCGGGCGTGGAACATGCGCGTCTTCACGGTGTCGACCGGGCAGCCGACGATCTCGCCGATCTCGCGATAGCCGATGCCGTGAAAGTAGGTCAGGGCCACGACGGCGCGCTGCTCGGCCGAGAGCCCGTCCAATGCATGGGCCAGCAGCGCGCGCAGCTGCGACTGCGCGAGCCGTTGCTCGGGGCCGGTCTCCTCCGGCTGCGCCGAATCGTCACTCGACTCGTCTTGCACCGGCTCGTCCCAGCGGCCCAGCGCTTTCATCGCCTTGCGGTAGGCGATGGCGAAAATCCAGGTCGATACCTTGCAGTGGCCGTTGTAGGTTTCGGCCCGGTTCCAGACCACCAGCATGGTGTCGTTGAGCAGCTCTCCGACGAGACCGGGCCGGCGTGTCACGCGGTCGAGGAACCGCGTGAGGCGCGGATGGTAGGCGCGGTAAAGCTGCTCGAAGGCCGGCAGCTCGCCGAGCGCAACGCAGCCGACCAGACGCGCTTCGGCGCGTTCGGCCGACAGCGGCCCCGCATCCCCCGTCGGGACGGCGTTGCGGGGCGTGGGCAGCATGGGTGGCTCGGGGCGCGGGATGTTCAGATCACTCTACTCCTTGGCTGGGCGGGCCACCATGCACGTCACCGGTCGTCACCGTCGCGTCCGAGCGATGCCGGCACCGACGGCTTGACGGTCGCTTGTGCGCCGCTGAGCACCCAGGCGCGCTGGCTCGGCGCGAAGCGCGGCGCAAGCAGTCCGTCATTGATTTCGCGCGTGACGGCAAAACGATTGAACGTGGTCGGCGCAAGGAACAGTCGCGCGTTGTCGGCGAACCCGTCGGACGGCGTGTCGACGTCGCCCTCGCCTGCCGAGATGACGCCGTCGCCGTTGCTGTCGACGCGCTTCACTTCGGTCACGTAGGCGTCGTACAGCCGCTGCGGGAACGGCACCCCAGGCTCGAAGGACTTGACCCGCTGGTAGACGTCCAGATAGATCTCGTGCGCCAGGCCGCTCGGAATGAAGCGCATGCGGAACTCGTTCTGCGTATCGACCTCGGCCTCGAACTTGTCGGGGTCGCGCGGGCCGCTGCCCCTCAGCACGCCCTGCGTGTTCGGGTTGTCGCCGTAGGTGATGGGGCTGTTCTGGATGCCCGCCGGGCCCGACCCCGGAACGATCGACGACAGCGCGCCGAGCTGGCCGGCCTCGAAGCTGCCCGGCAGGCCGCCGGTGAACGGCAATTCATAGGTCGGATGGACCCAGTTCGTCGTGTAGTTGAATTCCCAGTAGGCGTGGCAGTCGCTTTGCTGCAGGCAGTTGTAGGCGCCCATGCTGAGCTGAATCGGCACGACGTTGGTCTGCCGGCTAGGGAACTGGTCGCCCTCGCGCGGGAAGTGCACGTCGCGCCCGTCCATCGTGAAGATGCGGCCCGGCAGGTTGTGGCCGCTGCCCATCGCCTTCAGCGCGGCGGCGTCCTCGGCCGTGATGGTGCCGAATGCCGGCCGCGCGCCGGGTGCCGCTGCGGCCACCGGCGCGACACGCAGGTCGTGGATCATCCAGCCTTCGTACCAGCCGCTTTCGTTGTTGATGACGAACAGGCCCGAAATGTCGGTGAAGATGTCGATGAAGGCACGAATGTCGTTCGGGTCGGTCGGCAGCCCCGGCTTGGGTTCCACCACCAGACGCACCGCGCCTATCGTCGCGAGGCCGCAGTCGAAGCCGGTGGCGGTCAGCTGCGCCTGGTCGTTGACACCCTGGAACAGCTTGGTGAACGGATTCGCTTCGAAGCCCTTCGTTTCCAGCAGGTAGTACTGGAACAGCTGGCTCGGCAGATCGGCCTCGGCGTAGGCTTGTATCGGCAGTGCCGAATGCGGGCGTTGCGCCAGCGCTTCCAGACGTTCGCGCAATGCGTCGGGCAGGTGACGCACGTCGCCGCGCTGCTCGACGGCCTCGCCGTCGGCCTTGGCATGCGGGTTCGGATGGCAAGGCGGGGGCGGCTGGTTCGGCGCTGCGGCAGCCTCGACGCTCCACAAGCCCACGCCGCAGGCAGCGGCAAGGCAGGCGCCGGCAACGCGCAAGCGCGGCAGGCGTGGGGCGTTCGATGACGGTGGGACGTGCATGGCGGTCTCCCTGCGGGTTGAAACGACGGTCCGGACGGCCTTGCCGCCCGGGACGGTTCATTCCCGAACAGAGGCAATCGGTTCAACATCGATTGCAACCGATGGTTTCTGCGGCTTCGTCAACCGTGCGTCTGCGAACCCGGCGTTTCTGTCATCGCCGCCGCGCCGTTCATCGGGCGGCGCCGCTCATCTTGTCGATCTTCAGGAACAGGTCCCGGTCCGGCGCAAAGTTCGCGTACAGCGGCAACAGTGCCCCGCCGATCGCGCGTGCATCGCTGCCGATGGTGCCGGCCAGCACCCGCGGCCGCGCCGCGCCTTCCCAGTTGTAGCGATCGAGCGCGGCCTCGACCCCGGGCAGCAGCGTGCGCAGCAGCTCGCGGCCGAACGAGCCGTCGATGATCACGCCTTCGAGATCGAGCAGGCAGGCCGCGCTGTTGATCGCCAGCGCGATCGCCGGGCAGGCCTCGGCGAGCCAGGCGCGGGTGCTCGCGAGCCACGGCTCTGCCAGCGCGCGTGCATCGGCCCAGCCGTTCAGGTCGGCACCGGCCTTGGCATACAGCGCCTCCAGGTTCCACAGCGAGGCGATGTTGAGCAGTTGCTCGGGCGGCCTGGCGACGCGGTTCGAGAGCCCCATGGGCAGCGAGCCCACCGCTCCCGCGTTGCCGGTGACGCCGCCGGCCAGATGGCTGTCGAGCACCAGGCCGCCGCCGATGAAGGTGTCGACGAAGACGTACAGGAAGCTGCGGATGTTGCGCCCGCGGCCGGCTACCAGCTCGGCCACGCAGGCGGCGGCGGTGTCCTTGACGAACTCGACCGGCAGCCCGGCGCTGGCGCCGAGGGCCGCGATGCGCTCGCGCATGTCGATGCCGTGCCACTTCGCGGCCAGGCCCGGCGCGACGCCGAGCAGCTCGTTCCAGCCGCCGAGCGACAGCGGCGCGGCGACGCCGATGCCGTGCAGCCGCTCGCGCAAGGCCGGCTTGATCGCCTTGCGCAGTTGGCGCAGGCGCGTGCCGATCTCGCTGAACAGCGTGTCGGGGTCGGGGAACGGGTAGTCGAGCGACAGCCGTTCGCGCACCTGGCCGGTGAAGTCCACCAGCAGCATGTCCGTGTTGCGCCGGCCGATCTTCACGCCGATCGAGAAGGCGCCATCCGGGTTCAGCGCCATCGGCACCGAAGGCTGGCCGACCTTGCCGCGCACCGGCGCGAGCTTGCGCACCAGCTCGTCGGCCTCGAGGCGGGCGATGATGAGCTGCACCGTCTGCGCCGTCAGGTGGGTCAGGCGCGCGATCTCGGCCTTCGGGCAACTGCCCTGCAGGCGGATCGCCTGCAGCACCACGCGCTCGTTGAACTGCCGCAGGCCGCCCTGGTTGGAGCCGCGCGGTCGCAGCTGCGCTTCGGGCAGCGGGTCGGTTCCCTTCAGCATCGCCTGCTCCTCAATGGGCCAGGCATTCGGCGGGAATCCGCTCGGGCGGCATCGCGCCGGTCATCACCGCGACGGTGTCGCTCATGCTGATCTTCTTCGGGTTCAGGATCGCGGCACGTTTGCCCAGGCGCGCCACGTGGATGCGGTCGGCCACCTCGAACACATGCGGCATGTTGTGCGAGATCAGCACCACCGGCAGCCCGCGATCGCGCACGCGCCGGATCAGCTCGAGCACCATGTTGCCTTCCTTCACGCCGAGCGCGGCGGTCGGCTCGTCCATGATGACGACATGCTGCGCGAAGGCCGCGGCGCGGCCCACCGCGACACACTGGCGCTGCCCGCCGGACAACGTTTCGACCGGCTGCGTCATCGAGCGGATGCCGACCTTCAGCTCCTGCATGCGGGCGATGCTTTCGGCGAGCATCTTCTTCTTGTCGAGCATGCGCAGCACGTTGCCGAGAAAGCCGCTGCGGCGCAGCTCGCGGCCGAGGAACAGGTTCTCCGAGATGCTCATCGCGGCGGCAACGGCCAAGTCCTGATACACCGTCTCGATGCCGGCGCGGCGCGCGTCGATCGGGCTCTTGAAGTGGATCAGCTTGCCGTCGAGCAGGATCTCGCCGTCGTCGGGGATGGTGGCGCCCGACAGCGCCTTGATCAGCGAGGACTTGCCGGCGCCGTTGTCGCCGATCACCGCCAGGATCTCGCCGGCGCGCAGCTCGAAGTCGGCACCGTCCAGCGCGACCACTTGGCCGTAGCGCTTGACCAGCCCCTTGGCCTGCATGACGAGCTTTGGAATGGCGCTCATGTCAGCCCCTCGTCCGACGGGTACGTCGGACGATCCCCCGAGGGGATGCGGGCCGGCTTGGGAGCGGCCCGGCGCTCGGCCCGCGACAGAATGGTTGACACAGGGTGTCTCATGTCAGCGGCCCCCCTTGCGTGAGAGTTGGTCGATGGCCACCGCCAGGATCACCAGGATGCCGGTGATCAGGACCTGGTAGACCGAGGGCGTGCCCATCAGCGTGAGCCCGTTGCGCAGCACCCCGACGATCACCGCGCCGACCAGCGAGCCGAGGATCACCCCGCGGCCGCCGAACAGGCTGGTGCCGCCCAGCACCACCGCGGTGATCGCGTCGAGGTTCTCGGTCTGGCCGGCGTTCGGGTCGCCGACTTCGGTGCGGGCCACCGACAGCAGTGCCGCGATGCCGTAGAACACCCCGGCCAGCACGTACACGCCGAGCAGCACCCGTTCGGTCGCGATGCCGGTGAGGCGCGTCGCCTCGGGGTTGTTGCCGACCGCGTAGACGTGCCGCCCGGCGGCGGTTTCGCGCAGCCAGAACCAGACCCCGAAATACAGCAGCAGCATCAGCACCACGCCGAAGGCCACCGAGGTGCCGCCGAGCCTGAAGGTGCTGCCCAGCCAGATCATGCCCGGCGGCAGCTCGGTCACCGTCTGCGCGTTGGAGTAGAGCTGGGTGATGGCGAACGCGATGTTCAGGGTGCCCAGCGTGACGATGAAGGGCGGCAGCTTGATCTTGGTGACGAGCAGGCCGTTGACGAGGCCGAACAGCGCCGTCACGCCGACGCCGCACAGGATCGCCAGCGGTGCCGGCAGCCCCTGTTCGACTGCCAGCTTGGTCATCACGATGCCGCCCAGCGCCATCACCATGCCGCACGACAGGTCGATGCCCGCGGTCAGGATGATCAGGGTCTGGCCGATGGCGATGACGCCGACGACCATGACCTGCTGCAGCACCAGCGAGAAGTTCTCACTGGTCAGAAAGCGCTCGCTCTGGGTCGCGAAGAAGAGGCAGGCGAGCAGCAGGGCGATGAAGGGCCCGAAGGTGCCGATCGGCGGCAGCCGTTCTTTCCAGCTGTTCACTTCTTGCCCCAGCACAGGTCGGTACCGGTCTTGACGTCCTTGCTGTCGACGCCGGGCAAGGGCTTGGCGGAGATCAGCGTCACGCCGGTATCGGTGTAGCCGCTGACCTTCTTGCCGGTCTTGGCGTACGCGACACCGGCTTCGACGCCCATAGCCGCCATCTTCAGCGGGTACTGCTGCGAGGTGGCGGCGATCACGCCCGCGCCGACGTTCTTGACCCCCTCGCAGCCGCCGTCCACCGAGACGATGACGACGTTCTTTTCCTTGCCGGCCGACTTCAGCGCCGTGAAGGCACCGGCGGCGGCCGGCTCGTTGATGGTGTAGACGAGGTTGATGTCGGGGTTCTTCTGCAGGCAGTTCTCCATCGCCGTCTGGCCCTTGGCCGGGTCGCCGAAGCTGTCGGCCATGCACACCACCTCGGCGCCCTTGCCGAGCTCGTTGCTCTTGGCATCGGGCGCGGCCAGGCCGAAGCCCTTCAGGAAGCCGTTGTGGCGCTGCGCGCCGACCGGGTGGCCGGGGAACAGGTCGAGGGTGGCGATCTTGGCCGGCTTGCCCGCGAGCGCCGCCTTCGCGTACTGGCCGATCAGCACGCCGGCCTTGTAGTTGTCGGTGGCGAACAGCGCGTCGGTGGCGTCGGCCGGGTCGGTCGGGCTGTCGAGCGCGATCACCATCACGCCCTTCTTCTGCGCCTTCTTGATCGCCGGCACGATGGCCTTGCTGTCGCTGGGCGTGATCAGGATGGTCTTGGCGCCCGCGGCCATCATGTTCTCGATCGCGGTCACCTGGCCGGCGTTGTCGCCGTCGGTCTTGCCGGCGCCCGAAAGCAGCTTGGCGCCATTGGCTTGCGCGGCGGCCGCGGCGCCTTCCTTCATCTTCACGAAAAACGGGTTGGTCTCGGTCTTGGTGATCAGGCCGATGACCACCGGGTCGGCGGCGAACGAAGCGCCGGCGCTGGCCAGCAAGGCGGTGAGAACGGTGGCGTGCTTGAACTGCATGGAGTCTCCTGTCGGGTTGAGCGGGGCGGACGTCGGTGGATCGGTGGAGTCCGCGCCCCGGGGTTCGGGGTTGCTCCAAGTGTCGTCGCCGCCGATTAATAAATCAAGGCGATGTATTAATGGAAAACCCGCATGGCGGCGAAAAAGTTTCGCGGCATGCTGCGCGTCATCGTCGGACCCGCAGCGCGCGGTGACGGCAGCGATTCGTTTCCGATCGGAGTGAACATGTTCGTGGTGTGTGGAGAGGCCTTGATGGATGTGTTTGGCGCCGGCGATACCGCATCCGGCATGGCGCTCGATGCGCGGGTCGGCGGCTCGCCGTTCAACGCGGCGGTGGGGCTCGCGCGGTTGGCGCAGCCCGTGACCTTCTTGTCGGCGGTGTCGCGCGGCTTTCTCGGCGAACGCCTGATGCGCGCGTTGCGGGACGAGAGCGTGAACACCTCGGCCGTGCAGCGCAACGACGCGCCGACCACGCTCGGCCTGGTCGGCCTCGACGCGAACCGCGTGCCCTCGTACTCCTTCTACGGCGAAGGCGGTGCCGATCGCCAGCTGAGCCTCGATGCGCTGACTGCATTGCCGCCCGGCGTGCGCGCGATCCACCTTGGCTCGTACGCCACCGTCGTCGAGCCCATCGCCTCGACGCTGCGTGCGCTGGTCGAGCGTGAACACGCGCGCACGCTGATCGCCTACGACCCCAACATCCGCCTGAACGTCGAGCCCGAGCTGGCGCGCTGGCGCGACATGCTGGACTGGATGCTGCCGCGCGCACACCTGCTGAAGATCAGCGACGAAGACCTGCAACTGCTGCTGCCCGGCACTGGCGCCGAAGAGTTCGCGGCCGCTGCGCTGCGCCGCGGCGTGAAGCTGGTGGTGGTGACACGCGGCGCCGAGGGAGCCGTGGCATGGACGCCGCAGGTGCATACCAGCGTGCCGACGGTTCAGGTCGAGGTCATCGATACCGTCGGTGCCGGCGACACCTTCCAGGCCGCGCTGCTGACCTGGCTCGCAGAACACGCTCGGCTGTCGGCGCCGGCACTCGAAGCGTTGTCCCGTGCCGAACTGGAGGCGGCGTTGGGATTTGCGGCTCGTGCCGCGGCCATCACCTGTTCGCGGCGTGGCGCCGACATGCCTCGGCGCAGCGAGCTCAGCTGAGCCGGAGAGTCAATCGCCGTCCCAGCGGAACTCGGCGTCCGCGCGCTGCCGGCTGGCCGCGATCAGCCTCGCATTCGGCTCGTCGGTGCGGTCCACCCAGTCGCGCGCGGCCTGCGGCGTGCGGCCGAAACGGATGTGGCGCTGCACCAGCCTGTCGCGGCGCAACGCGTCGTCGGTGTCGACGAACCACACCTCGTCGAGTTGCGCGCGCACACCCGCCCAGTGACCGGCTTCGAGCAGCAGGTAGTTGCCCTCGGTGATGACTAGCGGGATGTCGGGCGCCACGGCGATGACACCCGCGACGGGCTCCTCGATCTCGCGCCGGAACTCGGGCGCATAGACGATCTCATCGGCCCGCTGCGTCTTGAGCCGGCGCAGCAAGGCGAGGTAGCCCGCACTGTCGAAGGTGTCCGGCGCACCTTTTCGATCGGCGCGTCCGAGCCGGGCGAGCTCGGAATTCGCAAGATGGAAGCCGTCCATCGGCACCACGACCGAGCGTCCCGGCAAGGCCGCGAGCAGGGCCTGCGCCAGCGTCGACTTGCCGCCGCCGGGCGGCCCCACCAGCCCCAGCAGCTTGCGCTGCCCATCGGCGAGCAAGCCTTCGAGGCGCGCGAAAAACGGGCTGGCGATCACGGTCGACATGACGGCGATGCTCGGCGAGTGCGCTGCGCAGTGTCAAGTAGCATGGCGACTCCGTTGCCGAGCCCCCGCCGCGCTGACATGACCGAAGCCATCGTTGCCGTCTTCAGCGTCGTCTACCTGGGGATGATCCTCGGCGGGCTGCCGTTCCTGCAGCTCGACCGCACCGGTGTCGCGCTGCTCGGCGCGATCGCGCTGATCGGCATCGAGGCCGTCAGCCTCGAGGACGCGGCGCGGTCCATCCACCTGCCGACGCTGATCATGCTGTTTGCCTTCATGGTGGTGTCGGCACAGATGCGCCTCGGCGGCTTCTACGACTGGGTGACGCTGCGGCTCGCCGACTCGCGCCTCCCGCCGCCGCTGCTGCTGGGCGCGTTGATCTTCGTGGTCGCGGGTCTGGCGGCGGTGTTCAGCAACGACATCGTCTGCCTCGCCATCGCGCCGGTGCTGATCGATGCATGCCGCAAGCGCAAGCTCGATCCCGTGCCGTACCTGCTCGCGCTCGCCTGTGCGTCGAACATCGGCTCGGCCGCAACGCTGATCGGCAATCCGCAGAACATGCTGATCGGCCAGACCCTGCACTTGTCGTTTGGCGGCTACGTCGTCGATGCGGCTGCGCCGGTGCTCGCCGGACTGATCGTGACCTGGGGTGTGCTCGTGAGGTGGGCCCGTGCTCAAGGCGCAGATGTGGCCGCAGCGGCATCCGCCGCCAACGAGCGCCAGGCCCCTGCCGCGCTCGATCGATGGCAGACCGCCAAGGGATTGACCGTCGCATCGACGATCGTGCTGTGTTTCGTCTTCACCCCGTGGCCGCGCGAGGTGGTGGCGCTCACCGGCGCCGGCGTGCTGCTGATGAGCCGCAAGCTGCATTCCAGGAACATGCTGGGACTGGTGGACTGGGAACTGCTGGTGCTGTTCATGGGCCTGTTCGTGGTCAACCACGCGTTGCAGAAAACGGGGTTGCCGGCCAAGGCGATGGCCGAACTCGCGTCGGCAAGCGTGCCGATGCAGCACCTGGGGCCGCTGTTTGCCGCGACCTTCGTGCTGTCGAACATCGTCTCCAATGTGCCCGCGGTCATGCTGCTGCTGCGGGGCGCCGAACACCCTCTCGCCGGCCTCACCCTGGCGCTGGTGAGCACGCTGGCGGGCAACCTGTTCATCGTCGGCAGCATCGCCAACATCATCGTGGTCGACGCCGCTGCGCGGCGTGGCGTACAGATCGGTTGGCGCTGCCATGCGCGTGTGGGTATCCCGGTGACACTCGCCACGCTCGCGATCACTGCGGGGTATCTGGCGCTCCGGATGGGAGCCGCCGCCTGATTGGACAGGGGATGCCCGAGCTGCGGAATGCCCCAGCGCAGCGTAGGTGGATTCGGCCTGCAACGCCGACGTGGTATACAAAACATTGCTGCATTGCTGCATTGCTGCAGTGCAGCAAATGCGCTCCGATGTTGATCCAAACACCCTCGTTCCATATCACGCTCGGGCCCTATCGACTGCGGGTCGAGGTCCTCGAGCGCTCGCGCATGCGCGACCGGCGCAAGCGTGCTTGTGTCAACGTGGAGGACGGTCGCATCGAGCTCAGGGACGACCTGCGCGGCATGCAACTGGCCGAGGCCTTTTTCGAGTGCATCATTCGCCTGAGCCATTTCAGCAAGGGCTGCCAGCAAGGCTGTGTCGAAGAGGCCTACACGCACAGCTTCGCCACCGGCATGGTCGAGTTCGCGCAGCGCAATCCGGACGCCTGGGTCTGGTTCAATGTCCTGTTGACCGAGCACCTCGCCAGCGACGTTCGCTACGACAAGGTCGTGCTCGGTGTGCTGTCGCAACCGCCGCAGATGCCCAAGCGAATCCTGGTTGCCGGACATCCGGTGACGATCCGCAGCATCGGCAAGTCGGAGTGCGGCAACGCATTCGGCTGGTACCACGGGTCAAAGCAGGAAGCCCAGTTGTACAGCGGGCTCACGGGCTCGAACCTGGCGGTCGTCGCCTTGCATGAGCTCACACACGCCATCCACCACATGTACGAGTTGAAGAACCGCGACCGGCACCAGGCCTTCAAGCGCGCCCAACTCAAGGGTTGGCTGGGCATCATGACGCACAACCCCGGTGCCTGGCGCTGGTTGGCCTGGGTGATGAGCTTTCCAGCGAAGGCAAGCCTGGCACCGGGTTGAGGTGCGGCAATCCGAAATCGCAGGCGCGCACCGGTGCGCGCCTGCCAGCGCCAACTCGGCGCCGTGTCCTACCCGCATCCGCGCCTGTCTCCGATGGCAGACAAATGCGCCGGGCGCGACAGTCGACTCGAAGAACAGCGCGTCCGATGCCGTTGCGCGCGTGCAGTATCGAAGCCTCCCGATTCTGGAACCGGCAACGTGTCGCCGCTCATGCACCCGCTCAAGACCTATATCGTCGAAGACAGCCAGGTCATTCGTGATGGTCTGATCGCCACGCTGGAGGAACTCGGTCCGGTCGAGGTGGTCGGCACTGCCGAGGACGAGTCGACTGCCACCCAATGGCTCACCCAGCCGAGCAACCGATTCGACCTGGTGATCATCGACATCTTCCTCAAGAGTGGTTCCGGATTGGGCGTGCTCAGGGTCGCCAGCACGCTGGCGCAACGCCGCAACGTGGTCGTGCTGAGCAACTACGCCACCCAGGACATCCGGCGCAGGTGCCTGGAATTGGGTGCCGACAGGGTGTTCGACAAATCCAACGAGATCGAAGCGCTGATCGCCTATTGCGCTCGGCTCGCGTCCGGCGAGATCGGCCATGGCGTCGTGGCATGACCCACCGCGGCATGTGAACAAGCTCGCCGATCGGCGAGACGGGCCCCCATGGACGTCCTGACAGTCGCCAAGCACAGCCGGTTCGTGTTCCCGTTTGCCTGCGCTGCGGCGGTGGCGATGGTGTTCATCAGCGAAGGCTCGTATTGGCAATCGGTCGACAAGCTCGCAGAACTGAACGCGATCGGCGCAGCGCGCACCAGCATCCAGAGCCTGCAGCAGAGCATTCTGGCGGCCGAGACCGGGCAGCGCGGCTACTTGCTGACCGACCGCAAGGAGTACCTGCTGACCTACGACAAGGCGCTGAAGGAAATCGACGAATCGTTCAGTTTCCTGGATCGTTACTACGCCGAACAAGCCAAGCCCATCGCGATGCTCAGGAAGGTGCGCGTGCTGACCGACACCAAGCTGTCGGAGCTTGCGGTGGCGACTCGCCTGCACGACGAAGGCAAGAGTGCGGCAAGCACGGACATCGTCCTGAGCGAACTCAACAAGCGGCAGATGGATGCGATCCGCGCGCTCAGCACCGACCTGCTGGAGCATGAAGCGCTGAACGTTTCGGCGGGCACCAACGATCTCCACCGCACCTTGATGCTCAGCCGCATCGGCATGGCGGCATTGAGCGCCATCGGGCTGTTCGCACTGTTCCTATACCTGCGCCAGACCTACGCGCTCAAGATCCAGCAACAGGAGCAGCAACGCCTGGTGCAGGCCGAACGCGACCACCTGGAAGTCGAGGTGGCCCACCGCACGGCGCAGCTGACCGAACTGACCCATCACGTGCTGACCGCACGCGAGGACGAGCGAAATCGCCTGGCGCGCAACCTTCACGACGAGCTGGGCGCATTGCTCACATCGGCCAAGCTCGACGCGGCCCGCATCCGCTCACGCCTGGCCGGCTCCGCACCCGAGGCGCTGGAGCGGCTCACCCATCTGGTCGACACGCTCAATCGCAGCATTGCGCTGGGGCGCGACATCATCGAAGACCTGCGGCCCTCGACACTGAGCAACCTGGGGCTGGTGGCGACGCTGGAGATCCTGGTGCGCGAGTTCACCGAGCGCTCGGGCGTCGAGGTTCATTGCGCGCTGGCAACCGTCGAGCTGGGAGCGACCGCCGAACTGGTGGTCTATCGGCTGGTGCAGGAAGCCATCACCAACATCACGAAGTACGCCAACGCGCGCCAGGTGTGGGTGGGCCTGGCCGCACGCGCGGGCCAGGTGGAAGTGTCGGTGCGCGACGATGGCGTCGGCTTCGACTCGCGCGCGAAGGCGAGCTCGGCGTATGGACTGGTCGGCATGCGCTTTCGCGTCGAGGCCGAAGGCGGAACGCTGGTCGTGGTGGCCGCGCGCGGGCAAGGCACGCTGATTCAAGTGACGCTACCGCAGTCGACGCTGGAGGCGCCCCATGAAACCCGCCCTCAAGAAGCATTGGCGTGAAGAGCGGTCGCTGTAGTACGGCCCAGATTCGGAGTCTGGATGTCTGCCGCAGAAAAACTCTCACCCTCTCAGGCCGGGTGCGTCGGATCGATCCAGGGCACATTCTCGGGCGGCTCTGCAGGAGCGATGTCCAGATTGATCGCAACCGCCTCGCCGTCGCTGCGCACCAGCACGCACTCGAGCGTCTCGGTGCGGCTCGCGTTTATTTCCTGGTGCGGCACATAAGGCGGCACGTAGATGAAATCCCCCGGCCCCGCTTCGGCCGTGAACCGTCGGAGGGCGAATCGCTCATCGGAGGCGCTCCATCGGCTGACCTGCCAGCATTTTGCGCTTGCACCGACAGCGATGCGGTCAAAGCGGCGGCAGCAGCACCCAGACAGCAGGCGGATTGAGAACCGTCCCTTCGACATGCGCCTCGACCCAGGCGCTCTTGCCAGGCTTGAGCGGCGGCACCAGGCCCAGCGCGTAGACCGCCACCGCAGCACCGTGATCGAGCCGGCCGACCGCCACATGCACTTCCCTCAACGGGAAGGTCGATTCGTTGCGAACCCGGATGCGGAACAGCGCGGGCAGCGCGTTGCCCGGGCCGGACGGCAGCCTGCGCGTGCTGGCGGCGGTGACGCTGTAGCGCAAGGGGTGCACCGGATCGCCCGAGCCGCCGGAGATCCCGGAGTCACCAATGCGCTCAGCGTCGCCAAGATAGCTGACGTGGGACCCGGTCATCTTCGGCGCGCCCGGCGGCGGCTCGAGTTTGGCGGCCGTCGCGGTGTGGTTCACGGTTTCCATCGAGACTCTCCTTGGTCAACTGAAGAACGGCAGGGTATTCGGGTCGAGACCGGGCCCACGCAAGGCCGCGGCCAGGGCCTGCGCGCGCCGCAGCACCGGCGCGTCGTTGCCCAGTGCCTCGGCGAGCACCGGCAATGCCCGGTCGACCAGCTCGCGCGCCTGTGCGAGCTGGCCGTTCGCCGCCAGCGCCACCGCGCGGTTGAGCGAGTACAGCAGCACGCGGGGGTTGTCGGCCGGCATGCCGGCTCCGAAGATGTCGCGTGCCTCGTCGAGCGCCTGCAACGCCGCGCCGGCCCGACGCTGCTGCAGCAGCGCGATGCCCAGCAGCGTGCGCGCCCAGCCGGCCGTGTCGGCACTGAGCCGGGTGTCGCGTGCCAGCACACCCAGCACCAGGCTCTGCGCTTGGTCCGGCTCATGCAGGCGCAGCGCCACATCGGCCAGCGACAGGCCGGCCAATGCCTTGACCTTCTCGCTCAGAGGCAATTGCGGCCCACCATCGGCCACGGCCCGAAGCCGCGTCTGCAAGGCCGGCAGCGCCACCAGCGCATGCCGCGCCGCCTCGACCCGCGCCAGATGCATGGCCGCCACCGCAGAGGCCACCGGCGCATCGGTTTGGGCTGCCAAGGCGCGCAGCTCCTCGATGTCGGACTCGATGCCTTCCAAGCGCTCCAGACGCAGCGCGGCCATGATCCGAAGGTCCATCAGACGCCGGCAGGCGATCGAATGCGGACCGAGCTCGCGCACGCAGTCGTCGCGGGCCCGGCCCGCGACCTCGAGCGCCTCGCGCAACCAGCCCTGGGTCAGCAGGGCATCCGTGCGCTCGAGTGCCACGCCGGCGCGGTCGCGTGCACTCAGGCCGGGCACCGACGCGGCCGCGCCGGCAGCCAGTTCATAGAAGCGGCGCGCCTCGACATCCCGATGCAGGGCCGCGGAAGTCTGTGCCATGCCGCGCAGGGCCTGGTACGCAAGCCGGGCATCGCCCGCTGCCAGGCCCAAGCAACCGGCAAAGCTGTCGCGCGCATGCTCGAAATTGCCGCGTTCGATGTCGAGGCCACCCTGCAGCAGAAAGATGTTCGCCGTCAGCGACGGCTTGCCCGAGCGCGCCGCCGGGCCCAGCAGCGCCAGTTCCCGTTCGGCCCGATCCAGATCTCCGGCGCGCCACGCCGCCTCGACGATGCTCAGCGTGGTCTCGACAGCGGCGACACGATCGCCCGCGGCTTGTTGTGCGCGCCGCGCCTCGACGAAGGTCTGCAGCGCTCCGAGATGCTGGCCCATGTAGGCCTGCGTCGTGGCAATGCTGTCGAGCAGTTCGCCCTGCAGGCGGGGCTGCGCGGCCAGGCGCTGCACCACGTCGCGGCGACCGGCCTCCAGCAATTCGCCGGCCGTGACGGTCGCCCCGCGCGCCTGCTCGGGGTCGGCGCGGCGAAAGATGCCGAGCAGGAAGTCGCGCGCGGCCGTCGCGCGTGCGGTTTCCTCTCGTGCGCTCAGGCCGAGCCAGGTGGCGGTGCCGGCCAGCGTCAGCAGCGCGACGAGCGCTGCAGCGCCCAGCGTCATGCCGACACGATGGCGACCGGCGAAGCGCTGCAACCGATACCAGTTGCTGGGAGTGCGGGCCCGCACCGGCTTGCCGGCCAGCCATCGGTCCAGCTCGTCCAGCAGCGCTTCGGCGGTGGCGTAGCGGTCCTCCGGCCGGCGCGCCAGCGCCTGCAGCACCACCGCATCGAGGTCGCCCGCCAGAGCCCTGCGCAGCGCCGGCTGTCGCATCCCGCGCGCGGCGGCGCTCGACGTGCTGATCGGCGCGCGGCTCGGCGCTCGGGGGTCGGAGTCGAGAATGGCCTGCGCAAGGCGTGTCGCGCTGGTGCCGTCGGCGCTGTAGGGGTGCACTCCGCACAGCAGTTCGTACAGGATGATGCCGAGGGTGAAAACATCGGAGGCCACCGTCAGAGGCAGCCCGGCCAGTTGCTCCGGGCTGGAATGGCTGGGGGTCATCGGCCGCCCATCGGCCCGCGTCAGTTCGCTGTCGCCGCGCGAACTGCCGTCGCCTTCGACGAACTTGGCGATGCCGAAGTCGAGCAGTCGGACCTGGCCCTCGCCGGTCACCAGAACGTTGGCCGGCTTGAGGTCGCGATGGATGACGAGGTGCCCGTGCGCGTGCTGCACCGCCTGCAGCACCTGTCGGAACAGCCGCACCCGATCGGCCAGTGGCAGGCAGCAGGCGTCGCACCAGTCGAGCAGCGACGCGCCCTCGACGAATTCCAGCGCCAGCCAGGGCTGACCTTCGGGCGTCACGCCGGCGTCGTAGAGCGCCGCGATGTGCGGATGGCGCAGCATCGCCAGGATGTCGCGCTCGCGCGCGAAGCGTTGCTCCAGACCGGCTCGACGGGCGAGCGCAGGTTGGCGGTACAGCAGCTTCACGGCGGCCTGGCGGCGCAAAGCGCCGTCGTCGCGTTCGGCCAGCCAGACCTCGGCCATGCCACCGGCCCCCAGGCGCGATACCAGGCGCCACGCACCAACGCGATGGCCGGCGTCCGCATCGGCGGACCGGGGCGGTTCTCGAAGCTCGGGCAGCGCTTCGAGATAGCCGATCGCGCGCGCCTGGTCGCGCGCAGCGACCACGCGTGCCAGTGCCGGTGCCTGGGGGTGCCGACGTTGCTGCAGGTCGTTCACGAGCGCGGCCGCTGCCTGGGCGTCCAAGTCCTCGATCTGCTCGTAGAGCGTCGAGAGTTCCCTCCACCGGGCCGCCGGGCCCTGCGCCGGATCGGGCATCAAGGTCGATCACTCCAACGAAGCTTGGGTCATCGTATCCGCACTCGCAACGACGAGCGTCCCCCCCATTGCGGACGGAAGTGGCCAAACCGGCCACCGTTGTCAGACGCCCGCAAGCGCCTCGTGGATGGCCGCGCTCAGCGCGGCAGTGTCGGTTTCGCCCGCGCGCCCGAATCGGCAAACGGTCGCCGGGACGTCGAGCTGCACCGCGTCGCCCTCGGGCTCGACCGCGACGATCGGACGGCCCAGGCCTTGCGCCAGGTCCTTCTCGAGCAACGTGTATTCCGAGCCGGGCCAGCGCGACGATGCGTAGACGAGCACCAGCGCGCATTGCTTGATGCGGCGTTCGATCTGCAGAGGCAACTTGCGCGCATCCAGGCGTTCGGTGAATCGGTAGTCGAAGAAGCCGATGTCGTTCGCCGCCAGCGCAGGCACCAGGCGCTCGTTGATCGCCTGCTTGTCCTTGCCCGAATACGACAGGAAGGCGAAGCCGCGCCGCTGCGAATCGCGGGCAGGCGTACCGCCGCCCAGAAATTGGATCACCGTGGCGTAACCCCCCACCTCCTGGTCATAGGGCTGGTAGTGGCTGAAGGTGTCTTCGTCGAACAAGGGCACGACATGGAAGCGATCGAACTCCGGCGCAAGCCGGCGCGTGCCCCGGCGCACCACGACCACCGGGCGCGCCGGGTGCATCTCGCGCAAGGCGTCGAGGATCACGTCGGTGATCCAGGTTTGGCTGTCGTAGACGATGACGAGCCCGGTGGCGCCTGCAAGCCGGGCCTGCCAGTCCTGCTCGCGCAGCTGGTCCAGAGCGAGCGGGCGAGCGGCAATGCCGTCGCTGCGCAGGTCCATCGCCAATCGGGTTGCGATCGGCCCGCTGGTCGGCCCATGAAGGACAAGCGCTTCTGCGGCGAAGGCCATGTTCGTTGGTTCGAATCCTTGCGGATTCGGTCCGTGTGTCGCTGCGACACCGGACATTCTGCGCCGGTTGACGAGCCCGGATCAACCGGTGCGACTCACTGCCAGCGCCAGGTCCAGATCGCGTCGAGCGAGGTGTCCTGGCCGCTTTGTGCGCGCAGCGTGAAGCGCCGCGCGATGCGGTAGATCAGCTGCCAGGTGCCGGTGGTCGCGTTCAGGCTGCGTTCGTAGCCCACGTACCAGCGCCGCGACAGCTGCTTGCCGAGCGACACGACGGTTTCGCGCACCTCGCCTTCGGTCTGGCGCAGCGACAGGTCGTCGAGGCCGATCGCGCGGGTCAGCTTGCCGCTCACGCCTTCGCCTTCGCCGGCCAGCAGCGCGAGCGCCGCGCGCTGCAGCAGCGCGGTGTCGGTACGCCCGAGGCCATCGCTCGCGCGGCCCAGCACCAGCCACGACAGCTTGTCGATCTCGGACAGCTCGGGCTCGGAGAACAAACGGATGCGCGGGTTCAGCGCCGTGCCGGTCACATGCACGCCGACCCGCACGTCGGTGTTCGGACGGGTCGCCTCGATGTCCAGGCGCGGGTTTTCGGCCGGGCCGTTGAAGCTGATGACGCCGCGGTCGATGCTCAGCTTCTGGCCGTAGGCGGCATAGGTGCCGTCGACCGCCTGCACGCTGCCGGCGATCGCGAGGCGATTGCCCGGCGAGGTGATGTGCAGGTCGCCGCGCAGGCTGGTGTCGATGCCGCGCCCGCGCAAGCGCAGCTGCTGGCCCAGCGCCACCTGCAGGTCGAGCTTGACCACGTGGCCGGGTGCCGGGTTGGCGGCGGGTGCCGTGTCGGCGCTGCGCTTGCCGCGGATCACCTCGACATCGTCGGACAGCGTCGGCGCATCGGAGCGGGTGAAGTCGATCAGCCCTTCGTCGATCGCGAAGCGGCCGTCGAGCGCGAGTGTCGTGCGATCGAGCTGAAGCTGCGCCTGGCCGCTCGTGACAATGCGCCGGTCGACCCGGCCCAGCAGCTGGAACTTGTCGGCCTGCAGCTTGACGAGCGCCTTCGGCGCTTCACCGAGGCTCGCATTGCCTTCGAGCTTCACAGTGCCGGCGCCGGCTTTGGCAGTGAAGCGCTCGATGTGCGCGCTGTCGCCTCGCAGCGTGATCGCGACGTCGCCATCGCTCACGTTGACGCCCTGCAGGAAGTTGCGCACGCTGATGCCGCTGCCGCGCATCTCGCCGGTGTATTCGGGCGCGCCGAAACGCCCGCCGATGCTGGCGCTGGTGCGCAGCGCGCCGGCCAGGCGCCAGCCGGCCGGCACCCACGGCCCCCAGGTGCCGAGGTTGGCGACCTGCACCTCGAGCACGCCCTGGATCGGCGTGTCGGGCGCCGGCCAGGTGGCCTGCGGTGTCGTGCGCGCGACGACCGCGCCGGCCGCCACACCGAGCGTCTTGCCGGCCAGGCCCTGGGTGAAGCTCCAGACGCCGTCCTCCGCGTTCAGCCCGAGCCGCAGGTCGGTCAGGCCCAGCGCCTGGGTGCTGCCGGTCTCGTCGGTCACCGTCAGGTCGCCGCGCTGGCGCTCGAGCACGATGTCGGCGCTGAAGACGGGCGCGCTGCGGATCTTCAAGTGGCCGGCCAGCGCCAGGTCGCCGCCCCAGCCGAAGTCGGGCTGGAGTCGCCCCAACAGCGGCGCGACCGTCAGCGGTTCGAGCTCGGCCTGCGCCTCGATCTGCGCCGGCTGTTTGCCCGCCGCCGCTTGCCAGGCGATGCGCTCCCAGCGCAGCGCCGCGCCGAGCACCTCGGCGCGGCCCGGCTGCACGACCACCCGCGCCGGGCCGCCGGCCCATTGCGCTTCGATGCCGACGTCGTGGGTGCGAATCCACGCTGGCACGTTGGGCACCGAGCTGCGCAGCTCGAGCTGCTGCACGCTGCCGCGCCAGCCGGCGAAGCGGGCACTGCCCTTGGCGGCTGGGCCCGCGATCGCACCGCCCTGCACCCGCAGCAGCGCGACACTGCGGGCTGCCGATGCAGCGGCTGCGGCGGACGCGGGCGGTGCCGACGCGGCCTTGCTGGCGGTGAAGGTGTCGGTCCAGGCCGGCGGCAGCGCCTTGCTGTCGGCATGCAGCTCGAACGTGTGGGCGCGGGTCGTTCCCTTCAACTGAAGCTGCGCCGAGTCGAGCGGCGGAACGCCCTTGGCCACGGACTGCGCCAGCACGATCTGCGCCAGTGTTGCCTGGATGTCGACGAGCGCGTCGGGCGTCGTGCTGTCGAACTGCCAGCGGCCCTGCGCGTGCTGTGCGCTGCTCGGGCCGAGGTGCAGTGCGGTCGCGTCGAACTGGCCTTGGGTCGCGATGTCGGGCCAGCGGCCGACGACATCCGCGCTTGCGTTGAGTGAGCCGGCCAGCGACGTGGTGTCGGCGCTGCCCCGGGCGACTCGCCACAGCGGTGTCAGCGCGTTCAGCGCCGGGGCTGCGAGCACGAGATCCCATTGGTCGGCGCCGCCGTTGCGCCCGGCGTTCATGCGGCCGTTGGCCTTCAGGCCGTTGCCGGCCGCGCTGAGCTCGAGTGCCACGACGGCCGCGCCGCCATCGGCGCTGCGCAGGTCGGCATCGGCGCTCAGCGGCACACCGGCGAGCACGCTGTTGCTGACGTTAAGCGTCGCGCGTCCGCGCAATCCGGCCAGCTGGTCGAGCAGCGGCTGCGCGGGCTTTGCGAGCGCCAGCGTCAGATCGAATTCGCCCTTCGCGTTGAGTCGGTTCGGACCCTTGCGCCAGGCCGCGTCCTCGCGGCCCGGCCACCACGGGGCGGGGTCGAAATCGACCAGCGCCGCGTTCGCTTTGAGGTGCCACGGTGCGTCGCTGCGCTCGTGGGTGGCAACCCCCGACAGCGACGCCTTGGCGCCGCCGGCCGTCGCCTGCACCTCGCGCAGCTCGATGCGTTGCACGCTGGCGCTGGCGTCGAGCACGAGGCGCGCCGAACGTGCCGGGCCGCGGCCGGCAAACTGCCCGGCGAGGTCGGCCTTCACGTCGATCTGCGGTTCGGCGCCAGTGCCGCTGCCCTTGACCGCGACCGGTCCGCTCAGCTGCATCGCTGCGGCGCGTGTGTCGAGCAGCGAGGGCTGCAGATTGGCAAGCGTCGCATCGAGCTTCCATTGCTGCGGGGTCCACTGGCCGCCGCCTTTCAGGTGGCCGGCCGACGCCTGGCGCGTGCCGAGCTCGGCGTCGAAGGCCTGCAGGTCCAGCGTGTTGCGATCGCTCGGCCGGGCCCGCAGCTCGAGCTTCAGCGTGCGCAGCGGCAGCCGGCCTTCGTTCCAGCCGCCGGCGTCGGCGTTGCTGAGCTGCGCGCTGACGCTGGCCGGCTGGTCCATGCCGCTGGTCGTCGCGCTGGCTTCGCCGCTCAACGAGGTGATCGGCGCGGCGCTGTGAAAGGCCGACAGGTCGAGCGCCTTCGTGCTCGCCTGCAGCTCGGCCAGCGGCCAGGCGGCGAAGGGCCGCAGCCCGGCGCGGGCCGACAGCGATTGTTCGGGCCGGCCGGCCGATGGCTTGGCGCGGACGTCGGCGCTGAGGGTCGGCCTTTCGAGCGGACCGGCCAGGGTGGCGGTCGCGTTCCATGCCGGGAGGTCGGCCGCCGCGTCTTGCGCGAACTCGACCTTCACGTCGAGCGGGAAGGGCGCGTCGGCGCCGAGGCTCAGCGCGCCGCGGCCTTTGAGTCGATCCCAGGCCAGCGTCAGCGCATCGACGCGGTGCCGCGTGCCGAGCTCGGCGCCCAGATGCACGCTGGCCTGCATGTCGCGCAGTGGCTGCTCGCCGAGCGCGGCGGCGTGGAACTCGCCGACCCGCACGTTCGGCACTTCGAGCTCCAGCGGCAGCCGCATCTGCGTCGGCAGCTTGCGTGGCTCGGTCTGGGTATCGCTCGGCAGCTCGAGGTCGACCCGGCTCGCATGCAGCTCGCTCATCGCCACCCGTGCGCCGTAGCTGGCCCACGGCGCACGCGTGATGTGCATGCCGCGCCAGCCGAAGCCCGTCATCACGACCTTGCCGCCGCCGGGAATCTGGAACTCGATGCGCTCGGCGTCGTAGTCGCCCCACAAGGTGCCCTTGCCGTTGGTCACCTGCAGGCCGGGCAGCTTGGACAACAGCCAGGCGGTGCCGACATCGCTGCGCACCGACCACCACAGGCCGCTGCCGGCCGCGATCAGCAACACGAGCAACGTGAGGACGACGATGCCGATGACCCAGGCGATGCGCCGGTGCCACCGGAACTTCTCCGGCAGTGGCAACGGCGGCGGCGCGGGCGGTGGAGTGTCGTCGGTAGCCAT
>Ga0209515_10001111_pt1 | contig 46482 bp, 57 predicted proteins | sample Subgroupgradi54m_FD_187454 | JGI IMG/M metagenome (GOLD analysis project Ga0209515, IMG submission 187454) | Subsurface groundwater microbial communities from S. Glens Falls, New York, USA - GMW60B uncontaminated upgradient, 5.4 m (SPAdes)... ... | reverse complement strand
GCATTAGCTCGAAGTTTTAGATTCGATTCTCGCTTACGAGCGTCTTCTTCGCTTCGATATGCTTCATAATACATAACTTCGTAGGGTATGTATTTTTTAGTATGAGAGCTAAGACCTGAGTTGTGCTCCGCAAGCCTCTTTCGTAGGTTATTCGTTGAGCCAAGATATAATTGATTGTTTTTCATGCTTTTGATGATATAGACATAAAACATAGAAGCTAATTCAGGTGTGGGGATTCATCCCTATTATTTCTTCGTTCTTTTACCGAGCGTGACTCTATTTTCTAATTCTACCTTACCACCCGCACGTTCTATTTTTTCTTTAGCTGACGCCGAAACAGGAATACCCGATACTACAAATGGGGACTTCACCTCTCCACCGGACAATATCTTAACCGGAGACCTTAATCTTTTCATAGCTCCGTGACTCATGAGAATCTCTCTCGTCAATACACCGTCTTTTGCGAATCGAGATATGGCTTCGACATTAATTATTACCGCGGCTTTTTCTCTCCTCTTATTTTTTACTCCGCGCAATTTCGGTAATCTAGATATAAGCTCTCTTTCGGCAGTTGGTCGGATGCGATGACCCGCGCGAGCTCGCTGACCCTTTTGACCGCGCCCCGAATAAGTGCCGCGCTTACCACCACGCCCGATTCGTTTCTTGTGCTTTTTTTTAAATGTTGGTCGAAGTGTGTGAAGTTGCATGGAAATTATTTTTTCTCAAACGTGCGAAGCGCCTTAAGAGTCGCCATTGCATTTGAGAGTTTATTTGTGGTTCGCCCTAAAATTTTTGCCGAAATGTCCTTGACCCCTGCGAGTTCGAGAACACTTCTTGCAGAACCACCCGCAATAAGACCATGCCCGATCCTGGCCGGCTTTAACCGCACGCGAGCCGCTCCGTATTTTGTTTCAACGTCATAGAGGATCGTCCTATTGTCCTTGAGGACTATCGGAATCATGTTTTTCTGTCCTTGGCGTATAGCCTTTTGAACCGCAGCAGCGACATCCAATCCCTTCGCGATTCCTATACCAACTTTTCCTTTCTCGTCACCTACTACTACCGTTGCGCGAAAACTAAACCGCTTACCTCCAGCCATAACACGCGTAACACGTCTAATTTCTAAAACATGATCTTTAAATTCGCTTTTCTTTTCTCTAGGATTGTGAGAACGTTGTGGCCTCATACAATAAACTTATATTTTTAATCCGCCTTCGCGCGCTCCTTCCGCAAGAGCTTTTACCCGACCGTGATATAAGTACCTTCCACGATCAAAAACCGCATCTTTAATATTTAGTTTTTTTGCCGCTTCGGCAATTGCCTTCCCCACCTCACGCGCAACTTCTGATTTTTTCATTTTGGATTTCATACTATGCGACGAAACAGAGGCGATAGTTTTATTTGTTTGATCGTCAATTAATTGCGCGTAAATATACTTGTGACTTCTAAACACGGAAAGCCGCGGATGCCCGCTATAACTTTTAATTTTTTGTCTAACGCGGCGCGCTCTTTGTGCCCGCACGGTATTTATTTTTCTTTTTGATCTCATGAATTAATATTTACGTATTAAGCCGTGCCCGACGTAGCTGCTTTTTTGCCCGCCTTTCGACGAATAACTTCATCACTATATCGAAAACCTTTTCCTTTGTAGGGCTCTGGTTTTTTCATCCCACGAATCTCTGCCGCAACTTGCCCTACAAGTGTTTTATCAAATCCTTTTACTTTTAAAATGGAGTTTTTTTCAACTTCGAATACAATGCCAGCCGGAGCTTTATATGTTACTGGGTGAGAAAACCCAAGGCTCAAGGTTAGATTTTCACCTTCTTTTGTGATGCGGTAACCCACTCCTTCAAGAATTAGAGTTTTTTCAAAACCCTTACTTAGTCCAAACACGGCATTTTGCGTTAATGACCGTATGGTACCCCAATTACTTCGCGCTTGCTTATTTGAAGCACCGATTGAAAACTTTATTTCCTTATTGTCTATTACAGCATCGACATATTTTAGAATCGGAACAATAAGCTGATTTTTTCCTCCGACAAACAAAAGTTCGCCGTCTTTTATGGTAACGGTAACGCTTTCTGGAATTATTACTGGTTGTTTGCCGATCTTGCTCATGTTTTTATAATTTTTAATTACGTTTTTACCATATCTCAAAAAGCATCTGCCCTCCGACTTTTTCCTTTCTTGCTTCCCTATCAGTCAAAATCCCTTTAGGAGTCGAAAGAAAAAGAAACCCAAAACCTCCCTTTACTCGCTTTATGTCCTTGTAACCAACATAAAGGCGTCGCGATGGTTTACTTAAAAGTTTAATTCCCTGAATAGGTCGATCTGGATTTGGCTCAATCTCTAGAATGCGTTTCGGCATCCTTCCTTTTATTTCGCTTTTCTTCAAAAAACCTTTTTCTTCAAGCAACTTAACAACAGCCGCATCCATTTTTGTGAATCGTACTTTTAGCGCTTTCTTGCGGGCAGCTTCTGCGTTCTTAATTTTTATAAGGAGATCTATGTACATATTGTTATTACCATGATGCCTTTTTTATCCCCGGGATTTCTCCTTTGCTTGCAAGTTCTCGAAAGCAAATACGACACATATTAAAATCGCGCATATAGCCACGCTTTCTGCCACATCTAAAACACCGACGTACTAGGCGGCTACTAAATTTTGGTGTTTTGCGGGCCCGCGCCCTTACAGATGTTTTAGCCATAGATTATTTACTTCTTTTTTCTTTTTTCTCTTCCAAGCTTTTCAATGGTACTCCAAGCGAGCGGTATAAATCAATTGCTTTATCGCGATTCTTTTCTTTGAGAACGATCGTAACTTGAACACCAAAATTGACCTTAGACTGTTCGATTTGAATTTCTGGAAATGAATATTGTTCTTTAAAGCCAAAGTTTAAATTACCGCCATGATCAACATTTTTAAGATCAATGCCTCGGAAATCTTTTACGCGAGGAATAACTATACTTACCAGTCGAGCAAAAAAATCGTTCATCCTTTTTCCCCTTAGCGTCACCTGAAGCCCAATAATATCTCCCTCACGAGTTTTAAATGCCGCAACAGCTTTGCGCGCGGCTCGAGGGGCCGGTTTTTGACCAGTTATGGTAGCAACCTCGCTCATGATTTCCGGAAGGAGCTTATCTTTAAAATGCGGCTGGGTGGACTGCCGACCGATACCAACATTTACTACAATTTTTTCGATAGGTTTTATCATTGCTAATTTTATTAAAAGGTCGCTTTACATTTACGACACAATCGAAATTTTTTATCACCTTCTTTTTTTGACCCAACACGAGTCGGTTTTTTGCATGAGGGGCAGACAATCATTGCGTTCGACACAAAAAGTGGACGCGTAACTTGCACAACCTCACCTTTTTCACCCTGTTTCTTGGGGCGTACGTGTTTTTTAAATAAATTTAATCCTTCAACGCTAAGCTTATTAATATCGGGAAATACGCGAAGTACCTTGCCGGTTTTCCCCGCATCTTTTCCCTTAATAATTTTTACCGTATCACCTTTTTTTATCTTCATCCCATTAGAAATAGGAAACTTTTAGTTTCCGTGTATGCAAAACAAGACCTTTTTTTCGGGGTGATACAATTTGTGAAGTATTGATTAATGATTTCATGATAGTTAATTTCTAACGGGATTCATTGTGTTATACGAGTTCTTCTGCAAGCGACGCAATTGTATCGTATCCTCTTTCCTTAATTTCTCTTGGAATTGGACCAAAAATACGAGTTGCGCGCGGTTCTTTTTTATCTATTAATACAACCGCATTGTCATCAAAACGAATGTACGAACCATCGCTCCTACGCCACGGATTCCTTTGACGCACAATAAGCGCTTGCACCTTATCTTTCTTTTTTACGCCCTGCTTACTTCTCGGTTCCGCTACTTGAACGGATGCGATCACAATATCTCCAATTTGAGCATAACGCCTGCGGCTACCACCAAGAACACGAAAGCAACGAACTGTTTTCGCTCCGGAATTATCCGCTACTTTAAGTATCGCTCTTTCTTGTATCATGGTTTTTTAAGATTTTATTTTTTCAATAATTCTCCAACGTTTTTCTTTAGAAAGTGGTCTTGTTTCTTGCATAACGACTTCATCGCCTACTTTATATTCATTATTTTCGTCATGAGCCTTAAAACGCTGCGTTACTTTGTAGTACTTCAAGTAACGGGGGTGTTTTTTAAGACGGGTAACCTCAACAACTCTCGTTTTATTCATTTTGTCTTTAGTAACTATGCCTTGAATTTTTCGCATGATAATAATATTATTTTTGTTTTTCCTTGATCACCGTGAGAAGTTGAGCAATGCTTTTTTTAACCCCTTGAGCTTCTCGAATATTTTTGACCTTACCCGACGAAAAATCGAATTTTAAATCATTGAGGCGTACTCGCAATAAATCAAGCTCTCTTCCAAGCTCAGTAGTTTGTTTTTGTCTCATTTCTTTGAATTCTTTCTTTTTCATAGTATCTGTTTAACGAGTTACAATTTTTGTTTTTACGGGAAGCTTGTGACCTGCGAGTCGAAGTGCCTTCTCGGCTGCGGCGCTTGTTACTCCGCCAATTTCAAAAAGGATTCGGCCTGGTTTTACCGGAGCTACGTAGTGGCTTACATCACCTTTTCCGCCACCCAAAGTAACTTCTGGAGGCAATCTCGTAATCGGCTTATCAGGGAAAATGCGAATCCATACTTTTCCTTCACGGTTTAAAGAGTGAGTAATTGCTTTCCGAGCCGCTTCAATTTGATTTCCGGTAATCCAGGCCGGAGTAAGCGCTTGAATACCGTAATGCCCGAAACTCAAAGAAACACCACGACTTTCCTTGGTCCTGCTTCGCCGGCGGCCCTTTTGCATCTTTCTGTGTTTTTGTTTTTTAGGCTGATACATAGAGAGTGTAATTTATTTACCGCTTCCTTTTTGAGGTTCTTTTTCTTCAAAAATTTCTCCTTTATATAACCAAACTTTCACACCAACGGTTCCGTAGCTATTAAAAGAAGTTGCTTCGCCGTAATCAATATTGGCGCGCAACGTCTGGAGTGGCATTCTCCCCCACGACAACCAATCGCTTCGCGAAATTTCAGCGCCATTCAAACGACCCGCAAGTTTTATCTTAATTCCCTGCACTTCACGGTTTTGCTTCGCAAGGTCAATGGTACGCTTCATCACTCTCCTAAAGGGCAAACGTTTTTCAATATCGGTCGCAATCTGCTGAGCCACAACTGGAGCAGAAAGCTCTGTCCGTTTAAGCTCGTCAATGTTGACGTTCAGTGAAAACTTTGCTGATTTTTTATTCTTACGGCGAAGAGCGCGGACGGTTTTTGCAATGGCCTCTTTTAAGTCGTCTATGCCTTTGCCACCGCGGCCAATAACGAGCCCTGGACGAGCCGCTTTTATGGAAACCCGGATCGTTTCGCTTGTACGCTCAATGTCAATTCCCGCAATCCCTGCGGCAAGAATTTTCTCGCGGATAATTTTTCTTATCGCGTGATCTTCTTCAATAAAATAATTTGAGGCGCGGCTAAAAAACCACCTACTAGACCATGGGAGGGTAATTCCTAAACGGAAAGAATATGGGTTTATTTTTTGTGCCATTTTTTATATAGATTTTCTACTAAAAACTTTTCTGAAAAATCCACCACCCGTCTTTGGTTTGGGCGCGTTCATTTTTTCCTTTTTTTCTAATTTCTCTCGATTTTCATCGCCTTTTTGGGTTTTTTCTTTCGATTTGTGTTCATGGTTCTTTTCCTCTGGGGCGGTTTTTGATTTTTTTGGTTTCGGAATAATCGTGAATTTTGTCTTTTTTATTTTATCAGAGACGCCAAGAACAAGCGTAATATGACTTGCTTTTTTTTCAATCTTACCCATACTACCTCTCGCTCGCGGCCAATACCTAACAAGCTTTGGCGCTTGATCAACTCGGATTTCTTTTATATAAAGTGTGCCAGGGTCAAGTTTTGAATTTGTAATCGCATTCGCCACCGCAGATTTTAAGAGCTTTAAAAGCACGTCGCCGGGGCGTCGCACGCCAATAGTAAGACGTGCCTCCGCTTCGTTTACAGAAAGTCCACGAATAAGATCGGCAACAAATCGCGTTTTCCTTGGCGTAATTCGAAGATAATTTAGTTTTGCGGTTATAGTTTTTTCCATGTTTGTGTACAAGGCAATTATTTACCGGGTGCTGGCTTCGCCACTCCCGCTTCAGGAGCTTTTTGTTCCAATTCTTTTTGCATCTTGCCTCCGTGACGGACAAATTTCCTTGTTGGCGAAAATTCGCCTAATCGGTGGCCTACCATATCCTCATTCACACGTACCTCGATAAAATGCCTCCCGTTATGCACGCCAAATATATAACCAACCATCTCAGGAGAAATTTCCGAAGATCGCGCCCAAGTTTTAATAACCGTCTTGCCGTCTGGCTTCGATTTCGAAATATGCTTCAAAAGATTCTCGTCAATATAAGGTCCTTTTTTAGAACTTCTACTCATGTTTTATCTTTTTGTTTTCCTCCTCGAAATAATAAGCCGACTTGACCACTTTTTCTTATTGCGCGTCCTTCTGCCTCCCGTGATCTTACCCCATTTTGTCTTCGGTCGCTTCGTGCCACGAGGTTGTCTGCCTTCACCACCACCGTATGGATGGTCTCTCGGATTCATAGCCGTTCCGCGCACCGTCGGCCTAACGCCAAGCCAGCGGCTTTTTCCTGCCTTACCAATACTTTCTAGATTGTGTTCCGGATTCGATACCTGACCGATTGAAGCGTGAGACTCCCAAACCACCTTCCTTACTTCGCCTGATGGCATCTTGAGTTGAGTATAGCCGTCTTCGTTAGCAAGTATCTGAAGCGAAGACCCGGCAGACCGAGCAAGTTGACCTCCTCTCCCTGGTAACACTTCAACATTATGAACGAAAGTGCCTGCAGGGATTCGCTTTAGAACGGTTCGATTCCCGACTTCAAAGGTAACGTCTAGACCCGTCATTACCGCATCGCCAATTTTTAAGCCATGCGGAGCTAGAATATAACGACGCTCTCCATCTTTGTAGACCACGAGCGCGATGAATGCGGTGCGATAAGGATCGTATTCAATGGACTCCACCTTGCCGGATACGTCAATTTTATCTTGTTTGAAATCAATATTGCGATAACGGATTTTATTGCCACCGCCCTGATGTCGCATAGTAATTCTGCCCTGATTATTACGGCCCGCATGAGTTTTTAGCGTTCTTAGAAGAGATTTTTCTGGCTTCGTATGAGAAATAGCTCCGTAATCTGGTACAGTCATTGATCTGCGCGATGGAGTTGTAGGATTATAACGTTTCATGATTTTCCTTATCTATTTTTATGAAATATCTATTTTATTCCCCTCTTTTAGAGTCACAACCGCTTTTTTAAAATCGGATCTCCGACCAACCGTCGCGCCCAACCGTTTTATTTTTCCTTTTTGGCGGATAACATTTACGCCCAAAACTTTTACTCCGTATCGCTTTTCCACTTCTTTGCGAATTCCGGGCTTTGTCGCAGAGAGCATTACTAAAAATACATACTGCGAATATTTACTCAAGTCGCCCGCCTTCTCACTACGGCGAAGCTCCTTTAATACGCTTACTCCTCCGTAAGAATTGGTTTTTGGTACAACTACTTTTTGAGCTTCAGCTTTTTTTATTGTTTTGGGCTTTAGAATATTCATGAAAGCTTTATTTCTTTAAGGATCCGACTAACTCTTCAACTGCGCCACGTTCAAAAATAATTTCTTTGGGTGTGAGGCATTCGCTAGGGTTCAGATTGGACGAATTGGTAATTGTTGTTTTTGGGATATTGCGCGCGGCAAGAAAGGCGTTTTTATTCCGCGCCTCAGGCACAAGAAGCACTCTGCCGGATTTACTCGCACGAAGAGTGTTAAAAATCTTTACAATTGCTTTTGTTTTGTGATCTTGAAGCCCTAATGAATCAACAATTTTTATCTCTCCGTCGGCTAATTTTTTAGAAAGAATTACAAAAAGAGCAAGACGCCTCATTTTTTTATTTATTTTTTTATCAAAATTACGCTCTTTGTTTGGTCCGTGCGTAACACCACCACCAGGCCACAAAGGAGAACGGATTGAACTAACACGCGCGCGACCGGTGTGCTTTTGCTTCCATGGCTTCCTACCTCCACCACGAACTTCACCACGACCCTTAACATGCGCAAGCACTTTTCGCCTATTGCTCGATTCAGAAACCACCACTTGATGCACAAGGTTTGGATTCCAACGCACGCCAAAAACTTTCTCCGATACTTCGAGCGTTCCAACTTTCTTATTTTTTGTATCTACCACATCAAGCTTCATGTTTATTTTGTTACTATTTCCACCTCGCTCCCGGTAAATCCCGGAACCGCGCCTTTTATTAAAATCTTTTTGTTTTCTATTTGAATCGCCGCAACTTCTAAATTACGAAGCGTCACGCGAACGTTACCCATGTGCCCCGCCATTCTTCTGCCCTTAATAACACGCTGGGGAGCGGTTGAACCGATCGATCCCGGAGCGCGCAAGCGATTTTTCTGACCGTGCGTTTGCGGACCGCCATGAAATCCGTGTCGCTTTACAACGCCCTGAAATCCACGCCCCTTGCTTTTACCGCTTACATTAACCAGATCCCCCTCTTTCACTTCTTCAAGGAAACCGAAGTCGCTCTCATTTTTAATTGAAAGTGGCGTTACGGGGAATACTTTATCCCCCTTCCAAATTTGCGTCATCTTTAATTTTTTGGCTTTTATCTTTGCCATTGTTATTTGCGTATAAATATAAACAAAAAATGCCGCAGATGGCATTTCTACCAATTGCTTTCCTATGCTCCCTGGTTCTTCTAGAAGCTAGCCTTCTAAGAACCGGAGATTTTGAGTCGTATGGAACTCGAGGATAATAGTAGCGTATTTGATATTTGGAGTCAACCTCTTTGAACAAAAAACTCTCCCGATAAGTGGTCGGGAGAGAAAATAAGGTATTTGCGAGGAGGGCGGGGCTATTGTCGTTCCACCTGTTCTCGAGCCAGTTCCAGTTCACAACGACGCGCTCGTCGTTCCAGATGAGGTACGCGACGTTCCGGTTGCGACCGGCGCCCTGCTGATTATGTACGAGATGCCTTCCGTGCCACCACCCAGCGTGAAGCTCTTTAGAGCGATCTTCTAGGTTGAATCGTATTCCGCATCAAAATGCGCTAGCATCTCGGACCAAGTTCCTTGATTTTTTATAGTTTCCTAATCTAGGAAACTGGTTTCGGGAGCCGGAAGCCGTAACCGCCGGTGACTATTCCCCTAATACCGTGATAATTATAAAAAATAAATTAAAAATGGAAAACCGCCCCGACAGGTTCGTCGGGGCGGAAGATCCAAAGCTCCAAAGAGCCAAGGGTTAGGCCTGCCTATCGGCAGGCAAGGAACTAGCCGAGGAGGGCGGGGCTAAAGCCGTGCCACCTGCTCCCGAGCCAGCCCCAGTCCACAACGACGCGCCCGCCGCTCCAGATGAGGTACGCGACGAGCCGGAAGCGACCGGCGCCCTGCTGAGACTTCCAGAGGAATACGGCCTTGCCCTTGAACTCCCCTGGGTATGTGGAGGGGTTATCGAGCCAACCCTTGACCGGTTCGTCTTCGAGGGAGAGGGTACGGTCGATGAGACCGCTCTTCTTGAGATGTGTCTCGAGCTCGAAGCCTTCGATCCAGCCACCGCTCTTCTGCTTTTCGTGAAGGAAGAGTTCGAACTTCTTCTGCGGAATTGTAAACCCTCGCGTCAGGGCCGCAGGTATCTCGTCGAGGTGATTCTCGTAGTATTCGATAACCTCAACTTCCATCCGAACGAAGTTCGGAACTACCTTGAGCCCCAAATTGTAGGCCCTGGCAACTGAGACTGGGGGTGTGCCGGACATGGCGTTTCCCTTCTCCTTGATTAGCTCCCGGATTCTGCCGGATCAGTGGCAAGTTTTTTCTTGCCTGATGCTGGTACGATTATACCGTACTTAATTTAGAAAGTCAACAACTAAAAACCGCCCAGAAGGCGGTTTTTTAGTATTGTAATCCGTTACGCTTTTTAACTTTGTACTTTATTACTTTTTCGCTAACTCATCTTAATCTCCACATCCACCCCGGCAGGCAAGTTCATATCTGTTAGAGACTCGATGGTTTTCTGACCTGGATTTAAGATGTCAATTAAACGCTTGTGGACTCTTAGCTCGAACTGCTCGGCGGATTTTTTATGAACAAAGGTTGAGCGGTTTACGGTATAGCGGCGCATCTCGGTTGGGAGCGGAATCGGGCCAACCACCTCGCCACCTTGACGCTTAATCGCCTCGATAATCTGACGCACAGAATTATCGATTAGTTTTGCATCGTATGCCTTGATACGAAGCCGTAATTTAGTTTGAAGTTGCTCTTCTTTTTTGGCCATATGCTAAGCGTTTAGCTTTTAGCGTATAGAGTTTTAAACGTTAATTTTTGTAACCACGCCCGCACCAACAGTTTTTCCTCCTTCTCTGATTGCAAAACGCTGTTTCTCTTCAAGCGCAACGGGCGCAATAAGTTTTACGGTAATTTTTACGGTGTCTCCTGGCATAACCATCTCGATGCCTTGCGGCAAGATGACTTCGCCGGTTACGTCAGTAGTTCTTATATAGAACTGTGGCTTGTATCCCTTAAAGAACGGAGTGTGTCTACCGCCTTCCTCTTTACTTAATACGTAAACCTCAGCTTCGAATTCGGTGTGCGGCGTAACGCTCCCTGGTTTTGCAATAACTTGACCGCGTTCGACGTCTTCTTTCTTCAAACCACGAAGCAAAATACCGACGTTATCACCTGCACGCCCTTCATCGAGAAGTTTTTGGAACATTTCAATGCCGGTTACAACGGTCTTTTGAGTTGGCTTCAAGCCGATAACTTCAACTTCTTCGTTTACTTTTACAACGCCACGCTCGGCGCGACCGGTAACAACAGTGCCACGTCCTTCAATTGAGAAAATATCTTCGACGGGCATGAGGAACGGCTTATCTATTTCGCGAACCGGTTCGGGAATAAATTCGTCTAATGCTTTAGTGAGTTCCATAATCGGTTTGCATGCCTCGTCATCAGGCGATGTTGCGGCAAGCGCTTTAGTTGCCGAACCGCGAATAACCGGAGTCGTGTCGCCGGGGAACTGATACTTCTTCAAAAGTTCTCGGACCTCGGACTCAACAAGATCAATTAATTCCGGATCATCAACCATATCAACTTTGTTTAAGAAAACAACAATTGACGGCACACCGACCTGGCGAGCAAGAAGAATATGCTCTCTCGTTTGAGGCATGGGCCCATCCGTGGCGGAGACAACAAGAATCGCACCGTCCATCTGTGCGGCACCCGTGATCATATTTTTAATGTAGTCCGCGTGGCCAGGCGCATCGATGTGCGCGTAGTGACGCTTCTCGGTTTCATATTCCGAGTGATGGAGCGCGATCGTAATTCCACGAGCTCTTTCTTCGGGCGCATTATCAATTTGATTAACGCTCTCTTCTTTAGAAATGAGACCTTTTAACTTAAGTACGTGCGTGATGGCCGCGGTAAGAGTAGTCTTGCCGTGGTCTACGTGACCAATCGTGCCGACGTTAACGTGCGGCTTGGTACGCTGAAATTTTTCTTTTTCTGCCATTTTTATAAATAGTTAATGTTTCGACTCTTTTTAAGAATGTAAGCGTAATTATTGTATGTAACGCTACGCATGTCAACCCCCACACCTATCCGATAGGTGTGGGGGTCAATACCCCCATCCAATCCCATATCTGTGGACTAAATAATTCTATTATTGACTAGCTTTCCCCCGAGCGTAGACTGGAAATTAGTAACTTACCAAACATAAAGGGGGTGGGGAAATGCCCGACCAAAAGATAGCACTAGTTACAGGAGCAACTGGTTTTACTGGCCGACACATGGTGGATTTGCTCCTAGAGAAAGGGTACGAAGTAATAGCAACTGATCTAAAAAATCCCAACAACCCTGTTTTTATAAAATCTGGAGTGAGATTTATTCCTGCTGACCTAACAAACTTTAGAGATTTAGAAAGAGGAGGTTTTTTTGAAGCAGTGCGCCGGGTAGATTGTGTTTTTCATATCGCTGGGATTTTTGATCACTCCGCTTCTTTGAGTAAGTTGATGGAGGTAAATATTTGGGGAACAAAAAATCTTTTGAGAATTCTCGAGCGATCCACGAAGAAGCCGCGCGTCATAGTTTGGGGAGGAGCTGGGATTTTTGGAGATTTTAAACATATACCTCTTCCGGCAACCGAAAACATGCCGCCCAAAACTAACAATCCTTACTTTTTATCAAAGTGGCTCGAAGAGCGAGAAGCGTTCGAATGCGGAAGGTTGTATGATTTGCCGGTAACAGTAATTCGCCCATCAGGTGTTTATGGCCCACATTCTATTTATGGAATGGCTTTTTCTATTACCACCATGCTCAAAAGTAAATTAGCGGTTGTGATTGGTAATGGTAAAAACATAGGAGCCTTGGTTCATGTGCGTGACGTCGTGAGAGCCGCCGAGTTTCTGGCGCAAAAAAATGAAGCCGCAGGCGAAACATATCACGTAACTGACGATACGCCCTACTCCACCAAAGAAATAGCGCAGTGTCTTGCCAAGCTTTGCGAAGCCAGATGCCTGCCGATTAAAGTACCGCTATGGTTAGCGTTACTGATTGCGCCTTTATCTAAAATCCACAGGGAAATAGTTAGGATGACGGTTATTGATACATGGCTTAGTAACGAAAAAATCAAAAAACTCGGTTTTGAATTTGAATATCCTGATAGCAGAATCGGCCTTGCTGAAACGGTGGCGTGGTATAAATCGCATAAGTAACAATAATCCCCGAGATCAATATCCGGGGATTTTTTTATTTTTAAAATCGGAAGGCGAATTTAACCAAAGTTCTCATTAATACCAATTTTGCATGAGTGTTTCTCTTTAACCAAAATTGACTTAGCCTATCAATGAAATTTCCCTTCGTAACAGCAATCACTTTATCTTCGGAGGGTCTTGCTTCATCGATCGAGTTACCACTTTCTTTAGCTCCCGGCCAATGAACTTTTGGTTCAGAGGCGGTCCAGAAAACGTCATTCACATAAACAGTGCCAGCCTCAAGTTTTTCCGCCACTCTCCTGCCTCGGCTGATATCGCCAGTCCAAACACTGGCCGTTAAACCGAATCTACAATCATTGGCTAGTCTTACAAGTTCTCTTTCATTTTTTGCGGTCATGATAGGTATGATCGGACCGAAAGTTTCTTCGGTCATAATATCCATATCGTGATTAACGTTCACGAGAACGGTTGGTTCAAGAAAATATCCGAGGTCGTAAGCTCCACCAACCAAACGCTTCCCGCCGAAAAGCACTTTCGCGCCTTTTGCTTTGGCGTCTCTTAGCTGACGCATAATCATTTCAAACTGACGCCTGTTCATTATTGCACCAAGGTCAATTGAGTGGTCATCTGGATTGTATCCAACTCTCAAACGCTTCACTCTTTCTAAAACTCCGCTTACAACAACACTTACAACGCTTTCTGCCACGTAAACTCTTTCTGTTGAAGAGCATGACTGCCCAGTGTTAAAGAGACAGGACCCAACCAATGCGTTGATTGTCATATTTAAATCACAGTCTTCAAAAACAACAAACGCGTCTTTTCCTCCAAGCAAAAGCTCGAGTCTGTCCTTGTGCTTAGCCGCTTGCTTAAGTTTTCTACCCGTCCCCGAGCTTCCGCAAAATACAAGAAAGTTTAATTTATCCTCGTTTAGCAAATTCAACATTATCTGACCAACGGCATGATCGCCCTGAATCACTTGTATCGGACTATGCTCACAGTAACTTGCAAACCCTGATTCTCGCCAAGCTTGATCAGTTAAAAACTTAATTAATTCACCGGTACGAGGGGTTTGTTCGGAAGGTTTGAGCACAACCGCATTACCATAAAACAAACTTCTCGTAATAATATTCATGGGAATCATCAATGGGTAATTCCAAGGAACAATTACTCCAACCACACCGACATCTTGCCCTTTCGAACTGGGAGGTAACTTTGTTTCAATTTGTTTAAAGGCGCTAAGCGGATCTGTTCCCTTGAACTTCCGCAAATCACTAAATCCTCTTTTTCGGTAGTAATGCAATAATTGCAAACTCACTAAAATTTCTTCCCAGCATTCGACAGCAACTTTTCCATTTTCCTCGCCAATAAGTTTCGCGATCGTATCACTAGCCTTTACAATCAAGCGTTCCAGAGCTCGCAAGTAGCGGCCTCTTTGTTTTATGCTAAGTTGGCTCCAAAAGTCGTGGACTCGTCTAGCCTTTTCCACCATCGCCCGTATCTCATCCTCATTATTAATAAGTACTCGCTTACCCACTTTCCCATCGCCTGGGTTCAAAGGTTGCAAATAACTTCTACCCGCTTCTTCGACGACGCGGTCTAGAGCCATACGTTCTCCTTTTTTGAATTGTTAAAGAATATCTATTTGTGAGTATATGGAAGCCCAATACTACTGTCAATTTCGGAAAAGCTAAAATCCATTAAATTGACTTCGTCTTTGTCTAGGCGTATTACTAAAATAGTTCTCCACAAAGACTGAGAGGATCTTTATGCCTTTGCAAATCATTCTTAAATCAGGCATTGGTAGATGCGAAGAAGTTTCTCTCTATATCCCGAACTCATTACCTGACGTGATTCGTCCGATCTTGATGCTCCACGGCAACTGGGCAACTAGCGGTCGCTACAGAAAATATGGTCGGTTCTTTGCCGAACAAAATTTTGTTGTTATAGCACCAACGTATCGGCATCATTACCGCGGAAACGGTGAAAATCAGTCGCTCGGCAGAGCCACAATTCAAGATTATGCAAACGATACGCTCTCTTTCCTAGAAACATTCCAATCAACGTGGCTACCAATAAATATGCCGGGGGTAGCTGTTGCGAATCCTATCGTGATCGGCCATAGCATGGGTGGCCTTGTCGCTCAAATGCTCGCTACCCTAATACCTCTAGAAGCCCTTATTACTTTGAACTCGGCGCCGCCAGCTGGAGTTAAGCTTTCGCCTGATCGCGATTACGAGCAAAGAATCAGAAAAATTGCTTCAAGGATTTTTTTCAAAAAGCCATACCTACCAGACTTTGAATCAATGTCACTGTATGTCTACAACGGCATGCCCAAAAGAAAACATCGTAAGCTCTACGAAGGCGCCGTCCATGAATCTGGAAATTCCTCACTGCAGATTCTTGCCGGAAGCGGAAATGGAATTGTCCGAATTATCGCTCGACTTCTCGCAAAACCCGTGCATATTGATGAAACGGAAATAAAATGCCCAATCCTTATCATTGGTTGCGCCAAAGATCGAATTATTCCTCCGGCAATAGCTGAACGAATGCACAAGAAATATAGCTCGGCAAATTCAAAGGTTTCTTATACTATTTTTCCTCAATTCGCTCACTGGGTTCAGCACGAACCCGGTTGGGAATCAAGCGCTAATTACATTCTTCGCTGGATTAATGATTTTCCTAAATAACTCACATGCTCGCGCCCACGCGAGCATTTACTTTTTGTTGGCTCATAATTTCTAAAAATCTACGCTAAAATTAAGTAAAAACTCCGATGTAATTTCGGAGTTTTGTTTTTTTAAATCTTAAAAATCAAGCGTACAAGTTCTTGCGGAGCGCCGAAGAGTGCCGACGGCACGTCTCTCGTAAACGCAGGCCTGTTACCTTCAAAAAATGCGTGTCCTGGAATGTGGTACCAAAATCCAGCACCGAAAAGCACAAGACCCGTAAACAACGCATTATCATGAGGCAGGCGAATTGCCCCCGAAAGAGTTCCCGCTAGATACGTAAAAAGCCCGACTGTCGTCAAAGCCATAAAAATCCAAGCTTGTTTTTTCTTTTTCGCATTCACCGCATATCCATTAAGACAACCGAATGCAGTAAGAGTTATGAATATTATTCCTTCTAAAAACACCCACGCAGAAAACCATCCGTAGAAAAATGGAGTAATAGCGAGCACTATAAAACCGGTACCGAGTAGAGCAACAACCATGCCACGCTTCCCACCCCAAAACAAGTGATACCCCATGAGTCCAATAAGGCCGAGCACAAGGAGAGCGCCGGTGTTCAGAAGATATAAATTCAAAAGAAAAATAGCTATTAATAGTGCAAGCTTTCTAAATGTGCAACCGCGGAAGGCTTGATACGCCGCAAAGAGTAGAAGAACAACGCTAACCGACACATTCACGCAATCAATCACATTTTCTCCGGCGCTTATGAGCACCCACGTAAGTATAAAAAGACTTAGCATAATATCGGGAATGCCTACTATGTGTAGAGCGATATTTGTGGGGTTCCTATGATAACTGCAGTACACCTTATTCTGCCGCTCAATAAACGGTGATGGTCTATCGGTTAAGAAATTCATGATTCGCCTCCTCTTTCTAGATTATTGTTTTGTCACGAACTAATACCTAATTTACCAATCAGTTGGGTAAAGATCAACCCCCACATAAGTAATTTATGTGGGGGATAGAGCTAGACGGAATATGTAGAAGAGATAGACTGATTACTAGATCATCACAATCGAGACCAAGATGACAATTGCGGGTACGAATGCGCTTCCTCGGCGAATAAAAAAAGCCACAGCGATAAAATGGCTTTTGGTTTCTTCGAGCGGTGTATTTTTTCTTCTCCTTAGTCTAGCGCTTCTCATCCTTGGTGGTTACTACCTAAACGTTAGATATTCAAACCTTCCTCCGCAACCAGATCTCGGTCATATGCTAATCCCCTACCAAGACCTCCGATTTCTTGATGCGATAGGGCTTATCACTTCAGTCATTCTTATATGCGTAACAAGTTTCAGCTCTCTCTCACTAAAGGTAGTCGCTCGACTGCCTTACGCATTTTTTATGTACTCGCTTTGGGTTTTAGGGCGAACAATCGCAATGGTCGCCACTCCCCTTGGCGTACCCAAAGAATACATACCTGACGCAATACCTATTAAAGACGTACACTCGCTTTTTGACTTGATTCAAAGCGGATTTGCTTCTCGTAATGTATTGTTCTTTTCGGGGCATGTTGGTTTAGCTTTTTTTAGTTTTCTTTTCTTTGGTGGTTGGCAACTCTTATTGCGTAAACCGAACCCGGTAGTTCGAGTTAAAATACGCCTCCTCGCTATACCGCTTATTTTTATAACCTATACGTCACTCAAATACATTGGAGTAGCACCTTATATGCCCTTCTTCTTCTTTTGCATTGCAATAGCGTGGCTCATTATAGTAACCTGTCACCGACGCGAAGTGGCTGTAAAGAATATTTTTGTTCTCTGGTCTCTAGTTATGGCATACACCGTTCTTGCAAATAGGGGACACTATTTAATTGATGTGTTTGGCGGCTATGGCATGAGTGCTTTTTTGTTCATAGTAGGAAAGTGGATGCTTTCAAAGATCGAGAATTTCTGCGACAACATCTCAAACGAAATATCCGCATGAGTATCATAACCAAAAAACCGCCCTATGGCGGTTTTTTAATTAAAGGCCGTGCTCTTTTTTGAATCGCACGATAGATTTTTCGATATCAGAGTCTTTTTCACCAAAAGTGCCTTTTAGTTTTGCCCAATGCATAGTACGAGTTACGCCATCCTTGTCTACAAACTCAAGAAATAGACTATTGTCCGCCTCTTCCAAGCCCGGAAACTGCGCTTTTAATTTCCCAATGTCTTCAGGGGAAAGTATGCTAGATTTTTCAGGATTACCAGGTTTTTCGCGATTCATAGAATTTATTTTTTCTTTCCTTCAATTATAGCTTGTGCGACGTTTTGTGGTACCTCTTCGTAGTGACTAAACTCCATAGTGAATGATCCTCTCCCTTGCGTCATAGAGCGAAGATTTGTTGCGTAGCCAAACATTTCGGAGAGTGGCACAAGCGCATCCACGACGCGCACCATGCTACGCTCGCCCATCGCTTTAATCTTGCCTCGCTTAGAACTAATATCGCCAGTTACGTCCCCCAAGAAATCGGGCGCTACAATTACTTGCACCTTCATTACCGGCTCAAGTATAACAAGTTTTGCTTGCTGTACTGCGGCCTGGAGCGCCATTGATGCGGCAATTTTGAAAGCGAACTCGGATGAGTCAACCTCGTGAAACGATCCGTCGAAAACCGTAACTTCTAAATCAACAAGCGGGTAGCCCGCGAGCACGCCTTTCTGCACCGCTTCCGTGACACCTTTTTCAACAGGAGCAATATATTCTTGAGGAATCGAGCCACCTTTAATCGCATCAACAAACTCAAACCCCTTTCCACGCTCTAAGGGCTGGACCTTAAGCCATACGTGACCATACTGACCCTTACCACCCGACTGGCGAATATATTTTCCTTCCGCTTCCGCCTCTCCCTTAATCGTTTCTTTATAGGCAACTTGAGGCCGGCCAACATTTGCCTCAACATTAAACTCGCGCTTCATCCGATCAACAATAATTTCAAGATGAAGCTCACCCATGCCGGAGATAATTGTTTCGCCCGTATCAGGATCTCCTTTTATTCTAAACGTCGGATCTTCTTCACCGAGACGGTGTAGCGCAAGACCCATTTTTTCTTGGTCAGCCTTGGTCTTCGGTTCGATTCGCACAGAGATAACCGGCTCTGGGAAGATAATGCGTTCTAGCACAACTGGATGGTCTGGATCCACCAAACTATCACCAGTCGTAGTGTTTTTTAGCCCCACGATCGCGCCCAAATCACCGGCATAAATCTCATCGACTTCCTCGCGGTGATTTGCGTGCATACGAACAATGCGCCCGATCCGTTCTTGCTCATTCTTCGCCGAGTTATAGACATAACTCCCACGCTTCATCACGCCGGAGTAAACTCTAAAAAATGTAAGTGCACCGACAAAAGGATCGGAGGCGATTTTAAAAGCGAGTGCCGCAAGTGGTGCCTCGTCGTTTGGTCTACACTCTTCTTCAATGTGAGTTTTTGTATTAATACCTTTTACTGGAGGCATGTCAGTCGGCGATGGAAGATAATCAATAACGGCATCGAGAACGAGTTGTACGCCTTTGTTTTTTAAAGCAGAGCCGCAGAGAACTGGCACGATTGTATTTGCAATCGTTGCTTTGCGGAGCGTTGTTTTTAGCGCGTCAAGCGATGGCTCCTTGCCTTCTAAGTATTGCGTCATAAGTGCGTCATCCTCCTCCACTATTTTTTCTATTAATGCTTTGTGATGTTTTTCCGATTCTTCTTTGAGATTCTCTGGAATTTCGCCCTCAATAATTTTTTCGCCCTTATCTCCCTCAAATCGATACGCTTTCATTTTTAATAGATCAATCACGCCCTCAAAGTTGCCTTCCAAACCAATCGGAATTTGGAGAGGAATCGCATCGGGAGTAAGGCGCTCGAGAATCGATTTATAACTATTGTCAAAACTCGCCCCCATGCGATCTAGCTTATTAATGAAGCATATTCGGGGCACTTTATACTCATCGGCGTAGTGCCAGTTTGTTTCAGATTGCGGTTCAACTCCTGCAACGCCATCGAAAACAACAACAGCTCCATCCAAAACGCGAAGTGATCGTTTCACTTCAACGGTAAAATCTATGTGACCGGGAGTATCGATAAGATTGATGCGATGTTCGAATTTTTTGTCACCTTTTTGGTAGGTTGGAATCCAAAAACAGGTTGTCGCCGCAGATGTAATCGTGATGCCGCGTTCGCGCTCCTGCTCCATCCAGTCCATCACGGTGTCGCCTTCATGCACCTCACCGATTTTGTGCGAGACGCCCGTATAAAAAAGTACCCGTTCTGAAACGGTCGTTTTCCCGGCGTCGATGTGGGCGATAATCCCAATATCGCGAGTTCTTTCTATTGAATATTGTCTGGGCATAATTTTTAATTATTTATCTTTCTCATCTTCAACAAGCATCTCCAGTGGGTCCTCCCCCTCAAGATAACCACCTCCGTATTTTTCGAATCTTTTTGTCCGAGCTCGCGCACGCCTCTCAAGTAACTGATTAAATGCTTTCCCAATCATTGCCTTTATAAGCTCGTTTTTGGCGTCCGGAGAACTGCGCGGATTTTCTTTTTTCCACAACTCCAACTCCTTATCGTACCCGGGAATAAAATTGAGTAAGTTTTTCGCCTCCTCAATTTTTGACGCAGAAGCTTTCCAAGCTTTCATCGTTTCTTGTAATTTTTGCCTTAATTCTTGCACCCTCTCCTTTGCAGGGCCTCCATGCGTCTTCGCTCTCTCTGCCGCGCTTAATTCTGATTGAAGTTTCGTGTAATCATCAAATAATTCTTTCGTATTTTTTTCATCACTCTTTAATGTTTCAAGCGGATTAAAAAACTCATCGAATACGTCCTTAACATTAATCTTCGTTTCGCGCACGGCATGCCTATTTCCACCAAGCGCTTTCCTTCGTCTTTCGACCTCACCGTTTACAACTCGATCAATAATCTGGCTCTCGATGGCACTTCTGTTTAGTGGTTTAATTGTTGTTCTATAAGAATCTAATAAATTTAAAAGTTCGGAATGAATTTCTTGATCTTCCAGTAGAGAACGGTTATATTCTCGACCAACTGAATCAAAAATAAATTCCTCTGACCCCTGAAGCACCGGAACTTGCTTAGCAAACGCTCTAAAGTTTGCGCTCATTCTTTCCCTAAATCCTGGAGAGCTTACGTAGCTGATCATGGCCGATGCTTTTTCTCCGATAATCTCCGCCGCTAGTCCATCTTTTTCTACACTCTCAAATTTCTTAGCACTTTCCATGATTACCTTCTAATAAAGCTCGCAAAAGCACGGTTGGCCTCGGCCATTCTGTGAGTGTCCTGTTTCTTTTTAATTGCGGCGCCTTCATTTTTCGCCGCGGCAATAAATTCATCTGCAAGTTTTTCGGAGGTTGGCTTCCCCTTCTTCGCTCGCGCGGCGGCAATAATCCAATGAGAAGCAAGGAAAAATTTCCGCTCGGGGCGAACTTCACGAGGAATCTGGTAGTTTGCGCCACCAATTCTTCGAGACGAAACCTCAACCATCGGCGTTGCGTTTTCCATCGCTTTCTCAAAAACCTTGATCGGCTCTTCTTTGGTAATTTCTTTCACCACATCAAGCGCGCCATAAAAAACTTTTTCTGCGGCGGTTTTTTTGCCGTCTTCCATTAAATAGTTAATAAACCTGCCCACATCAACACGATTGTGAAGAAAGTCTGGTATATATTTTCGTTTTTTATAGTATCCTTCTTTTCTCATGTATTCTGATTTTTATTTCTTTGCTTTTTTGCCACCATACTTACTTCTTTGCTGCTTCCTATCAACTCCGGCGGTATCCAAAACGCCTCGCACAATGTGATAGCGAACGCCAGGCAAATCTTTTACCCTGCCACCGCGAATCATTACAACCGAGTGCTCCTGAAGATTATGGCCTTCTCCTGGAATATACGCCGTAACTTCCATACCGTTTGTAAGTCGTACACGAGCAACCTTGCGAAGTGCGGAGTTCGGCTTTTTTGGTGTCGTGGTAAAAACTTTTAAGCACACCCCCCGCTTGAATGGAGATGATGAGTATACTGGACGGTTTTTATTGTAGTTGAAATAAAAAGATAAGGCCGGTCCTTTGGTCTTGGTGAGTAATCTTTTCCTACCATTTTTTAGTAGTTGTCCTACTGTTGGCATTGTATTACTTTATAAAACTCGCCTTTCAAAGAAGGCGAAAGTCCTATAAATCTAGCAAATTTGGCTCTTATTAGTCAAGCAAATTTTTTACCCTCCAATAAATAATCTATAGATAGCGGAAATTACCGGACTGATAATACCAATCCCGGAAAATATAAATAAGAGAACAATGATAAATCCGTATCGTTCGAGAGTGTGTTTCAGATTATTCATAGATGGTGGGAGAAGCGCAAAAAGTACTTTTGATCCATCAAGCGGCGGAATAGGCACAAGATTAAAAACCGCGAGTACGATATTTATGAGAACTATTTGCGAGATAAAGCCAAGAAGTGATGAGTTGCTAGAAATCGTTGCTGTGACTCTAAAGATTAGCGAGAAAACTAATGCGATGGTGAGATTGCTCAAGGGCCCCGCCGCGGCAATCATTGCCGCACCACGTTCCGGATTTTTGAGATTCATCGGGTTATACGGCACTGGTTTTGCCCAACCGAATACAATACCGCCCGGCAAAAGCGCGAGCATAATCGGTAAGATCACCGATCCAAATGGATCAAGATGACGCAAAGGGTTAAGCGTAAGTCTTCCCGCGAGGCGCGCCGTCGGATCACCTAAGTGATCAGCAACTACGCCATGCGATACCTCGTGAATAACAACAGAAAAAAGTAAAACAATAATTTGAAATATCAAAATTTCCATATAGATTCATTATAATAGAAAAATCAATGCTGGTATAATTTAGATATATGAATCCCGTTAGAAGCCCCGCCTACCGGCAGGCAGGCGCGATCGGCTCTGCTAAATAATAAAAACCTTATCTAATGAAAATGAATAGTCGTTCACATAATATAAATCAGCATATACGCATAGATCGCGATCTGCTTCTAATGGGATGAAAGAAAGCTATGTTCTCTTTACGGTTACCGTGGTTGCATTAATCACTGGCTTCTACTTCATAACTCAAGAGATGGGTGATATTAAAGATGGGGTGCACAACATAGAGCTTTCACTCGAACTTATGAGGCAACAAACCGCAAGCGCCCCAACGAGCACCGGAATTTCAACGCTTTCGCCACAAGAAGGAAATTTTTCTGCGCCTCAAGGAGCCGTGCCCGAATCTTCTTCTATTTCAATCCCCACCTCGATTATTTTCTACGCAACCTCTAGCTTACTACTTGCGCCACAAGTAAAACTCACAATTACCGTGGACTCAGTCAGTAAAGATACCGATGGATTGCTTACGGTAAAGTTGAAAGTATTTACTAATGAGGCGAGCTCATACACCGCGCTTGAGCCTAGAGATTTATTCGAGGTAGTACTCCTCGACAGCGATAACCTAAAAGCGATAAAAACATTTGGTCAATTTAGCTCCATGCCCCCCAAGACTTCTATTTCTGGCACTTTGATATTTAAAATGGCGCCTGACCAATCGAAAGTTATTCTCCAAGCTAAGCAGGGCACCAACTTCGTATTTTACGAATTCGACCTTATCAAAAAAACGTACAAGGAGGTGACGATCGGATAATTGACATTTTCTCCAAATCCTATATTCTAACTTCTACATTCTAAAAACATGCGCGCATGTGAACGTTGCGGAAAATCTCATATTATGGGTGGCACACGAAAATTACTTCGTGGTCACTACAATCCTACTAACTGGTCTAAAAAAAAGGCCAATTTGCAATGGACGAAAAGTTATATTTCTGGCAAACGCACACTTCTTTGTACGCGCTGTATTCGCACACTTACAAAAACTCCTAGGAAATAAATATTAGTCGGGCTGCCGGGAATTGAACCCGGTCTACATGCACCCCATGCATGCGTACTACCGGTATACTACAGCCCGAATAGAAACAGTGTATTGCTTTCCGTTCGCTTTTTCAATAAAAGCTTTAATTGTATATAATTTTAACTAGCATCTTTTTTTAGGAGGCAGACCCGTGTCCATCGCCTTCATGTTGTCCCTCACTCTTCTTTATATCTACTTCCTTAGACAACGATCAATTAATCGCCTTAAGAATTCTTTCACTTCCCAAGACAGCGTGCTTGTTTTGCCTTTTTTCCCAATTGCATTTTATCTTTTCCTCGCGCTTAGCTTCCACGCATTTCAATCAGAGCTGTTTTCAAGAATCGCTGTGTATTTCGGACTACCCGCACTCTTTCTTTACTTTGGTCGTCGAGAAAAGCCCAAAATGCAGATAACTGATCTACTCGCCATCCTAGCACTCTGGCTTCCATACGATTTGAGGTTCATGAGTCCAAGTTGGCGACTTGGTGAAGATTTTGGCTTTCCCATGAATACTCTTAGCGCATGCATCTTTGCACTCATTGCTTTTGGGGCATGGAGAAAACTTGATATAGGTCTTAAGTGGAGGCTTTCCTTAAAAGACCTGAGAGTAGTTGCAGGCGCGTTTATTATCCTCGCGCTCATTATTATTCCCTTGGGTTACAGTATTGGATTTCTTAATTTCCAAGTTACTAACAAACCTCTTTGGCAATTACCTTTAGTATATTTGGGAATTTTTCTGGGTATCGCGATCCCTGAAGAGTTGATTTTCCGAGGTTTATTGCAAAACACATTAAGCACTCGATACGGCTTATTCAAAAGCCTTTTTATTGCTTCGCTTATGTTCGGTTCCGCTCACTTAGATAATGGTACATTCCCAAACTATAAGTACGCTCTTCTTGCAACGATTGCGGGCTTAGGTTATGGATACGCTTACACCAGAACCAAATCGATCATCGCTTCCGCAACAGTCCACGCACTTGTTGATTTCACGTGGGTTCTATTTCTTCATGGATAAAAAACCCCTCTTTACGAGGGGTTTTATGTTATCTAAAAAATCGAGGACCAATATTTAAGTGATGGGTCCAGGTGTCGGGAAGATAGAGAACGGCGGCACCGATGATAGAATGCGCAAGAGAAAGAACGTAGAGGTTCCGGAAGCGATAAAAATAAATTGCAGAAAAAGCTCCTCCCACACCCGTAATGACCATAAGTAGGGGGTTCGGGGCATGAAGCACGGCAAAGAGTAGCCCAACACATATTACTCGAGTCTTAGTTTTCATTCTTAGAAATTCAAAGCGCCAAGCGAAATACCCTAAAAGTAATGCTTGCTGAATCAGGGCCCAAATATAATAAGCTCCTATATCTTTAAAAAATCTTACAAGATCAAGTGGGCGCGGATTAAAAATGACTCCCAACATAAGGGAAAAAAACATTATGCCTAAGACCCACAAGGCACTCGATAAACCTGGCCACCACAATCTCGGACGAAAACCCAAGTCTTCTAAAGTTGCTAGATTTTTACTCCACACAAAGAAAGAAATAAGAAAAAGAAGTCCTGCGAGATACGCAATAAAATGAAAAAAATGACCATTGCTTAGAAACCAGATGGGAAACTCAATCAAGGCGAGTACGAAAAACATCTCTAGCACTAGAAGCGAAAACTTATTATCGGGAACAGAACGTGCCATCTAAACTCCTTATAATGAACTTTTTTAATTATAGCTTTCTCGAAAATGTTTCTAGAAAAAAAGACCCTAAGGGGTCTTTAATGTGTATTAGCTAAAATTGCATTGAGAAGATCAATAATTCGATTTCTATTTTCACCACAAACGGTTTCTGTTTGAGACCTAAAAACTCCGTTAGGCTCGAGCTCCGCCGCAAAACCTTCATCTAACCAAATCTTGCAAGTTTTATTGACAACAGAATCTTGTCTTGCTTGAAAAATCATCACGACAACAAGAGTTATTCGAGGCTTTCCTGGTCTAACATCGATGTAACGAAGCCTTATCTCACCACTGTCCGAAGAAATTCTTCGCACGCATACATCAGAATAGACAGCGGGAGGAGAAGACTCAGAAAGTCTGTAAAGATAGGATTGCTGACATTGATTACCGAAAACGCTACTTCTAAGAACACTATCAGGCATCACAACTCCCACGTCCTGACGCATACTATCAACCAAAGCAGACTCGACGGGATTGAACGGTCTAGAACGATTTTGAGATGAATCCTGAGCATAGGCCCTCAAAGAACAACACAAGAAAATAGAAACTAAAGCCACGCGATAGAGCGACTTCATGGCAAAACTCCTTTTAGAGATCTGATTTTAGTATACAAAACGTTTCGAAAAACACCAGCCATGGCGGCTTTACACTTTCCACACCTAGGATTAACGTTAAGAATAGATTTTTAACAAAGAGGATGCTTTTATGAGGCATCGAATACTTGCATTTTGCTTAGGATTAATGACCGCAGTAACGATCTCTCCAAATCTTGCAAAAGCTCAAAACACATCTTTTGGCCAAAACTTTTTGACATTTAGAAGTGGTGATACCTTGGTGCTTCGCGGTCCTCATGTAGATATCCATTACGACTCCGCATGGACACGCGTTGCGGAAATGGCTTTGGTCTACGCTGAAGAAAGCTTTGACACTCTTAAGGTGAGATTTAACCTACCCAATGTTCAAAGTCGTCCTCAGATTTGGGTTTATTCTAGCCATATCGGTTTCGAACAAACTCATCTCGCAGGGGGTGAGCCAATGCCTGAAGGAGTCCTGGGCTTCACAGAATTCAATGAACTTCGAATAGGATTTCCCTTCATGATGAGTTACGCGGAATTTCGCCATGTTATTCGACACGAACTTGTCCATTGGTTTCACTTTATGAAAATTAGTGATGTCTACGAGCATTGGCACTGTGATTTGGGCAATCCCACGAATCAAAGAGACTCTCTCCGGATTAATTCACAAATTAGTAATCGGAGGTGTACCGGCCTACCCTTCTTCATGCCTTTGTGGTGGGTTGAAGGCCTTGCCGAACATTGGAGCGCGGGTGAAGACGCTCGAGATAACATGTTCAATCGCGATCTTGTTATAAACGGTCAAATTTCTAGCTTCAGTAATTTCTTAAATGACTTTTCCTACAGCGCATACCCATTGGGGGGCGAGTTTATAAAGTTTTTGAGCGCCCACTACGGAGAAGAAAATATTCTCGAGCTTTATGAGAATATGCCTCTTTCAGGAGACTTTGCAGTTGCAATACATAACACTTACAAAGAAGGCCCCGAGATTATCATGAGTCGTTTTCGAGATGAATTGCGACGCCGATATTATGCCGGATACGGAAGTGCTCAAACCCTCACCATTCACTTAGGCAGAGTGCCTACAGGAACGCAATACGCAATTGATCCGCTTTTTTACGAGAATCGAGACGCCGTAGCAAATCCACCCGTAAGTACTAATGCTTCATCTGCGAAGAATGATTCTCTGGGAGCACGCTTAAGAGAGTTTTGCTATCCAGGCAACCTTATCTACCTCACCCCTGAAAATGGCTACACAACGATCCGTGAAGTCCCCGTCGAGCGCCCTGAAGGATGTTCTTTTGCTTTTGGAAATTCGACAACACTTCTTCAGGGTGATGATCGAGCTGCTTTTGAATCACTCCATTTGGGGGCGGCGCGAATGAGCGTTCGAAATAATCTCCTGGCCTTTGTTGCGAAACGGCTGGATCGAGACGTCATTCACTTGTACAACCTCGAGACTAAGCAACCCATTCGATTTTTGCGATTTGATAGCTTGATTACGTTACGATCCCCTTCTTGGTGTCGAAATGAGGAGATTGCTTTTATTGGCGCATCTGAAGTAGGAACTTCCGATATCTATCTATTCGACCTAAAAACAAATCAACTTAGGCAAATTACTCACGATCATTACCTAGAGGGCGAGCTTGACTGTTCGCGCGAAGAAAATCTTATTGTCTTTTCTTCTGATCGAAACGAATTTGGACGAAGTGGGGCAGAAAATCTCTTGTTGATCAATTTCGAAACCGGCGAGACGAGAACCCTTACGCACGGAGCGTGGATAGATGAGTCTCCCCGATTCTCTCCCGATGGTTCGCGCGTGATTTTTTCGACAGATAGGAAAATGCCGCGGGATAGCTTTGCAACTTCAAATATTTGTGAAGTTAATCTCGAGGGAAATGGGCGTTGCCATACCAATGTGTTGGGAGGCGCTACCGAGCCGGTATACCTCGATGACTCGACATTCGTGTTTGTAGGTTTCGAGAATATGAATCAATCTCTATATCTCGAGCATATAAAAAGTGATACGAGCGCGCTCGATTCCATAAAATTTAATGGATCTCATGAGCTTGCAAATTGGGAATGGTTTTCGGCGCGAGACTCGGTAGTGCTTCGTGAAGCGCTTCGAGAAGCTTACCGAAACAGATTCCATATTGGTTTAAATAGCATCAATGGGGGTTTTGCGGCATCGGCGGGAGGCTTCGTTTTTGCAATCAGTGCTGGTCTACTCGCAAGTAATCCGCCCAACGATCAATTTCTTTACACATGGTTTGACTTACAATACTCAAAATCAAAATACTACGATGCAAGCCGGTGGAATACGAATAATGGCGGAGTGACATACATAAATACCGCACACCGAAGCCCTTGGCTTCTTTCATTTAGCAACCGAGACGTAATACGTTTTGAGCCCAGCTGGTGGGTTCGTAGAAACTATATCCGTGAAACGGGTTACGAAGCAGAAGGCATGATAAGTCATCCCTTCTCTAGATTTCAAAGATTGGATATAGGGTTGGCTTTAAGTAGTTTGAGATCAAGAATCATTTTGGACGATTCGGGAAGATCTTACGGGGATCCGAGCGAGTTCGACTTGCCGGATTCTAAGAATTGGAATTACGATTGCCTATGTGCCACTTTCTCAGGCGACCTCGTGAAAGATAATGCGCTTTGGATTCCAAGTGGCCCTATCAGCGGCGAAAGATACAGTGTCGGACTTTCTCTCAGAACAAACATCAAAAACCTCACTCTTCATAACTACACCGTTTCAATTGATTGGAGAAAATACTTTAGGCAAGGTCTTTACTCTGCCTGGGCCGTTCAAGCCTTCGGCTACTACAGCAATGGGCCATTCCCTGAAAGAATTGGTCTGGGTGGTAGTACAGATTTTCCTCTTTATCCGATTCAATCGTTCTATACCGATAAGGCCTGGACAATAAGAGGAGAAAGGCGCATTCAACTTTTCCGAGCACTAATCATCCAAACCGGAGATGGAAGCGGGTTTGGACTTCCTGGATTTCAGCTGGCACCTTTTTGTAATGCAGGCCAGTTTGGTCTAGGAAACAGAATGGGTAACATATGGGGCGGCTGTGGATTAAGTCTTCGCGTACCAATCTGGGGCGGAACCTCACTTCGACTTGATGTGGGTAACCGCTTCTTTATCGGTCAGCGTCCTAACTTTCCCTTCAAGAGCTTCACGGTACAAATTTGGGCAGGACCGAATTTCTAGTCAAGATAAGCATAAACCCCGTATTATACGGGGTTTTAATTTTATTACCTAGAAGAGTCTGGTGGAGTTGAAGAGCGTTCTGTTAACGAATCTACAGTTCTAAAAAATTCGAAAGTGGGTTGCTCGACTCGAGCATCGTATCTCACTCCCACGGGGCAAAAAGGAATTCGATACAACTCGCCACGCATTTCTGTTTTATCTTGTCCTATTGGCCTCAAAGTAATTCGAAACGAACCGGTTACTATTCGTGTCGTATGTTCTCGTGTCGCTACCACTTTGCCATCTACACTGTCTCGAAGAGTTCGAGTAGAATCATACTTTACCTTGATATCGTAGCGAACAGAGTCAAGAACAGGATGCCGGCCGTAGGTAGAGAGACCGTTCGTCGCATCGTAATGATCACCGTCAAGCTCTCGAGCGACAATCAAAGCGAGAGTATCAATTCGTGTCGAATAAGTTCGAGAAACTCTGAAATGCTTGTAATAACTACGAGCTTGGCGACAAACACCAAGTGTAGCAATGCTAAAAATCCCAAAACTCATTCCCACTCGCCCTGCGCAAGCCGTGACAAGAGGAAGTAGGAGAAGTAAGATAATCCGCCTCATCCCAAACCTCCTTCTAATGAATTACTACTCACATCTTATCCCCGAAACACGAGAAGAAGCAAGTAGGACTTGACAAGGCGCTCTAAGAGATCGAAGCTAATGGGTAGAACTTTGGGTCGGGGGAATCAATGGCGATAACCGTTGGTAAATGCCCAGATTGTAGCCAAGAAATCGAGCTCGGAGAAGATCGGGTTGGAATGACCTCTGCAGATTGTAAGCGTTGTAAAAAAACAGTTATAGTTCTCGGAAGAAATAATACAGAACCCGCCCCTTCTCTTCAAGACTAAAAAAGATAACACCCCACGTATGGGGTGTTTCTGTTTGTATTACGAAAAAAATTTAGATCGTTCTTTTTCTATAATTTCTGGATCTATTTTATTGAACAAAGGCTCAAATGATCCAATTTTTGATTTTTTGAGAAGCGCTTCAAGATACTCTATCGGTTTATCTTTAGGCCACTCCACTATATCTACCAACCCCAAGATGCGAGAAAGTTTTTGATTTGTTTCTGGCATAAGCGGAGCACTTAAGACGAGAAGCCCTGCGAGAATAAATAAAGCGTTTCCCATCACTTCAGCAAACTTTTTCTTGTCTTTCTTTTCAAGAGCCCAAGGCTCATTGCGACTCATATATTTATTTCCAAAGTCCGAAAGCTCAAGGATAGCTTCTAAGTATTTTCGAAACTCTCCCCTTTCAAGCGCCTGTCTACTTTTTAAGAAAGCGGTCTCAAGATTTTTTTGGACTTCTTTTTCTACACTAACGTTTTTCAAAGGAAGTAGGTCTTTCCCAAGAGTTAGGGTGCGATTAATAAAGTTGCCAAAATTTCCGATAAGGACATCATTCACGCGCGCCACAAAATCACTCCACGAAAAATTTGTATCGGCGGATTCGGGCATAATTGAGGTAAGATAAAATCGCACCGGGTCTAAGCCGTAGGTTTCAACAACACGCTTAAAGTCGATCGTAGTGCCTCGGCTTTTAGAAAACTTCTGGCCTTCGAGGTTTAAAAACTGATTGATAAATGGCTGGTCCGGCAAATGAATTTTTTTATCATAACCATAAAGTTCTCCTGGCAAAAAAAGCGTGTGAAACACCAAATTATCTTTCCCCATGAAATAAGCATGGAGAAGATCATTGCCATACCAAAAATCTTTCCAATCTCTTTTATTTAATTCTCCCCACTCTATTGAAGCAGAGAGATAGCCAATAACTGCTTCAAACCAAACATAAAAACGTTTATGTTCCGCACCTTCGATCTGTAAATCTTTTGGCAAACGATCAGTTGGTATCAGCACTCCCCAATCAAGATCGCGGGTAATAGGTCGAGATCTCAATCCTTCCTTCAGCCAATGTTCTGTTTCTTTCAAAACCCAACTCCGCCAGTTTTTTTGTGAGTCAATATATTTTTTAAGAAACAGGGTAAGTTTCGGCCAATCAATAAAATAATGTTCAGTTGGTTTTAGATTAACAGCCGCGCCGGTTAGCTTACTTTTTGGACTTTTGATCTCGCCTTGTTCTAGCAACCTTCCACAATTATCACACTGGTCACTTCGAGCAGACTCAAAACCACAATAAGGGCACGCACCCTCCACATACCGATCAGGCAAAAATCTTTTCTCGCCATCGGAGTAGTATTGAAGAGATTCTTTTTTAAAGATAAGCCCCTGATTTGCGAGTCTCAAAAAGACTTCTTGAACAAGCTTCTTATGGATCTCTGTATCGGTTTTGGTATAGAGATCGAAGCTTAAATTTAAGGTATCTAAAAAAAGCTTCTTATTCTTCTCGTGATATTCTTCGACAATCACTTCTGGCCTCACTCCCCGCTTGTCGGCTTCTAAAGTAATGGGCGTACCAAAACAATCGGACCCAGAAACCATTAATACCTCGTTTCCGATCAAGCGATGAAAACGAGCGAAAATATCAGCGGGCAACAAATAACCGGCAAGGTGACCGATGTGAATATCGCCATTTACATAAGGCCACGCCACCGCCACTAATACCTTTTTCTTTTTTTGTTTTGTTTTGAAAAACCACATTACTACTTAGAATAGCAAATAAAAATACCCCAACCAAATCGGGGTATTTTTCTAAATTATGGACGAAGGGCTTGAATGCGGGGGTCTTTTGCAAGAGCCTGCCTGGCTCGAAAAACTCTACTTCTTAATGTGGCGCAAGGAATTTTCAAGACAGCTGCGGCCTCAAGGGAAGTCAGGTCACTAATTTCGTAAGCGACGAACGCTAATCGTTGCTCGGCAGGAAGTCTGCGGAGAGCTGCTTCAAGAAGATTGTAAAATTCTTTCTGCTTGTATTCGGACTCAATGCATAGCGGAGAAAAGACTCGGTTGGGCGAACGATCTTCCTCTTTTAAGTTTGGGAATGTAAAACTATCCAAGCTATCAACAGTTAATGTGCATTTTCTGTGACTACGATAATTACGATTTGCTTGCTTAAAAGTATTAAAAAGAATTTGAAAAGCCCAGGTCTTGAAACCTGCTATTCGTGAATCGAATCTTGAGGCAGCGCAGGTTATTTTAAGAACAGCGTCGTGAAGTAGGTCGTCCGGTTCCATTACTTCACAAAGAAAAGAGGTATTTATAAGTTTACACGCAAACTTTCGAAGGCGAGGTAAATGCTTCAGCAGGAGCTCTTCAATGCTCTTGCCTTCTTCTGAAGGAGCGGCGATAGCTATCACGGATTCCTCATGGTACGAGCTGAAATTATCGTACTCTTCAAGATTAAACTGCGTCAAGCTAAAAACGAAAAATCCCAAACTCTTTACTTTTACCCCGACCCCCAGCTTAAGAAACTCTCGGTTTCTTACAGGAGCTCGCCAGCGGGCGAGCTCCCATCTTCCGACTCGGGGTAAAAGACGCGGGATTTTAGTTTATATAAACTAAAATCCCGCTCTAAGATCAATCCCGGCGTTTGTACCAGGTGGGTTTCCTAAATCTTGTCGCCACGGCGAAAAGATAATATCGGAATCCCTAATTTACAATATTTGATCCGGAATCTTATGAACGGGACTTAACCATATTATACCGCAAATAGGAAGTGAATAGCGGTAGGAGCGGTGGATAAATATTTGACAGACCGCTTACACTCGTGACACTATTCAGTCAGCACTATATAAAAAGGGGCATCCGTGAGCGACGCGCACCACGATGGCGATAGTAGCAAGCGAAAAGTAAGCACTCAAGACTTGACTCTTGCCATACTCATAGAATCGATCAGTGATCCAAGCGAAGCTCCAGAAAGTAATGTTATTAGTTACATCGTAGGAAAAAATTTCCCCGAAAAAGATGTGAAAGGGGCGATAAGAATGGCAAAAAAACTCGGTTTGATAGAAAGATTAAAAACGGGAAAAGAATGGATCCTTAGAATTGTGGATAACGGAAGAAAAATCAAGTCGTACAACAAGCTTGTGCGAGACAAAATCCCCACAATAATCAAGAAAAGAGGCGGAAAGGCAGTTATTCGCATCGCAAGTAGACCTGAATACTTTGAAAAGCTCAAGGAGAAATTATTAGAGGAAGCGGGTGAGTGCGCTCAAAACCCAACGGTAGAAGAACTTGCGGATGTTCTTGAGGTTATAGAAGCAATTCAAGAGCATCTAGGTATTTCTTTAAGAAAGTTGCGAGCGGCAAAAAGCGCGAAAGCAAGGCTTCGTGGTAAATTCAAAGAAAGAATTATCCTTGTCGAGGTCAATAAGTAAAAAACCAAACAGCCCTTACTGGGCTGTTTTATAATTATGAATCATTTAAGGCTTCCAACCGGGAGGATAGACAACTACGGTGTCGCCAGTTGCTGGGTCAATTCTGCGAAAAGGACATGCTGGAGAAAAGTTCACCGTATCACGAGGAATTAAGGGTGGCGGAGAAACGCAGTCCTTACCAACATGAACTGTGTATTCCGTAGGGATAGTGCCGCATGCCACGGCAGAAGCCACTGCAATAAGTACAAGAGTTGCCGAAATGCCGATACGACGCATAAGTGATCCTCCGAAGAAAGTTCTGATGGGTATCTTAGTTCACGTCCGATAGGGATGTCAAGCTCTGTGATTAAACCTATTTAAATTTTCGCCACTCTACTTTTTTGCCTTGTAGAAGTTGCTCTGTCATCACGAGTTCTTCGTAAATTCCATCGATTAATTTATATTCTCTTGCTTCTTCAAGTGTTACCCAGGCAAATTTATCCGTTTCTCCTTCTTGAAGCTTTATTTCTCCCGATACATAATCCGCCACGCAAGAAATAACAAGCGAAGGGCTTCCGTCTGCGTGCACCGTCGCAAGGCTCGTAACGTACTTCACGTTATCTATTTCAATACCCACCTCTTCTTGCACTTCCCTTCTTAAGGTTTTCTCCAGAACATTATACCAGTAGCTTTCTGTATCTTTAGGAAGCTGCAAATAATCACTTGTTTCAAGTCTTCCACCGGGCACCGTCCACATTCCAGGGAATCGCTTCTTATTTGGGGATCGTCGAGTAATTAAATACTTCGCATCCTTAACAACAATCGCAGTAATTACCACCTCATGTAAATACTGGTTATCCATCCCGTTAGAGATAGGAAGCACTTGCGCTTCCGTTTTGTAAAGACAAGACCTTTGTAATTAGTTTAATGTTGTTTGATGGTTTAAGCATGGAACATAGATGGTTAATCTCTAACGGGATCCATAACTATTTTTACTACTCAAGTATCCCGTCGAGATTTACGTCGTAGAGAATTTGCTCTCCTAATAAGCGATAATTTACTAATTCTTCGGGCTTAAACCAAAGTGAAATTTCTTTTTCTGCCTCATCAGGCGTGCCGGAAGCGTGAATCAAATTCCGCACAGCCCTTTTATCGATATCCGAAATTTCATACGAATCTATAGTTAAATCTCCCCGAATCGTGCCAACATCGGAAGTTAAGGGCTCTGTGCCGCCAGTGATTTTTCTAACAATACCGACTGCATGAATCCCTTGCCAAACCATAGCAATGACAGGGCCAGATGACATATATTTTTTAAGATTATTCAGAACAATTTTCGTAACCTCTAGCGGATCTTCCGAGGGTGGTCTTTTGCCTTTCGCTTTGTAAGAATTTATAGTTTTTGTGCCGGTTTTAAAAGGCCACTCCGGATCAATTAGGTAGTGTTTTTCTATCATGTCGCTTGTGGGTACGGCCATTTTTAGAGCAACAAGCTTTAAGCCGCTCCGCTCGTAGCGGCGCAAAATCTCACCAATCAAGGCTCTTTGCACGCCATCGGGTTTAACGAGCACTAATGTTTTTTCTTTTGTGTGATGCATAAAAATTATTTTTTAGATTTTTTTATCGTTAGGCTTAACTCGTCAAGCTGATCTTTTGTGAGTTCACTCGGAGCGTCCATTACCGAAGTTCTGCCGGAGCTTGTCTGCGGAAATGCCTGCACCTCGCGAAGGTGTGTTTCGCCAGTCAAAATCATCATAAGCCGTTCCACTCCAAAGGCAATTCCTCCGTGAGGTGGCGTGCCATAAGAAAATGCCCGGAGCATGTGCCCAAACTGCTCTTCGATCGCTTCATTGCTATGCCCAAGTATTTTAAACACCGCCTTAAGAATTTCTGGGCGATGCGCGCGGATGCTTCCCCCTCCCACCTCGTGACCATTACAAACTAAATCATATTGACTAGCTAAGATCTTATCAATGCGCTTACCCTCGAGAAGTGAGTCGAGATGCTCCGACCTTGGATGCGAAAAGGGGTTGTGAGTGAAAGTCCACTTGCCCTCCTTATTTTTCTCAAAAAATGGGAAGTCCACCACCCATGCAAACGCAAGTATATTATTTTTCTTTTCCTCATCACTCCGGAGGTCAAACTTATCCGCGCCAAACTTTTTCATCGCTTCCTCGTAGCTAAAAATAGGAAAGGGTTTTTCTTTAATCTTGTAGCCCAGACTTTCGCACACATCAATCATCATCGCTTCGTTTAAAGCCATAACCTCTTCGCGATCGACAAAACTCATCTCGAGATCAATCTGCGTGTGTTCAAAGCCACGATCGGCTCTTAAATCTTCATCCCGCACCGCTCGAGCAATTTGGAAGTACCGCTCGAAACCAGCGGTCATTAGCATTTGCTTGTATTGTTGTGGGCTTTGCGGAAGCGCAAAAAACTTTCCTTGATGGAGCCGTGAAGGGACCACAAAATCACGTGAACCCTCCGGGGTGGACTTAGTAAGCATTGGAGTTTCAATCTCGATAAAATCATTTTTTAAAAAAAATTGCCGTGCCTTATCAATAAGCGCTGATCGTAAGCGAAGATTTTTATTGAGTCGGGGTCGGCGAAGATCGAGATAGCGATACTTCAAACGAACTTCCTCATCGATTTCCCCTCCATCCGTATCCAGAGGGAAAGGCGCCGCTTCAGATGAGTTTAATACCTCAAGGCTGATTACTTGAATTTCATGATTTCCGGTCGAAATTTTATCGTTTACCATATTGGCCGGTCTCTTAGCAACAACGCCCTCCACTTTAATCACCCACTCGGGTCGCAATGTTTCCGCAAGCGCATAGACCTCTTTTACGCTTGGCACAAAAACAAGCTGTACCAAGCCGGAACGGTCACGTAAATCTATAAAAATAATTTTCCCGTGATCACGCCTCACATTAACCCACCCTTCAAGAGTAATAGTCTCTCCAACTTGTGCAGTAATTTTATTCGAAAGTGTTCTCATTAGTTTTATTTTACAGGAAGCTCTCTCTAAAAAGCAAAAGGACCTGTCAGGTCCTTTTTGATAAAAGAAGCTTGGCGTGTTCTCTTTGCGCCGCATCGCGAACCGATTTGGGTAACTCATAATCACTTAAAATTCTATATAGCTTTTTCAAAAGCTCATCAACTGGAATCGAGTAATTTGCTCCCAATACTTTCCGAGCGTCTACTCCATTCATCAACTTCGTCGGACGACGATATTTCACCAAAGCCCCCAGACCAATAACTCACTATAGATTAACATGGGTAAATTATTTTGTAATGTTAGTTAGTCTCTAAAAATTTTGATTTTGCCATCATTAAATAAAACCTCGAGAGTGCCGCCTTGATCCGTTCTAAAAATACGCGCTCCGGTTGTTTGAAGTCGAGAAAGAGCTTCTTTTGTGGGGTGTCCGTATGTATTTTTCCCAACTTCTATAATCGCTACCTTGGGTTTTATTACGTTAAGAAATTCAACTGATGAAGAAAATCTAGATCCGTGGTGCGGAACTTTCAAGACGTCAACTGTTTTTTTGTAAGATTTGATTATCTCGTCTTCAATATTACTGCCAATATCGCCCGTGAAAAGCATGTTGCCCTCTGGAGCGACAAGCTCGAAGACAAGCGACCCGTCATTTGGATCTTTCGTATTTACATATGCCCCCTCCGGCCAGATATTATTTATAACGTATTTGTTGTACAAAATTCGATCCCCCTTCCGGAAAACAATACGGGGAATTTTTCGTTCATCTAATACCCTTTCTAGCTCCTGAAACGCGGTCATTTGAGCCACGCGCCCATTTGAAACGAAAGCGCCGACTTTATAGTGCTTCACTACCTCAATCAAGCCTCCAAAGTGATCGAGTTGCGGATGCGTCATAGAAACGATCTCAATTGTACGGTCATCTGTCGGCATTATCTTTTCAATTTCTTGAAGCGCCAAGCCGTTCGGCTTTCCCCCATCAATCAATACCTGCACACTCCCTGGTAGCGTGATAAGCTCGCCATCTCCCTGACCGACGTTAAGAAAATGAACGGCGAAAGCCGGAGTTTGGAAATAAAAAATAAGTTGCGCAACCAAAGCCAAGAAAACAATCAAAAGAACCCATATGGTTGTATGAAATGCTCGTTTATGCGCGTGATATAGTTCGAGAAGTATTTGTGCCATGTACGATTAAAATACCTAAAACCCCATAGTAAGCCACAATTGTAATCCAGTGAAGAGGCGGAGAAATAGGGAGACTGACACGCGCGGCAGTTTGAATTATAAAAAGTTCCAGGCCGAGGAGGGGTTTTAAGAGGAGTGAGATTACGCGGGCAAATATAGGCAACACAAGGTCAAAAAACGCTAGAAGAAATCCAAAAAACATAGTATACGGGACTAATCCCAGAATAAGAAGATTTGTAATGATCCCGATAAGTGACACGTAGCCAAATTGCGAAATTAGAATCGGCGAGACCATTATTTGAGCAGAGAGCGTACTAAATAAGTTTTCACGCCAGGAGAGAAAGCCTTTTTCTTCTCCCATATGAAATACCCTCTGTAGTATTGGTTTTAAATAAACAATCCCGATAAAAGCGAGAAATGAAAGTTGAAACCCGACATCAAACGCTAATACCTTAGGATTTACAATAATCATAATGAGCGCGGCAAGGAGGATGGCATTTTTGACATCATGTGCCCGGCCATATTCTTTTCCAAAAAATGCAATGAAAGCTAAAACAGCGGCACGGACAACCGAGGCTTCGGCGCCAGTCATTACCACAAACCCTAAAATTATAAACGTCGCTATTACAACTGCCCACCTCCGGCCTAGAAACCGTGTAAGCGCGCCCAGCACAACCCAAGCAATAATAGAAATATTGTAGCCGGAGAGCGCGACCAAGTGACTCGTACCGCTTTTTTGAAATGCTTCCTGAAGTTTCTTACTAAAACCGGCCTTTGTGCCTAATGTCAGTCCGCCAAGAAAAGCTGCTTGCTCCGAACTAAAATAATTTGAAAATGTGGCGTCGATACGATTTCTAAATTGATAGAGGCGTGTTTTTAAAATGCTTCCTCGTCCCTCATCTAGCTTTTCAACTTTCGGAAAAGCGATGACGCTATGAATTCTTTCTTTTTCAAGATACCGTTCGTAACTACCCTCCGCCTTTTCGGGCTTCCCGGAAATTTTGAGCACGTCTCCATAGTGGATATTTTGAAATGGCTCGACTCTCACTAGTACGGATCCTGTAAAACCCTCAAGGGGCTTTACTACGAACTCTGTGGAGTTTATGCCATATTTAGGATTTGTATCAACGAGGCCCGAAAAAGTAATATTTTTACCAAGTGGTACTGAAACTTCACGCTGAAAAATAATATCGTCATATGTGTAGTAAAATGCGCCAAAGATAATAAGAAGACTAATCGGCGCAATAAGAAACATCTTTTTATTTTTCTTTGTGGCGCCAGCAATGAAGCAACTGATAACTAATAGTAAAACAATAGGAATCAGGAAGAGTCCGAGTCCGAGACTTTTAAAAAATACTCCCACGAGGAAAAATAACGCCCCGAAAAAGAAAACCTCATGTGGTAACATGAGGTTCTTTATAACAGAGAGTAGGAAGTTAGAGAATAGAGGCGCGAGAGAAGAATAACACCCGCCTCAAGGACGGGTGAATTTAAGAAGAATGATCTGTTTGGTTATGAAGCCAGCCCTTATATCTTTCGGCCATATCTTCAAAACTCAAGCCATTGTCAGCAACAACTTCTTTTCCATGTACCATTCTAATATCAGCATTAAGATTTACAGGCTCCTGAAACTCCGGAATCGAGGAAAGCCTTGCTACACGCTCCATTCCTCGCTTGATATAATCATCGGCACTCATAGTCACGTCTTCCAAGAATGATTCGGGCGAAAGCTCCTCTCCAGTTGCTATCTTAACAAAATCGGCAAAGTTTTTTAAAGAACCGAGCACCCAAACTTCAGTCATTTCACGCCCAACCTCGGGATTATCTACTATGAATCCGTATTTCTCATAAAAGTATTTTCGCCACTGCATAAGAGCCAATTCAGCAAGACCGTAGGCGTGGTAATAAGCAGAACTATCCCAAGCATAGATATGAGGCACGAGAAGTGCGTAAAGCGAGTCTCCATCTCTATCCATATATTTCCGATGCATCTCCTTCGCAATTTCGATTACTTTTTCTGGCGTTAGATCGGTCTCTTCATAAATCCTTTTCTCGAACTCGGAGACAAACATAACACCATTAAAGCTTGTTGGCAAAAGAATATTTAGCTTCCGGGCTTTTCGCTCAAAGAGCTCAAAAGGATAAGATTTACCATCTTTGTCTTTTGCGTATCTCGTTCGCCACTCAATACTCGAAAACATTGTATCCAAAAACTGGCTGTGTGTCTCCGCCCAAGCGATTGAAGCCGGCGGCCATTCGGTATTGAGGATTGTCTCAACCTGTTCGCTATTTAATCTATCGGCCGCATGCCCACCCTCATGAAAAAGCGTAGTCATCCCTTGCGCTCCTGCGCCCGGCTGACCGTAAACGACATTGCAGGTAAAGTTTGATGCACCAGAATTTCTCGCACCGCCATTAAAATTCACGATCTTCGGATAGTGACAAAATCCGTTATTGTACTTGCCCTCTCGATCCAAAAGATCAAGTTGTAGTGTTCCGCCCTTGAAATCAATTCCGAGAGCGGCAAACGATCTCCCCCAGCGCATAAGCGCTTCGTCGAAATCAAAATACGGATCTTCCTCGAGAGTGAACGCGCCCGACATCATGTAGATAAAATTCCAAGGCTTACGAAGTCCTGGCATTTCCTCCTCAAGCTTCCGAATGTTGAGAAGTCCGTACTTTGTACGTTCGTAAATCTCATTAAATAGATCAAAAATCTGCCGCTTCTTCATGCCTTCGGCAATTTGAACGTGATAAGCGTAATAATCTTCGTATCCGAGAGCGCGAGCAAACTGATTTCTTAACTCAACCGCCCTTATATATTCAGGAAGTACGAGTAGTGCAAGTTCTTCCATGGCCTCAAAGCAAGCTTTTCTAATTTTTTCATCGGGATTAGTTCTCATGATCATCCGCATTTTATTCTCGGATGCGACAACAAAATCACCGGTTTTCGGATCTTTGTATCCTTCTCTAGCAGTTGAGATTTTATGAGCAATCTCCGACTCAAGCTTCATAATCTCATCCCGCAAGGGTGTTAGCTCTGGCGGAACTTGATAAAGCTTAAAGAAGTTTTCCCAGATTTTTAAACGCCCTCTTTCTTCCGACGTCGTCACTGCGTCAGCGATTGCGGCTCGGACTTTATCTAAATTATTCGGGTCGGCACGAAAAAGATCTCTAGCTTTTTCAGCCGCATTCTTCTCGTCTTTAACCGAGTGATCTCCCATATTAAAAAGCCAGAACAGTTGTTCGAACTTCTCGTGAAGCTTGGTATACGCCTCGTTAAGATTATTTAGTAATGATGCAGCTCTTAAATTCATGGTTTTTCTCCTATGGTAAAAAGCTTTGAAAAGTGTATCTCAATAGAGCCTTTATGTAAATCCCCACACCCATTGAATAGATGTAGGATTAAAAGCTTATTCTTTCTTCTCCAGCTTTAGCGCACAGGAGTTAATACAAAACCTTTTGCCCCCCTTCTCTTCGGGACCGTCGTCAAAAACATGTCCCAAATGAGATCCGCAGTTTTTACAAATCACTTCAGTTCTTTTCATACCGTAACTAGAGTCAATCTTAAGCTCTACATGCTCTAAATTTGCGGGCTCGGTAAAGCTCGGCCAGCCAGTGCCGGAGTCAAATTTCGTATCTGACGAAAAAAGCTCGGCGCCGCACGCTCGGCACCGATACATTCCTTCGCCATGTTCGTTCCAATATTCTCCAGCAAATGCTGGCTCCGTGCCTTTTTCTCGAAGAACACGATATTCCTCGGGCGTTAAAATTTTTTTCCAATCATCCTCCGATTTATCGAAGAGTTCAGTTTTTTTCATTATTTTTATAGTAACACTTAAAATTCGGCGCATAAAATAATAGCCCGCCTTTTTAGGGGAGGGCCTTTTTGTTCTCTCGCTTTTCACGACGACGTATCATTTTTGCAAAAGCGGGCGATACTTCAAACTTCTTTCCAGCAACAACAATCTCCCTAGCTTTTTCTTTTAATCTTGTATCAATCACCCATCTATGGTGGTAATCCGCAGGGAGAACGGTAACCACTTCTCGCGTCTTATCGTCAAAAATGATCACAAAGCATAACTTGTCTTTTATGCTGTAGAATAGGAGGTGAATTCTATTTGTTCCACGCTCATAACCGATAGGAATAGTGAGCTCTCGATCTATGATCGATGCAATCTCCTCTCTTCCTAGAGTGAGTCTTTCGATGGTCTTTAGAAATGCATGCCTTGTAAATCGCACCGGCTTCAAAGAACGCCTCCTCTCGTTTTTGGGGGACTTGAATCCAGTTAGCCTAACGAACTACCGCTCATACTATCACAAAACTATTTTTTGTCAAAAATTCTAGACAGTTACCCCACAACCCAGCGCTTCTCCAGAAAAGAAAACTCGCTCTTTTGAGCGAGTAAGCAATTAATGACAAGAAGGTGCGAGATTTGAATTCGGTCTAACTCCTCGAAGAAAAGCCGGTATGGCAACTGTGCGCAAGTACAGTAGTGAACAGTCCGAAAACGCACCGGCGTAGTTTTCTGAAACTTTCGATCGGTCACGACAGTAACTTAAGATATTTTCTCGAGCACTGCATCTTTCGCAATATCTTGTGGCTTGATCTTGATCCATAAAGCGGTGGTCAGCGCCAGGGCATTCATGACGTAATCCCAGTCCGTGACCGAGTTCATGAACCACCTCGTCCGTAATCATCCAGCGTGAATTCATGTCAGTTCTATATCCGTCCCTATCTTCAAAAGCAATTTCTGTGGGCTGCTCAATAACTAAAACCTTGCCAGCGCTAAAAGCAAGTCCTTCAAACTGCGCTTCGGTAAGTACGATTATGAAGTCAAAACTATCAGGATTAATAGAGGTTTTTTGTTTCAAAGCAAGAAAAGATTCTTCACCAACACAATCATCAATGTGATAGTAATACCACAACCTAGGCATACTTTGATCAGTAATCCATGGAAGTTCTTGATGCATCCGATCGTAATCATGTTCCAGTCCGTTAGATAGCGGACCAATAGAATTCAGATTGGGCAGTGGTAGGGAAAGAACGGTATCTATGTGAAGCGAGATAAGACTATGAGTTGCGATCGAAAACCTACTCTCAATAGTAGGCGCATACGCCCGTAAAGAATCCGTACTTACTGCGCTACCGTAATACATAAGAAGTGCTCGGAGCACTGGCGTGCGACGCGCATTAAAATGTGTCTGCAAAAGTAGAGTGTCGTCTCCACAGATCTGCCGAGGAGTATTCATAGCGGTTTCTCTTTCAATCTTATTCGTTTTCTTGCGCAAATGATTAAGTTGAATACCTACAAAAACAAACAATATCACGACTACCGACACAAAAATCATCTTGATTTTGTTCAAAACCCCTCCTAGTGAATAAGTGAGTTGCTGAGGATTAGTATATCCCTAAAAATAAGCCTAGGCAACTACTGGATGACTCCTCCGCCCAACATCTCACCATTCTTCCCATAAAATACCGCTGACTGGCCTGGAGCGACAAACTTTTGAGCAGTTTCGAAAGTTAACTTATAACTTTTAACCAACGACTTGTAACTTAAAATTGCTTTACTGAGCGGTTGCCGGTAACGAACTCGAGCAAGTAGGGGAATTTCGAATAATGAGTTGTGAATCTTGGGATTAATAAAATTTAAATCAGTGAGAGTGATCTCTTTTTTATAAAGCGCGGGATTGTTGTTGCCTTCCGCTACCACAAGAGTGTTTGTTGTGATATTTTTTTCGGCTACATAAGCTGGCTTCGTATCAACTCCTCGATGCGAAATCTTAACCTTGCTCTCGGCGCCAAGATGTCTTTGTCCAATCGTGTAAAAATAAGCTCCCTCGTGCTCGCCCACCTTAACGCCCGAGGTATTTAGAACAGCTCCGGAGCGCTCCGGTATATACGATTTCAGAAAATCCGAAAGGGTTACTTTACCCAAAAAGCAGATTCCTTGCGAATCCTTTTTCTCTGCCACTACGAGGCCTGCGCGCCTCGCTATTGCCCGCACCTTTGATTTTTTATACTCCCCGATCGGAAAGAGGCAATGCCTTAGTTGGTCTTGAGTTAGAGTCCATAGGAAATAGCTCTGGTCTTTACCTTTATCCATACCCTCAAATAAACCCCATTCGCCAAGTTCTTTTTGAGCAGCGGCTCTCGTAGCCTCGACAAGATTGGTTCCGCCTTTGGTGGATTGTCGAGGTGAGAGCGCAGGTCGCGACTCGCCGCTGGAGCGAGTCGACGATCGGCGACGCGAAAGAAGAAGTCGGCGAACATAATGCCCCGTCGCAACATAATCAGCGCCAAGCTCAAGCGCTTTTTTCAAGAACAACCCAAACTTAATCTCACGGTTGCACTCTACATCCGGATTAGGGGTTAATCCGTTCCTATAGCCCTCGACCATATAACTTACCACCGCTCGCTTATATTCCTCTTCAAAATCAAAAACGTAAAATGGGATTTCTAAATGCTCCGCAACCCGTCGCGCATCCGTCGCATCCCGCTCGGCACACCCATCCAGGTTATAGCAACGCATAAAAACCCCGGTTACGTCATATCCGGCACGTTTCAAAAGTAATGCCGCAACGGAGGAGTCCACCCCACCAGACATTCCAACGAAGACTTTTCTTTTAAGAGGGGTATTTGATTGTTTGTGTTTATTCCAAATTCTTGCCATATTCGTTTCGTTCACCGGGCCTAGGGTAGCCCCAGCATTAAAAGTACCGGGAATGTCAGTTTTGTCCATTTCCCGTTCGTGAATCTTATTCGGCAGAGGGATGGTGGCAAAAATCTTGACGCTCTCGCCTTCGATCACCACTTCATCAATAATTTACTCTTCGATAAAGTAATCAGAATCAATTTTCTTAATATCGTAGCTTATTACTTTTGAAACTCCGATGTTATTTTCGATCATAAGTTGAGTAAGCATTTCACCGTCAATTAGAATTACCTTGTGCGTAATTGACTTTACATACTCCAATGCATCTTTTGTGAATCCGGAGGTAGTGATAAAAACTCCTTTATTTGCTTTCTGCCCAACCAAGCTACCAACAAAATTTCTGATTTCTTTTGAACCAACAACACCTTCCCAGCGTTTTGCTTGAAGATAGATAACATCAAGACCGAGCTTATCCTCTTTAATAATTCCATCAATTCCACCATCGCCACTTTGACCAATTGCTTGGCCGGCATCTTTTCGAGAGCCACCATATCCCATTGAAAGCAAAAGTTCAACGACTAATCTTTCAAAAAATCGTGGCGAGCTTTGTTTTACAAAACCCAATAATTCTTGAGATAAATCCTTTTTTATTTTCTGATACCCATACTCCAAAAGTTCTTGAGGAGTTTGTGTTGAGCTAGTCTCTGCTTCTTGTTCTTCGTGCTCGTCTTTTTCTTTTTTGGTACTTCGAAATTCTATAAATAAAGGAAATTGTGCCAGGAATTTTATATTAATTTCAGATAGATTTTTCTTAAGAATATCAAGACCAAGATCGGTTATTTTGAAATATGATCGCTTTGGAGTTTCAAGCAATCCAGCTTTTTTAAGATAAGTTCTAGCCCAACCAACACGATTATCAATAATGTATTGTGAGCCACTTGGCAAAACTTCTTTTCTGTCCTGCTCAGTCAATTTAAAAGTATCAGCAATATAGTCAATTGCTTCTCTTATCGTGTGCTCCTGGTTATCTCCTGCGAATTTTAGGAGAGGGAGCATTATTGATTGATAGTCTGGTATTGTCATGGTTTTTTAATTAAATCATTAATCACATTATACTTCTTTTTGGTTTTATTGGCGATTTTCTTTGCCATAAATTTATTTCAATAAGTCGTCGAGCTCGCATGAAAGCAAAGCCGACTTGTTGAGCACGATCTGCTCTTTCTGATTGAGGTTGTCGGCCGTCATTCGGATGACTTTGGTAATAATGGCATCGCCGAGCATGACGCCATTCGTTTTTTTGAAATATTTCTCGGTCTTCTGATAAAAGAGGGTCGCGTACTGTTTCAGCTTTTCCTCCGGAGTCGGACGGCTACTTGAGCCGTTGCTTCGGAATTCGATTTTATCTTCCAGTTTTTTATCTGCCTCAATCTGCAGATTACCCTCTCCGTATATAATCCAGTACTCGCTTAGGTTATAAACGATCCTGATTGAACCGCCATCCTCTGTTTTGTACCAATACACAAATGAAAAAGTATCCGTTCGGAAGTCCTGATGTATCCCAATACTCTCCAGCTCCTTTATGGTACGAATTTTGTATTCATCCAGAAGCCGCAAGTAGCTCTCTCTCCAGTTCTTTAGCCAATTTCGAATATAGTTTTTGTCCACGAACAACTGCTCGAGATCCTGCTCGAGATTTTTGTCGCTTACTTTATTGACCTGAAGCGTAAGCTTATCGAAAAGCGCGCGGAGATCCTTCACGTCAATGCTTTTTGCAATGAGATAATCGAAATCCGGAACTACTTTCTTGCCCATATACCAAAGCAGGTCGTAAATATCACGGCCTTTTTCCTCATAGATCGCATCGCCAATGCCGCGCGTCCCTCGCAAGAAGATAGCGGCAATCTTGCTCGCCATGAGTGCGGACATGTTGTAGGTTATGATGACGAACGATAACTGGTCACGATTTATCGGCCGACGTTCAGTAACGGTTTTTGGCGCGACGAAATGATTAAGATCAATCTTAATGTGTATCTGCTTGGAAGAATGACCGAAGCTAAGCTCTTCGCCGACAGTGAATTTTAAGAGCAGTCCGCGGCCCTTGGTGGTTTTAATCGCCAGAAAATCGGCATTCGTGCCATAGGTATTGGCAAAATGCTCGTCGACTTCTTTTTTCAGCCCTTCGAGGAATTTCTCGCTCACGGCCTGGGAGACTTCGAAATCAAGGTCAACCGACATACGATCCAGCCCATGAATAATACGGAGAGCCGAACCACCATACATGATCCAGTTATTATATTCCGGATGATGATAGATGAAGTTGAGAACGTAATACTGCAATTCCA
>Ga0209515_10001109_pt1 | contig 46512 bp, 47 predicted proteins | sample Subgroupgradi54m_FD_187454 | JGI IMG/M metagenome (GOLD analysis project Ga0209515, IMG submission 187454) | Subsurface groundwater microbial communities from S. Glens Falls, New York, USA - GMW60B uncontaminated upgradient, 5.4 m (SPAdes)... ... | reverse complement strand
CACTCTCTTTAACCTCCACCTCAGGAACAGCAGCACTCACCTTAACCTCCTCCACAACTGCCTTTAATGTCCAATCAGGACTGTTTGACATAGATACAACCAATAGTAAGGTTGGTATTGGGACTACGTCACCAACCTCAAAGCTTCATGTCACCGGGGCTGTAAAAGGTAAGGTCTTATCGATCTTTGATGAGACAGGAGATCAAGCACCTCTTACTGCCTCTGAATCAGGTAAGCCTGTATTTACAATTGCACACCCAACAGGAACAATAGTCAATGGGTTAACCTTGACTCCGACAGTCTCTGGGGGTCCAGTCACACTTGCCTCATCCGGGGATGACGCTAATATTGGACTTACACTAAACTCAGCCGGTGCATTCCCGATAACTCTTGACTCAACAACAACAGGAGCGGTGAATATAGGGAATAATGCAAATGCAAAGACAATCACAATTGGGAACAGTACCGGGGCAACTGCATTAAATCTCACCTCTGGGACAGGTTCACAAACCCACACTTCGTCCGTCGATTCCGGAGGCACCACATTATCAGCATTTGTCTTCAATGGAAGCGCGTTAACTACAGGAACACTAATGAGACTTACATCAACCTCAACGTCCGGAATTCTTATTGATGAAAACGCAACCAATACCACAGGAACTATTAATAAGCTTGTTTATGGCGCATCAAAAACTCAAGGAGCAGGTGCTTTAACCGGTTCACTTATCGATCTTAATACAAATTTAACAACCCCGGTAGCAGGACAAAATGTTACCGGGATTGATCTTAGACTCCCAACCGCAAGCACCACATCAAACGACATAACGTATAGCGGCTACAATCTTACAACAGTTGGCACTATTACACATGGAACTGCAGGTTCATTTGTCTGGAATGGGGCAAATATTACCACACCAAATATTACTCAAAACACTAATGGTTCAGTAACAGCAAATGGTGCTCTTTTGACAATTGGAACTATTACAACTGCAGGAACCCAAAACGGAGTAAAAATTACTCCACCCTCAACCACCAATGCCAGTGGGACAACCAATGCGGTTAACATTGGAAATATTACTACATCAAATGGCACGGATAATGCCATAAATATCGGGACAGGCTGGGATAACGACATTATCTTCAACAATGCAAGTCCTACGATAAAATTTGCAGCAGCGGACAATACTACAAATCTTTCTATTGTTGACGTTTCAGCTAATAATCTTCTGGCGATGCGCGACTTAAGTACCAACTTTGGCGCAGCAGTAACATCAGGAGCTTTTATCTCTCGCAACTCTTACTACGGTGACGAATTTATGAATTTCCATCCAACTTCTTGTAGTCAAAGCACAACTACTACAAACGGTCATCCTCGTGGGGATTTTGGTGCCCCTGGTGTTGCTTGTAATACAAGCAATGGGGGTGAAATAAGTATAAGTAATGTACTGGGAGTTGGGGCAAGTGGAAACACTTGTACTGAATCATCACAAAACATAGCAAACGGCGCTGAAAGAATCGGTGCTACCTCAACTACAACCGCAAGTAATACCGCTACCTGTCTTGAATTCCTAGGGGCAAATAATGCTGGAACTACTGCTTATACTCCTTTTCTCGTGACTAACCTACCGCTTGTTGTTGCAAAAGTTCGCCCAAGTGTAACAAGCGGCTCAACCAGCGATGCTCGATTCTTTATTGGATTAGGCGATAAGGTTACTGCAAATGGACAGATGCCAAACAACGGAATATTTTTCTCAAACTGCTCAACTATTGGAGCTTCTCCAACCTGTACCAATACTACCTGGCAAGGAGTCGTAACCAGCGGTGGTGCGATTGTTGGATCGGTTCAATCCTGCACAGCAGGAGCAGATACTGGTACGATAAACACAACAAACTTTAACTACCTGCGTATTGAAGTAAGATCAGCTACGGATATTCATTTCTTTGTTGATACTGATACTTCAAATGGGATCAAGGAAACAGAGTGTGGAACAGGTGTAACTGGTCCTGGAGGAACACCCCTAAGTATAATGATGGAATCAGCTGTCATGAGTAATATTGCAGTTACGGAAAATCTGGATATTGATTATATTAGAGTATGGCAAGATGACAATGCTCCTGCAACAGGAGTCTCATCTCTTCCACCTTTAGAAGCTGAGCAGGTACCAAACTTCTCCGAACAATCAAGCATTACTCAAGATTACTTAATAAATAACTTCACCCCAATCCCCGGATCACTTGTCGCACTTGACACTCAAAGTTCGACTCCCACGGTTAAGCTGTCCAATCGGGAGTATGATCCTCATCTGGCTGGGGTTGTTGCTTCAAATTCAGGAGTAGATCTTAGTAACGGTACAATTAAAGGAGCAGTAAAAGTAGCAACCCATGGCCGAGTAGCAGTAAGAGTTTCTGATGAAAACGGGCCGATACGAATTGGTGATTATCTCACCTCCTCTGCCTCCCGTCCTGGTTTTGCAATGAGAGCAACAAAACCGGGGATTGTTTTAGGAACTGCGCTCTCAGCATATTCAGGAGGCGATCTGAATCAAGTTCTTATTGAGGTGAATCGAACTTATCAAGATCCAGATGTAGAATTAACCTCAAGCGGAGATCTAAAGATTGCTCTTAATCAGCAAAATCAAAAAAATGACGGATCTCAAAAGTATAATCTTTTCTCCTCTGCCGGGGAAGTCATCAAAAGAATTGGTGCTTATTCGGAACTGGCGGTTTCATATGTCAGAGCTGGTGTTATAAATGCTCAAGAAATTATTGCTAAAAACATCACGTCCACGGAAAAAATCATCTCCCCAGTCATAGAGGTAACTGATCTAAAAGCAACTGGAGAAGCCCAACTCAACCAAATTTCAACGAACGTGATAAAACCACAAAATAAGGATGTCACCATTGACTTATCTTCCCCTGCCTTTCTAGGCGGCAGTGAAGGATCAAGCAGCAGCGCTCCGCTAGATTCCTCGAATCCGACTCAGGGTGACAACACCAATAGCGGACCTCTTGCTAAGATCATCATCAAAGGACTTAATGGGAAGACCGCTTCGACAATTGACGCAGCAGGAAACGCCACCTTCAGCGGAACCCTTGCAGCAGCGGAGGCAACTATTTCAGGGACTTTAGCAGCCTCACAAGTCAAGACAAATGAAGCTTCCATCTCCGGCAAACTTATTGCTAAGGAGATAGAATCAGATACCATCTCCGAGCTAAAAAACAGACTGACTTTGGCTGCAGCCGATTCCGGACAAGCCAAAACAACCAGTCAAGAACTATCAAGTTCAGTAAATAACATTCAGGCACTTCTTGCTGATATCCGCAAACAACCGCTTTTGGACCCTCAATACTATCAAAACCTCAATAATAATCCAGCTCTTGGTTCACTAACTGTCTCCGGAGATACAACTCTCTACAATGCGAAAATTGCCAATTCCTTGACCGCAGGGACTATCTCAATTGAAAATAATCAGCTCCTCTCCATGACCCAAGAACTCAAACTCTCTGCCTTATCATCTGTCAACATCCTTGACGGAGCCGTTGTAATTGCCCGCGACGGAACAATAACTGCAGCAGGCACTATTATTGCCAAAGGTGGAATAAAAACCAACACAATCCAACCAATTAATCCCGGAGGCAGTGTACAAATAGATAATCTGTCAACCAATAAACTGACAATTTCCGATAAATATCTTGAGGCGACCAACTCCGCAACAATCGCCACCCCTGAGGAAAACTTTAACAGAAACGGCCTTTTTGCGTCAGCTATAGAAACTGAGAAACAAACAGCAGGAGTTGGCGTAATCCCAATTGATACTTCAGAGATTGTTATTTATAATCAAACAGTGAAAGACACATCCTTAATTTATCTTACTCCAACAACACAAACCGGCTCACAACTTACAGTAAGTCAAAAACTGTCCTGTGATCCACAATCTCCATCAAACTGTAAACCGTATTTCAAAATCGTAAGCAGCCAACCCGTACATCCTGACATAGGATTCAATTGGTTAATAATCAACTAAAAGATTTATGACAAAAGTATTGCTTTTTAGAAATAAACAGTTACAATCTTTTAATCGATGCTTATGAATAAGCTTAAAAATCTCATTACTTTAGCTCTTGTTTTCCTGCTCCCTTTATTCTTCCTGCCTCTTACTCAAGAATATTTCATCATCAACAAGATCTATCTTCTTAGCTTTGGAGTATTGCTGCTTCTTCTGGTTTCAGCCATACAACTTATTGCCGGCAGGAGAATCTCCTGGAGGCGCTCGCCGTTTGATACGGGGTTAACTTTTGTTCTTATCTCAGAAATCATTTCAATCATCGTTGTCACCCCCAACAAAATCGAGGCACTTTTGAATTCATATTTTGGTCTGGCTATGACTCTTGCACTGCTCATTTTTTACTTTGCCCTTTCCCAAAGCGCCAGTAAAAAATCTGCAGAAACTCATCTTATGCTCCTTCAGTGGTCAGGATTTATTGTTGCGGTAGTCACTATCATCTTCTTTTTCAACCCTTTTAAAAATATTGCGTTTCCTACTCAATTTCAATTTTTGAAATTCTCAAGTTTCTCCCCAATTGGAAATCCGCTTGATTTGGCAATATTTTTAGGATTCTTATTAGTCTTGCAGCTTAGTTCAGTCTTAACAAAAAAAAGAGCAGGGTCCCCCTTTATGTTTGTCTTTCTAATTGTCTTCACATTTTCTTTGATTAACTCTATTTACGGCGTAATCAAACCTGAATCTCTTGGACAATCAATACTCTTTACTCCTCTTCGCCAATCCTGGTTTGCAGCAGTTGAGATTCTTAAAAATCCCTTTAGCGCAATTTTTGGAGTTGGAATAGGGAATTTTGCCTCACTTTTTGCGTTGGTGAAAGACGTCTCCTACAATCAAAGTTCCCTCTGGCAAATTGGGTCATTTAATATCAGCCGGTCAGCTCTTCTTCATGTCATAACTGAAACCGGTCTTTTGGGACTTGCTGCTTTTGGCATTCTGTTTTATTCAGTATTAAATGCGCTTGGGAAAATAAGCAAGGACGATCCCGAAAGAACAATGCTCTTTTTTGCTGCAGGCTATGTAATTCTGGCTTTTATCTTTCTGCCGCCTTCATTTATTACTTTTTTCCTTCTTGTCTTTACTCTTTATCTTGTTTTTGCAACCAACCATCTTCAGTATGAAGGCTCCAAACAGGAACTTGATCTGACCAATCTTATGCCTGTTTATTTTGGGATCGGTCTTTTCCTAATTGCTTTTGTAATAGGTGCGGGATATTTTCTGGGCCGCTCATATTTAGCCGAATACTCATTCAAAAAATCAGTTGAAGGATATCTGAAAAATAATATCGTTGAGGTTTACAATAACCAACGAACAGCCACTATTCTCAACCCTTATATTGAGCGCTTTCACACCAATTTCTCCCAGACAAATCTTCTGATTGCCAATAATATTGCCACTAACGCAGGTAAAAAATTGAATGACCAACAGAAACAAACGATAGTACAAGCTATCCAAGCGGCAATAAATGAATCCAAAATAGCAGTCACTCTCAATCCTCAAAAAGCGACAAACTGGGAGAATTTGGCTACTGTCTACCGCAACATTTTAAACGCGGTTCAGGCGGCAGATGCCTGGACAATCTCCTCATATCAGCGAGCAATCCAGCTTGACCCGGTCAATCCGATTTATCGCTTAAATCTGGGAGGGGTTTATTACTCTTTGCAAAAATACAACGATGCAGCAAACTTGTTTGCTCAAGCAGTTTCCCTGAAAGCAGACTGGCCCAATGCACATTACAATCTTGCCTGGGCAAGTTATCAGACAAAAAACTATCAACAAGCTGCAAGCGAGATGCAAAATGTGCTTAAACTCCTGGATAAGAAACAAAACCCAAAAGATTATGCAAAAGCTCAAAAAGAACTTGAGCAGTTTAAGAGTCAGATTCCTCAAGAATCCCAAGCCACACCTGAGGCAAAACCAGGGAATCTACAACTTCCGAGTGCTCCGCAACAGCCTCAAATCTCCCCCAAACTACAGCTTCCCAAGGAAGCCTCTCCTGAGGCGAAATGATAACAATTTGTTAAAATTAATATAGTGATATGTTCCAGCTCCGAGAGTTTTTATTTTTTTTAAAAAGCTATTTTCACTCTCGCCTGCTTAATTTTGGCAAGCGATTTGAAAGCTTGAAAAATCTATTGGTAGCCATCTTGGTAGTTAAACGCGGAAAATACTCCTCTTCGTTTTTAAACACTTCCTTTCTCATCCTTATCTTAACTGCTGTTGTCGCAGGCCCGATCATTGCCGAAAACAACCCTTTTGTAGGTTCGCTCGAGCAAAATCAGGGTAATTTTCAGGCCGCAGTAGTTTCATATAACCCTTATGAAAGTTCCCTCGGAACAATTATTTCGGCAAAACCACGCGACAAGGTTGTTGAATACGAAGTTCTAGGAGGCGATACTCTGGCATCTATTGCCAAAAAATTCAACGTTTCAGTCGACAGTATCAAATGGGCAAGCACCCTCAAATCAGATACCATCAAGCCCAAGGACATATTGCAGATTCCCCCAGTTGATGGAATCGTCTACAAAGTTGCAGCAGGAGATAACGTCTACACTATTGCCAAAAAATTCAGCACAGATGCCCAGAAAATCGTCAATTTCCCCTTTAATGACTTTGCAGACCTTGATAATTTTACCCTTACTCCAGGACAGACTCTGATCGTCCCAGACGGCATACCGCCTCAGGAGAAACCAAGAGTCGCTCCACAATATGCGCAAGTTCAAGTTGGAGTAAGAGGAAGTTCCAACTTCATCTGGCCGACAACCGGATCGATCAGTCAGTACCCGATCTGGTACCACATGGCAGTTGACATTCAAAACCCAGGCGCTCCTCCGATAATCGCCTCTGATACTGGAACAGTGGTTTTTGCAGGCTGCCTAAGTTACGGCTATGGATGTCACGTAATCATCGACCACGCCAATGGTTATGAGACTCTTTATGGACATATGTCGCAGATCTTGGTTTCTCCAGGACAAGCGGTAGAGCAAGGTCAGCAGATTGGTGTGATGGGAAGTAGTGGACGAAGTACCGGAACTCATCTTCATTTTGAAGTCCGCGCAGGCGGCGCCCAACTCAACCCCCTAAACTTCCTTAAGTAGAAGTATCAATAGCATTCTAACTTGCACTCGTCAAGACATGTTTAGGATGACTTATAAGAGCTCTATTGATAGCCCATTAAATCCTTATAAAGCTTTAAATGAGACTCTCAATTGCGCTTTCAAGCGCAGCCTGTTTCAGGGGAATCTTTCTGCTGATTGAACGTTTCCAAATTTTGGCAAAAGCTTTGCTCATAAGTTCCTTCAGTCTCTCGTTTATTTTTTCCTCCGACCATTGCTCATTCTGCATATTCTGCAGCCATTCAAAATAGGAAGCAGCAACACCGCCAGCGTTTGCCAGAACGTCTGGAACAATAATAACGCCTTTTTTAGTCAAGTCTTCATACGCCTCCTCTGCAACTGGACCATTAGCCATCTCCAGGATTATTTTTGCCTTTATTTTGCTCATATTTTGCCTGTTAATGACGTTTTCAAGCGCAGATGGTACAAGTATGTCTATCGGTAGCTCAAGCATCTCTTCGTTGGAGATTTGCCTACCTTTGCGAAGATCACAAACCCCGCCAACACAATAGCACCCTGCCAGATAACCTTTCTCTTGCTTACAATCCATTACCAAGGGAATGTCCAAGGGTAAAAACTGATTGCCCGTCACGGCTCCCTTGCTGTCTGATACAGCAACTATGTTCATCCCCTGCTCACTGGCAATTTTGGCAAAATAATAGCCTACATTACCAAAACCCTGAACAGCAATGGTTGGCCCCTTATCACTTCCCATCCCGGTTTTACCAAGCAGGGATTTCAGGATTATCACTCCTCCTCTCCCGGTTGCTTCGGTTCGACCCAGACTTCCACCCATTTTCAAAGGTTTACCTGTAAATGTAGCTCTCCATTGATTAAGAGTCTTCTCATCAATCATGCTAATTTTTAGCTCTTCGCTCTTAATTTTCGTATATTCATCCACCATCCAACCGATAATCTTGGAATTTGTGTTCACGTCCGGTGCTGGAATATCTTTTTCTTCGCCTATAAAAGCGAATATTTTACGGACATACGCTCTTGACAATCTCTCAAGCTCTCCCACAGACAAATGTTTTGGGTCAACAGCAATCCCTCCTTTGCTGCCACCGAAAGGAATTCCGATGACTGCAGTTTTGATACTCATTAGCATAGCCAAAGCTTGTATTTCGTCTTTGTTTACAGCCGGATGAAAACGAATACCGCCTTTATAAGGTCCCCGCTTACTATTATGTTGGATTCTATAAGCCTTGAATTCCTTTTTGGTACCGTTATCAAGTGATATTGAAACAGTAAAATCATGAATGTGCTCCGGAGTAAGAAGCTTATCAATTGCTTTTTGCTCAAATTGAAGCTTTCTGGCAGTTTCCTCAAGAAGTTTTTGTATTGATTCAAGTATTTGGTTCATTATAATATTATAGTAGAAAACAGTTAGCAGTCCCCAAATGGGTAGCTAAAATAGAGTTGTTGGAATAGAATCTTTAAGACTTGCTACAAACTATTTAAGTCCAGCCAGCGCTCTGCCTCAAGCGCGGCTGCAATTCCCATCCCTACTGCAGTCCCTGCCTGTCGGTATTGGTGATCAACAATGTCGCCACCTGCAAAAACTCCGAGTACTGAAGTCATGAATTGAAACTCAAAATTAAATTTGTCCTCTTTAGACAAAGGAGTTTGGGATTTTGCACTTCTTAAAGCTGCTATTGCGCTTGTGACGATATAGCCCTTCTCATCAAGCACAATCTGACCTTTAAAAAGCTCTGTATCAGGCTTATACCCTATCGCAATAAATAACCCGTCTACTTTCATCTCCTCCTGTTGTTTTTTATCCGTCGTTGTTTGTATCTTTATTCCCTCAACCCTATCTTGCCCCAAAACATCTATAACTTCCGTATTCCAGATCACTTTAATCTTAGGGTCAGCCAGCAGGCGATCTTGCATTATTTTGGAGGCTCGGAAGCTGTCCCGGCGATGAATAAGATGGACTTCTTTGGCAAATTTTGTCAGAAAAAGAGCCTCTTCCATAGCCGTATCTCCGCCGCCAATAACCGCAACCACTTTGTCTTTGAAGAAAAAACCATCACAGGTTGCACAGGCAGAAACTCCTTTGCCACGCAGACGTTCTTCATTGGGTAAGCCAAGCCACAGAGCTTTGGCTCCTGTGGCAATAATTATTGATTTTGACTGGTAAGTTTGATCATGCGTGTTGACGTTGAAAGGTTGTTTGGAAAGGTCGACTTTGGTAATGTTTTGGTCAAGCACGCGGGTGCCGAATTTCTTGACGTGAGTTCGCATTTTTTCTATCAATTCAGGGCCCAAAATAGATTCAAATCCGGGATAATTCTCAACATCGGAAGTAAGCATTAATTGGCCTCCGTAAGGCGCTCCTGCAAACATCAAGGGAGCGAAAGTGGCTCGCGCTGCATAGACAGCAGCTGCCAGAGCCGCCGGCCCGCCTCCAATGATAATAATGTCCTCTACTTTTGAAGCTTGATCGGCCATATGAAATATTTATTATAAACTAAAGATTGACCATTCGTCCAACAACTTGCGCAATCTTTCCAGTAGTGTCTGAAGAAGCAATATATTCGTTTATGCTTGATACGGCAATCTCTTTCGATAAACCATCTATCGCCTTTTTAATAGCTGAAATCTGCTGAAGGATCTCCTGACAATCTCGTTTCTGATCGATCATGCGCTGGATACCCTTCAGCTGACCAACTATCCTATTAATCCTTTGATTGAGCATACTACTCTAATGCCTCTGAATCTATTACTTACTCGTACATCCCCTTATACTCCATACTACTATAGAGTATATAGGTTTGTCAATGCTAAAAATACTACAGGAGAAGGTGAGTGTCTTTAAACAGAACAAGGAAATGAGGGGTCGAAATTTTTTAAAGGTATGTGGACATTTCGAGCGAAGCGAGTTTACTACCGATAAAAAATTTTTGCTAGAGTGACCAAATCATTTCAGCAGACCTTTGATATAAATTGAATATTATGATTACAGTTTGAGCAGTTTAGATATAGTTATCCAGGCGTGAGTATTTTTAGGCTTTTTGCCCGGAAAGCGAGTTGAGAAACTCCTGATTGGTCTTAACTTTCTGTAATTTCTCAATCATTACGGCCAAACGCTCGTCTGACGAAAGCATCGATAGCATCCGCCGCAAAGTCATATGTTTCTGGTAGTTCTCTTTATCAAACAACAACTCTTCGTGGCGCGTGCCTGATTTCTCAATGTCAATTGCAGGAAAAATGCGTCTGTCGGCAAATCTACGATCCAGGTGAATCTCTAAGTTGCCGGTTCCTTTGAATTCTTCATAAATAAGATCGTCCATGCGTGATTCTGTGCCTACTAAAGCTGTACCGATAATTGTCAGACTACCCCCTTCTTCACAGTTGCGGGCTGCTCCCAGGAACTTTTTAGCCGGGAAAAGCGCAGAAGGATCAAATCCTCCAGACAAGCTGCGACCCGTGCCGGATACTGAGAGATTGAAAGCGCGTGCCAGGCGAGTAATAGAATCAAGAAGGATTATCACATCATGCCCCATTTCAACTAGGCGCTTGGCCCGTTCAAGTCCCAAATTAGCTACTTTCACCTGTTGTCTGGGTGATTCATCAAAATTGGAAGCTGCAACTTCGCCTTTGATAAATCGCTTCATTTCAGTGACCTCTTCAGGCCGCTCCCCAATGAGAACAGCCATGAGTTTGACATTGGGATAGTTTTCATTGATTGCCTCTGCTATTTCTTTTAGAAAAGTAGTTTTACCTGCTTTAGGTTGGGAGACTATTAGCGCGCGCTGGCCAAATCCGATCGGTGAGATCAGATCTACAATACGGGTGGAGAGAATTTCTGGTTTGGTTTCAAGTCTTATCTGTTTATTGGGATGTAAAGAGGTCAGCTGTTCATAGTTGCGGCGCTGCCTACTCTTTTCTTCGTTCATCTCTTCTCCATTAATCTTTTTGATCAGAAGCAGGCTGTGAAAGCGCTCGCCTTCTTTGGAAGGCCGAGCAAGTCCTTCAACCACATCGCCCTTACGCAACCAAAAGCGTCGAATTTGGGAAGTTGAAACATAGATATCTTTACTGGGGTCTATGGTGTAATCCTGCCTCAAGAAACCATAACCGCCTACCGTGATATCCAAAACTCCGCTTGCGGTATAGCTCATTTTCAGATCATCTTTTAATCTATCCTCAAGTGAACCGCCAGACTCTCTTCTGGGCTCTTTTTTTTCAACCACAGACTCTTGACCAATGTCTGTTTTGATCGGCTGCTCCTCATAAGATCCCAGCATAGAACTGACATCAAGCACATCATTGCCTTCTACTGGTTCTTTATCCTTGGAAGAATCTTTTTTAGTTACCATAACATGAAGTCCATATGATCCTCGCCGTTGAGATAGTTTGTGAAACTTTTTCCTTTCTAAGGAATGGGGAGATGCGATCTTGTATCCCGCGCCTTAAGGCTTGGGTGGATACGTCATCTTATTCCCTCTCACCAAAAACTTGGTGTGGGGGTTACCCTAGTTTCTGATAGCGTAAAGAAAAAGTTATCAATATGCTTATTCTCATCAGGAGGATCAACCCAAGTATACAAAACGGGTTTTGGCCTTGTCAATAGCAATCAACATGGCATCATCCTTAATGTGTTGAGGTAAGGCGTCTGATTTCAATTGGGATTTTCCTAAATATGATACACTTTAGCTATGCACAAAAAGGGGCCTACTGTTTTATTGATTGTCCTTATTATCATTCTTGTTTTCATCCTTGGCGTTCGTTACGGCCAACGGGTCGAAAAGACAAATAAATCGGTGGCTGCACTTTTGAGCATCCCGCCTACCAAACCTCAACCCACTCAGCCGCCTGTGACTTTTAAAACTTACTCTGGGAAAGCCTGTGGCGCGCAGTTTCTTTATCCATCGACTCTAGATTTGGCAAAGGAAAGCTCAACATCGGTCCAGTTGGTAGAAAATGAGCTCGTCATGCTGGATGTAAATTGCGTGGCAAGCCCGTCGGCCGTCTCAAAGGATAAAAAATTTGCAATAAAATTCAATCCGCAAACCGGAAAGAGCGTCTATTTCTCTCTTTCTGAAGATCTTTTGCCGCTTTTTGAGACTTCTGTCAAGTTTATTTTTCCAACGTCAGCCAAGTAAATTTCAGGCCGTCGGCCGTCTCCTTCACTTCTTTAGATAGAACTTTTTTGAAAGCTGAATGATCAGGGAAAAATGTATCCGCATCGTACTCTCCTTCAACCAAGGTGAGATAAATCCTGTCTGTAAATGGCAGAGCTTGTTCAAAAATTTGCCCTCCACCGATAACAAAAACTTCCTCGTTACCAGGAGATTTTTTTGCCTCATCAAGAGCTTTTTTAATCGAGTCAACAACTAATATCTTCTCGTGTTTATAATTCGGGTCTCTCGTGATAACAATATTTGTCCTTCCCGGAAATGGTCTTTGAAGATAGGAAAGAACTGATTCAAAGGTCTTTCTACCCATAATCACAGGGTGTCCCATTGTCAATTCTCTAAAGCGTTTAAGATCGGCGGGAATATTCCATAAAAGTTTTCCCACCTCATGCCTGCTCTTACCAATTCCCCGCTTTCTATCTGCGGCAACGATGATGCTGACTCTGGACATACGGCTATTATAGAAGAAAGTATTAAGTAGTAAACTTAAACTTGTTTGCTATTTTCTTTCGTAGTATCCCCCTGCGATTGTCAGCTCGCCTTTGAGTGGAGGATGAGGACGATAGTCTTCAAGGACAACATATTCGGGTCGGAAATCGTCAATGTCTTTAAATTTTTTGGTGAATTTTATCTTGGGAAACGGCCGCGGTTTTCTCTTTATCTGCTCCTTGACTTGTTTCAGATGGTTGCTGTAAATATGCGCGTCCCCAAAAGTGTGGATGAATTCTCCAGGTTTGTATCCGGTAATTTGGGCCAGAATAAGAGTAAGCAGGGCGTAGCTTCCGATGTTGAAAGGGACCCCAAGAAACATATCAGAGCTTCGTTGATAAAGCTGAAGATTCAAACGGCCGTTTTTAATGGCTACTTGAAACATGTTGTGGCAGATAGGAAACCAGGAAGTCTCGTTTTTAAGAGCCATCGTGTAGAGATATTCGGGATTCCAGGAGTTGACAATCAGATTGTGTGCGTCAGGGTCTTCTTTTATTTCATCAATCACAAAGCGCAATTGGTCAATCGTCCTTTTGCTTTTAGTCGGCCAGCGCCTCCAAAGTTCACCATAAATTCTCGGCAGCTCGCCATATTTTTTAGCGAATTTTTTATCAGTCCGAATTTTTTCTATAAACTCTACCTTGGTGAGGTTTTTAACTTTTCCCCTCTTCATTAAATTACGATACATCTTATAAGGATAGTCGTCCCAGATATGGACATTGCGATCGACAAGGTATTTAATATTGGATTGGCCGGACATGAACCAATACAGCTCTTCAACTATTCCTTTCCAGAAAACTTTTTTTGTCGTAAGCAGGGGAAATCCTTTGGAAAGATCAAAACGCATCTGTCTGCCAAAGACTCCGTATAAAGTCACTCCTGTGCCTTGGTCGCGGTGCTTTGCGCCATGAAGAGCCTCCTCAAGAATCTTAAGATACTGATATTCCGGGTGGGCGCTGGTTTTCATCAACTTCAAGTTTTACTATTTTTTGGCAGATAGTACAAGAGGTAAAACTATATCAGTCAGCTCCTCCACTGATTTTGTCCCATCAACAACTGTAATTTCCTTGGGGAATTTTTTAATCAACCATTTATAAGCTCGCTCTATCTGCAGCAACTTATCCTCCTTCTCATATAGTTCTTTTGTTTTGGATATCCTGCTCAACCTGCTAACTGCAAGGGAGACTGGAATATCAAGATATATGGTTTTATCGGGAATAAGGTGTTGGTCATACATAGATAAAATGGCCTGTGCGACCAAAAGGACTTTCCCAGTCCTTTTGATTTCTACTCCGCCTCGATCTGCAATTCCATAGGCAAGAGCTGACCAGAAATAACGGTCGCTGATGACGGTTTCACCTTTTTTGAGATGTTTGACTAGTTCCTGCTGCTGGACGTTGCGGTCTGCGGCAAATAAAAATTGAAAGGAAATGGGAGGAATTTTTGTCTTTCCTGTCAGGACGCGTCTGATAAATTTGCCGATTTCACCATCGGTCGGGCTTTTAGTCAAATAGACTTTTTCTCCTTTTTCTCTTAAGGCTTTTGCCAGATTATTTACTTGAGTAGTTTTACCTGCAGCGTCAATCCCTTCAATAGCAATAAACTTCCCCTTATACGGATTTCTTTTAAAATCAAGGTCTAATTCTATGTGGTAATCCATAAGTTGTAAAATCTATCTACTTTTAGCGTTTAAACTTGGCGCTCTTTTTTGCGGGCAGTTACTCTGCCGCCTTGCCATTGGCCTCTATACAGATTGCTTTTCCCCTTTACTTCATAGAATTGAATGTGGGCAAAGCGCGCTCCCAGCTCAACCGTTACCGTGACCGGTCCCTCATTTTTAAGACCAAAAGTAAGGCTCCCTGAATAGCCGGGTGAGACATTACCTGTTCGCAAAAATAGTCCGCTGCGATAAAGTGTTGAGCGGGGAGTAATACTTCCTGATAAATTATCAGGCATATTCACAGTCTCAATGGTTTTGGTTAGATAGAATTCTCCTGGTTTAATAATAACGCTTCCTCTTTTTCTTGGGTCATATTTGGCAACCATTTTAATCTTGGCAGTATGTCGCTCGTCAATCCCCAAAAAGGATTTACCCGAGATCTTGTACATTTCCCCAAGTCGCAGATCAAATCCGGCGCCTTCGGGATTTGTAAGTTCCCTCTTGGCCAAATTCTCAACAAGCTTTTTAGTTTTAACCAAGTACAGTAATTTTTTGGGTCCTAAAATCATACGATATTTCCTTGAAATTCTAAATCAAAATTGCCGCCTTGATCAAAGTTTACAGCATAAATAGGCAGATCTTTTGCCAGGCGTTTGGCGATTTCAAACAGATGGTCTTGGGTTGTTTCGCAAAGTATGGTAAAAAGATAATCTTGATCATCTTTGTTAAGCGTTTTGATAGCCTGCTCTTGTATTAAATTTTTAGCTAGCGCTCGGTGCCGAGAACTGATCAGGCTATCATGAAAAACAAAAACTTGTAAGACGCGTGCGCCGTTATTGCTGTATTGAGTATAGAGTCCATAGGGACCTCTTATAGTTATAATCGCCCCCTCTTCGTGATTCCCAAGAAGTATGACTTCTTGAGCTCCTTTTTTTTTGGCATCTTCTGCTTTTTGTAAAATAAAATCAACATCCTCACTAACCAGATTAAAGGCCTGCGGATCTGCCTTTATTTCTCGCATGTAACCACAACCGCCGCAAACGACTTGGCTTTTGGCGTGTGAATCAGTATGGAAACGCAAGTTTTCTACCCCTCCCACGACATCGGCAAGGCACTGCAAAACTTTTTGTTTATCAATGTCCAATCCACAAACGTTTGCCGATGCCAGAATAAGCGCAAGCTCTCCTACATCAGCTCCAGGAATGGCAAGCGCCGGAAGATTTTTTTCATTTGAATAACGGCCATCGATGCAGCGACTTATGAAATGCGTTTTCTCATCAACTGGATATTTATTGGCCAAAACCAGCTTAGCAATCTCTTGCTGATTCAGATGGATCTTTGACATAGAAAGGTATGATTATAGCAAAAGAAATGTAATAAAATAAGGAATGCCTCCACAAGTTATTGTCTACGATCCGACCTTGACTGATGAGCAGAGTAGGCTGCGTGGAGTCGGTCGATATCTTCAGATATTGAAAGAAAACTTTCCAGACTGGACTTTTACCAATGATGTTTTGGGGATAGAAAAAGAGGCGATATTTATTAATCCTTTTTTCAACCCACTTTTTTCTCCACTGATTACAAAAAAAATCACTAAATGGCAGATTATTGTGATTCATGATCTGATTCCTCTCAAGTATCCCGCTCATTTTCCAGCAGGCCTAAAGGGCAGATTCAACGTCCTGGCCAACAAAAAAATTCTTCCTCTTTATGATCTTGTCATCACCGATTCGGAGGTAAGTAAAGTCGATATCAAAGCAAGACTTAAAATTCCAGAAACCAATATCAAAGTCATTTACCCCTGTCTCCCCAAGATCTTCACCACAGCCCAAAAGAAAAAAACACTCTCCAACTACCAATTACCAAATACCAAATACTTTATCTATGTCGGAGACGCAACTTGGAACAAAAACTTGGTCAATCTTGCCAAAGCAATCAAATTAGCTGATATTACTTGTTATTTTGTCGGGGGAGTTTTTGGACAAATGAATCAGTTGAATAAAATTGAAAATGCCTGGCAAAAGGAACTGTTTGAATTTTTTACAATGGCAAAAGGGGATCCAAGATTTGTTTTTCCGGGCTTTGTCGCTGATCATGAATTAGTCAATCTTTATAAAAATGCCCAGGCAAATATTCTGGTTTCAAAAGATGAGGGTTTTGGTTTCTCTTTCATCGAAGCCTCATCCCAGGAAGTTCCCTCTCTGTTGTCAGACATCGCCGTCCTTCACGAGATATCTCAAGATGCAGCTCTATTTGTAGATGAAAAGAGGCCAGAAGAAATAGCTGTCAAAATAAAAGCGCTTCTGGAGAATGAGGATTTGAGGCAGACACTCGGCCAAGAAGCCAAGGAGAGATCTAGATTTTTTGCGTCCGCTCAATTTAAAAATGCGCTTGACAAACTTATCAAAAGTATTTTATGATATTCTCGATATGGCTCAAAGCTCATTAGCCTCACTCGAAAGCTCACTTAATGAGGTGTTTGTTAAAAAAGCTCCCTTCCAACTTCCCAAGAACGTAAAAGACATTATAGTCAATTTTGCTCCTTGGTTAGCCCTTATTGGAGGGGTTGTGGCAATTTTGGGGGCATTGACAATCTTCGGCCTGGGAGGAATAGTTGTTCCTCTTAGTCTATATGGTGGAGCTCCAATTGCCACCTCATTTTTCTCAACTTACTTCTTCTCGCTTGCTATTCTTGGAGTTGCCGGTATTCTAGAACTCATGGCTTTCCCAGGACTGCGCAAAAGAAGCATGAAGGCTTGGCGCTTACTTTTTTATGCCCAATTGGTCTGGGCGGTTTCCGAACTGGTTCATTTTAATCTTGTGAATTTCGTACTTGGGACTGTAATCGGTCTTTACTTCCTTTTCCAAGTCAAAGAATACTACAAATAACTTTTTTTTTAGAAAACTCGATAAATCTTATTAAACTGATTAAAATCAACTTCCCTTTTGCCTTCCAGCTTAACCCTTTTAATGATTAGTCTCCCCCCCACCAGCTCAACATCAACAATCTTTAATCTTAAATCTCTATTCTTAAATCTAATTGTCGTCCATAATCCCGGCCAAGGATAAAGTCCGCGAAATTTATTAAACAGTTTTTCCGCCTCTTCTTGGCTTTTAGTTTTTAATTCTCCCCTCTTGACATATCCGTCTTTTTTGGTCAATAACTTTGTATATGTCGCGTTTTTGTCATCCTGAACCTGGGTTCGGATCTGATTTCTAATAAGATCGCCAATGGTCCGCTTGAATAAACCAAAGGCCAGCTTGGTTAACCTATTTGTTAACTCATCCCTTCTCTCATTGGGTAAAATTTTCACCCTTTTTTGGGCGATGATTGGTCCATGGTCCATTTCCTTATCCATTTGGATTATCGTCACGCCAGTTTCTTTATCGCCGCGGGTCAAGGGGGCGGCAACAGGTGAAGCTCCTCGATATTTTGGCAAAAGTGAAGGGTGGATATTCCAGAAACCGTATTTTGGAGCCTTAAGAAAGTCTTTTGAGATGATCTTGCCGTAGGCAAAAAGAAGAGCCAGATCTATGTCGTATAACCCGCTGACAAAGCCCGTTTTCACAGGAAGAGCGTATTTTTGGGCAATCAATTTTACCTCAGCCGGAGTTATAATCTGGTTTCTGCCAACAGGCTTATCTTCTTGAGTAACAATAAATCTAACTTCAACCGGAAGTCCTTTATCGTTTAAAATTTTTTCCAAAAACCTGGCGGAAAAATCAGGTGTGCCAAAATAGGCAAGACTCAGCTTTTTCATGCAAAAATTATACAACACCACTTTGGTCATCGGGCTCTTGCCTAACCAATTGGGAATGACAGTTTGCTATACTCAAGTTATGACCATCTTCATCGGCGCAGATCACCGCGGTTTTGAACTTAAAGACAAGCTTGAAGAATACATTCGTGAAAAAAATATTCGGGTTGAAGACGTTGGTAATTATCAATATGACCCAGAAGACGATTACCCTGATTTTGCGGCAAAAGTTGCCCAGGCGGTCCTCCAGAATCCTGAAAATCACATTGGAATTGTAATCTGCGGATCTGGCGCTGGTGTTGGAATTGTCTGTAATCGCTCCAAGGGAATCCGCTGTGGCACGGGAGTCAATGCAGATGAGGTGAAACACATCCGCGCAAAAGACCATATTAACGTTCTTGCCTTGGGATCGGATTATCTAGATTTTGAACAAGCCAAAGAGATGGTTGATGCATTTCTGGAAACTCCACTTACTGCTGAGAAGAAATATCTGCGCAGAATAAAAAAGATTGAAACCGTTGTATGATCGAACTTTATTTTGATGGGGCTTGCGAACCAATCAACCCAGGAGGAACCGCATCCTACGGTTGGCTTCTGAAACAAGACGGAAAAATACTTGAGAGTGGCTCCGGAATTGTCGGAACAGGTGCAGGAATGACCAATAATGTTGCTGAGTATTATGGTTTGATCGAAGGTGTGAAAGCCTTTCTTAAATTAAAATCCTCGGAAAAACTACTTATCAAAGGCGATAGCAACCTGGTGATAAATATGATCGGAAAGCAATGGGGTTGGAATAAGAAAAAGACCGTCTGGAAACCCCACGATAAAATTCCCCATCTTAAAGATTTACTGTCCCAGGCACATCAATTGCTAGATAAGATTGACTATCGGGTAGCTTGGATTCCCCGTGAACAAAACTCCGAAGCAGATGCGCTTTCCAAACGTCATCTCCTCTGATACTCGTGAAAAAAATTGTAAGTTAAACTGAAACATAGAGTAATAAAAAGCATCGAAGTCTTGTCACCTCGATTATTACATCACATTTTTTCTAAAACGCTTGCTGTAGAATTAAAGTATGAAGATTTCTCCTGCTCTTTTGGTCAAAACTCCCAAAGAGCTTGCCACACAGATTGACAAGCTCTCTCCCTATTTTAAACATTTCCAGATTGATATAGCCGACGGTAAATTTGTTCCTGAAAAAACAATAACCCTTGAGCAGATCCTTAATATTTCCTTTTTTTCCTTCATATCCTCACTCTCCTTTGATTTTGATTTATTAGTTTACGATGTGACAGCTGCCCTCAATGAGTGCGACAAGCTCGCTCAACAGATTAAAGTAGATAAGATCTTTATTCACAAACTTGACTCGTTTAACCCGAGACCGAATGCCGGAGTCGCCATCGATCCTCAAATTTCAGTTGAGACTATAAAACAAAAATTTGATCTGAGTTCGATCCCGGCGATTCAGATTATGTCTGTTATTCCAGGAGCACAAGGAAGGGCGTTTATTCCAGAAACGCTTAATAAAATTGAACAGCTAAAAAACGCAGGCTATAGGAGCCAAATTTATCTGGATGGGGCAATCAACAATCGGACGATTCCTTTGATTTTGGAAAAAGAATATCGCCCTGATATCCTCTGCGTAGGCAGCTATCTTACGAAAGCTGCCAATTTAGAAGAACGCGTAAGAGAATTAAAACTAATACAATCTTAACAATTTAGGATTTTTGATCAATGCTTCAAAATCTCCCCAATCAAATCTGCCATCTTGATTAAAATCAAGAGGCAAAAGTACTTTAAAGTGGACAAAATTCCCTTGTTTGTGGAAAGTAACAGATTCTTGTCGGGGTAGATAATAAGGAGCAAGCAGAACGAGCCGATAATCACCGCCAAGGAAGACATTATTTATGCCCTCTAGCGTCGCTTTACCACCGCTTACTCTTATATTCTTTTTTTCAAATACAAGCTGGTTGTTCTGATCAAAAATCTGCAGTTGGAAATTATCTCCCTGGGCTCCTCCACCGGGAAAAGTTTTTACCTCAAAACTCAAAATAGGTAATGGAAGAATGTCAAAGGACCACAAGCCACCATCAATAATTTTTTTATCATTCTTGTAAAGCGCGACCGTAGCGGTGGCTGCACCAACGTCTTTCTTTGTTTTTAGGAAAAGATTAATAGCGTCTGACTCCTGCGGTTCAATATCTCCGATATCTGAGAGGGAATAAGTCTGTAGAGCGTCTGTCTGCAGCTTGAGATGATAGCCGTCTTTTCTGCTCCAGATTGTTTGTCCTTGGTTTTTAATCGGAATAAAAAAATGGTAATTGGAGTCAGTCAAGAGCTCTTTAGGAAAATTTAATGTCACCAGTCCTTGCTCCTGTTGCTCCGGAGATCCGCTTATTTTTGGCAAATTCTTCACAACTTCGTATTGAGGATAAAAATCTGCGCTGGAGTGTTTTTGCCAAGAAAATTTTAAAAAAGGCTCACCCTGATAGTTAAGTACAAACGGAGTGGCTGCTCGCACGCGGCTGTCTGCTAACCATAAATTAAAGGCGGACGACAGATTTTGTCCGATTTGATCAGGTGATAGCGCTTCATTCGACCAGCCTGTCTCGGTGATAAAAACAGGTAAGTCTTTGGTGATACCAATGCTTCTTAGATAACCCAGTTCCCATTCGTATCCTCGTACTGTCCCCCGGCCTGAGGCGTTTGGGCTTCCGGCAAAACCAGGATTGGGATAGGAATGGGAGGACCACCCATTGATCCTGTCAAAAAGATCTGGAGTTGATGAGTTCATTTGCGAAAGAAATGCCCCCTCATCTTGCGATAAGGAGGAAGATGAGGCGGAAGCATCAAATCCCGCCAACATAACAAAGAAATTGCCATTTTTGTCCTTTAATTTTTGGCTAAAAGCGGCTGCAATTTCTGCATAATTTGTCGCGTCAACCGTACCGCCCCATTCGGCTGCGTGATTAGGTTCGTTAAAAAGTATTACATATCGGTCTTTAACCGGCCAGTTGAGAGAGGCAAGAAAAGACGCCCAGCCATCCGCCTCTTGGCTGACCGGTCTTTTCCACACCTGCCCTTGAGCAACTGTTGCTAAGCGCACAATAGGAATAAGATGTAGTTTTCTAAGTTGATTGAAAATCCCCTGCCATTTTCCAGAATCGCGATCATTTTCTTGAACAACCAGTGTTACATAACCCCACTTGCCACCTGATGAATTAACCAATTCTGCCGCTTTATTAATATCTTCTTTTTGGGGTACAGCCAGATGAATCCCAAATTTGTTATTAGGGAAAGAAGAATCAAAAGCGAAAGAGCCGGTTGCAAGTAGAAAGCAGAGGGCAGCAGCCAAGATAATGGTCGCTCCTAATGGTTTTTTTGTCATCCTTGACCTGACTGGGGATCTGATTCTTCTCATTCCAAATTAATATGCAATAATTTATCTCCTTTTTACTTTAAGCCCTGCGGATTTAAGCAGTTTCAGACCCAAATCGTCACTATAGTCTTTGGTATAGATCACCTCTGCTACACCTGCATTGATTAAGGCTTTTGCACATTGGATGCAAGGGGCGATTGTGGAATATAAGGTTGACCCCTTTGTCGACATCCCATGATAAGCTGACTGAAGAATGGAATTTTGTTCAGCATGAAGACAAAGACAAAGATCATATCCTTCTTTCTCCTTAAGCTCAGCCTTTTCTCGCAAAAGGCATCTTTTACATCCTCCATCAATACAATTTTTTACCCCCATCGGTGCTCCATTATAGCCTGTGGCAATAATTCTTTTATCTTTTATTAAAAGTGCCCCAACTGATACCCGTAGACAGTTGGATCTCTCTTTGGCAACCTCAGCCAGATTCATAAAATACTCATCCCACGATGGCCGTTTGTTTTTTTGACTACTCATATTGTCGGGGAGGCGGGACTTGAACCCGCGACCTCACGACCCCCAGCCGTGCGTTCTAGCCAACTGAACTACTCCCCGTAAAAAACAAATACAATTGTAGCACAAAGCCGCGCTTGGGAAGTGTAAAATGTTATTATTGTAATTCCTTAAACGTTTTAGTGAAGGATCCGACTCTAATTGGGATTCCTCGCTACTTGTTTTGGGGTAACAGATTCGCTTTATGAACAAACTGCCCCTGATTGAAAAAGGCTTACATTCCAATTTAAGGTTTCACCGCAAAGGAAACAAGAGTGGTTTCTTGCCTTTTGCTTTTTTCATTTTCGTGATCATTTTGGTTTTTTTTATCCTTGGCTTGCGTTTGTTTCAATTAACCATCGTTAAAGGCAATTATTACTTACGTTTGTCTGAGGAGAATCGGATTAGAGAGATTGTCATTGAGCCCCAAAGAGGTAAAATAATCGATAGAGGAGGAGTTACTCTGGCTCAAAATACACCTGCCAATCCTAACCTGGCAGGAAATCGTTTTTTTTCAATGAGAACCTATGTTGAACCTGAAGCGATTGCTCCTTTTGTCGGCTACAGACAGCTTGCCAACAGCCAAGATCTAAACTCAGATTTGTGCCTGAATAAACTTCAGATCGGAGATAAAGTAGGTAGAAAAGGGGTTGAAAAAGTCTACGATTGCGCCCTGCGGGGAAGACTAGGTAAAAAACTAATAGAACTGGACGCTCGCGGCAAATATATTAAAACTCTATCCATCGCTCCCCCTGTGGATGGCAAAACAATCCAGGTTTCGCTCGACCTTAATCTGCAAAAAAAAATTAATGAACTTTTCAAAGATAAAAAAGGCGCAGTAATTGCGATTAAACCAAAAACTGGAGAGATCCTGGCTTTTTACTCTTCCCCTACTTTTAACCCACAGGATTTTGAGGATAATAATCAAACTAAATTAAGGCAATATCTGGGAAGTGCAGATCAGCAGCTTTTTAATCGCGCAACCGAAGGAGTTTACCCTCCGGGATCTATTTTCAAATTATTTGTCGCAACAGGCGGTCTTGAAGACAAAACAATTCAAGAAGACACTCAACTTGTTGACGAAGGAACGATCAAAGCAGGACCAATCTCTTTTGGCAACTGGTATTTTTTACAATATGGAAAAACAGAAGGGTCTCTCAATATAGTCAAAGCAATTCGTCGCTCAACAGACACTTTTTTCTATCAATTGGGGGCGAAAATGGGGCCGGAGCGGATGAAATACTGGGCCGACCGTTTTGGTTTAGGGAAAAAGGCTGATTTTGATCTGGAGCAGGCAGAAGGAACTCTTCCCTCCCCCTATTGGAAAGAGGAAATTCTCAAAGATAAGTGGTATTTAGGTGATACTTATAACATGTCAATCGGCCAGGGTTACGCTCTGGTGACACCCCTTCAGATTGCCCAAGCAACTGCAGCCTTTGCCAACAACGGCCAGATGTGCAAACTCACTCTTTTAAAAGATGATAAAAGGGGCTGTATTGATCTTCATATTTCTCAAAAGACTCTTGATTTAGTTAGAGAAGGAATGAAAGAGGCGTGCTCAACCGGTGGCACTGGTTGGCCGTTTTTTGATTACAGTTATCGAGCCGCTCCCACTGCATCTTCTTCAGCCACAATCAGCGTTCAGACAGCTTGTAAGACAGGAACAGCAGAAGATGCTGATAAGACAAAAAGTGCCCATGCCTGGATTACTGTTTTTGCTCCTTTTGATAATCCTGATATCACATTAACCGTCTTGGTCGAGCACGGAGGCCAAGGATCAGATATCGCAGGCCCTATTGCCAAAGAAATTCTCAAAACCTACTTTGAAAAAAAAGCGCTAAAGCTTTAACTTCACGCGTTGTATAATTAATGAAATCTCTGCCTGGATAGTTAAGTGGCAAAACAGGCCCTTGGTAAGGGTCAGGCCCGGGTTCGATTCCCGGTCCAGGCTCCACACAAAAAATATTTATGAAAAAGCCTAAAGATCTCACAGAAGAACAATATAAAATAACTAAGCTCAAAGGTACTGAGGAGCCTTTCACCGGAGGCTATTTATATAACAAAGATAAAGGAGTATATAGGTGTATTGTCTGCGGACAAGAACTCTTCTTATCAGACACAAAGTTTGAATCAGGTTCTGGCTGGCCAAGTTTTTACGATGTGGTGAAGCGTGAAACTGTAAAACTTCAGGAAGACAATAGTTACGGGATCACTCGGACAGAGGCGCTTTGCGCAAACTGCGGGGCGCACCTTGGACACTTATTTGACGATGGTCCCTCAGATAAAACAGGGAAAAGGTACTGCATCAATTCGGCTGCCCTTGATTTCAAACCCCAAAATGAAAATAAAAAATGAGACTGCTGTATTTGGCGGCGGCTGTTTCTGGTGTACTGAAGCGATCTTCAAGCTGTTGAAGGGCGTTTCATCGGTTACTCCGGGTTATGCAGGCGGGACAATGGACAACCCCTCATATTATGAAGTAAGTGCAGGAAATACAGGTCACGCCGAAGTCATTCGCATTGAATTTGATCCGCAGATTATTCCTTATAAAGACCTTCTTAATATATTCTGGCACACTCATGATTCAACTACTCTTAATAAGCAAGGAGCGGATATCGGAGCGCAGTACCGATCAGTTATCCTGTACACGAGCGGCAGGCAGAAGATAGTTACCGAGCGCTTTCTTGAGGATTTAAAAAAATCGGCAGAATTTAGCAACCCGATTGTCACAGAGATTAAACCTTTAGATAAGTTTTATGAAGCGGAAGATTATCATAAGGACTATTATGAAAAATATTCATTTGAACCTTATTGCCAGGTCGTAATTTCTCCTAAACTGCAGCATCTGCGAGAAAAATATTCCTCAAAACTGAAGTAACATGTCAAAAGTTAAAACTTATTTTCATTTCCATCGTTTGTTATTGACTTATTACTACTTTTGCATCATAATATGACCTATGGATGAAACCGAGCAATCAAAAAACTCAGGCTATGGCAAAAAATCCGTAGGGCAATGGATAGTAATCTACGTTATTATTGGCGCTATTATCTATGGTCTTGTCTACTTCTTCTTTTCTGCTAAAAAAGGTGGATATAACTATAACCAAACAGGACAACCACAACAACAAATAACAACACAACAGCCAACATCTGGTTCACAAGCAGCACCTACTTCCACTTCGACAAATCAACAAAACACAGTTACTTTAACTCAAGATGGGTTTTCTCCAGCAACTCTTACCGTAAAAGCAGGAGAAACTGTGACGTGGGTCAATAAAAGCGGTACGGATGCAACGGTACATTCAGGTCCCCATCCTATACATACGTCGTACCCACCTTTGAATTTAGGAAGTTTTTCAAATGGAGGAACGCTTTCTTTGAGATTTGATAAACCAGGAACCTATTCTTATCATAACCACCTTAATTCAAGTCAAAATGGAACAATCATCGTTCAATAATCTCTGCTAATTTATTTCTAAAATAGTACTCTTGCAGTGGTCAAAATTTCCTGGGGTGGTTTGGGCGGACGCGCCTCAAACTCAAATTCAAGCAGCACACAACTTGACAGCCTTAGTAAATCGTCCTATTATTAGTTGTATGAAGCGCTTGTGTTTTATTGCAACTATCCTCGCTTTTGCAGTTTTGCTGACCCTTTTCAGGTCTCTTCGGGTTTCTGCTCAAACGGCTGCAACCACCTCACCTACCACGGGCACTGTTATTAGTGATTTCGCAAAAGATGTTCAAGAGGGGAAACAGACTACTTTAAATGATGTAGAGGTGCAAAACAATCAGAAGGATGCAAAAGAAAACGAAGACGTTAACGCTAAAGAAGCAAACCAAGAGGGGGTCAATGAAGTAGGACCAAAAGAAAATATAGAAAATGATGAAAATAAAGAAAATGCCAATAACCTTAACGCTGAATCTGGCAATAAAAATGGTGGAAATGACAATTCTTCAGGATCGTCAAAAGAACAAACAGGCAGCTCTGGTAATCAAACCGGTGAAGGAATGGGATCAGAATCTCAAGATAGCGGAAATCAGTAAATTTCAATACTATGGAGGAAGCATCATTTCAAGAAGAAACCCAAACTAATAGTCATTTATCCCCGGCTAAACCCAGGGGGATAATCATAGCTGAAATAATTGTTGTTGCAGTGCTGTTTTTCGGATTAGGATTTTATCTCTTTAATAGATCAAGCTCCACCACACCTACGCCCCCGACAGTGAATCAGAACACAACGCCCCCGCTAGTCCCTACAAAGCCCAGGAGTACTGCTCCGGGTATAATCACGGGGGCAGTTTTTGCAAAAAATATTGATCCCAAAACTGGGGCACCGCTTTCCCCGACCTCAACATTTTCTGCGACAGATAAAGATATCTATATTGTTGCCACGACACAAAATCCAAAAGTGGGGACAAAAATTGAGTACGTCCGTTACTTAAACAATAAGTATCTTGATAATCGCAGTGTAAAAATCCTCAAGCCTGCCACAACCTATGTCAGCTTTGTCTGGTCGCTTAAAAACGCTGGGTCAGCTCATCCAGCCGGGGTGTATCGTGTAAAGCTCTATACTAATGGGATCTTTGAACAAGAACTCTCCTACACAGTACAGTCCGGATTTTAGCAAGAGCTCCTTTTGGAAAGCACGGATTATTATTGACTTTTTAGTTGAACCTGACTTTAGAGATAAGCTTCCATTAAAAAAGATTGTTAGAAAAGGCCAAACTTTTTAGCGAGAAAAAAATTGCTTGAAATGAGCGGTGATAATTTGGGTACATTAATTATAAGAAATTAAAAGAATTAAGAAGGTTTTTGACTATTTGATTATAAAAATCTACAGTGTTGGGTCCCTTGTTAAACTCTCCGCCTGCAAAAATATTTAAAATACCTCCTTCTTTATATTTATACGGCAAGAAGATGTCAACTAAAAGTTCTTTGGGGAGATAGCGTAATTTATATCCGGTTACATTTCCGACAGTAACGGCTTGCGGTATTTCGCTTGAGCCGCTGGCTACAGGGAATGCTTGATTTTTGGCAAACTCCTCAACGCTCAATTTTTGGGGATTATCGACTATTCTCATTGAGATGCTAAATCCTGCCCCATGATTATCAATTTTTTGGATCTCTATTCCGCTGACGTTGGGCTCATCTAAAATCTGCCAATCAGCTGGGTATGAAAATGAGTATTTATACTTGGGGCTGGTGAATTGTTTCAGCTCGTTTGTAACCTTTGTAACCGTTGAGGCTGCTCCAGTGGGTGAAGGGATAGGTTTTGCACTGGTTTGACCGCGGTTTCTTATAAAAACTTGGGAAATAAAAACTCCTCCTATGATCAACGCAAGGAGGATTATGATCAAAAAACGGGTCACGTTTTTTCTTCCCACAGGCTTTTTAACTCTACTTCTGCAGCTGAAATTGATACCCCTGCTGTTTGAGCTTATCAATGATTATCGGGAGGGCTTTAACGGTTGAGAAATGATTGGAATGTAAAAGAACCACTGCACCGTCTTTGGCGCTACCTACGACACGGTTGACTAGTTCGTCTGTTGAAGGCTCGCTCCAATCTCGAGGATCAACGGTCCAAAACTCTGTTTTTAATCCCGCCTCAGTTGCATCTTTTGCAACGTAGGCATTTGTGCCTCCATAGGGAGGGCGAAATACTGTAATTTTCGATCCTTTCAGAAATGAATTTAAAATATCTCGGGTGGATTTTATCTCATCAAGTATTTGGTTAGGAAGCAATTTGGGGAGGAAGGCATGAGTCAAGCTATGATCTCCTATGGCATGACCTTCCCGGATAGTTCTCTCAGTTGTGTTGGCATACAATTTACTATTTGAACCAACTAGATAAAACGTTGACTTTACTCCTTTATCTTTTAAGATGTCAAGCACCATCGGATGATAGACAATATTAGGACCGTCATCAAAGGTGAGATAGATAGTTTTTTGCCCATTTCCGGTGCTTGCGCCCAGAACTTGAGAACTTCGTCTCAGGCCAGTTGGAATTTCAGTTAACCTCCTGGTATTGGTATAAAACTGAGCATATATGGCAACTCGGGCGTCGTGATCATCAAATTCTGCATTGGTTACAGACTCTACTTTTACCGCAAAAGGGTCAAGTTTTTTATTTAATTTTTTATCATCAAGCTCAAGCGTCAGAACGCTTTTTTTAGGATTTTGTGGGTCTGCTTTCTCCTTTACTGTCAAAAGTGACTTCAGATCATTCAGAGATAGCGTAAAAACTACTCCCCCGCTGGTTATTGAAATCGGGGATGAGAGATACTCCAGCGCTTGTTTGCGGATTTTTTCAAGTCGAGAAGTATCATAGTTCTTTGTTATGATTTGAGTCGGTATCGCGACCTGTTTAATGGGAATTGTAAAAATAGAATTTGCTATTAATTGGGAGAGTTTTTGAGTATCAACTTTCAGTCCGTTTTGAGAAGGAATCGTTGTTGTCAAATCACCGATGAAATCCGGTCGAGGTGGTTGGGGTTCTTGATTAATCTGCTGGGCAATATCGAGTACTTTAAGTGAAAGAAGAGATGGCGAGATGCGCCCTACCACTTTTTTATTATCAAGCCCTAGCAACGCTTTATTCTGATCAATAATATTTTGAGCTGCATTTCCTTTTCTTCCTTCAGCCATGAGTTGGTTAAGTGTCTGCGGGTAGTCTATTTTTGCTCCGATGTCTCCTCTTCTTACCTCAAAGGATCTTTCTGCATAGCGCAAGATAAGTGGAGCCTCCGCGCCGAGCCGGTTTTTAATAACTTGTGCGATTTGACTCTTTGATAAGGCTGAAACATTTATGCTATTTATTTTAAGACCAACGATGGCTTTGTTGGGATGAATTCGGTTATATAACAAAACCGAATCTTCAAGAAGAAAAAAAAGGGCAAGCGCTATGAAAAGGTATAATCTGGCAATTTTCATTGTTTTTCAAAATTAAAACATTTTCCTCGTGTCACCTCAAGAGACTGCTCCACCCCCTCAGGCACCACTAATTCCCCCGGACGAAGCAAATATTCGGTGTTTTTGCAGATTGTGTCTATTTCGTTTCTAAATTCTTGAGCGTCTTTTGGGCTTAGATTTTGGCTTATGTCTACCGTTTTATCAATTTGGGAACTTAATCTCTCTGCAGAAAATGCCAGATCGTTAAACTGACTGGTGTTCATGTTGGTATTGAGCGTTTGAACATTTTTTGTTTCGAATTGGACCAGTAGATTGGATTGCTCCTGAGGAGTTTTTGCATTATCCAACTGCTCATTTTCGTTTTTTACTTCATTAATTGTTTGTTTGACTAATTGGTCTGAGGGACTAGTTTCAGTGAGATTGGGAAAGACCGCAGAATTTAATACTTGAGCGCTCGTTCCAACTTTTTGTTCTGGGGGGAGATTTGTAGGCTCTTCTGTTGGAAGATTTGTAGTTTGAGTTACTTCTTGGGATGGAACCTGTTGTTGCTCTGTTTGGGTTACTTCTTGAGGTGGAGGAGGTAGTGGTTCTGTTTGGGTTACTTCTTGAGGTGGAGGAGGTAATGGTTCTGTTTGGGTTACTTCTTGAGGTGGAGGAGGTAGTGGTTCTGTTTGAGCTGCTGTTGGGGGTTGGTCCGGGGGGGGCTCAGGTGTATCAGTCGGCGGCTCTTGAGCGACTAAATTATCCGCCTCTCCCAAAACATTCAAATTCTCCTGTTGATGAATATTTGCTTGATCCCCGCTGCGTACTGGCTGTGCAGTTAATACTCCAATTAGTATCTCCAAAGCAATCAGGCCTGGGATTAAATACATCATTACTATGATTATATACGATCTTGCTATTCAAAATGCAAGCGCAGATAAAAAGAAAGTTTACTACAGTTTAACCACAACAGTTCGAACCAACTTAAACTTAAGATCTTGTAAATTTAGCAAATAGTATTTCTCTACAATCTTCAGACCATTTTTATCTTTGATAATTTTTTGATTAAAAAAAATCTTTCTCGTAAGCAGATGGTAGTGGATTATATTTGGATCGTTATACCAGGCCATATCTAGCCTGTTTTTACCGACATAATACTTATACTGCCAAGCGGTATCATAGGCATAAACCCCAACCACATGCACAGCAAGACCATAAAAAAACAGCAGAAAAAAAATGGTATACGTCGTTATTTTTGTAAATTTTGTAGTAAGTGAGTGGACAAAATAAGCCCCTAGAAAAATGAGAAATGGGATCGACTCGGTAAGAAGACGCGGGCCATAGGAAAAACCACCCTCCCAAGCCCACCAGAAAGAGTTAAAAAACAGGATTGCAACAAAACTCAAAACGGATATCAGTAAAAAAATTGTCCGCGGGTTTTCTAGACTTTTTTTATTTTTTAAGACTGCCTGAATTAATCTATAAATCCCGAGTAAGCTCAAAAAAAGGAGAGGGCAAAAGATTAAAAGTCCAACGTTGGGGCTTAGCAGGAGGCTCGCAAGAACTTTCAAGGAGTAAAGGAGATTAAAAGACTTCAAAGACCGCGCTATCTCATCATTATATCCACCCGGAACTCCCATCAAGGACATGCTCAGGGACCAAAAAAAAATTAAGAGAAAAAAAAGACTAGTTGGAAGTTTAACGAAGCTGCGATAATCGCGATAGGAGGATAAGACAATGATTATAACGGCAAAAAATAAAAGATTTGAAATCCGAATTAGACTTGCCAAAGCCAAAAGTGCTGAAATAGCTATCAGGAGAGATTTATTTCTGTTTTTTAGAAAAAAAACAAGCAGATAGGAGGAGATGCTGATGAGAAGAAGTGAGGGTCCGTGTTGCCAGTTGCCTTGAGCTGCAGTACTGTAGACCATGGTTGTAAAGCCATAGGCTAGTGCAGCAGAAGCTGCATAGAGGATGCTCCTATAAAGCTCCCAAACCGTCAGGAAAATGATCAACACTGAAACACTGACGAGCAATGAGGCATAATATTTTCCCACCGCCTGATAATAGCGCTCGTAGTCTTTGTGAAAGAATTGATCGGCCGAAACATTATCGATATTATGTAACTTATCAAAAATGAAAAAGTATGGAGCTGCCAATATCCCGTTTATGATAGGAGTTTTTGAATATAACACTCCTTTTGCATTCTCAACTCCGACATACTCAATAAGTTGTCTTTTAATAAGGTATGGTCTAAAGTTCTCAATATCCGCTCGCCCATGATAGATAATGTTTAAGGCTGTAAGGTTGTTGGGAATTGAGTCAGAGGTAGGAGACGAATTTGCGCTCAAAGAATACATTCGCAAAGAAAAAAACAAGATTATAGCTCCTGCTGTAATGATGCCAAATGGGCTTCTCAGAGTGTCCGCCCCAAACTTTATTCTCGTTAAAATGCATTGAAAAATCTCAAAACCATCAGAAAAATTTATCTTTTTTCCCTCTTTATAAGTCCTTGGGTGATAACTTACATCTCCTTCAATCATCTTTCTCCTATTCTTTAAAGTCTCAATAATCAGCTCCGTTTCTAGTCCAAATCTCTTTGTAGAGAAATGATAGTTTCTAAAATCATCCACATAGAAGAGCTTGAGGCCGGATAAAACGTCTTTTATCTTAACTCCATAAAAAAAATGTACCAAAGCGCCAAAGATTTTTTTTGCCGCTCTAGTAATCGTATGCGAATATGAAGAAGTCCTTTTTTTATTGCGGACTATTCGCACGCCATTTGCCAGCCTCGCATCTTTCATTTTTAAAAGCCTATATAAAAAGACAATGTCTTTTGGATCAAGCTCAGAGTCGCCATCCAATATCGTAAATAAATTGCCGCGTGCTTTCGCTAGAGCTTTTTGTATGCTTGCTGATTTCCCCAAATTTCTGCTGTTGGTAATCATTTTAATTTGGGGATATATCTTGCTAATTGCAATTAGGATTTTTTTTGTCTCTTGGCTTGTTGAAGCGTCATCAATGATAATTATTTCCTTGTTGAGAGGTAGACCTAAAGCTTTTTGAAGAAGTTCTAAAACTCCATTGGTTTCATTAAATATAGGAATAGCGATGGAAAGATAATCGTTTTTCGCCATAGCATTAAGGCTCTTTTCACTATTATATCTGAATCTTGGCTTCTTTATGATTGGAGTGAGATTACCTTCTGGAGACGGCAGATACTTCCTTGGAGAAAACGTTCCCTTGGATACAGTCTCGTCCAGCGGACAACTTGAAGTAGTATCGTGTCCCAGGCTTTAATGACTTTACCGTGTAGCTATTGGAGTTTTCCATTCCGATATCGAGTCCTCCATATAGATATTGCTTGCTTCGTGTCCCATAGACTAAAGAATAGTGGTTTGCAAAAAATACCGGTTTCCAGCGAAGTACTACCTCTCCCCCTCTTGCTCCTCCTTGCGCCGAAAGTTTCATGTCTGACCAAGGAATAGAAGCACAATCTCCGGCAGAGACATAATTATTCAAAAATAACACGCAGATAAATAAAATGAAGATAATAATATAATCCCGGTATTTCATATCTTTTTTATATAAAAAGGTAACCTATAAAAAAATTTTTGTCAAGGGCGTCTCCTCCCCGTTCCTCGCAAATGCTATAATTAAAAGAACATGCGAGAAAATCGTTTAGTCTCCCTTGACGTTTTTCGTGGAGTGACAATCGCAGCAATGATCCTAGTCAATAGCTCAGGTGATGACGCCTACATCCAACTCAAACATGCTCCTTGGCATGGTTGGACTTTTGCCGATATGGTCTTTCCTTTCTTTCTTTGGATTATTGGCGTTGCTATGGTCTTTTCTTTTAGGAAACGCTTTGAGCAGGGTACTGATAAGAAAAAAATATTCCTACATATCCTTCGTCGGTCGGTGATTCTATTTGCTCTGGGTTTGTTTCTAAATGCTTTCCCCTTCTTTAATCTTTCAACCATCCGTATACCTGGCGTTCTACAACGTATTGCAGTCTGCTATTTTGTTGCAAGTATTATCTTCTTAAATACAAAGCTGCGAGGACAGATCGTCTGGACAGTGATTGTGCTTACCGGATATTGGTTCCTGCTGAAGCTAGTGCCTGTTCCGGGATTTGGCGCTGGGGCATTGGAGCAGGATGCAAACCTTGCGCTCTACATTGATCAGCTCTTGCTGAAAGGGCATCTCTTGTTTACAACCTGGGATCCAGAAGGTGTTGTCAGTACCTTAGGCGCCATAGCCACTGTACTTTTTGGCATCTTAACAGGTCAGCTATTGATTAGCGATAATGTGAAGAAAAAGACTTTCTGGATGTTTACAGGAGGGGCAGGATTAGTGCTTGTCGGACTTGTCACAAATATTTGGCTGCCTATTAACAAGAATCTCTGGACGAGTTCGTACGCTCTATATATGGCAGGCCTTGCTCTTTTTATTTTTTCAATTTTTTATTTCGTAATAGATGTAAAAGGATATAAGAATTGGTCTAAACCCTTTGCAATCTATGGAGTAAATGCCCTGTTTGTGTATATGCTAAGCGTGTTTGCTACAAACTTATTAATGATTATCAATATTGGCGGCACTTCCTTATGGGACTCAATTTATAAAAATCTTAATCTGTCTTTTTCAGGACCTAAAAACGCTTCACTAATATTTGGCATAGCCTCTGTACTTGCCCTTTATGGAGTTGCCTATTTAATGTATAGAAAGAAATGGTTTATAAAAATTTAAGTCTCCTGTGGGGCTTGGGGCAGGCTTAGTTTGGAACCCCAGATTGAATTTACGTTTGACAAAGCTCTGATTTTCTGATATTCTGATTATATGACAAACGTACAGGGAACAGCCATTATAAGGAGTCGTGGACAGCTAACTATTCCTGAAAAAGTTCGGGATGTTATTGATTGGGCAAAGCCTAATTCTGTTGTCTCAATGACCATTACCTCTGATAAGAGAATACTTCTGGAACCTTACGAGACGTTTAAAAACAAAGCAACCAACTGGGATGAAGTTTGGGCAGGAATCCAATGGGCACGCTCTCTTAAAAGTAAAAGAGGTAGCGCCTCAGATTTCATTATAAGAGATAGAGAAAAGCACTAAAGGTTTATGATGAATCAAAAACTTTTGGTTTTGGTTATAGATTCGTCTGTAGCAGTAAAGTGGCTTATTATTAAAGATGAGCATTATATTAAACAGGCGGATAAAATACTTAGCTTTGTAAAAGAGGGACGAGCTAAATTATTAATGCCAGAGTTAGCTAAATATGAAATTGGCAATGTTCTCTTAAATAAAAAGCTTTCACAACAAGACGTTGAACAATCGCTCTACATTTTTTACAAGATCCCTATAAATTTTTATCAAGAAACTTATGCTTTGTCTCTACTAACAAGTAGAATTGCCTTGGACAAACAAATTACCTATTATGATGCTTCATTTATGGCTTTGGCTAAAGAACAAAAAGCAGTATTGGTAACAGATAATCCAAAGCACCAAAATAAAAAAATTAGCGGACTTAAAGTAGTCTCCTTACAGAATTACCGATAAATAACTCTGCTAAAGAATCGTTTGGCTTGGGGGCGGTCGTAGTTTGGAACCCAACTACAAGGCTTATTGCACTCTTATAAAACGACTAACGTGAAATTTGTAGTCTGTCGGAGTGAAACAGGAAAACTGCAAACGCAGCAAAAGACATAATACTGCCATAGTAGAAGGTTGCAGATGGATTAATCCTGCTCCAGAGAATGCCCCCGATAACAGATGCTAAAAACGCTCCAATGGCAGATAATGTGTAATATGCTCCAAAGTATGTTCCTGACTCTTTCTTGGTAATAAATTCTGAAATATATGACTTTGACACCCCATCAGTTGCTGCAATATAGATGCCATATAGTGGGAATAAAATCCACAACCACCCAGACTGCTTAGTTAAACCAAATAAAAAGTAAATAATAGAAAAGACGAAAAGGCCGCCTGAATAGATTTTTCCTGCTCCAAATTTGTCAGCCAAGGATCCGGCAGGAGTAGAAAATGCGCTCTGGGAGACGTTATATAACACATACGCCAGAACTACAAGGATCGTCGTCAGACCCAAATATTTCCCATAGAGGAGTAAAAACGCGTCAGAACTATTGCCAAGCGAGAATAAGAAACTTATCAGCAGAAATAATTTAAGTTTAGAGTCCAATTCCCTCCACTTTATTTTTACAAATTTCCTCTCAACTGGGACTACCTCCCTTTTCTTTTCTTTAACTAGAGTTATCAGCAGCACTATTGCGATGACTGCCGGAACTGAAGCGATGAAAAAAGTTAATCTAATATTTTCTTTGAGTAGGTATAAAATAAAAAGAGCCGTAAGAGGTCCAAAAACTGCTCCCAAGCTATCAAAGGCTCTATGAAATCCGAAAATGAAACCTTTATTTTCGGAGGAGGCATTTTCAAGAAGAATGCTATCGCGGGGTGCAGTTCTTAACCCTTTTCCAAGTCTATCGATTATCCGGGCAAACAAAACCAGTGGCCATGTGTAGGCAAGTCCTGTCAACAGCTTAGAGATTGCACCAAACGAATATCCAAGGGCAACAAAGACTTTTCTCCTTTGAAAGTAATCAGCCACTGCACCAAAAAAATATTTACTAAAGCTAGCAACTGCCTCCGCAACCCCCTCAATCACCCCGACTATCGGAAGAGATGCATGAAGGACGCTTGTTAAGAAAATAGGAACGATTGGGTATATCATCTCTGACGCCAGATCGTTAAAGAAGCTTACCAAGCCCAAAACAAAAACATTTCGTGGAATTTTTTTAAAGCTCATATCTATTTAAAAGATTATGCACCTCAAGCTCCCGGACGTGAAATTATTTTCATTGTGTTAATATTGTCCTTATCTCCTCAACTTTGGGTAGAAAATTGAGATCGTTTTCATTTCTTGGCCTTGGAAGATCAATACCGATAACGGCTTTTAATTTACCTTCTTTCATTACACCAATGCGGTCAGCAAGAATTGCTGCCTCCTCAAGCAGGTGAGAAACCATAAGAATTGTTTTTTTAGTATTTTTCCATATTCGTAATAAATCTGCGCGAAGTTCTTCTGTCGTTAAAGGGTCAAGTGCGGAAAATGGTTCATCAAGAAGAAGAGCCTCGGATTCAACAACTAGCGCTCTTGCGATACCGACACGCTGCCGTTGACCTCCTGAAAGCTCACGCGGATATTTAGATCTAGAGTCCCCAAGCTTAACCATTTCTAAATATTCTTTAGTCACTCTTTTTACTTTTTCAAAAGAGAATCCTGCCATTTTCGCAGCAAATGTGACATTATCTTCAACGGTTAGCCACGGAAGCAGGGCCCCTGATTGAAACACCATCCCCACCTGATCTGGCTTTAATATCTCCCCCCCAGTCGGCTCCTCAAGCCCGGCAACCATCTTTAGAATCGTGGTCTTTCCACATCCAGAAGGCCCAACCAAGCAGAAAAACTCCCCCTGAAGTATAGACAGCGTAAAATCAACAACAACTAAAGCGTTTGAAACCTTTTCATATGCTTTGCTCACCTTTGTCAAGACAATTGGATTTTCCATTTAATCAAATTTAAATCGCTCTGTAATATGCAGTAGCCTCTGCCAGACAAAAAAATTAAGCAGGCTAATGATTATAACCATCACCACAAGTGTCGCCAGAAAAACGGAATTTTTTCCCTGGGCAAAAGAGTCAACGAGAAGGCTCCCCAAACCAAGTAAGTCTTGGGAGACTGTCCCGCGTGGAATATAGTTATGAAGCACTTCGGCAACAATAACAATGCTCCATCCTTGTCCCCATGCTAAAAGAGATCCGGTGATCATATAGGGGAAAATGGCAGGGAGAGTTATATTCAGAAGTTTTTTTATTCCCCGCACTTTATAGACAGAGGCCGCAGATTCAACATCTTCCGGGATAGTTTTAAGACCACCGATCATCGTAAATACGAGATTCCATAGCATCGACATAAAAAGAATAAAAATAGCTGCAAATTCAAAGGCATGATAAGCCGTAAAAAAGACAACGATAACCGGAAAAAAGGCAAGAACCGGGACTGATTGGACAACGTCAAACAGGGGAAGAAGAATTTTTTCAATCCTGGGAGTAATGGTAATAAGAAGGGCCAGTGGAATAGAGAAAAGCAATGAAAATAGATATGCCACCAATAATCGGACTAGAGTATTGGTGCTTGCAATAAAAATATCAGTCAGAGAGATCTGGTTTATATCAAAAGTGTTTCTGAGGCTTGCAAAATGAATAAGGAAAGCAATGAAGATAACAATTACTAAAGTAATTGTAGCGATTGAGGCAAGATGCCTTTTGAAAGTAGTTTGATAGCTGAAATGGTAATGATGATGATATTGTCGGCTAACTTTATTCATATTATTAATTAAATAACAGTATACCTGCTATTTTGACGCAATTTGAAGCGGGTTTAAAAATCTAAAGATCAGGTTCCCAAAACAGAAGATTTGTTGTAATCCAAAGAAATGGGTTCATCTTTTGGGGTGAATACTTGAGTCCTATAAAGACTCTGGTAATCTAATACATCAAATAAGACTTGTTGAATTTATTTTGAGGAAGTCCAAAAGGAACTTTCTTAAGGGATGGACGAGGCTTGGACTTTTTCAAACTAAGACTTGATCCTTAATACTACTTTGCCACGGGGATGTCCTTTTTCTTGGTGATTAAATGCTTGCCTGACTTTCTCAAGAGGAAATACTTTATCTATGTGTACTTTAACTTTTCCTGAATCTACCAATTCTGTCAAACGGTTTAAGCGTTTTGTGTTTGTCTCAGTTGCTTGACCAACAGCAATTACTCCATGCTGCTTCGCAAGTTGGGGGTTTGGTGCCCCAAGCATAGAGACAATCACTCCTCCTTTTTTAAGAACTTTAAAAGATTTTTCAGTTGTATCAGCGCCAACGGTATCAAACACTGCGTCATAATCTTTTAATCTATCCTTAAAACTTTCATTTTTATAATCTATTGCCTCATCCGCTCCCAGTTCTTTGACAAATTCTATATCATCAGCACTAACTGTAGTTGCTACATAGGAGCCTAAAGCTTTGGCAAGTTGCACTGCAATATGTCCAATCCCACCAGCTCCACCGTGGATAAGAATTTTTTGTCCACTTTGAAGTTTAATCTGCTCCTCTAGGGCTTGAATTGCGCTTGCACCGGCAAGGGGTAATGCTCCTGCCTCCTCGAATTTTACGGATTTAGGCTTGAGCGCTGCACTCGTAATATTTGCAGCGACAAATTCAGCAAATGTTCCTGAACCACCACCAAGAAAAATTGCATTTCCGTATACCTCATCGCCCTTGTTGAGCCCAAAAACAGTCTCTCCAACCTTAGAAACTACGCCGGAAAAATCCGTTCCCAAGGTCACAGGAAGAATCTTTACAGCATCTTTTAGATAACCTGCGCGAATTTTCAAATCAATTGGGTTAATGCTTGCATCATATACTTCTACTAAGATTTGTCCGCTCGTGGGAGAAGGCTCTTGAATATCATTGATCTCCAAGACATCGCTTCCTCCATATTTATTGATCTGTACTGCTTTCATATCTTTGAATGACAAATCCTTTGGCAAGATCTGTGTAGTAAAAGTACTACACAAAAATAAGAATGTCAAGATAAATATTTTTTGTGAATTTTTTTAAAGAGGAGGGGGTGATTAAAAAGATTGCCAAAAGACTCCAGAGCCAGACCAAGGTGGCTGGACGGACGCTTTCTTCACAAGATGTCGTCAACGTGTTGTTCGACTTCCTTAGGCGTTACTGGTTTTACAAACTTCATAAGGGCGACTATTCCATAAGCCAAAACCAGGTAAACAAGCATGGCGATAAGCGTAGACCACTCAAGATATGAACCACTGGATGGGATTGGGGCAATCCCAATTACCCTAACGAAAGGGCCGGCAAAAGGATCGCTTATCTTATAAACAAAAAAACCAAAACCACCAGTCGGATCGGCCGCCAACATTTTTAATAAGAATCTAAAGGCGAGTATAGTTTCAATAACTCCCAAAATATACCAAACTACTTGATAGATACGAAAGATTGACTTCTTTTTCTCAAAAACCTGTTGTGGAGGCTCTGTTTTTATATTAGGATCCTTAATTACCTTTTTGGTCGTAACGATTCTTTCAGGAGAAACAGACTCAGTTCTTTTAATCTCTACCTCTGTATTTTCTTCCATAACTATATTCTAAGAGCTTTTTCTTATTTTGCAACAAGGTTTTTTCTTGGGGTGGCTGGGTGGACGATTTCTGCACCCAGATACAAAATTGATATCCGGCCCAAAGCGCTAACGTGAAATTATTCTTCTAATATAATATACTTCTTCCCGTGTCAGAAGAACGCAAACCAATCACATACGCTTCAACTGGTGTTAACTATGAAGCGCTGGATCCTTTAAAAAGACTTGCGCAATTTAAAGCAAGAGAGACTTCACGCAATCTTCTATTGACAGGAGCAGATGAAGTCGGGGCGAGTCGAGGAGAATCTGCCTTTGTTTGGGAGGAGGACGATTCGTATCGAGCAATTGTCATAGAAGGACTAGGAACAAAAAACTTGGTAGCTGATGAGATGAGAAAAATAACAGGAAAGACTTACTATGATCAACTGGCTCAAGATACTGTAGCGATGATTATTAATGACCTTATCGTAGTAGGGGCTTCCCCTCAAGTAGTAAATGCTTATTTTGCAGTCGGAGATTCTGACTGGTTTTTGGATGAGGAGAGAACAAAAGATTTGGTTGAAGGTTGGGCAAAAGCATGTAATATGGCCGGCGCAACGTGGGGAGGCGGGGAAACTCCAACTCTGAAAGATATCATTAGTCCAGGCATCATCGATCTCTCCGGTTCTGCCGTGGGGAAAATAAGTTCTAAAGAAAGATTAACTTTGGGAGATAAGCTCGTTGAGGGAGATGTTATTCTTCTTGCCCCAAGCTCTGGAATTCACGCCAATGGACTAACTTTGGCAAGAGAGATTGCGCAACAACTTCCTAAAAGATATGCAACACTTCTCTCCGATGGAATAATGTACGGAGAGGCTTTACTAACTCCGACTCATATTTATAGTAATTTAGTTAGGGGCCTTTTTGAAGCAGGGGTAAATATTCATTACATGGTCAACATCACTGGCCATGGATGGAGAAAGTTGATGAGAGCAGACAAAGATTTTAGTTATATCCTAAATAGAATTCCAGAACCTCGGCCGATTTTTGACTTTATTCAAAAACACTCCAATAGTCCCAATGAAGAGATGTATGGGAATTTCAATATGGGGGCAGGATTTGCTATTTTTGTTCCTCCAGCCGATATTAAAAAAGCTCAAGAAATCAGCCAGGACTATAATCTCGCTCTTCTGAAGGCGGGTTTTATTATAAGAGGGCCGAAACAGGTAGCGCTTAAACCACTCGATCTGGTTTTCTACGACAACGCTCTTTCTGTAAGATAAACTTGGGGTGGCTGGGCGGACGAATACTGTACCGAAATAAGAGCGTCGTTGATCTAGTAGAATCACTAACGTAAAAATGATATAATACGGCTCTATGTTGGAAGGCAGATCAAGAACACTTGCAGCTATTGTTTTAGCGTTAGGATTAGCCAGCTGCACCAAGCCATCCGTATCGGAAAGCCCGACCCCTCACTCTATGGTTTCTCCTAGCCCCTCAGAAGGCCACGCTTTTGGATTAAGAGATATTCTTGAAAAAAATTATCCAGAACTTCTCAATGAGTCTTCTACAGTCAACTCTCAAATTAAAGTAGAAAATACTTCAATTAATTTCTTATTTTATGGAACCCCTTCAAGATTTGATAAAAAGGCTGCAGAACAAATGCTTTCTTTTTTCCAGGGTTTAGGAAATCAAGGAATTTCTTTTCAAGACGAACAATTTACCGGAAAAAATGAGCGTTTTAATATTGTTTATTCTCCAGTAACTAATTGGGATGCAATTATGGTTGATAATAAAAACATCTCTCCACCCAGGAGGTTATTGAACGTTCAGGACGAAAGATTTAACTATATTGTGGAGGGGTATACTAATACAAATTCAGGCCTTCTTGGTCTAAATGTGGCATGGGCTCCAAATGATGATAATGGGATTGGGATTGTTAATGATGATCCAGACAGGAGTGTGTCCTTAAATGCTTGGTTTGCTATGCAATCCTGTATGAGCTCCCTTACTGTAGCGCTTACATCAAATCCTAATGCTATAGTACCTGATGCCAATGCTGTTGCTTGTATGAGTTATGGTAGAGCAATCGTTGCTAAAGCCCTGGGTATTTCGACTTCAGAATTTATAAATAAAATTTCTACCAGTGCCACTTATGGTCAATATACCTTGATTCCTATTTCGGCAGATGAATATGATAACTTACCAAAGTTATCTCTCCCAATAAAACCTAAAAATTAATCTTCTCGGATTTCTGAAAATCCCGTTTGGGGTGGTTGGGCGGACGAATACTGTACTGAAATACGAGCGTCCTCTCTCTAAAAGAACTACTAACGTGAAATAATACTCCGGGGAGTAGATGATATTCGGACTTATTTCAAACTAACGGCAGAGGGTTGAATGACGCTTTTAAGTTGAAGAGGGGCTAATTTTTCTGCTATTTTATTCAAGTCACCTGTAACTTTTGAAATTTCACGTGGATTAGCCTTACGAATTGTGTTTGGTTTAGGAACATATTCTATTCTAGTTTTTGGAACTCCTTTTACATCCTCCATATAACTAGCTACCATCATCTCCGAAATAATCACTTCCTCTCCATCAACTTTGTAACGCGTCCTGATTGTGTTATGTTCAGGGCCATGTGTAAATATTGAAACCTCACCTGGATCCTTTACTCTATAATAGGGGTCCTCTCCTCCAAAGAGACTCTCACCTATACGCCGGTAATTAATCTCCCAACGATTATAAGCCGCCCTCCTTGCCGCCTCATCTCGCCATTTGTGTACTTCTTCTCCAATCTTTTTTGGCCTTAACTTTTCTAAAGCTTTGAATCTACCCTCTCTATCTCGACGAGCTACTTCTTCATCAATCTTCTGTTTTTCTAACTCCATGAGTTTCTTAGTAGTCTGAATAAAATTGCTAACCTCTGGAGGTATTTCCTTTGAAGTTCCCGCCTCTGCAACATCTATCAACACATTATCCGGATCTCCATCACGGTCAATCCGATCTACTATGTTTGTCTCATTCCGTCCAGGTCCTTTTGGGGTTTCTGTGGGTTTTACAGGATGAGTCCCTTTCTCTCCTAACGCCTCAGGTTTTATTGGGGGTAATCCAGATTGTTCGCCTGCCATAGAGATGTGTATTTATAGTACTTTCTTATTAAGAGTTTTGTCAAGTATGTCGCTCGCTTGAGAAACTTTATTCTGTTTGAGAAGCTGTCCAACGTGTTCTCCTATAACAGTTTTAATGGCCTCGTCGTGCTCTCTAGACGTTTGAATAACTATTGGTCTTAATTCAGGGAAGTGTTTATCCAGATTTTTCGCAACTTCTCTTACTTGTTCAAGTTCCATGGGTGGATGAAGTGAGTCGAGAATATATTTTGCTATTTCTTTTGCTCTTTCTGCATCCATTTCTCCAGCTTTCAGTCGTTCTTCTATTATTTGCAATATTTCAAATTCAATTTTCTTTCTATATTCTTCTGTATCCATAGGATTAATTCTATCAAAAGTTCAAACGTACAGTGAGCCAGCTCTAAATAGAGCCTTGGAGTAAGCTAGATATGTTGGGGTGGCTGGGCGAACGAATACTGTACCGAAATAAAGACATGTCTAATCTAAATTGAAGACGGACGTTAAGCTTGGACTTTCCTAGAAGGGAAATTTATATTTAATGCGCCAATAATTGTTTTTATCTTTCTCCATCAGCCACGCTTCTTTTGCAATAGTTTTTATTGGAAGCTTAGGTGGAAGTTCTTTCTTAATAGTATTTAATATTCCCGAAAAGTCATCTTTATCGGAAAGCTGAGCTAAAGTAAGATGAGGATTTATAGCTGGGTATTTGCCCTCATATGGCGGCGCATCTGGGTACTTTTCTACTATTAAAGTTGTCAACTTAATAAATGGTTTTCTAGGAGAAGGCATTAAGTAAATAACATTGGGAAAAGTTCTTATTTTTTCAAGAGTAAATTGAAAGGGTTTTATACTTTGAAATAATAAAGATAGGGTATTAAGAACTCTTTCATCTATTGATTGAGGATGCACAAATGGAAAAAGAAGAGTTATGTGGGGAGGAATACCTCTTAAGGCCGAATCATCATATTGTCTTCTCCATTGGCCTACAATAGGCTCAGATGTCAAAACGGGAATTAAAATAGTACTCTGAACCCCAATCATCATTAAAGCATACCATGATCTAATAAGATTGTTGTAAGGCTCTAAACCCTTGGGGTGAGTGAGGGGATTTGAACCCCCGACCTTCCCCTTCACAGGGGGACGCTCTAAACCACTGAGCTACACTCACCAGTAGCAATATTTTATCACAACGCATTGCTGTATTTACTGCTTCTGCCTGAAAGTTTATGGTTAATTCCCCTTTTGGAGCATAAAAGCAGTAGAATAATCTTAAATGAACCAGTTTCTAAGAATCGTCTTTATTGGCGTTGTGATAATCATTGCAGTTTCTTTTGTAAGAAAAACAGCCAAAGTCCAAACAAAGAAAAATTCCTTTTCAAATGTACTCGGGGAAGAAAGGCACAACACATCCCCTGCCTCCCCTGTTGAAAGAACTTTTGATAAAAGTATGCAGGTTGTTGGAGGTTTTATTGACAAAACAACCGACTTTGTGCAATCCCAGGCATCCAATGCAGCAGGGGTTGTTGCAAATACGGTTGTCCAAAATACAGCCAAAAGCGTGGCTGGCCAAATCCAAAAACTTCCCCCAGACCAACAGCAAGAGCTGAAAAAACAGCTCTGCAAATGATCATTGAAAAATAAAAATTATTCTGCTATTCTTTGTGGGCTATGCAAGTAAAATATTTAGGTCATGCTTCATTTTTAATTAAAACTAAAGACGCCAGAGTAGTTACAGATCCATATGATCCAAAGATGACGGGCTTGAAATTTCCCAAGATAGAAGCAGACGTCGTCACCATCTCTCATCATCACGCAGATCACGACAAAGCAGATCTGGTTTCAGGGACCCCGCTTACTCTTGATTGGCCGGGAGAATATGAGAAAAGCGGTGTAAGAATTTTTGGATTTAAAAGTTTTCATGACAGGAGTCAGGGGTCAGAGCGCGGAGAGAATATACTTTTCAAATTCGAGGCTGAAAATATTTCTCTTCTCCACTGCGGGGATATGGGCGTTGTGCCAAACCAAGAGCTTCTTGATGAAATCGGCGATATTGACATCCTGATGGTCCCGGTTGGCGGTTTCTATACGATTGGGCCTGAAGATGCAGTTGAGGTGGTCAAGAAGATTGAGCCTTCAATAGTGATCCCCATGCATTATAACGATCCTGCGCTTGACCAGAAAACGTTCGGTAAGCTCTCCACTCTTGCAGATTTTTTGAAGAAATTCGGCATCGAGAAAGCCGAGCTGGCTGATCAGTTAACGATTAAAAATGAAGAACTGGGAGAAGAGATAAAAATAGTCCCGATGAAGAAAGCGGTTTAACTCATTCCACTCTGATCATTTTGGGTGGGTAGTCAAGGAATTCCAATAAAAATCGAATCCTTAAGCTAACGTGTTAAGGGATGACATTGTAACTAATCTTTATGGCAACTGCCTCAGACGCTCTAAAAATTCCGCCGCATGACCTGCAGGCCGAGAAATCAGTTCTCGGCGCCATCCTAATTGACCAGTCTGCAATCACCCTAGTCTATGAGTTTCTGAAACCCGAGCACTTTTATATCCCCGAGCACCAATTAATTTATGATTCAATGTTCTCGCTGCTTGAAAAACAACAGCCTATCGACCTGATAACTATCCAAAGTGCCCTGAAAAAAGACGGGAATATAAAAAAAATAGGCGGCTCCTCATACATTTCCGATCTCATAAATACCGTCCCCACCTCAGCCTATGTCGAACACTATGGCCACATCGTCAAAGACAACTACACCAAGCGTAAGTTGATCGAGTTCTCCTCTCGCATGATTGAGAAATCGTTTGACGATCGCGGAGATACCAAAAAGTTGCTTGACGAGGCTGAAAAAGAGATTTTCCAACTCTCCCAAGAGCATCTCCGTCAAGATTTTATAGAACTCAAGGAAGCTCTGGCAGATAGTTTTGAGCGTCTTGAGGAATTTATTAAAAAAGGAACCGGCCTTCGCGGAGTATCTACTGGTTTTTCAGGGTTGGACAAAAAACTGGCGGGTCTTCAGGATTCCAATCTAATCATTTTAGCCGCCCGTCCCGGAATTGGAAAAACAACTCTTGCCCTAAATATGGCGATGAATGTCGCAGTTAAAGAAAAAATGGCTGTTGGATTTTTTTCATTGGAGATGAGTAAGGAGGAGCTTGTAGATAGGCTTTTAGTGGGCCAAGCGGACATAGATGCGTGGCGCCTCAAGACAGGCCGACTATCTGATTCTGATTACAAAAAGTTAACAGAGGCAATGGGCGAACTCTCAGAGGCCCCGATGTTCATTGACGATAGTCCGGGGATCTCAGTTCTAGAGATGCGGACAAAAGCCCGTAAGTTAAAAGTCGAGAAGGATGTCAAGCTGTTAATTGTCGACTATCTGCAGTTGGCAGATGCCGGTCGCCAATTTGATTCGAGGGTGACTGAGGTTTCGCTTATTTCCCAAAGCTTGAAAAATTTGGCCAGGGAACTTAAGATTCCGGTTTTGGCGATTTCTCAACTATCACGTGCTGTTGAGCAGCGAGGCTCGAAAAAACCCCAACTGGCTGATCTTAGGGAATCTGGGGCAATTGAGCAGGATGCTGACGTAGTCATTTTCCTCTATATGGATGAGGATTCTGAGGATATTTTGGATGCCAGCAAAAGGCTTATCAAGCTCACTATTGCCAAGCACCGCAACGGTCCCCTTGGCGATCTTGATCTGATGTTCCGTGCCGACCGGGTCAAATTCTACGGAGTAGACAAGTCTGAGAAATAAGAACAAACTTAACCTTAAGTTAAGGATTGACAGAAGAGTTTGAAAAATATTCATTCCATTTCTCCACAAAAAAACGGCTCTTAACAGCTTCTCATCAGTTTCTTACATATTTTCTGTGTTGACAAAATGGGCTTGACAAGTAAGATGTTCTTGCTGTTTTATCTTTCAAGTCCTACTTTTGACATCTTTTGTATTGTTTGTTACAATTTAGTCATGTTGAGTCCCATAGTGAACACTAAAGTCTATACTCCTGAACAGGTTGCAGAGATGTTGCAGCTTAGCAAGAATACAATATACGAGCTTATCGGCAGGGGTGAGATCATCGCCAAGAAATTAGGCAAAGTCTATCGCATTCCTGCAGCT
>Ga0209515_10001108_pt1 | contig 46541 bp, 50 predicted proteins | sample Subgroupgradi54m_FD_187454 | JGI IMG/M metagenome (GOLD analysis project Ga0209515, IMG submission 187454) | Subsurface groundwater microbial communities from S. Glens Falls, New York, USA - GMW60B uncontaminated upgradient, 5.4 m (SPAdes)... ... | reverse complement strand
GTGGTCCATATGGCGTTCAACTTAACGATCATCCAATAGAATTCAAAGAATACTATGAGAATTCTACACATTCTTGGCTGAAGATTGATCCAACCAGTAGCGGTTCTATAAAAATAATTGGTACTAGCGTAATACCAGAATTTCCAGTTACATATCTTGTTTTGATAATAAGCATAGCTTCGTTGATAGTTTTTTTCAAAATTCCATCTGCACTTAAATTTTGAAACTAAAAAGAGAAAATCTGCGCCACCTTTTTAAATAAATCAATACAAATTTTGCAATTGATTGTAAGATATCATAAGGTGCGTAAATGAAAATAAAATACTGTTTCCAAAAATGGAAATGAACACGAACATTTATCATGTGTAAGTAACATCTAACTACAATACAAAATGATACAATACATTTCGTTATCTCAAATCCTTAACATACGTTCTTTTTGTAATGTTGTACAAATTTGTCAGGTTTTAGAATTTAAAGAAGGACGGGGGGACTATGGGTAATCATATAAAATTTTTAGTTCTAGCTTCAGCTGCAAAGATTTGCTCAGTAAATAAATATAATTTTGCATTGTCAAAAATGCGTTTACTCAGTTTTTTTATTATTACAATCCTCATGTCGTCTATTGTGACCTCATCGATCTCAGTCTTACCAAATGAGCTAAATGTGTATGCGGAAGAAGTACCAATTACTGATGCTGGACAGACCAATGATGCTGGACAGACCAAGACTACTGAACCGACCAATGATGATGGACAGACCAAGACTACTGAACCGACAAATGATGCTGGACAGACCAGTCCTACTGTACCAACCAGTCCTACTGTACCAACCAGTCCTACTGTACCAACCAGTCCTACTGTACCAACCAGTCCTACTGTACCAACCAGTCCTACTGTACCAACCAGTCCTACTGTACCAACCAATGCTACTGGACTGACTAATGCTACTGTACCAACCAATGCTACTGGACTGACTAATGCTACTGGATTGATCACTGCTACTGGACTGGCTAATACTATCAATACTACTAAACTGACCAATACTAAACTGACCAATACTAAACTGACCAATACTAAACTGACCAATACTAAACTGACCAATACTAAACTGACCAATACTAAACTGACCAATACTAAACTGACCAATCACAGATCATTGGCCAATGTTCCTACAATCTCTGTACCACTGATCAATACCACAAAATCTTGGCAATTTGATTCGTCCTCAACTCATGTGACAGCGGTAGGCAATGTCAAAATTCAAAAACCAATGGGAGCGTTGAGCCTTACTGGCCAAGGATACGTAAAAGGAAATGTGGACTCGACCAAAAATCTTAATGCACTGACCTTATCTGCTTGGGTAAAGCCAGACTATAGCCAGGGTTCTTCCAAATTCACAGTTATAAGTAAAGAGAACCAATTTGCCATTTCCGTAAACAATGTCATCCCGCCAAACAGAATTGCAACGTTTTCTGTCTTTGATGGAATAAAGTGGCAAACTGTCAATTCTATAACACCCATTTCAGAGAATTGGACGCATCTCGTAGCTACGTTCAATGGTACAACCATTAGTATTTACGTTAATGGTACATTACAATCGACTCTTGTCCTAAGCGGAATTCCATCTATAAATGTCAACGGAAAGATTACAACAAAAATTGTGGATAATCTCTCTGCCAATACAGATATCGTCATAGGTGCATCTTATAGTAGCACAAGACAAGTGGCAAGTAACTTGTTTTCAGGTTCCATCAAAGACGTCAATCTATACGATTCGTTTTCGAGTTCACCACAAATTGCTCATCTACAATAAGATGTGGACGTGAGTCTCAAGGGACTCGAACTTATTTTACATACAAAAGTGGGTCCGAAATAGTCCTATCATGGTTATATTCCAACTAGAACTGAACCTATATTGAGAGTTCTAAAATAAGATTGAGTCATTAATTAAACTAGGTGTCAACCATTAAATGCAACTATACTGTATGTAATGTTGTTACAAAATATTGCTTCTAATGGATTGATTTTAAGAAATAGTTTTTTGGTGGTATCATGGACAAGGTAAAATTTTTTGCAATCTTTCTTCCTGTTCTAATTGGACTGGCATTTCTTTTCAAAGTACTAATTCCAATTGTAATAGCATCAGTAGTGGTTTTTATCATTACAATGATTTTGTTTAGCAAGAAAGATGGCCGTAGTGGATTTTTTAGAACATTTCAAGCAAGAGAGCCAGCTAGATTTGTTTGCCTTGAATGTGGTTTTTATCATAATGAAAACGCCTGCCCAAAATGTGGTTCGAAAATAAAAAAATATTACAACAAGTCCTAGAACATGAAAAGAGATATCAATCAAGGTTTGGTTCTAAATATACAATGGCTGATGAGAAAAAGAAGATAAAAACAACAGAAGAGGACTATAACAAGGCTTTAGCTTCCAAGGACCCAACAAAAATTACAAAAGAGGAGCAGGAAAGACTAACACGAGAAGCTATTAAGAAATTCAAATCCTTGTCTTGATTTTATGGATTATCAATACATTATAGCTGGAGTTGTTTTGTTAGGAGGTATGACTGCAGCGGTAATTATTTTGTGGATAATTTCATTGAAAGCACGCCCTATCTACCAACACTCTTTTTTCTCTGGAAGAACCTAGGCCTTTGAAATCGCTGGAAGATTCCCAGATTTGATCAAATAACAGTTTCATGGTATAAGTCAATGTAGAAGAGTCAGTATGAAGTGCTACTAGGTCAAAAGCATATGGTGAGTTTTTAACAATATAGATTAGCTCACTGTTATCTCTTATCAAAAAGCAAATGTCATGCAAATCTGTACGGGTGTTTCTTACCTCTCCTTTGGAAAAGCTGTTGAAAATAAAGAACGAATTTTCCGAGCAAGTAGAAAGTACTCTTGTTTCAACATCTAGCTTGCAAAGCAAATCTAGAGTATCGGAATGATAGAGTTTTGCAAAGAATTTCTCAGAGCCTAGCATCAAGAGACTCTCTTTCGTGTTTCCCATCATCTGTTCTATGATGCCTCTAATCGTTGTCATTCCCTTTAGTATCTGGAATTTTTCTTCTGGTTTTTCAGCTATCTCCTTTCTGAAAGATGGAATTACATTCCAGAGTTCTACAATCTCATTTTTTTGTTGTGCTAGTGTCTTTACTCGTTCCACCTCTGTCTTTACCAAAGTTTGAATAGCATCATCAGGAGAAATGGCTGAAAAGACACGTGGCTTGCTCAATGTAGAATATACTATGCCCTTGTTTTGCAGGTGATCAAGAAGTTTGTACGTTTCAGTCCTAGGCATTTTTAGTTCCCTGGTCAGTTCCATTCCGGTCCTGGGGCCATACTTTCCTAAAAATATGAAGACCTTGGACTCATTTGGAGACAAGCCAAATTTTGCTAGATTCATCTTTAGCTTGTCAAATGGTAACAAGTATTGATACATTTGTGAGTCTGGTTTTGAGCCAAAAAATGATGTCAGTTCTAATTCGTCCATCATTTTTAATCACACCAGGCCGAAGGAGGACAGTACAGACTCAAACTCTCCATACTTGTTAAGATAGCTCCTACCCTTCTCCGTTAGGATAAATGCCTTGTTACCATCTGCCAGCACTACTGTCTGTAGCAGGCCAGTATGCGATAATTTACCGACAAACCCAAGGTATGTCTTGTACGAAAGGTTAGCCCTAGTTAGAAGCCTTGAAGCATTAGCCCCTTCAAGACCAGACTCGTTTGTAACCCCAAGTATGTCGGCAATTATCTGCAACGTGTTTCTGTAAGCCATTTGTCAATGATTGGTATGTTCACTAATTAGATAAGGAAGGATTTCGCGCCGTGCTGGTTTTTCTTTCTAACGGATACAATTTTGTTCGTGATTTTTGGTTCGAACCATCGAACTCGTAGTTTTTGGCTCAAAACTAGTCAGATTCATGTTTTATCAACTAATTTCCAAATTTGGAAGAACAGGCTTTTATTTTCAGAAATGAAAATTATCTATGGACTTAATCCCCTTAGGCAAAAAGGGCACATACATGATGGACAAAACTAATCAGCAGGATGAGTCTCTTCATTTAGCAAACTTGTCTAATCTCAGAAATCACTTACTACAATCTATTAGAGAAGAGGAAGATGACGATAAAGGCGCTCAGTGGATAAATATCGGAGAAAAATCTTTAATGCAATTTATTCTTGAGACATTTGTAGATCCTGAGAAGAACAAAATTCTGAATCTTACTGCGGAAAAAGCCCTTGCAGTGCCTGAGCTCTTGGAGATTTGTGAAATACCTACAACCTCAGGCTATAGAACAATTAATTACTTGATAGAGAATGGTCTGCTTATCAAAAGCTCTGGAGATAGTTTAAGAAACGGAAAGAAAATAAACAGATACAGATCAATTTTTGAGGATGTAAAAATCCACATTGAAAAGGATAAGGTTTCTGTTTACATAAAATTTGCAAAAGTATGACCTTTAAATTTATTTTAATTTCATGCATATAAACCCGGTATGTCTAGTATCAATACTGCTCAATCCTTTTATGTTTCAAAAATTTTAATTTGTTACTTGAATCCAAAATTACTTGCGTTTCCAATTCTTGCACTCTTACTTTCTGTATCTGTAATGTCACTAAATTCTGTTCACGCCCAAACAAGTGATACTACAGGAACTTTCACAGTAGACTTTGGCAACGGACATTCTTTTGATATTCCATATTCTATCTCAGGTGCAACTGTTTCTAACATGAAAGCTGATACTTCAATTCCGGAATTAAAGATCGCAATTAATCCCACAGCAGACGGACACATCACACTCAAAGTCCCAGGTGGTGACAGAAATTCTACTTCACAGCAAAACCTGATAGTACTTGTCGACGGACAAAAGACAGACTATACACAAACATTTGAAAACAATTCCAGAATGATTACTGTATCATTTTCTGCACATAATTCCAGTATAGAAATTATTGGTCAGCATACACCTCAAATGGTTTATTCAAACTCTCAACCATCTACTCAACCAAATTCTTCATGTAGTCAAGATGATATCAAAAACGCAAAACAGCAATTAGCTGACACTGAAAAAAGGTATGGGGACCTTAAGATGAAAATTTATAATGATTGGCAAAGTGCGCATAATTCAGGTCAATACACTGGTACATGGGAAGAATATGCCAAAGAAAAGTTTTTCAGCTCACCTGAGCTTGCAGACATTAAAGCAACTCATGAAAAGTCTAGTTCTATCTTAAAAAATTGTTTTGGCAATTCAATGCCACAATATAATCCACAGCCATATGGTGTTCCAAATACCTCTTGTAGTCAGGATGATGTCAATCACGCAAAACAAGAGCTTGCTACATCAGAAAAGCAAGCTAGTGAACTAAAGAGCAAGATCTACCAAGAATACCAACAGGCTCAAAGTTCTGGTCAGTTTAACGGAACATGGAATGACTATGCACATGAAAAGTTTTCAAACTCACCTGAAATTGCACAGATAAAAACAACACATGATAAGTTTAGTTCGGTCTTAAAGAACTGCTATGGCCAAGTCCCGCCTCATGCAAATGCACCATCAAATCCGTCTTATGGACAAAACATCCCTACATCTACAAATGATGTAAATGCTGTGAATCCAGATAATGGTGGAAACTTGGCACTGGACTCTCAGACAGGTACACAAAGCACACTCCAACCATCTGATCTGGCATCAAATCTCCCACAAAATATTCCGGGATGGGTAAGAGGTATAGCTGGCTGGTGGGCTGAAGGCAAGATCTCTGATTCAGAATTTGTAAGTGCAATAAAGTTCTTGGTACACCAGGGAATAATCAAATTATAAAATTACAAAACCATGCTTTGAATTTAGTTTAGTAATTTTAAAATCTTAAATGGAACTTTTCCCAAATCAATCTGTCTTTCCGAAGTTACCATCAGAACCATATCTCCTTTCATGGGGAAACTAAATACAATTATCTTACCACGATAAGAAAGGGAAAATTCAACTGGGCCAAATTCCTCATCAAACTCGTGACGCATTCGCACTCGAAGTGAAAGCTCCATGAATAATATCTCGTCTTTTTTAGAATCCTCAAGAGCCTTTAGGCCTTCTCTCATTCCTCCTGCCTCTAACCTTCCCTTTGTGTTAATTACTCTGGCAGAACGAATCTTATCATCTATTTCGAAAACTTTGTTACACAATTCCTCAAATCCATCTTTGTTTTCGTTTTCAGGCACTACATGAGCAAACAATATACACATAGATTAACTTGTCCTAAAATTCAAGGCAACTGTGTGTAAAGAATCTTGTTTGATCTTTTCAAAAATAAAAAATGATTTTAGTCAGATCTATAACGAATGGCCACAGTTATGACAAAACTTGGCATCCGAATTTTTTGATGCGCCACAAGAAGGACATCCTTGTGAACTAGGACTGTATAATGGCACTGTAAAGGTCTCTGGCTTTGGAATGGTTTGCTGATTTTCAACCAATGTGTTTGCATAGTTTTCCCATGGTGAATTTGACGATACGGGTTTTGATGGTGGAATTGTATACTTGGCTGGTTTTGGTGGTTCGTTTTTAATTGTTGGACTTGCAAAAGGATTTCTTTGTTGTTGAACTTGAGCTGTCGCTGGGCTTTGTTGATAACTCAAAGACGGAGCTGTCATTTCTATATCATGGGCTCTTTTTGGAGAATAATCTCTTCTTTCTTCCTTCATCTCTTCAACTGAATCTTTTATTATCTCGCTGTAATAGAAGGATACCAAGTGTTCCATGGTTTTTTTCAAGCTCAGGCCAAGCTTGTCAGAAATTTCTTTTAACCATATGTAGTGTTCTGTGCCTATTGGTACGCTTATAGCCATAGGGAATTGATCTCTTATATTCCTATAAAAAAGTGTATGTATTTTTTTTGTACATACAGTTCCATGAGATATTTAATGTAGAATGTCTTATTCTGTGGAAGAGTTTTCAGAATCTGGCATTTCTTCTTTTTCAGTTATTTGAATTTTCATCCTTTGAGGGTAACAACTCATAACTAGTATTGAAAGTTCTTAAACAATAATTCAAGTGTGTATTATTAATAACAAACTTGAATTTTTAACATGAAATAAAATCACTAACTACAAAGTGTTAAAAGGCTGCCAAAATATCGATTCCTATGAATAATTCTGATTATGATTCACAAATAGAAAAGATAGCATCACAAATAATCTCAGACAGGATCTCACTTGACGAACAAAATCCAACGAAATTGCAAAAGTATTATGATTATGCAAAAATAAACTTTAATCTCAAAGAAGACTCTGCAATTCAACTAGTAAATGAAGCCTTTTTGTATTTGAAATTAAAAAGCACAGATTTTGATCCCCTGCAAGAGGGTGATAAATTTGGAGCAGGATTTAGTTAAAATAATTTTTGATGATTTTAAGATAGGAGTATGTTTTTTATGTTGATTCTCTAATCTCAAGTAGGGCTCGTTTTATTGCTAAACCCACTAGCGCTTTTTTATCCTGAACAGTATTATTTAGATAGATTTCGCGTCTACCAGACTTTTTGGCATATTCTAATAACATATCCGTAATGCCAGAAATTGCTTCATCAATCTTGGAAAGATGCTTTTGCACTCCGTTATTTCTTTGCGATGTTCTAACCTTTAAGATTTCTACTTCAATTCTAATATTCAATAGGTATTCATTGAATTTATCTACATCAAAATTCTCTGGTCTTTTCCCGGCCCTAAGGGATGACATCTGTTATTTCTTACGACTTTGTACCATTTAAAATGTATCTGTTACTAGTAACCAAAACCTAGTTGTAAAAGTTGTAAATTGATTTAAGATGGAATTTGAAACTGATCTCTTGGATTAGTACAATTTTGTTCATAAAAAAGGTCTATTTTTATTGATAATTCATGAACTCATTCGCTTTTATCTGGGCACATTTTTTCAATTAATCATTGTCTGATGATTTGATAAACTCTGTAAAACAACTGATACAGCTTGGCAAGGGCGATCTTGGAAGGCTGGAATACATACTTGATATGCTAACTGAAGATCGAATACTGCCATTGTCTGACCAAAAATATCTAGAAAATATAATTCCACTATATCTTGGAGAAAAAGACCCTGAGTCAAAACAAAGAAAAAACGAGTATACTATTGACCATCTTCAAAAAGAAGTACAAAACCTAAACGAGAGGCTAGTAAAACTTGAGAAAAGAGGATTTAAAAGATACGTTGGCAAAAAAGCAATCTTCTTTTTTGTTACTGTTTTTGTTGGTTGGAATGCATTACAGGTTTATACTGAAACATTTTTGAATATGTTTTTGCCTGTCAATTCGTTACAATATTTTTTCCCGTTAAACTTGATTGCAAATTATATTAATTATTCTATAGTGCAGTTTGTCTTTAATGCTATGATGTATGCTTGGCTGTTTATTGGCTTCATACATCTTACCAAGTTTATCAGATCAAGGAAGATTTCATCCTAGGTTTAGAGAATTATTCTAATGAATCATGACAAAATTTTTCTTAACGTAGAAATTTTCTTAAATTAATAAAATCATCTGGTGTGATTTCTCCCCTTGCTAATCTTTCTTTAAGTATTTCAACGCTTTTTTGTGAAGTATCTTCTTGGGGTATTTTTGTAGATGTGCTTGGTTCTTCTGATGAAACATTTGAAAACTGCTTTGGCGGTTTTTTCTTTAGAAAGATGCCGAGAATCCAAACAATGACTCCAGCACCTGCCAAGCCCACAAAACTAAAGTGTATTAATTGGTCCATTACTGGAATTGGCGGAATGCCAATCCTTTGTAGAATATCAGTACCCATTACTGTAGAATTATGAGTGCCAATCATTGAATCCATAGTGGATGACATCAAATGTTGTGAGTAAATGTATCCTGGTATTGAAAATATGATTACTGCCACACCTATGATTATTAGTTTTAGTCTCACTATCCCTCAAACAAAAAAGAAGCTAATAATCAGTTGTTTGTATCAAAGTAGACATTCAGTTCAAGCCAAGATGATATAGAAATGAAAATATCATGTTAGGGCATATCATAATTTGTGTTTTCAGATAGAAATGAGGCTGGTAAACTTCTTTCAGAAAAGCTTGCAGACCTAAAGGGCCAAAATTGTTTGGTTCTTGCAATCCCACGAGGCGGAATTGTAATTGGTGATCAAATTGCACCGTCACTTGGCTGCAAACTAGATGTTATAGTATCAAAAAAGATCAATCCTCCAAACCACCCAGAGTATGCAATTGGTGCAATAATGCCTGATGGTACAATACACTGGAACCAAGACATGTCGCAGTACCTGAATCATCCATATTTTGTAAACGAGATAAATGAAAAGAAAAATGAGGCACAAAGGCAGCTTGAAGAATTTAGAGGTAATTCAACCTATGATTTAAAAGACAAAACAGTAATTTTGACAGATGATGGAATTGCAACAGGCGCAACTGTTTTTGTGATTCTAAAATGGCTCGCAAAAAACAACCCAGCAAAGATCATTGTAGCTTCGCCTGTCATTCCAACCAGTACATATGAACAACTCAAGAAAATGTCAAATAGGATAGTTGCTTTGTTGATTCCAACAGCCTTTTATGCTGTAAGCGAATTTTATCAAAAATTCAACCAGGTTTCAGAAAAAGAGGTAAAATCTATCTTAAAAAAATACGGATAAATTTAATCTAGCGGCTTACAAATTAATTTCAGATGTGAATTATCCCACTACTTGCCAAGTATTCTATTCCCTTGACAAAATCATTATCTGATATCTGACCATTTGCCCACCATCCAGCATTTGTTTTAACCCAGCCTGGTATTTGTTGTGATAAACTGGAATCAGATTGGGTCTTGGGGACTTTCATTATTCCTTGTTGAATTAGATACTGAATTCCTTTAGTAAAATCGGAATCACCAATTTGTCCTTGTGACCACCACTTGGCGTTGTTTTTAATCCAGGTTGGGATTTGTAATTGACCTTGAGATCCAGAACTTGGAAACATGTTGGTATTAATCAAATCATACTTTATCGTACCTATGAGATCAGGATTTAAAGAAGATAGGGCTTTGGTAGGATGGCTTGTCAGATGGAGATACATTAGCACACCTGTCTCTTTATCATATCCTACCTCGCCAGTGGTTGTTTCTGTCTTATTTGTAGCAGTAACTACCACTCTTTGGGTACCATTGAAGTTTTGGGTAGTTTCAGAATAGCCAGCTACTACTTTCTTGGCAACACTAAGGGGAGTCTGGGTAATTACTAGGATTGGAAAACCTGCCTCAACTGTAGTATCATTGTAAAATCCCGTTTTCAAATTCAATATGTTGTTGGAATGGATTTTAGTAGCGTTGACAATGCTGGTTATACTGACACTTACTTTGTCTGCCCCAACAAAGTCGCCAAAGGTATAGGTCTCAGTACTGGGTACGCTACCAAATTCTGTAGAATATGTTATAAAATCACCAGGATGGACACAGATGCTTGCTTGTTTGCATTCTATGTTTGGCTGAGATAAGGCAAAGGCGTTTTCAGAAATGCCTGAAATTCCTACAATTGCAATTAGGATTATGAAAATTTTCAGATTTTTCACAAAGGCATTGTCTTCCAATATGGATTTAATCTCTTGTTTTACCTTTATTGATTGTTAGATTAAATTTTAGTTCATACTAGAAAATGAAATGGAAATCAAAATAGGATGTACAGGATATAATGATGGTTGGTTGGAGGGTTGCCAGAGTTAAAGTTGGTATGATAAAAAGCAAAAAACACTGGACCAGTCAGGAATGGGACAGCTAAAAACATACGGCGAGATGATGACAAAGTTTGCCGAAACATGGGAAAAGATGTGGAGAAAGTAAAATCATAATCTAGTTGAATCTGTACATTTGTCATGAGAATAAATAGGCGTGTATAACAAGAATTAAGGTATGAAAGACATTAACGAAATCATGCCAAAGATATCCAATATGCGGTGGGGTGCTTTATTGAATAAATATCCAACAAATAACAAAGTAAAACAGATGAACAACATATTTCCGAACAATGGCAAGTGGCATACCGTTATTGAAGAAGAGGATCAGGTATTTGTCGACGGAGTACGTATATGGAAAAAAGATATGAATGCTTGGACATGAAACCTAGCTAATTGAATTACAACAAATTATCAAATCATAAAGCTGCGCAATTATCCTACTCTGACGCAATTAGACTTCAGCAAAAGTTAGCCAAACAGGTAATCACAAAAGATGTCGTATCCAAAATCAAAAACGTTTGTGCTATTGACGTATCTTACAAAAAAACTACAGCACACTGCTCTGCTGTTGTCATGGATAGAAAATCTCTACAGCAATTAGAAGCTGTTAACACAAAAACTCATGTAAAGTATCCATACATACCGAGTTTTTTGATGCTAAGAGAGTCTGAACCAATTTTTCATGTACTCAAAAAATTAAAGACTGCTTTCCAGCTCCTGCTTGTGGACGGTAACGGTCAGCTACACCCACGAAAATGCGGGCTTGCATGTTATGTTGGTATTATTCTGGATATTCCTACAATCGGTGTTGCAAAGAGTCAACTTTGTGGAACTATTAAAGGTAACTTTGTTGAGATTGATGACAAGAAAGTAGGTACAATAATCCAAAAGAGAAAAAACAAAAAAATTTTTGTGAGTGTAGGCCACAAAATTAGTCTAAGAACCGCTGTAAAAATAGTGGATGAGATGATACTTGATAATCAATGGCAACCAGAACCACTAAAAATAGCTGATCTCAATTCAAAAAATCAAAAATTGTTTGTTTGAGGTAATTGATATTATTTTGATTTCTCTACCTGTTTTTGTGATTTAAGTATTATTGATTGCTTAAGTGACAATATAATTAGAAACATGCAACAAAATCATTTTCCAAATTAAATTCTACATTTAAAAAAGGATAAAACGGGCTTGTTTGCTAGTAACCAAGTTGAAGGATTCCAAGTTCCTTTTAGAGGAAGCCTATGATCTCTGTCAGGAGGGAGAATATACTCTGGCCCTTGAATACTATAATCTTATACTCTTTAAGGATCCAAAAAATTTGATGGCACTAATTGACAAAGGCGTTACACTACAAAACCTTGGTAAATACAGGCAAGCAATAAAATGCTATAACGAGGCCCTGTCACTAGATCCTACAAACAAAACCATACTACTTGTCAACAAAGGATCGGCTCTGCACAGCATAGCAAAGTATCAGGATGCAATTGACTGTTATGATATGGCATTAACGACTGATTCTAAATATGCAATGGCAATTGCATATAAGGGATTGGCTCTTGGTGAACTTGGCTTGCTAAAGCAAGCAATAAAGTGCTTCAACGATGCCTTAAGAATTGACAAAAAATACGATATTGCCTTAAACAACAAAGCAATAGCACTACAACTACTCAAGGCAAATGACAAACCCAAGCCAAAGTTGCAGAAACCGTAACTAAAATCATGGAAGATTTTGTAGTAAGATTAAACTAGGGAAAAGCCAATTTAGATCATGAAGTTCTTCCTTGTAGCGCTTTTATTAATTTCAGTCCCTGCATCATATGCCATTTCGGTTTCACTTGGAAGTGTCATACCATTTTACATAACTGATGGTAACCTGAACACTAGTCATAGAGCAGTTGAGACCATCTCCATTTCGGGCCTGGTAGATTTCACCATAAACGGAATACCTATTTCTGGCCCTTCAACTATGACTGAGACTGGAGTTGACTCGGGAGTCTTTGTACTTTATCTCACAATTCCAACCTCAGTTAACGGTAAACCACTCAAAGACGGCAACGTGGTTGTTATGACATACCATCAGAAAGCAGACTATTCTGGAAATCCAACTGATATTACACAATCTGTCACAATATCTGTAACTCCATCTGTACCAGTCTCTTCACCAACTTTATCTCAAGATAGAGTTGGAATTGGGCAAACTTTTTTACTCCAACTTTATGCACCAAACTGGAATCTTGATTCTTACACACCGGACTCTATTCCTCTAAATCTAATAGAATTTCGAGACGGTGGTTTGGTTACAACTTTGGCAGATCCTGCATTTAGTATCCCGACACGTGATATAAGAGAGACAGGACCTAACACAAATCTTTTTGTGGCACAGGTAAAAATTCCAAGGGAAGTTGATGGAGTTCCACTTGACATTGGTTCTACAATAGAATTTAGCTTTACAGACCCAACTGAGGGGTCCTCGCCTACAACATCACACATCTTCGTAACAATTGGCCATGTAAATTTACAAAATGTTGGGCCATCCACATTTTCTCCACCAAGTGTTACAACCCTGGCTTCCATCAAGGATGCGACAAAGCTGTGGTGTGGTCTTAATGCAGGCAATACCAGTTTTGTAAAGATACTCCAAATTCTATCTGAGAACAAATATGTTACAGTTACAAAGTCAGGTTCTGTCACACAAGTCCCTATGTGGTTTAAGAATACTGCTTGCTGGTGGTCAAATGGAAAGATCTCCGACAGCGACTTTATCTCAGGAATACAATTTCTGCTTGACAAAGGGTTACTCAAAATATGATTTCAGATTGAAAAAAATCACATATTACTTCAAACCTTAAATAGAAAATAAAATCAGCCAAATCAATACATGAAAACTATTGTAGTAATTACAATTTCATTGTTTGCCATTTTGCTGCAAACTCAATTGGCAGATGCGACAAGTATAGGACTTGACAAAAAAGCATACACATGGACAAGTCTAGTACATATCAGTGTTTACGCGCCAGATTTCAACTCTGATCCAAACTTGGTAGATACAATTGATGTTTCTGTATCAACAAGTGGACATACCATATCACCATACAAACTAGTAGAAACAGGAACAAACACGGGAATATTTACTGGCAATGTGACCCTTACAGGAGATCCGTCTATCAAAGGAGTACAGGGAGTGGATGGACAAGGTACCAACCCAACAGGTCTTGAGGGTGGAAGAGGTCCCAATGATGGATTTTTGTCATCTGAGAACAGTGACGGGGTAACAGTTTCTTTTGAGTATAACAGGGATCAAACTGTAACAGGGTCAGCTCTTATACAATGGAATGTTGGTCAAATAAAATGGCTCAAGGAAAATTATCAAACAAATGAACAAGGCGTATTACAAATAGTAGACCCAGACATGAATCTAAACCCAAAAGCTATAGACAGATTTGAAACCAGTGTGTGGTCTGACTCGGATTCTGGCGGCACAAAAATTGCAATGACAGAGACAGGAAAAAACACAGGAATTTTTCAAGGACGGGTATATTTCACTACTGAATTCCAATCCTCAGGAGAGCGACTGCATGTCACAGAGGGCGACACAATTACTGGTGAATATGTAGATAGGACACTACCATATCCGCACTCCCCTTTTGACCAATCGCACCTTACAGCAACGACTGCAGTTGGAACAAATGTTTTGCCACTTGAGCAAATAAATGCAAGCAATCCAAGAATTGCAGATTCTAGGGGTAGCGCTATAACCACAGTCAAAGTAAATCAACAGGTCCTAATAGAAGCTGATCTGAAAAATAACCAAAAAAGAAACCAACCCTTTGCATATCTTGTCCAAGTTGAGGATTCTAATGGTGTCACCTTGTCTTTATCTTGGATAACAGGAAGATTGACTGGCGGCCAATTTCTAAACCTTGCCGAGTCTTGGTTACCACCCTCTTCTGGTAAGTATACTGCTAAAATTTTTGTTTGGCAGAGTATATCTGAACCAAATGCACTTTCGCCACCTCTTTCCACAACTATAAACGTCGCATAATTTTTTTCACAAATTCGAGTAAAGACTTGCAAGAGAAAATTTAGTTTATAGATTTAACATTAATCCCTGATTGATAAAATTCCTCCCTCTCCAAATTTTGGTGCATAAATTACATTGTGATGGTATTCACGAAGTTGTGCTAACCATTCTTTACGTTGGCTTGTTTCTATTTTTGAGAGATCATATGGACACATTACAGAACCACCAAAGTCATCAAAATGGTCATGTGTCTCGCGTTCAAGTTCCATTTCCACTGTCATCCCAGTAAGGGTACTCACGTCTGAAACAACTCTTGAAACTATTCTAAATGGAGGTTGCAAACCAGATAATATCATTTCTATATTTTTTCTAGCATTCTCCATTATTTCATTACGATTGGTAAAACCATTGTGTATCTGATATACGCGTAGCTTTTTTCTCTCAAAATATTCAAGAGGTATTCCATAATTTAGCATTTTAAGTACAATAAACCCAGAATCCTCTTCTGTGGCGTATACGCCCTGTTCTCCTTTTGCCACTCCATTTTTTAGAAATCGAAATTCTATCAATCTTGCATATTCGGGCTCCTCATAAAATAGTGCGATATGCTTTCTTGCATCAAGCGAATCTACAAACTTGATTGGTACAGGATTTATCTCATACATAGTGACTATAGCCCATTAATGATGATTTAGAGGTTCTATATTTTGGGTATGGTATAATGTCTATTTTCTCATGATGGTGTGCTTTTGGGATTGCCATTACACCACACAAGTAAGATATTCCCAAGTGCTGCACGTGTCTATATTGTTATCAACACAATATTTATTCAACTTGGTAAACTAGCTAAGAATTTTCAATTTTAGCTAAATAGACAATATCAATATCACAAAGTAATTACTTGCAAAATGGTAGCATATTACGATGATAAGATACAAAAAGCTCTGGTTGCTCTTGCTATAGAACAAGCATTAATCCAATTTAATGATGCATCATTTGAGATAGTCACAAGCAAACTACTCTCTGATTATGACTGTTACTTGTCAGATTGTTATAAAAATCCCGAATATCTGAAAAAAACATTAGTTGACCTGTACGGCGACTCGCACAAAATCATTGTAGAATCAATCAAGCAAAATCTTGGAGAATTTTTAACTAGAAAAGGCGTTTCAAAATTTCTTCATGGGTTGACCGAAAAATAAACTTGGTACAAAATTAGAATAATTATCAACAATTTACCTTAGTATAGGTATAGTGATGGTACAAGGCACCGAGTCCTGCAAGGTCGCACTCTTCAATATAGTTATTTCCAAAAACAAATTCGTACATTGCCGAATTTTTTTTAGTCGAATGGCCCAAACCAAGGGAGTGACCAAATTCATGTCTGACTACACTCTCAAGTTCACTTGAAGAGAGATTGTTGGAATTATAAATATCGATCGTTGCAGCGCTGATGTGATTTTTTGTATAATATGGAACAGTATAGCCTCCGTAGGAAGATTTTTCGTCTTTTAATAAATCTATTATAATATCTCCATGAGGTACTGTGGATTCTGAAATTTCAAATTTTTGTGTTTTGCCCAAACCCAATGATGCTAGTGCTCCAGCCCACCCCTCAAAGTAAATGCTACCATTTTTAGAATAATGTGAATCTGATTCTATTACATTTTTGATTATAGAAATACTGTCTTTGTCTAGATTGGCATAATTGATTATTGTTACCTCTAGTGTGACCTTATTTGGTGGCCACGAAGTGAGTATGTCAATTGATTCATTCTCTGAGAATGCGTTGTGTGGTATTAAAAATATTAAAAGAACAACTGTATATGCGAGTTTCTTCACCTAGCAGATAACAAAAAATTATATCATATCTATCGACATGTCTTATTTTATTACGTCCCCTGAAATCACCATAATTTTTAACTAAAAAATGATTTTTACTATGTATCTAATTTAGATACAATTTCATAGTTTGTAAAATCAATATTTCGATAAATTTACGAATTGGTGTTTGTATCACATGTTACATACAAAGATAAAGATTGGAACTTTTTGATTGTTATAATGTGGATATCGTAAAACTTGGTTTTCAAATCCTAGCAGTAGATGATTCGATGCGATATGTCGAAATAATAGGGGAAAAAGGAGAATCACTTTTCAGTAAATTAAAAAACGGAAAGAAAAGCCTAGGTGAAAAAGACGAAGCGATGTTTTCACATGATCTGTTTATTATGAAAAAGATGCAAAAAGTATTTGATGAATCTCTTGGCAAAGTTGTTTTTACTCACATGGTCAGAGAAAAATTACACCAATTGATTTGGAACTATGGTAATTTTATAATTTATTGTACCTGCGAAGGAAATACGGAGAATCGAAAAATCATAGAGATTGCTTCTAAAATTGAATCACTGTTAAGACAACTCACTTTGATACCACCCAAAATAGTCTGATGAAATTTGGACCATATCCTTTTCATTGATTAGAGCAGAAAATTGTACATAATAGAAATTTATCACTTTTTGATAAAATTGATGATATTTACAAGTTATAGATAAATCAATATAAAAAATATAAAATTAATGAGTACCTGAACAATAAACTATTAATCTACTCTGAAGTAGAACAGTGCACTCATGGGGCCACGTGTATCAAACTACAGCCTAAAGAATAAGATAAATTCAGTTATAGCGGAATTTCTTTTCTATTTAACGCGCTTAGATTCATTCCGATTTTCTGCTCAAAATGCAGAGAGGGTTTTAATGCATAAGACATTAACTAGCATTCTGTTTATCGTTTTAATTTCAAACCTAGGTGATAGCATATCAAAAAAATTTACAAGTATCTCGCTAAACAAAATTACAAGCACGGCAATTGTAACAGTACTGGTGGCGTCTCTTATATTTACAAATATGCCAACAATCCATGCTCAAGGATGTATTCCACCACCACCTAATATGATTAGCTGGTGGCCTGGTGATGGGAATGCAAATGATATTGTTGGTTCTAATATTGGTATACTAAATGGCGCTACATTTGGAACTGGGAAGGTGGGACAAGCATTCAGCTTTAGCTCTGCATCCGATTTGGTATCGGTACCAAACAGCAACAATTGGCACTTTGGCTCAAATGACTTTACGATAGACTCTTGGGTTAATCTCAGATCAATTCCAAATGTTGGACCACCTGTAAATGGTTCACCCTTTACGTCCTTCATAGCTAACGACGAAGGACCAGGATCCACTAACAAGTGGATCTTTGGCATTGGTGGAATCCCCGGCTCAAGTCAGCTCACGTTTCATATCAATTCTCCTAGTCTGGGTCCGATATTCATAGACACCACACCGATAAATCTTGTGGCTAATCAGTGGTATCACGTTGCACTTACTAGGTCTGGTAGCACCGTCACTTTCTACGTAAATGGCAATCCGGTTTATTCGCAGAACCTTAATGTTGTTATACCAAGCCCTAATGCGCCATTGACGATAGGAACCGCAGAACCTGTAGTTACCTCTCCAAATGGACTGATAGATGAAGTCGAGATCTTCAACCGCGCTCTTACACAATCAGAAATTCAATCTATCTTCAATGCTGACAGCGCGGGCAAGTGTAAGGGCAACCCAACTACTGCTGTCAGAACAAATCTCGGTTTTAACACAAATACGTTGGCACCCAACGATGACGGGTCAACCGGCCTGGTTAATATTGGATTTACCACTAACTTTTTTGGCGATATCTTTACTCAACTATACGTAAACAACAACGGAGACATTACGTACGATAGCCCTCTATCCACTTTCACACCATTTGACCTTACCGCTACAAGTCATAAGATAATAGCGCCGTTCTTTGCAGATGTGTGGACATTTGGTCCTAATAGTAAGGCCGTGACCTATGGCCAGGATACCGTAAACGGGCACTCCGCGTTTGGCGTTAACTGGATTGATGTAAATTGCTTCCCTGGATTCATTAGAGACCCTAACGGTCTTAACCGATTTCAGTTGGTCTTAATCGATCGCTCCGACATTGCTGCCGGCGACTTTGATATTGAGTTCAACTACGACCGGATCAAGTGGGAAACTGGTGCAGCAAGTGGCGGTAATATTATGTGCCTCCACGGTCATTCTGCCCGCGTCGGTTTCTCACAAGGCACAGGTAACCCAGGTACCTTTTTTGAGCTACCAGGTTCAGCTATAAACGGAGCCTTTCTTGACAGTGGTCCTGCTAGTACCTCACTTATCCACAACAGCCTTAACAGCCAAGTTCTTGGTAGGTATATATTCGAAGTTCGTAACGGCCAGATAAATACCGGTACATCTGTATCTCTTTCAGAAAACATTATCTTACAATCAGGATTATCTGCACAAACCAGTACTGCATTCACTTCAAGCATCGATGTAGGCAGCGGAGGAACGGCAACGACCACGCTCCCTGCTGGAACAACGGTATCACTTACACTTCCTGCTGGCCAATCTGGAACTGTGACAATCCAAACTACTACTGCTCCAACAACTGGATCTGGCGGATCAGCACTTGGCTTTGTAGGTGATGTGATAGACATAGTGCCACCAACTGGAGCATGTGCAACAGGATGTACATTCTCCTTTACGTTTACTTCGGCTCAAGTTACAGCTGCAGGGCTTACAGACTCATCCCAGGTTAAGATATTACACGACCACAACAATGACGGCGATTTTAAAGATGCAGGAGAAACACTAGCCACTACAATTACTACTACATCGCCTGATCACTTTATCGCAACAGCTACTGACTCTTTTACTTCTAAATTTGCCATTGGTGGAATAATACCAGCACTTGCAATCCTTGGACATGGTGGAACAAGTTATGTGCCCCCGTCTTTAGACCTTAGTGAACTAGCTTCTGTACAGGGAGCATTGCCCGAAAACATACGAAATGAAGTACTAAACCATGACCCATACAAACCGATTTCTCCATCATCTGAGAAATCGTTTGATTTTCCTCTCTTAATTGATGGAGGGGGATACGTTTTGGCCGGTCTAACAAATACAATTATGACACAAACAGAAAAAACTGGAACTCCCGCAGAGATAAAACTGAACATACTATCTTCAACAATACAACATGTTGCTTTGTACACCAACCTGCGTGGAGATGCAAGAGATATCGATAAGAGCGACACTTACATTATTTATGAAAAAGGGCAACAATTACAGATTGTTGATCCGCACGGATACTTTGCAGATACCAAATTTGATTTGTCAACAAGCGGAATCAAGAACACCATAATCTATAAAATCACATTTGCAAAACCAATGGAAAAATCCGATATTGATTTAAGAGTTTGGGATGATCGTATGTCGTCATCTGATAATAGGATTTTAGATGCTTGGCAAGTAGTACCTCAGACTTCGATTCCACCAAGTCAAACTGGACCAATTACAACTGCGCCAACTATACCTGCGCCAGTTACCACGCCAATACAAAATGTGGCACCTGTCTCAGAAAAACCATCTGATCTGATGCCTGCTATCAAAGATTGGGGAGGATATTCACCTCATCCAATTTCAGACTCTGAACTGTTAAATGATATGGGAATCAAAGCTGATCATATCCCATCTTGGTTTATGAAAACAACGAAATGGGTTGTAAATAGCGAAATGAGTGAGCAGGAGTTTGCTAATGCGATAAAGTACATGTATGAAAAAGGCATAATAAAATAAAAAATTAAATTAATTTTACAAAACACCCAGTGGAAATGTAATAACCATAGCAATACCAGAAACAGCGGTACTTGTAACTGGATAATCTGTTACTAGAACTTGATTAATCTTTCTTCATATGTATTCAATTATTACGATGCCAACTGAGCTCTAGGTTATACACGTATTTGGTGTTGTCTCCATATAGCCATTCTAGACTAGTATGATCTTTCCAGTCATTACCAAACTTTTTGATTACATTAAGGCAGTCTTCTCTTGTAATGTGATTGACACCAAAGCCAGTGACCATTATTGAATTATTGGCTTGATGTTCAAGACCAAAATCATGACCAAGTTCATGTCTTACTACACTACCAAAGACATTAATCGGAATGTCTTCATAATCAAACGGAATAGGTCTCCATTTTCCACTAGACTCTTTTACTAATTTATGTTTGTCTAGGAAATAATATGTCTCAGTATATACCCAGATGATTCCTTTTTTCTCTGTATTGTACTGTATTCCCATATTTTGCCAGAAAAGGTCTTCAGGATATTTCATTATATGAATTTCAGTTGTACATGTCTTAGGGTTAGCAGGGTTCGTCAGTACTGTCATATTCCAGTGGTGAAAATCTCCACTGGTGTTTCTTAGCTTGGCTTGCCAGTCATAGATAGCATTCATTGACTCGGAAATATAGTCATCTTGGTTTCCAAATATACAGAAAACAGGATATCCAGAATAAAGATGATCAAATAAAACAGGAGAGACTGTTTGTTCTGTAACAGAGATTAAATTTGTATAAGAATTGAGAGACATTGCAGCGGAGATAGATCCTACTGGTATTGAATTAGGTTCCGCAAGCGCGTAACTCCCATAAAAAAACTGAAATGGCAAACTTAGCAATATGCTGATTACCATTACTGTAATGCCATAGCGGAATTTTCCTGACACAAAAAGAAGCTTGTTTTATTTCTAAAAGGAATCAGGACGTCTTTTCATAATACTGACAAGGGTGAGAATCTAGTTAATCTTGATTTTTATTCAAAAGTGGGTCCAAGAATAAGACCATGATGGTAGCCGGATCCCATTGATGTAGCTGCTTCGTGGGACAAATTGTACGACAACGGTAACTGGGTCCTACAAGTCCCACACCTATCATAGTTAAATAATAATTTTAGCAACCAGATGCAGCTTGAAAGAGAAGATATCCATACGTGGTGCTCCAGACTTTATGGAATTCTTCAATTCGCTTGATAAGAAAAGTGAGAGATATAAGGAGATCAACGATGCATTGGACTTGCTAAAGAAAGATTACTCAAAAGGAGATAAAATTCAAAGAGATCGCTGGCCACGAAAATACATTAAAGAACATCAAATTCCCACACTCTTTCGTTACAAGCTAAGATCAGGATGGAGGCTGGTATACACAGTATACGGTACAAAACAGGAAAAAGTCTGCACTATTTTGGAAGCGTTTGACCACAAAGAATACGAAAAGAGGTTTGGCTACTAGCTTATCTTAGTATGGTTGATTTCTTGTGAAGTTTCTTTAGCTTTGGATTGTCTGCAAATATCCAGAGAATGGAACCTTTCTTGTCGTACATTATCTTGTTTGACTTTTCCAGATAAGCCAAGATGGTAGTAAAGGTCTTGTACTGTACCTGCTTTGGAAGTGCTCGCCATAATTTGTTTTTAGAACTAAACTCCTTATGTTTAGAAATTATGTCTTCTACCATCTTTATAGTATCAAGACGTGGCATATGTGAGGATACAGTTCTGGAACCTTGTTTTCCAGATCTCTTCAAGGCAACCTTTGTACTCATTTCCTACCTATAGATAGGAACTCTTCTTATATATACATATTTGTATAATACAAATTTGTACATAATGTATCTGAGGGTCTAAAATAATGCTGGATGGTGGGCAAATGGACAGTTTCTAATCAAGAGTTTGTATCAGGAATACAATATCTTATTACTCAGGGAATTGTGAAAGTGGGGGTTGAGTAATTGAATTTTTTATCTATCAATAATCTGGACATTTGTAGCTAATTCAAAACTTCCTTGCATGATACATCTACGGTACTAAAATAATTCAGTAATCGAATATCTTATCGTATTTGATATTATCTAAGGCATTCAAAATCAGACAAATTTTTTCCTTCCCAATGGAAGATATTGGCGTTGATTTTTGATTTAATGGTAATTCTAGTTAGAGAAAAAATATGGTCTTGTCAGCCTCTGTCATAGATTACCTACGAAGCCAAACAGATCGTCCACTCATTGAGAGAGCAATTATTGAAATTACTGAAGCTGCAAGCACAATGGCTGCCATGGGACCAAATTCAGGAATTGTTTTATTTGCTGCCGAAGCTTGTTGTTGAGTAGGAGCTATGGCCTCAGGGGGATTTCCTATCCTTATTGTAAGGACTTTTTCCATTTGAATATTCATTATCGTGGCACCTCCTTTTTCACCAAATTCAGTTGCATATATTGATGGATTTAGTTCGATATTTTGGGTAAAGTTTGAGGGAACGGTAACGGTAATATTTATGAATTCTAACTGTCCTGGGTTAAGAAGTACGGTTTTTGGAAATGAAAGAAATTCTGCTCCTTTTCCATCTGCTTTTAATTCTACGGTAGTAACATTATTCTTATTATCAGATAAAAGTCCCCATTGAACAGTTTTTGTTTCTCCTGGTTTGAGTTGAGCTACAATTTTTCCCGCTGCCTGTTGTAATCCGTAACTCGCGTTTGCCCCTGTTATGAGCAAAAGAATGCTAGCAAAGAGAAAAATGCCAACTAATTTCATGTACTACTTTCAATACAGGAGGTTATTATTGATTTCTTACATGAAGAATAGAATGTTTTAGTATCACTTTCTGTTTTACACGTTGATATGATGAAAAAGTTTCTAACAGGCAGTATTTTTACCTTGATTATTATAACTATGCTCACAATTACTGCATTTGCACAAGTTCAAAAGGTTCCAGTGGTGGTACTTTACAAGGTAAAGCCAACTGCGCAGGAGGAAAACGATGTGCAATCAAACGGAGGAGAGATTACAAAACACTACAACATTATAAACGGTTTTGCTGCCAACCTTCCACAAACTGAAATAGACAAGCTGAAACAAGATTCGTCAGTTATTAGTGTTGATCCAGATATCAAAGTTCATGCTCTTGATATTAGTGCTGACACACAGATAAGAGCTGATCAGGTTTGGGCAAAAGGGGATACTGGAACGGGGATACCTGTTGCAATCTTGGATACGGGAATAGATACTACCCATCCAGAATTTTCTGGAAGAATACTAAAATGCCACGAAGAATTTACAAATACAAATACTTGCACTGATGGAAATGGTCATGGCACACATACCGCTGGAATAGTTGGGGCAGCAGGCGTTAACCCGACTGCAAAGGGAGTAGCTCCATCAGCATCTCTCTATATTGATCAAGTCCTAGACTCTACAGGAAGCGGTACGATTTCTGGAGTAATTGCAGGAATAGATTGGGCAAGAACCAATGGAGCCAAAGTCATTAGTATGAGCCTTGGTACAAATCCGATTTCTACTTCGGAACCAAATTGTGATTCTGTCGATCCATCGGTGACAACAGCTGTCAATAATGCAGTGGCATCGGGAATCTCAGTTGTTGCTGCAGCAGGAAATGATGGTATTAATGGAGTAGGTCTTCCCGCTTGTATTAGTAGTACAATAGCAGTAGCTGCCGTAGACAGTACAAATAATATTGCTTCGTTTTCAAGTCGGGGAGGTCCAGTAAAAGACCATGGAATTGCGGCGCCAGGTGTAAACATATTTTCTTCAGTTCCAACAGGCAGTTGTTCTTTATGTGATCCAACCGGATATGCTATATTGAGTGGGACATCAATGGCCACACCTCATGTAGCTGGTACAATAGCACTTTTGTTGAAGGCAAATCCAACACTTACGCCAGCCACTATAAAGAGTACTCTCTTTAATACTGCCTGTACTAGTACTACGAGCCCCTCTTGTCCTACCGGAGCTGTACCAAACACGGCATATGGTTTTGGTAGAATTGATGCGCTTGCAGCTTATAATGCAGTAACTCCACCACCCACATGTGGACTGACATTGGGTCCACCACTAAATTATGGTTCCTTGGCGCCAGAGGCGTTTAGTGCCCTCGTACCTCTGTCAATAACCAACACTGGAGCTTCAACAGGCACACTTAGAATAAGCGGAACCGATTGGTTTGGTGGCAGTACGTCACACATTACGGTAGACAATACCCATTATGCATTTACACCACCAGCACCGCCAGGTTATACTTCCATGACCCCACTATTAGCAACACCATCACCAGGGTTCGCAATACCACCGGGAGTCAGTACTATGGCTTGGCAGCTAAAGGCACATCTGATCAATCTACCATTTAGTGGTACATTGACTCAAACAATGACCTTTTCATTGACTTGCTGACGTGACAAAAGGACATTACACACATTTTTGAAAATATTTTATTTCAGAATTATGATTTGCTAAAACAAGATCACCTTTAAATACTTCTACCAAATTCTTTAGTTTGTGTCTGGTATGAGAAAAATCGTTGTAATAACTGTACTAATAGCGAGTTTGTTTTTGATGCCCATGGGCATGTTAAAGGATTCAAATGCAGTAACACTTTCAGGTACTGTATTAATTTCAGGTACATGTGGACTGACATTAGGTGCAGCACCAGATTATGGTACCTTGGCGCCAGGGGGGACATCTTCTGAACCAGGAATAGGCCTGACAATAACCAACACTGGAACTGCAGTTGGTACACTTTCAGTAAGCGGAACCGATTGGGTTAGTGGCGGTATCTCACACATTGCGGTAGGCGGTACCCATTTTGCATTTACACCACCAGCAGCCCCAGTTTATGCTTCCAAGACTCCACTAACAACAACACCAACAGCAGTACCAGGAGTAATATGGGGGACCAATGCTACCGTTTGGCAGCTAAAGGCAACTCTGATTAACACACCATTTTCTGGTACATTGACTCAAACAATGACATTTTCAATGGCTTGCTGATGTTAGGAACATATGCAAGACCGCACTTGCAACAACTAAACAGCCAGTTGGGACAGTAACTACAACATCAAACCTTTCCACCTTCTGGCAGCTTCAAGTGAATTTGCTTTAACTCTACATTTTCAGGTTCTCTGACACAGACCATGACGTTTACTGCTACCTGTTAAAGGTGGAAAAATGACGACTCATGCTATTTTAACATCAATCTTAATTGTCCCTTGTTTGTTACTATGATGTGATCAACTTTTTTAATAATGCATTGAAAAGGAGACTTGTTATAACAATTGCCGTAAGTACCCTGATTCTATTTTCAAATAATTTAATTCAAGAATCTGCTTTTGCTCTTACTATTACGTCAACAGTAACCATTCCTGCACCAACGATAGGTCCTTCAATCATATCACTTACTGGTAGTAACCCTGCCGCAAATGGATATGTAACTGGTGCAATTATCACTGTACAATTTTCAGACCCAACAAACCAACCATTTAAAACGACAACAAACAATCATTTACTGACAGCAGATGTCAATAACTTGTTTTCATTTAGCGGTGTTTCTGGCAATACTATTGGAAATAGTTACACTGGAGCTTGGTCTGACCCATCTACGTTTGTTATAACAATACAAGATCCAGGTGCAGTAACTGGACCAACCCTGATTAATCATTTACAAATTCAAGTCAAGTCAACTGCAAATCTAATAAACTCAGCAGGAACTTCACTTGTTTCCACATCGCTTTCTCCAGTACTTTTTGGTGACTTTGGGTTCCCGCCTGCTCCGTTGATTACTGCTTTTGTGGCAGATGATCCTAACAACGGCGTAAATGTATTTCATGTGGGAGATACACTTACTATACGATTCTCAGCACCAACAAACCAACCTGGTGGAACCGTAGTACAGAGCAAGACAGCTGTAGATGGTCTATTTACATTCTCACAAATTCTTGGCACTAGCTTAACAGCATATACTGGTCAGTGGATTGATACATCAACATTTAGAATCACAATAAACGACATTACAGGAAATACTAATCCACAAATTGGTCTTACAACAGTATCGGTAAATCCAAGTGCACATCTAAAAAACTCTGCAGGAACATCACTTGTATCAACTTCTACATCACCAACACTTTCTGGTAGCTTTGGCACCTTCACAGTTAGCCAGCTTGTTCTAGGAGGAGGTACTGCAGTTGCCACTCTTCCATCTGGAATATCTGCACAAATAACGCTTCCACCTGCTTCTGCTGGAACTGTAACAATAACAAAGACCACTGCACCTACTACTGGTAGCAGTGGTTCTGCGCTTGGCTTTCTTGGAAACGTAGCAGACATCTCTCTACCGCCAGGAGCTTGTCAATCTAGATGTACTTTTTCATTTACATTTACAGATGATGATCTCAAAGCTGCAAACATTGCCAGTCCTTCTGGCGTTGTTATATTTCACGATCATAACAATGATGGAGATTTTAAAGAGTTAGATGAGTCACTTGTAACCACTGTTACTCCATCTACACCGCCAGGACCATATACTGCAACTGCCACCGATGACAGAACATCAAAGTTTGCCATTGGTGGAGTAATACCAGCACTTGCTATTCTTGGAGCATTTGGTGGGCATGGTGGAGGGGGTATTGGGGCTCCACCATCGTTTGTTTCCACATCGTTTCACATTTCATCAACTGAAGCAAACGGTGGTTTAGGAGGAATTCTTGCATCTGGTAAAAATCCAACAAATGTTGTAACTACAGGAACACCAGTTCAGCTTAAACTCGAACTTTCGCTAAGTAATGGTCCTAGCTCGATACAACATGTAGGATTGTATACAAATCTTAATGGACAAGACAGGGAAATTCAAAACAGCGACACGTCTGTCGTATATGAACCAGACAAGCCGTTAGAGATTTCTAATCCTGCAGGATTGTTATCATCTGCTAATGTAGTCACAGCACAGAATGGTAATTATCTTGATCTTGTATTTAACATGACCTTTGCGAAACCTATGAAAAAATCTGATGTCATTATTCGTGCATGGGATAAGGACCTAATAACATCTGATACTAAATTGCATGACGTACTGGAAATTAAACAAGCTCAAACTATATTGCCAACAACAACCATTCCTCAACCAGTTCAACCAAACTTGGAAAAAGCAAATCAAGTTCCCACTTTACAAATTCCAGTCTGGGTCAAAAATGATGCTGGATGGTGGTCACACGGTCAGATTGGTGATTCTGACTTTACTAAGGGAATACAGTTTCTAATTGAACAAGGAATAATGAAGATTCCACAAACCAAACCTGGTCATCTACAATCTTCCACCATACCTTACTGGGTCAAAAATAATGCAGGGTGGTGGACAAATGGATGGATTTCTGATCAAGAGTTTATATCAGGAATACAATATCTAATTACTGTTGGAATCATAAAAACAAGTAATTAATGGCTTTTTTAAACAAATTATTTTTTATTATCTTAACAAAATCTAAATTTTTTTATAAAAAATAGTTTTTATTTAAATTTAGTTATATATCGGTTCAGTTGTATATTACAAGTGGTTGGGGTGGTCAAATTCAGAGAAGATAAGCCACTTGGTGATGTAAGTCGGTACTAAAAACTAACCTAAATCTAATTCATGCCAACTTTTTCTTTGTAGACATTGTCGGCCTCTCAGATCCTACCATGTCAACAAAAACTCAGATAAAAAAAATTGAGACACTAAACAAGAGTATTGCAGAGTGTGATGTTTTCAAATCTACTCCAGAAGATTTGCTGCTCGTTCTGCCAACTGGAGACGGCATGGCATTAGGTTTTCTTCAAGGTCCAGAGCTTCCTTTACAGCTTGCCATTCAGCTTCAAAAGAAAGTTGCCGAGTACAACAAGGCAAAAATTCCTTCAGAAATTGTACAGATACGAATTGGTTTGCACAGTGGCAATGTTTTTGTTGTTAATGATATCCAAGGTAACAAAAACATCTGGGGGCCTGGATTAATTATTGCAAGACGAGTTATGGACTTTGGTGATGAACACCACATATTGTTAAGCAATACTTTGGCAGAAAGTCTCCACGAGTTAGCTGACGAATATCAACAGATAATCAAACCCGTGCATGACTTTACATTAAAACACGGCAAAACCATGCTAGTTTATTCTGCGTATGGGAAGGACTATGGAAATCCAGAGCATCCGTCAAAGGGTGCTGCTCAGAGAAGCAAGATGGGCGAGGAGATTCTCAAAAGAAGCAAGACTACACTTTATCCTTTTGTAGAAGTTGAAATGTCCATTAAAGATCCTAAAAAATCACTTGTTCACTATAAAAGAACTTACCAGGTTAAAAACATCTCAGATGAACCAATTTACAATGTTCTACACGGTATTGCAACAGATGTAGAAAAACACTCCATAAATGACCTAAATGTAAAAGTATATGACGAAAATAACAGGGATTTGAAGATATCAAGCATCAATGTAGACGAGCCCTTCCAGAAAGAATTTACCACCTTATTTAATCAACCAATTTTAAAAAACGAGGAGGGTCGTTACTATATGATAGAATATGATGTAGAAGAGCCAGAAAGATATTTTGAGAATGCCTTTTTGATTAATTGCCAAAAGCTTGTGTTAAAGATGGAATATCCAGTAAGTGGTTCTATACATGAACCTGTTCTGTATGAAATAAACCAAGAAACGGAGGAAAAAAAGAGATCCGAAATCCAGCCAGTAATACGAGAGAACGGCAGCACTAATATCATACGTTGGGCAAAAGAGGAAATTACAAAAGGTCAAACTTTTAGAATCGAGTGGTAATCCTACTCTAGGCTCGATAGAGATTTAGTTCTAGAAATCAAAAAAGGCCTGAAAATATTTAGAACTATGATTCAGGCCAATTGGTTTCGCAAGTTGGGCAAAAACCTCTAAGACCGTGATATCTTTCATCAAAATAGATATACGCTTCCTTAGAGTCACATGCTAAACATCTAATCTTGGAGTCGAGTTGTTGGCTCATGGTATACTTAATACATGTTGTGACATATTACCAATCGTCAGAAGAGTAGCTTATTTTTCATAATGATAGCTTATAGATCATTAATGCAAAGCAGACAATAGGTATGCTAAAAATTATTTGGTTTTTACAATTTTATAAAACTAATCAATCCACATTTCTCTGTGTACAAACGTGTTTGTCGGACCATCATATTGACTAATTGTTCCATATACACTATTTCCACCACGATGTTCATATGTGAAATAAAGTGCAATAAAGACTTGACCAGTTCCATCCTTTACTTTTTTAATTAAATCAGAGTCAATAAAGAACCAATATCGCTTTTCCATGTTGGGAAGTAATGGTCCAAGATTAAAACTACTGAACAGCTCTGATTTTTTTAATATCTCCTTTGTAATGGGTTCTGTTTTCATGGTAAACTTTGCAATTACATTTGAAGCTGGTATCTCTCCATAATTTTTCATAATGATTGAAAATTGGTCACGTGCATCAGGAGTTGTTGACATGAATTGTATGTTGGAAAAAGGTCCAACCCAAGGTCTGAATCTGTAATTTGACTGAATTCTACTTAGTTTTACAGTTTCTTCTAACTGTTTAATGGTTTTCCAGAAAAGAATTACAAGTGCGATGGTTCCTATTGCAGTACCAATAGAACCAATTTCTCCTATGGTAATTAGGATATTTTCCAACGAGTTTGATAAAAATACTTGATTATTCAAGTTTACTGTATTGCATGTAACTTCTAGTCTGCCTAAAATGTAATAATTTAACTCGATGCAGGTAGATTTGTCCTGATGTTAATTAGAAGGATTTTCCTTTCTTTTTAGTTATTGTCCTTAGTTTTTTATTTTTACCAAGAAGGCCAGCTTTGTATGTACTCAAATTATCTGCTTTATGAAACAATTTGTTAAAGAGATGTGTATGTATCATGGGAACACACATCATTGAAATAAAATCAAATGTTATAGATAAAATAAAAAATCTAGGCCCTGATAGTAATGGGCTTTGTTTTCAACCGACGTTTTTTGTGTTTATCGTATCTACAACCATTACAAATTGCTTTATCGTGTGGAATTTTTGTGTCACTTAGTGCAATTAACAAAGCAAGTGATTGTTCTGATATCTCCTCGAATTTATTTTTGCAACCACAATGGCAAGTACAAGTTCTCATTCTCAACTAGAAGGAGATTTCATTACTTAGATAAGCACTAGTTTTCACAATTCATTACATACAACATTATCAAAACCGATCAAAAATCTGTATATTCTGGACCCATCATTAATTTATCAAAATTTTATTCTAAGATTGTGTGTAAGAATGTAATACAGCATCATGCTAAATTTGACATAATCATGGAAATTTTCCTTTGATTTAGCTACATTTCTAAGTATTTAGCTAGTTTGTTAAGTTGAGGAAATATACTATTTTTCCCATATTCTAGTATGCAAAGAACTGTTGAACCAACTATGCACGATACAGAATCCGCATACATGCTGATTAATTGTGAGCTGGGCTCTGAAAGTTCAATCATTGAACAGCTAAAATCAATGCCAAATGTAAAAGAGACACGTGGTGTATTTGGTAATTATGATATTTTAGTCAAGATCCAAGCCACGTCTGTAGAATCCTTGAGAGAGATCATCACTTTTAGGATCCGGAAAATTCCAAAAATTTACTGTACTACAACAATATTGTGCTCAAGTGCTTAGTATCACACGTGCATGATTTCGTCTCTTATTAGTGGGAAATATGATTCGATGATCTCGCCAATCATTAAAATCTCATCAGAAGTAGCTTCTCGATTGTAGATCATTTTAAACGCAGTAAGACAACTGCCTAAAATCTGACCTACTATAACTCCATAGATAAAATCAAAATCATGTTCAAATTTCCACTCGTTTTTTAATTTCGGATATTCTTGTTTGAGGGTAGGAATGGTAATAATTATTCCATGGATGCTCTCTTCTATTCTATGGCGAAATTCCGGAGTAAGAGCCAATACGATAAGTACCTATCCATACTAATCTTAATATGTATGTGATTTAGTAGTTTTAGCAATGGTTAAACTTCAATACTGGGGATTGCTTACAATAGCAATTTCATCAATATTGGTGCTGTCAGCTACATTGCCGGCCGCAAGTGCGTTAATACAAAGAACCGACTTTTCTGATAACCATACCACCGCTCGTTTCCTAGGCGGCGTAAAAGTTTGCGGTGAACATCTCTGCAAGCCAGGAGAGTACAATAAAATGCTAAAAACAATGTCTGATGCTCAACTCACAGCTGCTAAATGCAGAGAAGCCTTGAAACAAGGAAAAAAGTGCTAGATTAAATCAGCAATTTCCAACAATAGGTTTCAATAATTAATTTAACAAGTTTCCTAGTGGAACTTAGATTTTCATTATTCTGCTATCAATAAGATATTGTATCGTAGAATCAAAATCCGCATCTGAAATTCTTCCATCTGCCCACCAGATGGCATTTGTTTTAAGCCAAGAAGGTAAACTCGCTGTCTTTTCAGATAGTTGAGTTTGTGGTTTCAACATAATGTCATTTTTCACCATGCGCTGAATTTCTAATGCAAAGGTGGTATCATCGATGCCACCTTTAGACCAGAGTAGTGCCTCGTTTTTAATTAATGATTTATCTTTTAGTGCTGATGATGTTTTGTCTTCATTTTTTGCGTATGCCGCAAACTTGTCAAGACCGGTGTCTAAATTTGATAATATTGCCTGGTCTGGTATGGATGGAACAAGTAAAGATAACACGCCTGAAGTTTGTAACAAGATTTCCATATTTACTACGGTTCCACCATCTGCCGAACCATCAAAACCCCAAGTTTTTTGTAGTGTAGTAACAATTCTACTTCCTTTAAGATCTCCAGAAATTACCTCAACAACGTAGCTTCCATCAGGTAATTGTGTATATTGTGTCTGAACATCAAAAAAAATTCCATTTGAGCCAACATTGAATTTTGCAGTCTTATCCCCTGTTAATTCAACTGATTTGATGTATTCTGGGAAGATCTGTGGATAACTTTGTAAATCTGAAAGTGTTCCAAACAATACTTGACTTTTCACATCTTCCGTCTTTCCAAAATTTAGCTCTTTATCACCATATGCTGTTTGTAAAATTGTAAAAAAAGAGAATACAATTAAAATTAAAACAAGATTAAAACTAAAACAAAAAATTTTGGGTTTATACATGAGAGTAAATAGATGTAGGTATTTTGATGTAATTATCTGGTAACTTTCCATATTGATTAAAGTCATTTTGTATGTTTGAATCGGCAAGACCATATTGTACGTTCAAATTCTTGTTAACTTCAACCATTTCTATGCGTTTTATTGCAGCATATTTGCTAAACTCTTGTATTGCTGCCTCCCAGGTCCCACCGTTATCGAGAACTTTTTTCATGGCTGCATGCCCTGCATCAACTCTTTGTGACATAAAATTAAACTGCCCCCAGAAAACGTTCTGTATATTAGTATTGTTTATTGCAGAAACAAACCTATCAAAGGCAACTTTAGGGGTATGTGGCATGTTATCAAGCTCCATTATCTGCTGTGCTTGTTTTTCTAATTGAGCGGCAATTAGCCTTTGTTGATCGATTAGTTTTTGGTTTAATTCTGCATCCTTTTGGTTCTTTTGTAACTGGGCAATCTGTTTTTTGGAGTATTCTATCTCGTTTAGAATTTTTTCTACCATGGGATTGTTTTTTAGATTATCGCTGGTAATTGTCTGAGATTGATATGAATTTTGGCTTGGTTGAATCTGGGCATCAGCAAATTGTTGTGCGCCTCCAACAATTGCAAAAATTAGAGCCGCGCTAACGGTCAATACCAACGATCGGATGAGTTGTTTCCGATTGGCCATTAGAAAATATAATTAACTTAAAGGTATATAACTATTGGTGTACCAACCATTTGTACCACATTCAATGGATTACCAATTATGAAAAAACTCGACTTTGAAAACACACTAGGTATGGCAATTAAGCTATCTTCTAAATCCCTTGAGAGGGCATTGGACATTGAATTAAAGGGACTGCATGGACTCTCAGGTGGTCAATGGAAAATTATACTGGCATTATCTATAAAAGATGGTTTTTCACAAAAGGATCTTGCAGAAAGAATTTTTGTTGATAGTACTACATTAGTTCCAATAATTGACAGTATGGAAAAAAAAGGATTAGTTGAACGCAGGACTGATCCAAAAGACAGAAGAAATAACAGGATCTTCATAGCAGGAAAATCAAAATCACTAGTTGATCCAATAATAGAAAGTATCTTTCGTATAAGAAAAATTGTTTATAAAAATATTCCAGAGCAGGATTTAGAATTTGCTAGAAACATACTAAAGAAAATAACAGAAAACGCAGAATCCTATATAGCAAAAAGTGGCGATAAAATTCAGCAGTCAATAAAACAAAAAGCCAAAGTATAGTTGAATACAAGATAGATTTTAAAAAGAACTAACGAATATAATATATGACAACATTCATTTGTTATTGATCAAGAATTAGAGTGAATAAGTAATGGCTGAATCAACAATCAAAGAAAGTAAACTACACGACGTAACACATTTTGGAATAAGAGCGGCAGCTGGTGTACTCTTTATTTGGCACAGTATGGGAAAATTCAATCCAGAATCTCAAGCCTTTTTCACAAGTGTAGGTCTTCCAGCAGAAATGCAGTTACCTATAGCACTTTTAGAATTTCTCGGAGGCATCCTGCTTATTTTAGGAATACTGACTAGAATAGCAAGCTCTCTTCTTACCATCGAAATGCTTGGATCAATATTTTTCATAAAAAAATTAAAGACTTTTTCTGGACAAGGTGGCTGGGAGCTTGATTTGCTTGCACTTGCCATACTTTTAGCTCTCATAGTATCTGGCCCTGGTAGAGTTTCAATATCTCATATTGTAAAAAAGATTCCAAGATTCTTACAGTAAATTATACGAAATTCTAGATAATTTTGCCTTAGAATGATCTCCACAAGATGAATAATTCATGAAAAGCCCTTTTAAATGGAAATAGGAGATAACAAATCATGCGTGATATTGAAGATAATGATTCTGGGAAGACAAATGAAACAAATAATCTTACCGTTAAAGCTGAAGAATATCTTGAAATTATAAGCACTGAGGATGAACGAATTAAAATCATTGGCGAAGAATTGGCAAATGATACGGGCAGAGCTATATTTGGAAAGATTTCACAAGGAATTGCAAGCCCAAATGACCTGGCAAAGGCGTTAAACATCTCGCTCCCATTAATTAATTGGCATATCAACAGACTGTTAAGCGTTGGATTAGTAAAGGTAGAAAAAATCGAATTAAGTTCAAAAAATAAACAAATGAAATACTATGGTCCTGTGAAGACTGCACTTGTAATAATTCCACCAGAAAATTCATCAGATAACGGTATATCAAAAACAAAAAAAGAAACAGTACTACTAAAGCTTAGACAATATCTGGCAAGCTTTGCAGCTTTTGTTGTTGGTGCGTCTGGTATTTATCTTGCCGAAAAGAGCCAAACTCCTACCGAAGTCCCAGTATATGCCCCTCAAATGACAGCAAAAAACATGGCACCAGCTGGTGAATCACTACATGCTGCAGCGCCGGTAACTCCATCTATTGCTCCAACTCCGCCAGTTCCAGAACCGTCTGTTCTATCTGGAGAACCAATGATGATTCTAATTGCAATAGTAGGCGGTGTGGCAATATTTTTTGCAATGTTTTTTGGAACTAGATTTTATCTCAAAAAAAGAAAAATCAAAAAATTAAATTAATTATAAATTTAATCAAAGCCTATATGCACTGTATTCTATAACAATCACAATGACAAAAAACAGAACAAAAATCATGCTTGCAACTTTTGCTGTCATTGTAATTGTTTCGACAGTAATTGTTACTAGCATGCAGACATCACAAAATCAAGCATATGCTCAAGCAGAATTTCATGAACACTATCAGTCATCTTATGCAAAAATGTCATCTGATTCAGAAAATTCATTTATTGTTAAAACAAATAAACATCTTTACAAACCTGGTGACTATGTAAAAATTGAAGGTTCAATTTGGTCTGGTTTGATTATGGAGCTTGGTGGTGTAAATCTAGTTACGGTAAAAGTTTTAGATAATAAAGACAATATCGTAAATAATGGAAAAGCCCAGGTGAATGGAGACGGACAATACGCAACAGAATTTACTTTGCCTGATAACGTGAAAAATGGGGAATATACGATAGATGCAAAGATCGAAGTAGGTGCAAACTTACTAACTGCTTTGACACTAAAAACTCAGGCAAACCTCCAATCCTCGGAAAAATTTGTAGTTGCAAGTCCTAATGCATTTGCGGTAAAGGCTGAAGGAAAAGACTTTGATGTAAAGATAGCAAGCAATTCTGAGGTAAGCAACCTTCAGTTTAATGAGCAAGCGAAAGCGGTTTCTTTTACAGTTTCTGGCGAGACTGGTACAAATGGGGTAACAGACATCACCATTCCAAAGTCACTTCTTAGTGGTGTCATGAATGTAATGATAGATGGTCAGGCCATGTCACAGGATAATGTAATTCAAACAGTCAACACACAAGACGAAACTACACTTGAGATCAACTATCATCATAGTACACACACAATTGAGGTAGTAGATACAAATGCCGTCCCAGAATTTCCAACATCAGTGATAATCCTAACGATTGCAATAATGTCGATATTTCTTTCTTCAAAAATAAAATTTACAAGAGACTAATAAAGAGAAAGAGATTATTTACAATCAGAGAAAAAAAGTATATTGTCTTCTATAAGATGGCTTATTTTGGTTGTGGTAGTTGTATCAATTGCAATACTTGCATTTAGTATAGTAAACACCTCAAAGCCAAACGAAAAAAATCCAAATAATGAACTTAACCCAAATGCGAATTACGCCATAAATCCATACATAAAAGAATACTCCCTACCTGATGGAACTTGGCCCAATGGTATTCTAGTGGATAAAAATGGAATAGTTTGGATTGCAGGATCAAAAATCAATTCGCTCTTTAGGTTTGATCCAAAACAAGAGAAAATTGAATCATATCCAATTGAGGATGATAACTCGCAATACAATAAGACAGGAAGTTCATTTATGGTATGGACCATTTTACAAGATAATGATGGATTCATATGGCTCTCACAGTTAGGAACAAAATCAATTTGGAAGTTTGATCCAAGTAATGATAAATTCACTGCATTTCGTTCAGTTAGTGCTGCTCCATTTCAAATGAAGACTCACAAATCTGGAAATATCTGGTTTACAACACTTACAGGTAGCACTGTTGGTGTTATACAAAAAAATAAAAATGAACAATATACAATTACAGAATTTAATACCGGAAATGACACTACACCTGCAGGATTGTTTTTAACAAATAATGATTTATGGGTTACCGACATTTCTAATCAAAAAGTCATAAAATATAGTATCTTGTACGACAATGGACTTGTAACAAATATTGAAAAGATTGCAGAAATGCCATCTGACAATAAAACTTCACTTGGTTCCCCAACAGATCTTTTTGTACTAAATGATACCATTTGGTTGACTGAGCATGGTACTAGTTTTCTCACTAGATATCAATTAGATTCTGAAAACCTTACACGTTTTCCCACGTCTCAAAATGCATATCATGTTACTACTTTGCCCTTTTGGATGAGAGAAGTCGATAACGGTAAAGGGATATGGTTCAATGAGCATGAAGGTGACAAGATTGCTTTTTTTAATACAGTAAACAAAACACTCACAGAGTATGAAATTCCCTCTAGACCAAAAGATGGTTATTTGGTATATCCCCTAAACATTGCTGTAGACCCGTCTAATAGCAATAAACTGTGGTTTTCTGAATGGAATACTGACAAGTTTGGCATGGTAGATGGTGAAATCCCAATTCCATTTGAAATTCATTCGGATCTAAACAAAATTGTACTAAGAAATGATTCCAAGCAACAATCGGTAAATATTGAAATTTCTAAAAACAATTTTCCATCATATAACAATAATGTTGTATTTCTTAATGCGTCAAGCTCTATAGAACCTACTGCTGGCTTTGGAAATGTTTACGTAAACTTTTCTGTTAATCCAATTGATTTCACAAAGACGCATGAAGTACATCTTTTAATGCGAAATGACTCTGCACCTCCAGGAAACTATACCATAGGTGTGAGTGCGTCTGATGGAAATGTAACAAAAACCATTTTTCTAGATTTGGAGATCCAAAAGTGACAAAACGAATTAATGACAGAACCACTGGGATTTTAGTTTCTGATTAAAAATTATATTTTTTACCTTTCAAAGAAACTTTGCGATATAATTTTATTTTTTTAAGGGCATAGTCCTTAATCTGTGATAGTCTCATAGCAAAATAATTGCAGAGAACTATTTGCTCTAACGAGGGAATGGCCCGCCTATTCCACCCATGCTGATGTTCTCTCCTTTACTACAATCCATACAATCTAATGGTCATACTGGTTTATTGATGAGACTAAAGAAACTAGCTAAATGTTTGCTAGTTTAGCTAAGTGGATGTTATGAGCATGTATTCGTAAATGCATACTATATGGGGGTCGAAAAATCTGGGTCAGGTCAAAGAATGGAACCAGAGAGTGTTCCAATAAAGTTTATTGAAGAACTTGATGACAGAAAGCATCTTGTTCTTTTTTATGATGACCCTGATTACGCACGAAAAATTGAATTCCAATTTATCAAAAAAGGATTAGAAAAAGGAGAACATTGTATTTATGCAACAGAAGAAGATCCTGGTTTTATCATACTTGCAATGTTAAACCATGGAATTCCTGTAAAAAAGCATCTAAAAAATAATCTTCTACATGTATATCAAATTCTTGACACTAAATCAAGTGGGTTATTACTAAATGCTAAAAAAAATTTTGATATGATTTTAGCAGATTCAAAACCTCCCTTTAGAATAGTATCAAGAATAGTAGCTGATGTGAGCACAGTACAAGGAATATCTACAGAGTTGAAACTTGAACATGAATTCCATAAATCGTTTTATGATTTTAATGGAACTGTTATCTGTCCTTATGATATTACAAAAATAGAAAATGACCAAATTGAACAATCTGTTCTGAGGCTTTTTGAGAATCATCATGCTGCCATCTATGCTTTAAAATCAAAGCAAGGCGGAGTTTTCTATTTACAGTAAGTCTCTTTTCTAAAATTTTCAAAACCATATACAAATAATGTTTAAAACACAAAAAATTGTTGTTGTATCATGAACAGTGAAACTGGAGAACAATGGTCAGAATGGCTAGATTTTAATCAAGATAATGCAAAAGCGGTTCCCCAATCAGCTGGAGTTTTTGTAATGCATACAGCAATGAAAATATTGTTTATTGGTAGTACTAAAAACCTAAGAGTGTCTCTTCTAGAATCACTAACAGCACCATGTCTAGAAAAAGCAAAGAGGTTTAGATACATGATTACAGGTTCAAAGGAAAAAGTCAGAGAACAACTCATCAAAGATTACATGAAAAAACATGATGGTAAATTGCCAGCATGTATGGAAATGAGCTAGTTTTTTAATTATAATTTGACCACAAAGCTTACCTTGTACAAGTTTTATTATTCCTTACTGTGATTAATTGGAAATATTTTGGCCGTGTTGCATTATGGCTTGGTCTAATTGGATTGGGGGCATTACTATTTCTCAACTTGGACTTGGCACATCGTAAACGAGAATTGTATCTTATTTTTGGATTAGCGATGATTTTTATGATCAGTGGTTGGGTAGGTGTATTTCGATTTTCACGTGTATGGGACATGATTAATTAACTATTCAATGATTTTGATTTAACTTACAAATTTGTTCCACTTGAATAGGATTCTATAACAAATTAGTGAGGCTATCCCCATCGCTAATACTACAATCCCTAAAAACAATAACCAAAATTCCACATTTGCAGACAGATTATTTCTTTCACAGTTTAACCTGAATTCAAGTTTTATTTATCTTAATCATGAAAGTTAGTAAGTGGATGTTTTTTGTTTAAGATAAAACTACCGGCAAATGAAATAACTAGATTAATTGCCAGTGCTATTACTGCAATATAGAGAGAACCAAACGTAGTGTGAAAAAGCGAACTAGATAACGGACCAAAGTTATTTGTCGATTCCACCATGTAAATTCCTAAAGAAATTCCTACTAACAAACCTGCAATAAGCGGTTCTTTTCTTAATGATTTCACATACAACCCAAAAAAAACTGCAGGCAAAATTTGTGCAATTAAAATTCCGCCTAAAAGCTGAAGGGAGATCGCATAAGTAGCTGGTACTGTAAACACAAACCCTAGTGCTACAAACTTGAAAACCGTGGATGAAATTTTTGTAATCCGAATTTCAGACTTTGGCGTTAGATTTGGTTTTATTTCCTTGATGATGTTTCTTGTAAGCAAGTTTGCTTGTGCCATGGCCATGATGGCAGCAGGTACTAGGCCTCCGACGAATATTCCAAGTAAGGCTATCCCTGAAAACCACCCTGGCATTGAATACAAAATCAAAGAAGGTACAACGAGTATGCCACGCGAGCTTTCAGGAAATCCGGATAAAAAATTCATTGCAGAAGGTACTGCATAAACTAGTACTCCCATCAAGGCCATTATTGCTAGACCTACTCCATAGAGGGGTAGCAACGCTGTACTAGTTCGAAGTTTTTGGGCACTTTCTGCACTCAAAACTCCATTTACAGCATGTGGATAAAGATAAAGTGCCAACGCACTACCAAGTACTAGTGTAGCATAAGCTGGAACAAGGGAGTCAGAAAGAGTAACATAGTTTTGTTTGACTTCTTTGAAGGCATTTCCAAATCCGCCCACGCTAATTGGTACAACAACAATTACTGCAATTACGGTGATCCAAATCAGTATGTCCTTAAAGATAGCAGTTAGCGTTGCACCGCGCAACCCGCTGCTATAAGTAAATGCTGCCAAAATTGCAAAAGATATCAGCAATGAAACCTCTACAACTGTTTGAGCATTACTGGAACCTGCAAGCATGACGGTAAGGACAGATTGCATTCCAACTATTTGTAATGCAATATAGGGAAGCTCTGCAACAATGCCAGTTATTGCTATCATGACTGCCAATGCCAAGCTGCTGAATCTGTCTTTGACAAAATCAGCTGCAGTAATGTAGCCTTTTTCTCTTGAAAGAGACCAGAGTCTTGGCATCGTTACAAGTGCCACCGCAAAGGTCAGCATGACATATGGAATTGCAAAAAAGTAAAGCGATCCTTTAACAAACACACCTGAGGGTATTGCAACAAATGTGTATGCAGTGTATAGATCAGCACCAATTAAAAAAAAGGCAAGTGTTGTGCCAAGCTTTCTTCCCGCTAGTGCCCATTCATGTACTTGATTTAGATCACCATGCCGCCAATATTTCCCATAAAAGCCAAGAACAATAAACAGAACAAAGAGACTCACAAATGGAATCAGGCTGTCTAGTCCTATCACTTTGAACTCCTTTTCATCAAATGTGCAAAAGTAAGGTAAAATCCAGAACCGGCAAAAAGCCAGATTGTCTGAAACCAGTAAAAAAAAGGTAGTCCAAAAAGCTCAGGAACATCTCTGTTGTACAGAGGTACGTACAGGTTTACTGCTGACGGTATGAGGATAAGAAGTGCAAGTATTACATGTCGCAATTGGATTTTCATAGCCATGTTGAATTTGATCGCAAAAATATAAACATTCATGATATAAAGTATCTGTATAGAATGCTAGTTCATTAAAAAAACAAAGTTATTAGAATATGTCCACAAGTGAATTCCTGATGGAAATAGACGAGAAGATTTTAGCAAAACTAATTGAAACTCACGATTTACAATGCAGTCTATGTCTTGATGGCAAAGAATATCCTTTGGTAACTGTTAACATTGCAAAATTGTCTACCCCAGTTCGAAGACCGACTACTCGTGGGGGTGTCTATTTTTCTGATACCATGGCCTACAAAGTCAAGGCTACTACAAATGATCTTTCTCTTATTCCATTCATCTCAAAGGTCATGTTGGGACCAAACACCGATTTTAAACCACTTGAAATCAAAACTTGTCTAGACGTAGATGGGAAACTGCAAGAAATCACTCTTGTAACTCATCTTACAAACACTATGAACAGTAGCACAAAATTAGAATTGCATCTAATAGTTGATAAAACAAAGCTGGGATAGTACGTATGCAAAAACAATTCCGAAATTAAAGATGAACTCTAGTCTTTGATCGAAATACCATAAATTGCATTTCTAATTTTTAGATTCTAAAAGTTCAATCAAACCACATTTAGTATTTTTCATATTCAAATCCAAAAAAGCAATTAATCTATTATCAAATCCAATCACTGGCTTGACAAGAACGGTGGCTCCTTTTTTTTCCATGTTTGCTAGTTGTGCATGAATGTCGTTTACCTCAAAACAGATATGATGTATTCCGCCTCCGTTTTTTGCAAAATTATAAACAGGTGAGCCTTTTTCTACAGGTTCTATCAATTCTAAAAAAGGTTCTCCTACTTTTAAAAAACAAATATTTACTTTTTGACTTGCAACTGACATGGGAATCCCAATCGTCTCAAATTTGATATAATTTGTAAGCTCCCCAATAGAATCTTTAATTTTTGGTACAACTATGCCAATGTGGTGTAGTTTCATAATGTGACACCTAAAATCCCATACAATAACCTAACTAAAATTTAGTCATCTAAAACAAGATTTTGCCATATTAACTTGTGTTAATTTTATATTGATATCAAATACACTGAAAAATGTGTTAGAAAAACTCATCAAAGACTCGAAGGCTCTTGAGAAGGCAATTTCTGGTGAAGAACTTTCATACAAAGACGGCTTGGAATTGATGTCATATGATAATCTGTACATGATTGGCGCTGCTGCCGATTTGATTCGTCAAAGACGTGTTGGAGATACGGTAACTTTTGCAGCCTCTTACTATCTTAATTATACCAACATATGCGCTGCAAGCTGTCCGATGTGTGCATTTTATAGAAAAGAAAATGAAAATGACGCATATACACTATCTGCAAAAGATATCGAAACCAGAGTTGGAATGGCAAAAGAACTTGGTGTGACCGAAGTACATATTGTTGGAGGTTTTCATCCAGAATTACCACTTGAATATTATGAGGAAATGTTTAGAGCAATTAAGAAAAGCCATCCTGAAATGAACATTAAAGCGCTTACAGCTGCAGAAATTTTCTTTATTGCAAGATTGACACACAACTCCGTTAAAGAAGTACTTTTAAGACTAAAATCTGCTGGGCTTGATTCAATGCCTGGCGGTGGGGCTGAGCTATTTCATCCTGATATTAGAAACAAGATAGTTCGCGGAAAGTGTTCCGGTCAAGAATGGCTTGATACAATAGAACAGGCTCATAACCTTGGAATTAAAAGCAATGCAACCATGCTTTTTGGCCACATCGAAAATCCAGAACACGTCGTAGATCACTTGATCAAATTAAGGGATGTTCAAAAACGAACTAAAGGATTCATTACTTTTATTCCGCTAAAGTTTAGTTTAGAAAATACCGAGCTTGAACAAAAAGGCTTAGTTACTACTGAAAGTGCCTCTACATATGATCTTAGAATCATTGCCCTCTCAAGACTGATGCTTGCCGGAACTCTTGATAACATTTCTGTATATTGGGTAGCTCTTGGAAAAAAACTCGCGCAAGTAGCACTAACACATGGAGGAAACGATTTGGTCGGAACAGCGTTTTCTGAAGAAATCTATAGGGCTGCAGGAAAGGGAACAAATTCATCCATTTTGGAGCTGGCAAACATGGTAAAAGAAATTGGCAGACAACCAGCACAACGAGATACTTTCTTTAATATCCTGAAAAATTTCTAGGTCTCTGCAGGTTTTTGTGTAATTGGCTTTCCTGTGCCACCTTTTTGTTTTCTTTTCAAACCAATACTAATTAATAAAATAAAAAATCCCAGTCCTGCTATAATTTGAAAAATTGTAGACAAGCTAGTATAGGTTGCCTCGTCTTGGTAAAGCTTCAAAGTTTCCTCTTCCGTCATATCAGGTTTGCCAACTGGCATATTGGATTTAAGATATAAAGAAAGAATAATTCCAACTGCAAGGATTACAATTCCAGCAAAAAAGATACGCTTGTCCATCCTATGTGATCTATTATTTTAGAACCCTATAACCATTAAGATATCCTGAGATCAAACTCAGGAACAAGTCCCTTTTCAGTACCAAACTTGAAAAGATTTCTAATCGAACTTTCACCTAAGATTCCCATCTCTATACTAATATCATTGACATACATTCTAACAAATTTCTCAATGAGATCTCGCGGTTGCCCGCGACTGTACTCCATAGCATAATCTAACGCTTCATTGATGCGTGCCATTCCATATACTATGGATTCTCGGAAAAACGCATCAAATTTTCTTATAGTATCTATTCCAAAGTGGTTACTCATAACGTTGGTTCCAAGTGGAACGGGCAATCCTCCTGTAGAGCCTCTCCACCATGAGCCAACGTCAAGAATTTTTGAAAGATTTTTCTGATCATAAGTTATCTGGGTTTCATGTATTACCAGCCCCGCACCTACCTCTCCTCTTTCTACTGCCCCTGTAATATCACTAAACTTCATCTCAACAAAATCAAACTTTCCAATCATTAATTGCAAAAGCAAAAATGCCGAAGTCATAGTACCTGGAATAGCTATCTTTGTCTTTTTCAGTTCCTCTATTGACAAGTTTTTCTTTGAGATTACTATCGGTCCATATCCTTTGCCAAAACTTCCACCGCTACGTAAAATGGTATAATTTGGAATGTATGCGCATGCATGTACAGAAACTGCAGTTACATCAAGTTCATGTTTTAGCGCTCTCTTGTTAAGTGTCTCAATATCTTCTACTACATGATTTATCTTAAAATGCGGCGATGTTACTTTTCCTGTAAGCATAGCGTAAAACATGAAGGCATCATCCGCATCAGGAGTGTGGCCTAATGTGATTTCCATAAAGATGATTTTTATGTCTATTATAAATATCAAAGTAAATCATGTCAACAGTTTCTGCACTTGAAAAAGAAATAAAGATGCAAATTTCATTTTTGCAAAATTTCATCCCGCAAAAACAGATGTCTATTTCAAAACAAAATAAAACAATTTTTTGTGGAACCGGGGATTCTTTTGTTGCGGCACAAATTGCTGAAGTATTTTCTGATTTTAGATCAAAGGCTTTTGACCCACTTGATCTTTTGAAAAATAGAAGACTCATAAAAGATTCCCAGTTGTATTTGATCTCAATTTCAGGAAATACAATATCTAATGTAAAACTAGCAAAGACAATAAAAAATGGAATTGCAATTACTGCAAATCCACAAAGTAGGCTGGCAAAAAATTGTAAAAAAACAATAATTCTAAATTACAAAAATTCTGGAATCTTTACAGCGGGAAGTATAAGCTTTCTTGCAAGTTTCATGACCTGTCTTTCTTTAGTATCAAAGATTACAATACGCAACTTTTCAACCATTTACAAAAATGCCGAATTGCAAAGCAAGAAAATATCTCTGAGAGGCAAAGTCTTCTTGCTTGGTAGCCTTCACTCATTCCCAATAGCCATGTTTGGTGCAGCTAAACTATACGAAGTAACAGGTCTCGACGCCCATTATGAGAAAATAGAACAGTTCTCACACATGGGTTTGTTTTCTGCAAAAAAAGGTGATACTGTAATAATATTTGAAAGCAAAAACAAACACAACTTGAAACTTGGAAACATTCTAAAAAGATACGGTCTTAATGTCATACACCTTGATCCAAAAACAACAAACATCCAAGAGGTAATTTTGTTTTTTATTTTTGTTTCAGAGTTTTTGGCGTTGTATCATGCCAAGAAAAAAAATCAAAAAGATGTTTATTTTGTAAAAGCAAAAAAGCTTAGACATGCTAGCTCATCAATGATCTATTGATCTTTTAAAATCCTGAAAAGATGTTCTAAACGTTTAATAGCGGCTAGAAAAGGATTTTTTTTAAAAGATGAAATTCAAGGCAACAGAACAGATTCTGAAAATAATTGGAAATAAGAAGAATATTAGAAACTTTGGAGTCATAGCTCACGTAGACCATGGAAAAACAACCATGAGTGATAGCCTTTTGGCATCAAATGGAATTATCAGTCCTTCTGTTGCAGGTCAAGCTCTTGCTTTGGACTCTATGAAATTAGAGCAAGACCGACAGATGACAATTGTTCAAGCAAATGTTACCTTACTTTATGAAACCAATGGTGAGGAGTATGTAATCAACATGATTGATACACCAGGGCACATCGACTTTACTGGACGTGTTACCCGCAGCCTTCGAGCAATAGATGGTGCAGTAGTGGTTTCAGATTCTGTTGAAGGGATAATGACGCAGACTGAGACTGTGACAAGACAAGCTCTTGAGGAAAGAGTCAGACCGGTGCTTTACATCAATAAGATAGATCGTCTCATAAAAGAACTCAGACTCACTCCGGACAAAATGCAAGAGTGGCTTGTAGATATTATTACGAACTTTAACAGATTAATTGACATTTATGCAGAACCCGAGTACAAGGAAAAATGGAAGGTCAGCATTCAAGACGGGAGTGTTTCTTTTGGATCTGCAAAGGACAGATGGGGATTCAATGCAGATGTAATGAAGAAAAAAGGAATCTCATTCAAAGACGTCTATGCTGCGTATGCTGAAGGTGGCGACCTCAAAGCGCTTGCAGAAAAAGCGCCACTCTATGACGCAGTGCTTGGAATGGTTGTAAAGCATCATCCCTCCCCAGACGTTGCACAAAAATACAGAATTCCAAAAATTTGGAAAGGTGATTTAGAATCTGATATAGGTAAAGCACTTTTGAATTGTGATGACAATGGTCCTGCTGTAATGATGATTGTAAACATGACAGTTGATCCAGCTGCAGGTCCTGTAGCTATTGGTAGATTATTTTCTGGTAA